>Ga0194132_10001632_pt1 | contig 45033 bp, 27 predicted proteins | sample TA2KigOf80mmetaG_FD_148612 | JGI IMG/M metagenome (GOLD analysis project Ga0194132, IMG submission 148612) | Freshwater microbial communities from Lake Tanganyika, Tanzania - TA2015054 Kigoma Offshore 80m | ecosystem: Environmental > Aquatic > Freshwater > Lake | place: Tanzania: Lake... | reverse complement strand
CGGAACCTGAACTTGGAGCAAGGAACCTTACCCTACGCCGCGGCCGGAACTGTCGCTACAACCTGACCGGTTTTGTGCCATTGTGGCTGAAACAAATCAAAAAGCGCAAGTCACTAGTTTTGTTGTTGGCGCGCCGTCTTCGTTCTGGAGCGATTGGCGGCTACTGCTGGCGCTGCTGCTGATTGCTGCTATCGTCGGAGCGGCGCTTGTCAGGAGGAGACGCGCTCGGGTGAATTCTGCCTGATGCTTTCAACAACGAGGTTTTTTTCTTGCTTAACAGGAGGTGCCGCATGTTCGTCGAAAAGAGTGGCTACAGGGCGACCCAGGCCGCAATTTGGATCGCCGCACTGTCTTGCTTGATCTTGATGAGTCTCGTCCGACAGGTTGATGGCGCCTGTGAGGTACGCTGCGTCGGTCTCGCCTGCGCCAAGAATTTCGCGGGCAAGTTCTTGTTGATCGACAACGGCAAGATTTGCAACTGGTGGTACGTGGCGTCGGCTGGTTGTGCGGCCGCCGACTGCAACTGTACGAATTCAACCGTCAAGCTCACATTCCGCGAAGCGAGCGGGACCACCGTTTGTGAACCAATTCAAACCAACACGGGCGAAGCGAAATCGTGCAGCGACCCGATTGGCAAGTCTCTGGAGACTATCTGTTGCGAGGGATGCACGCCCAAGAGCTAGCCGGGCCGGGTCGCGATACTGTGGCCCGATTCCGGCAATGCATGGCTGCCAACTAATTTAGCGCCATCATCGTTTATTCTGATGACGCTCTCGGCGGCGAAGGCTGGGTCCATGAATCGTGACGATGTAAGAGCGCGCGCCTTCACCCTGATCGAGTTGCTGGTCGTCGTCGCCATCATCGGCGTGTTGCTGGCGATGACGGCGGCGGCGATCGTGCGCGTGCGGGCGGCGGCCAGCCAGGCCGAGTGCGGCAACAACCTGCGGCAGATTGGCCTGGCGCTGGTGCAGCATCATGACGGCCGCCGCGTGTTTCCGAGCAATGGCGGCTGGGACGGGAAGCAGTCGATCAAGAGCACGGCCGGGCTGGCTGTGTACGTGTCCACGACGGTGTATGCCTACGGCAAGACGTACACGTGGGGCGTGGGCGATCCGGCGCTGGGTGCGGCGGAGCAGACCGGCAGCTGGGCGTACGCCATCCTGCCCTATCTGGAGCAGGACAATTTGCACAAGAAGCCGCGCTGGGACGGGACAGTGCCGTCGTACATCTGCCCGGGGCGGCGGGCCAACAGCGCCATGGTGGCCAGCGCGGACAAGTACGGCAGTTATGAAGGGGGCGGCTGGTCGTGGGCGCGGATCGATTACGCGGCCAACGGGCGGCTCATCCAGCGCCGGCCGCAGGTGCTGTCGAGCGCGTTCATCAGCGACGGCACGTCGAGCACGATCCTGGCGGGCGAGAAGGTCATGGACCCGGCCGACTACACGAGCGGCACGTGGTGGTGGGACGAGCCGTTCTTCCTGGGCGGGCCGGACGCGCTGGCCCGGCTGGGGACCGACGTTCTGGCAGACAAGGCCGGCGTGAACGTGCTGCAAAACTGGGGCTCGGCCCATCCAAACATCGCGCAGTTCCTGTTCGCGGACGGCTCGGTGCGGCCGCTGCGTTTCGAGGCGCCCTACGCGACCGTGCTGGCGCTGCTCACCCCCGCCGGCGGCGAAGTCATCGAGGAATGAACGGCTTGCAGGGGGCAGCTCTCAATTTAGAACCACAGAGGCACAGAGACACAGAGAAGACCGTTCTCTGTGCCTCTGTGTCTCTGTGGTTAAATCGCATTGGACATAGAGAACCAACGCTGGAATAATGTAACCCATGGTCAGGTAATCGGTTACGTTATTGGCTGCCATCTGGGAGGATGCGCCGAGGGGGTGTATGTCACTTTCTGGACGAATCCTGGACGAATTTCCTCAGCGGTCAGCTTTCCGCGGTCGGCTTTCGGGCAGCGTTGATAGCCGGGGGAATGGTCGATGGTAAGTAGCCGGCGAGCCGATGTGCTGTTGGGGCTGCTGGTGCTGTGCCATCTCATGCCGGTGTGGCTGAATCGCTATCTACCGACGCAGGATGGGCCGGCACATCTGGCGAACGCGGCCATCCTGGCGGAGTGTGGGCCGCGCTGCGCCGACTTCTACGAGATCCGGCTGGAAGCCGTGCCGAACTGGACAGTGCACGTCGTGCTGGCCGGGCTTTTCCACGTCGTGGCGCCGCTGACGGCCGAGAAGGTGGTGGTCAGCGTATACGTCATCGGCTTCGCCTGGTCGTTCCGGTACTTTCTGGGGGGCTTCGGGAAGGACAGCGGCTATCTGGCGGCGGCGGCACTGCTGCTGCTCTTGCCGCGCTGCTTCTGGATGGGGTTTTACAACTACTGCCTGAGCATGGTGCTGCTGTGGACGATCCTGGGCTATGTGCTGCGCAGGCCACGGCTGGACGCCGGGCCGGCGGCGGTGCTGGCGGCGCTGTTCCTGGCATGCTGGTTCACGCACCTGGTGGGGTTCCTGCTGGCGGTGACGGGCAGCCTGTGGCTGGCGGGGCTGACAGCGATGGACCGGACGGGGCCGGAAGCCTTTCAGGCGCGGGCGGCGCGGCTGGGCTGGATCGCGCTGGCAGCGCTGCCGGCGCTGCTGCTGACGCTGGACTATTTCGAGCGGAGCGGATTCTGGGCGGCAGGCCGACCGCGCCTGCTGGAGGGCGTGAGCGCGGAGCGGCTGCAGGCGGACATCGCGGGGCTGGGCATGCAGATGTTCGGCCCGTTGCCGCGGGCCGATACGCTGGCGACGGTGACGCTGGTTGTCTACGCGCTGCTCCTGGTGGTGGGGGCATGGTGCGGGGCGGCGGGCGTGCCGCGCTGGCCGATCGCTTGTTACGGCGCGCTGCTGCTGGCCGGCTACTGGCTCGTGAGCGATCATCTGCCGAGCGATCAGGGTGGGTTTTTGAAATGCCGGCTGGCCGCGGTGTTTCCACTGTGCTTGCTGGCCGCGTGTCGTCCGACGCCGCGGCCGGCATGTCGTCTTGGTTGCTGGGCGTTGACGCTGGTGGCGCTCTCGTGGAAGCTGGGTCTCGTGTCGGGTCACGTCGGCAATCTTCAGGATGAGATCGAGGAGTTCACCGCGGGGCTGGGCGCGGTGGGCGAGAATCGCACGCTCTTCATCGTCCGCGGCGACAGGCGGGCGGCGGGCGCGGACCATCTCGAACACGCCGGCGACTACTACTGTCTCGGGACAGGCAACGTGAACCTCGACAATCACGAGGCCGCCAGCGGCTACTTTCCGATCCGCTTTCGCGAGGGCGTCGTCCGGGCCCGCGGCGACTTCGCGACACATCCGCAGCGCGAGCTGGTGGACCTGGTTGTCCTGTGGGACGCGTCCCCGGAGCGCTGGCTGCCCGGCGGTACCAGGCAGGCGCCGGTGTTTCAGCGCGACCGCTTGCTCATCCTGGAGGCGAAGCGGCCCGAGGCATTGCCGCGTGAATGACACGACGCCTTCACGGTCTTCGTGACGGTCAGTTTCCGTTTGTGTCACGTGGTCAGATCGGCTATCATGATCAATCACAACCATCGAGCCGTAACCGTCTGGAAGGACTCCACGAAGGAGATCGATCATGCGTCGGACGTTGATGGCAGCATGCGTTCTTGGCGTTGCCTTGCCGGTCGTCGCCCAGCAAACGCAGTCGCAGAGCCAGGATGGCGGCCGGGTGTCGGAGCTGATCAAGCAGCTCGGCAGCAGCAAGTTCGCGGAGCGCGAACGCGCGGCCAAGGAACTGGAGGCCATCGGCGAGCCGGCGCTGCCCGCGTTGCGCGCCATTGCCAGGAGCGCGGAAGCCGGCCAGGGACTTGACCTGGAAGTGATCCGCCGGGCCGCCGAGATCCAGCGCCGGCTCGAGGAGAAGATCGCCACGGCGCAGATCCTCGCGCCCAGGCGCGTGCGTCTGAAGCTGAAGGACGTGTCGGTGCTGGACGCCATCAAGGAGCTGGAGAACCAGAGCAAGTATCCCATCATGGTCCAGGGCGACGCCAAGAAACTTGCCGCCCAGAAGATCACGATCGACACGGGCGACACGACCTTCTGGGAGGCGTTCGATCAGCTTTGCCAGAAGGCCGGGCTGGTGGACGGCAATCCGTATCTGCCGGCGATGGTGCCGCCGCCCATGCCGCCGATTCGCATCCGGCCGCCGAACCGCAAACCGCGGCCGTTGCCGGTCTTGCCGGTGATTCCGCCGAAGGCGGCCCCGAAAGGCCCGGTGCTGATCGAGGCGCGCGCGGCGGCCGCGGCGGCCTTGGAAATCAAGCCGCCGGCGCCGGTGGTCCAGGCACAGCCGGTCCAGGCGCCGCCTCCCGCCGTGCAGATCCAGCTGCAGCCGGCGCGCAACCCCGGTTACTACTTGCAGGAGCCGCGCCCGTCGAATTACCTGCAGGTCCGCTCCGGCAAGCCCGTGGTGGTGCCCACGAGCTATTCCGGCGCCGTCCGCATTCGCGCCCACGCAAAGAAAGAGCCGGCGCGGAAGGATGAAGTCGTCGTGCTCCTCGACGTGTGGGCCGAGCCGCGCCTGCAGAACTTCGCGCTGACCAGTTCGCCGCGCGTGGACAAGGCCAGCGACGACCAGGGACAGGCGCTGTCCCTGAACATCGATCGCACTGTCGACGCGACGCACGTCATTCACGCCCAGGGCAACCGGCAAGCGGTGCGCCGTTTCAAGCTCGGCGAGAAGAAAGCCAAGCTGTTCAAGGAGTTGACGGGCAGCCTGACCGCGCAGGCTCTGATGCCGACGGAAACGCTCGTGTCCGTGCCCGATGTCCTCAAGGGGGGCGGCAAGACCGTGAAGGGCAAGGGCGGCGCCACCATGCAGGTGGTATCGGCCGCGAAGCAGAAGGACGGGACATTCAGCATCCAGGTCCGCATGGGAAACTTGCCAGGACAGAACGTTTTCGGCGGTGTGAACGGCGTCGTCATCCAGCAAATCCAGATCCAGGGAGGCGGCAACATCATCATCGGCGGCATGCCGCAGCAGCAAAACGTGCCGACGCTGGTGGACAAGGACGGCAAGAATTTCCAGCTCGTCAACATCCCCAGCCGCCGCATGCAGATCACCAACGGCGTGATGAGCCAGGAACTGACGATGGTGTTTCGCGCCAATGCCGGCCAGAACGATCCTGATCGTCTGCTCTTCACGGGCCAGCGCACTGTCACATTCCAGGTACCGTTCGCGTTCCGCAACATCGACATCGGCCAGGCCGAGGTCGGCCAGCCGATGCCGTGAGTCATACACCTGGAACCGCGCAATCAGGGCGGATCGCCTGCAGCACGTGGAGCGCTGAGACGTCGCGCACCGCGTGATGGAAGCTCATCGAAGGCGGGCCTACCCCTTCTTCGCCCGCCCCCGCTTGCTTATACTCATCCATGTTGGAACGCACTGCCTAATCAAGGAGAGAATGCATGCCAGAGAAGGTTGTGATCATCGGTTCGGGACCGGCGGGGTGGACGGCGGCGATCTACGCGGCACGCGCCAACTTGCAACCGCTCGTCTATGAGGGCTCGGCGACCTGGGACCAGAATCGCGTGAACGGCACCACGCCGCTCGGCCAGCTCAACCTCACCACCGAGGTCGAGAACTTCCCCGGCTGGCCGTTCGTCGATTCGGCGGCCCTGGCCCAGTTCTCGCGCTCGGCTCTCCCGGATGATCGCTACGGCAACCTGGCACACTTTCATTCGGGCAAGCGTGCTCACACCGGCAAGCGTGCCGCCTTCGGCCCGGAGTTGATGGAGTTCATGCGGCAGCAGGCAGTCAACTTCGGCACGCGCATCGTCACCGACGACATTGTCAAGGTGGACTTCAAGAAGCATCCGTTCGTGCTGCACAGCCGCGAGGGGGAGTCGGTCGAGAGTCAGGCCGTCATTGTCGCCACCGGGGCGCGAGCCAACTATCTGGGACTGCCGTCGGAAGACAAGTACAAGAACAATGGCGTGTCGGCGTGCGCGGTGTGCGACGGCGCGCTGCCGCGCTTCAAGAACAAGCCGCTGGTCGTGGTCGGCGGCGGCGATTCAGCGGTCGAGGAGGGAACGTATCTGACCAAGTTCGCCAGCACGGTCTACCTGGTCCATCGTCGCGACGAGCTCCGCGCCAGCAAGATCATGCAAGACCGTGCCCTGAGCAATCCGAAGATAACGATGAAGTGGAACCGAGTTGTCGATGAGGTCATCGGCACCGAGGCCGACGGCGTCACCAGCGTCCGGCTCAAGAGCACGGTTGACGACCGCACCGAGGAACTTGATGCCGGCGGCATGTTCGTGGCCATCGGCCACACGCCCAACACCGACTTTCTCGAAGGCGCGCTGGCCCTCGACGACAAGGGCTTCATCAAATGGACCAGGCCGCAGCGGTGCTGGACGAGCGTGGAGGGCGTGTTCTCGGCGGGCGACGTTTCGGACAGCTACTACAAGCAGGCCGTCACCGCCGCCGGTACCGGTTGCATGGCCGCCCTCGACGCCGAACGCTGGCTCGCGGAAAAAGGCTACCATTGAGACACGGCGGGCGTCGCGGCGTAAGCGCGACGGCAAGCGCGACGGTAAGCGCGACGTGCGCGAATCCGCGCGGCGCATCGTACACGTCGAGCTTACGCATCGACGCTCGCCTTTTGAGTCAGTCATGCCTGCTCCCCTTCGCATCGGTACGCGTGCCAGCCCGCTGGCCCTCTGGCAAGCGCGGCACGTGTCGCAGTTGCTTACCGGCGTGAGAAACCGCCGCATCGAGATCGTCGAGATCCAGACGGCCGGGGACCAGGTGCGCGACGTGCCGCTGGCGGCCATCGGCGGCGAGGGCGTTTTCACCAAGGCCATCCAGGACGCGCTCCTGGCGAATGTCGCCGATGTGGCGGTGCACAGCTTGAAGGACTTGCCGACGGTTGCCGCACCGGGTCTGGTCCTGGCGGCGGTGCCGGAGCGCGGCCCGACCGGCGACGCACTTGTTTCGCGCAAGCACTTATCGTTTGCCGCGCTGCCGCAAGGCGCGACACTGGCCAGCAGCAGCCTGCGCCGCCGCGCCCAGATGGCCCATCGCCGACCCGATCTGAAGCTGGTGGACATCCGCGGCAACGTGGACACGCGCCTGCGCAAGCTGGTCGAGCAAGATCTCGACGGCATCATCCTCGCCGAGGCCGGGCTGAAACGGCTGGGGCTGGCAGCAGACATCACCGAAGTCCTCGATGCGAGCTGGATGTTGCCGGCGGTGGGCCAGGGCGCACTCGGCCTGGAATGCCGCGCCGCCGATGCCGCGACCCGTACCTGTCTCGGACAGATCGATCATGCCAGCACGCATGCCGCGGTCCTCGCCGAGCGCGCCATGCTTCGCGAGCTGGGCGGCGGCTGTCACGTCCCCATCGGCGCCGCCGCATCGGTCCTGAACGACGCGTTGACCATTCGCGGTGCCGTGCTGTCACCCGATGGTACGCGGCGCATCGAGGCGCAACTTGCCGGCAAGACGAGCGACGCCGATGCAATTGGCCGCGAACTGGCCGCGAATCTGCTGGCGAAGGGTGCACGCGAACTTTTGAAGGGCTAATGTGTCCATTGCCTGGCTGGATCTACTCATCCGATCCGCGACAGATCCAGCGTTTTCCCGTAGCGTTCGATGACCGCCTGGCGTAGCAACGCGTGCTCCGGCTGCTTCAATGTGGCGTCGGCCGCGACGAGTTCGAGCGCGTCGGCGCGGGCCGCTTGCAAGACTTCCTGGTCGGCGAGCAGATCGGCGACGTGCAGGTCGCCCAGGCCGTGTTGCCGCGTACCGAAGAACTCGCCCAGGCCGCGCATGCGCGCATCCTGCTCCGCGAGGGCGAAGCCGTCGGTCGTCCGGCAAAACGTGCGCAGCCGTTGTTGCGCGTCGCTGCTCGTCTGGCTCGAGAACAGGTAGCACTCGCCGGCGACGCTGCCGCGGCTCACCCGGCCGCGCAGCTGGTGCAACTGCGACAGGCCGAAACGCTCGGCGTGCTCCACGACCAGCAGCGTGGCGTTGGGCACATCCACGCCGACCTCGATCACCAGCGTCGTCACCAGCAGGTCCAGCTCGCGCTTGCGGAACTGCTCCATGACGCGGTCCTTGGCCTCGTCGTCAAGCCGGCCGTGGAGCAGGCCCAGGCGAAACTCGCGGAAGGCCCCCTCCTTCAGCTCGGCGTGCATCTGCTCGGCCGCCTTGAGGTCGAGCGTTTCCGATTCCTCGACGAGCGGGCAAACAAGGAACGCCTGCCGGCCCTGGCGCAGGGCCTCGGCGAGCCTGGTGTAGACGCGTTCGCGCTGCGACTCGGTCATCCAGCGAGTCGTGACCGGTTGCCGGCCTGGAGGAAGGTGCTTGATGGTGGATGTGTCCAGGTCGCCGAACATGGTGAGGGCCACGGTGCGCGGGATGGGCGTGGCCGTCATGACCAGGTAATGCGGATCGACGCCAAGCTTGCGGACCTGGGCCCGCTGATTCACGCCGAACTTGTGTTGCTCGTCGATGATGACCAGCCCCAGCCGGGCGAACTTGACGTCGTCCTGCACCAGCGCCTGCGTGCCGACGACCAGGTCGATGTCGCCGGCCTTGATGGCGGCCAGCGCTTTCGTGCGTTCCCTCGATGTCAAGGCGCCGGTGAGCAGCAGCCGCCGCACTCGGCTCCTGGCAAGATAAGCGTCCAGCGTCCGCCAGTGCTGCTGCGCGAGCACCTCGGTGGGGGCCATCAGGATCGCCTGATGCTTGTTGGCCACGGTGACGAGCAGGGCGTAGACGGCAACCGCGGTCTTGCCGGCGCCCACGTCGGCTTGCAGCAGCCGTTGCATGGGCCGATTCTTCGCCAAGTCGCGGCAGACGGCCTGCACGGCGCGGTCCTGGTCGGCCGTCAGCTTGAAGGGAAACAGCCGGCGAATGTGCTCGTCGATCAACGAATCCACCGGCAAGGGAGGCGCTTGCTGCCGGTCGCGCAGTTCGCGGCGCCGCAGGGCGAGGGCCACCTGCAGGACCAGTAGCTCTTCGTAAACGAAGCGTCGCCGGGCCTGCCTGGCCGTTTGCAGATCGCGCGGGAAATGCACGCCCGCGAGCGCTGCCTGACTGCCGGGGAGTTGCTGCTGTTCACGAAGCTTCGCGGGTAGCAGCTCCGGCAGTGCGGCGGCGTAGCGGTCCACGGCCTGGCGCAGCATCGCTTGCAGCGCGTCGGCGCGCAGGTTCTCCGTCAGGGGATAGACCGGCACGATGGTCGATTCTTCCCTCTCCTCCCTGGCGCTGCCGTCGAGGATGCGAACGCGCGGGGCGTTCATCTGCCAGTGATCGCGATACCAGCGCGGCTTGCCGCTGAAGGAGACACGCTGCCCGTAGCGATAGCCGCGCGTGATGTACGGCTGATTGAACCAGACGCCTTCAAGACATTTCCCGGACTTGTCGTCGAGCACGATGGACACGACGCTTCGTCCGTTGGAGATCTCGCGTCCCTCCATCTCGACGATCTCGCCCTGCACGGTCTGCATGACGCCGGCGGAAAGCTCGGTGATGGCGCGGGTGTCGCTCAGGTCGTCGTACGAGCGCGGGAAGTGAAATAGCAGGTCGCCGACGGTGCGGATGCCGAGACGTTCGAGCAACTCCGCGCGCGCGGGGCCGACGCCCTTGAGATACTGCACGCTCTGCCTGAGGTCTTGAGTGTGGATGAACACAAGAGACCCGATGGCCCCGAAGCGTCCGGGCACGCATCGCGCCCGGCTGGCAACGTTGAAGCTCCATTGCCAATGATACCGTCGCGGCGGCGCCCCGCAAGCGATAAGATCATGATTGGAGATTTCGCCTCTGCTCGTGGAAACTTGACCAATGAACCCGATGAAGAGCGGCGGCGGCTGGGCAGCGGTTTGTTATACCTTGCGGATGGCCCAGCGCGTCGGCTGGTGGCGGCTGTGGCAGGCCATGCGTTCCAAGAACGCCTGCAAGACCTGCGCGCTCGGCATGGGCGGGCAGGCCGGCGGCATGCGCAACGAGCAAGGCCACTGGCCTGAGGTGTGCAAGAAGTCTCTGCAAGCCATGGTGGCCGATATGCAGCACGGGCTGCGGCAGGAGTTCTTCGAACGCTATGCCATTGCCCACTTGCAGACGCTGTCGCCGCGCGAACTGGAGTGGTGCGGCCGGCTGACCGAGCCGCTGTTCGCCGGCCCGGGCGACATGCATTTTCGTCCCATAGCCTGGGAAGAGGCCCTGCGCCGTGTCAGCGATCAACTGCGCGGCACACAGCCGGACGAAAGCTTCTTCTATTGCAGCGGACGCTCGTCCAACGAGGCGGGCTTTCTTCTGCAACTCTTCGCCAGGCTGTATGGCACCAACTACGTCAACAACTGCTCGTTCTACTGTCACCAGGCCAGCGGCGTGGGCTTGTCGGCGGCGCTGGGAACGGGAACCGCCACGGTGACTCTCGACGACATCGAGACGGCGGACCTGTTCTTCCTGATCGGCGGCAATCCGGCGTCCAATCATCCGCGACTGATGCGCTCGCTGATGAATATCCGCCGCAACGGCGGCCACGTCGTCGTCATCAACCCCGTCAAGGAGATCGGTCTCGTCAACTTCAGCGTGCCCTCGGACGTCTGGAGCTTGCTGTTTGGCTCGAAGATCGCCAGTCTTTATGTCCAGCCGCACATCGGCGGCGACGTGGCCCTGCTTACGGGCATTGCCAAGCTGCTAGTGGAAAGCGACGCGATCGCCGCCGACTTCATCGCGAAATGCACCGATGGCTTCGATGCCTTCGCCGGGCAAGTGCGGGCGACTACGTGGCAGGAGATTGAACGGAACTCCGGGGTGGAGCGTGCGACCATCACACGCATGGCCGACATGTATGCCGCCGCCCGCAACGTCGTTTTTGGCTGGACGATGGGCATCACGCATCACGAGCACGGCGTGGCCAACGTGCGGGCCATCGTCAACCTGGCGTTGCTGCGCGGCATGGTGGGCCGACGTCACGCCGGCTTGCTGCCCATCCGGGGCCATTCCAATGTTCAGGGCATCGGCTCGGTCGGCGTCGTCCCGAATCTGAAGCAGCACATCCTCGACAATCTCGAGACGACGTTGAACGTCACGCTGCCGCGGACGCCGGGGCTCGACACCATGGCCTGCATGGAGGCGGCCGATCAGGAACGCGTCAAGTCAGCCATCTGCCTGGGCGGCAACCTGTTCGGCAGCAACCCCGACGCCGGCTTTGCGCACCGCGCACTTGGCAAGCTGGAACTGGTCACCTACCTGAGCACGACCCTGAACACCGGCCATGCCTGGGGTCGTGGCCGGCAGACGCTGATCTTGCCGGTGCTGGCACGCGACGAGGAGACGCAGCCGACGACGCAGGAGTCGATGTTCAACTTCGTCCGGTTGAGCGACGGCGGGCAGACGCGCATCCACGGGCCGCGCGGCGAGGTGGAGCTGATCGCCGCCATCGCCGGGCAAACGCTCGGCAGTGCCTCGCCCATCGACTGGGAAGCGCTCAAGCGTCATTGCAACGTGCGCGACATGATCGCCCGTGTGATCCCGGGCCTGGAAGGGCTGCGCGACCTGGACCGCACCGGCAAGGAGTTTCACATCCCCAACCGGATCCTGCACGAGCCGCGTTTTCCGACGGCGAGCGGCAAGGCGAGCTTTGCCGCGCAATCAATGCCGGAGTTGCCACTGGACGACGACCAGCTGCGGCTGATGACGGTGCGCTCCGAAGGGCAGTTCAACACGGTGGTCTATGAGGAGCAAGACATCTACCGCGGCCAGGATCGCCGCGACGTGATCTTGCTGAATCCGGCCGATATCAAACGGCTGGGGCTGCAACCCGATCAGCGTGTCACGGTCCGCAGCTGTGCCGGCGTCATGCCCAGCATCATGGTCCGCCCCTACGACATTCGCGCCGGCAACGCTCTCATGTACTATCCGGAGGCCAACGTGCTTGTGCCACGCGCCATCGATCCGCTATCGAAGACACCGGCGTTCAAGAGCGTGCGCGTGACCATCGAAACAGCGGCGATCGCCGCACAGGCTCGCTGACGGCATCGTTACAGATTCGGCGATGGCAGCCTATTTCGCCCACGGAATGTGCCAGCCCTCGACCAGCAGCGGGATGCGATACAGACTCTGATCGACCGTGACGTAGAGAACGCGGCTCTCGGCGCCGATGCCGAAATCGCAGTTGCTGGGGAGGCCGACCAGGTCCTTGCCGGTCTGGTTGGCGGGGCCGGTCGGGATGAAGGCGATCTCCTTGCCATTTGGATTGACCACCAGGACACCAGGGCGCTTGCCGCTGCGCACGGTTAGATACAGGTTGCCCCTGGCGTCCACGGTCATGCCGTCGCAGCCGTCCTCGGCGCCGAAGTCAACGATGGTCTTGCGCTTGCCCTTGACCAGGCCGTCGTCGTCCAGCGCGAAGGCATAGATCTTCATCGAGCCTTTCTTCTCTGGCTTGCGGTTGACGATGTCGTCGCTGCCGGGATTGTGGTCGGCGAGGTACAGAGTCTTCTGATCGGGGCTGATGGCCAGGCCGTTGGGCGTTTCCACGTCGTGGGTGATCTCGTTGACCGTGCCGTCCGGATCGATGCGATAGACGGCTTGATGGCGGAGTTCGCGCTTCTCCTTGCCAACGTAGCGTGGGTCGCTGAAGTAGATGCGGCCCCTCAAGTCGATGCACAGGTCGTTGGGCGAGTTGAACTTTCGCTCGTTGTAGTTGTCGGCGACGACGGTGCGCGTCCTGGTCTTGATGTTCCAGCGCGACACGCAGCGGCCGCCGCCGTCGGCTCCCTCGCAGGCGACCAGGTAGCCCCTGGCGTCGAACATCAGGCCGTTGGCCTTCTTGCTATCGTCGCTGAAGACGGTGGTCTTCCTGGTCCGCGGGTCAAAACGCAGGATCAGCCCCTTGTCCTTGGGACCAAAGGGGATGTCGGTGAAGTAGATGCTGCCGTCGGGAGCGACGGCAGCGCCTTCCGTCAGCCCACCCGTGATGTCCTTCTGCGTGCGCGTGTAAACCTTTTCCAGCCGGGCATCGGGTGCGACAATGCCCTTGCCCGTGGGGGCGGCGATCTTCGGCGCGCCTTTCGGTTCATCCCCCACTACCAGCGACATCAGTACGGGGATCAGCAGACTGCTCATCGAAGGAACCTCCAAGTTGCAGGCGAGGATGTCAATCATTCAACGGCTGCGTGCTGCGCAAATATGCGAACAGGTCGCGGACCTGCTGATCGGAGAGCGGCGTCAACAGGCCCTCGGGCATGATCGACTGCGGGATGACGCGCATCTCCTCGATGGCGGAGCGCGGCAGCGACACGTCCTGTCCCTCGGCCGTGCGCAGCACTACCAGGCGATTGTCCTGATCAACCAGAAAGCCCGTGAGGGCCCGGCCATCGTGCGTGAGCACCAGGTGTGTCTCGAAGCCTTCGCGAATCTCCGCCGATGGATTGACGATGCTGAGCAGCATGCCGGCCAGATCGTCGCGCTTGTGGGTCGTGAGGTCCGGGCCGATCTTGCCCCCCCGGCCGAAGAGCACATGACATTTCGCACAGCTCGCCAGGAACAGCTTCTTGCCGGCGTAAGGTGAGCCGGCGCCGGCGGCGATGACGCCACGGAGCCGGTCGATCTGCTTGCTCATCTCGGCGGTGGTGGCGCCTTGGACCTTGCCCCAGTGCTTGTCGATGAGGGAAGCGATCTTGTCGTCGCGATGAATTGTCAGCTTGCGCACCATGTCGAGCGCCATGGCCGACTTGTCGATCTTGCCCGCATCGACCGCTTGCAAGAGGTCGCGGGCCCAGTCCTTGCGGCTGGCGAGCAGGCCCTGAGCCGCGCCGCGGACCTCGGCCGGAAGTTGATTGTGCGCGGCCAGGACACGCGCGGCGATGCGCGGGTCGTCAAACGGCAGCAGCGCGCCCAGCGCCGCCCGGCACAGGTCGGCGTCCGCGCTGGTTTCCAGCACGCGCAACAGCACCGGCACGCCGGCGGGCTGCTTGATCTCGCCAAGGATGGGAATCAACTCGAGGCGTTGCTTGCGGCTGGCCCTGTCGTCGGCGACGAGCTTCAAGGCCTGGTCGCGAGCCGCCGCGTCATTGAGCCGCAAGCGCAGCGACAGCGAGCCGCCGCCGTGCCTGGCGAGCGCGGTCAGCAATTCTTCCGGCAGACCCGTCAGCGGTCGTCCGGCATACGCCTGCTCGAAGCCTGCCAGCAATTGCTTCGCCTGCGCCGGCGTGGCAGCGCGGCTGAGAAGCCGGGCGGCGATGAGCAGGTTCATGCGGCCACCGGCCTGGGCGAAGCGCCGCATGAGCCGTTCGCGGATGTGGCGTTCCACCATCGGCGTGTTCCACACGGCCGGGTCCTCGAGCATTCGCAGCAGCGTCTCGTGATCCTTCTCGGCCCGGGCTTCCAGGGCCCACCACAACAACAGCGGCATGTGCACGTCGTCGCTGTCCTCGGAGCGGGTCAGCAGCTGGCGGACGATGCCGAGGCCGGCATCGGTGGGCAGCCGCCGGGAAGTGCAAGCAAGCTGGCTGCGGACCTCGATGTGCGGCTCGCGCTTCGCCAGGTCGGCCAGCGCCCTGGCCACGCGCGGCGACACCTTGCCCTCATCGCCCAACAGCCTGACCGCCCAGAGTCGGACATGTGGATCGGCATGCTGCAACGCATCGCCGGCCATGCCTTCATCGAAGCCGCCGCTGAGATTGAGCGCCCATAGCGCCTCCAGCGCGAGCTGCCCCGTCTCCGCGCGGAGCATCTGCGTCAGCGTCGGGATAACCGAGCGATCCTTGCGATCGCCGATGAGCCGCAGCGCCGTCTGCCGGGTCCAGCGGTTGTCGTCGCCCAGCAGGCCGATGAGTTCGCGCGTGCTGAGCTTGGAGAGATCGCGCGGCTTCCGTGGCGATGCATTCTTGTCGCGCAGTCGATAGATGCGGCCGGTCGCAGGATCGATCTGGCCTTCGTGGTTGCGGTAATGGTTGACCTGGCTGTCGTACCAGTCGGCGACGTACAAGGCGCCGTCAGGTCCGGACTTGATATCGACGGGGCGGAACCAGCTATCCGAGGTGGTGATCGGGACTTCGATGTCGCGCGTCTCGAAGGTAGAGCCGCGCGGCTTGATCTCGCTTTCGACAACATGATTGAGCATCGGAGCGACGCCGAAGAGCTTGCCGTCGTGCCGCGCTGGCAAGGCGCCGCCTTCGTAGATGACGAAAGTGTGCGTGAAACGCGGCGTGCCGGGATGCTTCATGTCCGGAAAGTAGCCGAACGCATATGGGTTGGAGATGGGCCCGTGCTTGCTGAAGCCCTTCTGGTAGTAGCCGCCCTGGACGTAGTGGAAGCCGCGCGTGTTGCCGCCGTTGTGTCCGCTGTAGATGCGGCCCTTGCTATCGATCTCGACGCCGAAGGCGTTGCCGCCGCCCTCAGCAAAGATCTCGTAGCGCCGTTTCTCCGGATGATAGCGCCAGATGAGCTGGCCCATCGAATGGACCGGCTTTGTGTCGATGCCCGGCCGCTTGACATTTCCCGACACCGTGCTCCCCTGCGCGCCGTACAGCCAGCCGTCCGGCCCCCAGCGCAGACTGTTGACGACGGAATGCGTGTCCTCCAGGCCGAAGCCCGCCAGGTGAACGACAGGGTCGCCATCGGGAATATCGTCGCTGTTCCTGTCGGGATAAAAGAGCAGGTAGGGCGGGTTGAGGACCCAGATGCCGCCGCGACCGCGTTCCACGGCCGTGACGATGTTCAGTCCATCGAGAAACGTCGATTGCCTGGCGAAGCTGCCGTCGCCCTTGATGTCCTCGTGGATGGTGATCTTGTCCTTGCCGCGGAAATGCCGGGGCGGCGGCGGCGGAACCTTGTCGTAGACGATGCGCCAGTAGGCGTCGCGGCTCAGGATCTTCAGGCCGGCCGGGTTGGGGTATTGCAGGTACTGCACGACCCACATGCGGCCGCGCTCGTCGAAGTTCAAGAATACCGGTTGCCGGACGACTGGCTCCGCCAGCACCTGCTCGATGACCAGGTCGGCCGGCGTCTTGAAAAGCTTGAGCGCATTGGCCGGGGAAAGTCGCTTGACAGCGCCCTTGACCGGAAACATCCGCCGCGCCAGCGCCGCCGCATCCTCGATCCGAGAAAAGGTCGCCGGATCCTGACCCCTTACTCCTGGTTCCTGCTTCGCCCATGCCGGATCGTCGCCGGTGCGGAACAGCCATTTGCCCTTGAGTGCAATGGCCTGGGCATCGTTGGCGAGGATGGGCGGGGCGCCGACGAAGCCGCCGCGGCCGCCGTCGTCGTAGATACGGATGGCGATGTGGTTGTACGCGCCCGGCCGGACATGCCTGGCGGCGATGGTGTAGCTGGCCGGCCGATCGCTCAGCCCGTTGCGATAGCGCGGCGGGAACTCGCCCTGCCCGCCGATCTTCACGCCGTTGAAGTACGCCTCGTGGCAGTTGTCGATCAGCTGGACCGTCAGCGCCAGGTCGTCCCCCTTCCAGCCGAGCGGCACCTTGACATGGCAGCGATACCAGGCGATGCCGTCGTATTTCTTGAAGCGCTCGCCGCCGGTCTGCTCCCAGGCGCCGGGGACGTCAAGCAATGTCCAGTCCTTGCCCGAGTTGCCGGCACCGGCGCGCAACAGGATCAAACAGGGAAGACATGCGATGGCCAGTGTTCGCGTCATGCGTGCATTTTAGGGGAATCGCGGGGCGTCGTGGGCGTCGCGAGAGCATGGCATATCATTTCCATAGACAGACCATGGAAGTCAGGGTTTACAACCTGGAAATGCTCGCTCGTCCCCAGCGCGTGGTGCCGCCGCCGCGTGATGGGCTTTGCGTCATCCAGGCGCACAGTCCCACGGTCGCGTACTATCGCTATCTGTACAACACCGTCGGCAAGGACTATCACTGGCTGAGCCGCCGCCGCCTGTCCGATGAGGAGCTGGCGGTGTTGCTGCGCGACCCGTGCAATGACGTGCATGTGCTCTTTGCCGCTGGCGTGCCGGCCGGCTTCGCCGAGTTGGATCGACGTGTGCAGGGCGAGGTCGAGTTGCTGCAATTCGGGCTCATGCCGGAGTTCATCGGCCAGGGACTGGGCAGGTACTTCCTCCAGTGGACCATCGACAAGGCCTGGAGCCACAACCCGCGCCGCTTCTGGCTGCACACCTGCACGCTCGATCATCCCAACGCGCTGCCGACGTATCTGAAGGCAGGATTCTCGCTCTTCAAGGAGGAGATCATTCAGCGAGAGCTGTGACAGCGCGCGGGTGCTGGCCGGTAAGCCTTCATCGACTCACGTCTTTCCGAGGACCTGAGGAACCAATCAGGGGCATTTTCCCTCCGCGAACATCCGTATCGCCTCGGGATAGGCCTCGCACTCCTGCTTGAAGACGCGGGCGGCCAGCGTCTCCGGCGTGTCGCCGGCCAGCACCGGAACCTTCTTTTGCAAGATGATCGGTCCGTGGTCGTACTGGTTGTCGGCGAAGTGGACAGTGCAGCCGGTTTCCGTGACGCCGGATTGGAGGACGGCCTCGTGAACGTGTCGGCCGTAGTAGCCCTTGCCGCTGAACGCCGGGATCAGCGCCGGATGGATGTTCATGACCCGGCCGAGATAATCGTCCGGAATCGTGATGATCTGCAAGAAGCCGGCCAGGCACACCAGGTCGGCACGGGCATGGCGGCAATGGTCGAAGATGCGGCGGCTGAACTCCTCGCGCGAGCCGGCTTCCTTGCGGACCACGACAGCCGCCGGCACGCCTGCGGCGGCGGCACGCTCCAGGGCCTTCACGCCTGGCACGTTCGATACCACCTGGACCACGCGCGCAGTCAGCCGGCCATCGGCGCAACGGTCCAGCAGGTTCTGCAAGGTGGTCCCGCTGCCGCTCACCAGCACCGCGAGTCGTAATGGCGTGGTCATCGCTTACTATTGTAATGGTGCCCACGAAGGAGGACACAAATATGGCGCGACTGGCAGCGATAACAATGCTCATTGCCCTGGTGGTGTGCCGTGCGACTCGTGCAGACGACGAGATCATCGACACGCACACGCACTTCTATGATCCCGCCCGGCCGGAGGGCGTGCCCTGGCCAGGCAAGGGAGATAAGCTGCTCTACCGGACCGTATTGCCGCGACATTTCTTGGAGGTGGCCAGGCCGGTCGGCGTGACGCGGACCATCGTCGTCGAGGCCAGTCCGTGGCTGGAAGACAATCAGTGGCTGCTCGACCTGGCGAAGCGCAACAGGGCCATCATCGGCGTCGTCGGGCAGCTGTCTCCCGGTCGTAAGGACTTTGCGAAGCACCTGGAGCGCTTTGGCAAGGACAAGCTGTTCCGCGGCATCCGTGTCAACAAGGATGCCCTGGCGAAGGGTCTCGAGATTCAGGCATACCTGGGCGACCTCAGGCGACTGGCCAGCCGAGGCTTGACGCTGGATGTCAACGGCGGGCCGGACATGCCGGCAGTGGTGGCGAAGCTCGCGCGGGAGTTGCCGTCGCTGCGCATCGTCATCAATCATGCGGCCAACCTGGGTATCGACGGCAAGGCGCCGCCCGAGGCCTGGCTCAGGGGCATGAAGGAAGCCGCCGCCAATGAGAATGTCTATTGCAAGGTTTCCGCGCTGGTGGAAGGCGCGTTGCCGCGCGAGCGCAAGGCGCCGACCGACGCCGGCTTCTACCGTCCGGTCCTCGATGCGCTGTGGGCGACGTTCGGGCAGGATCGGCTCATGTACGGCAGCAACTGGCCGGTGAGCGACACGCGGGCCAGTTACGCGACGGTGTTCGCCATCGTCCGCGACCACGTCGCTCCCCGGGGCAAGGACGCGGCGCGGCAGTTCTTTTCCGGCAACGCCCGGAGGGCGTACGGGCTGCCCTGACGGCGCGCGAGCCGTGTTGGCTTCAGGCACAGAGTCGCATAGCAGCGTGCAATGCCCAACTGCTGGGTTGAGGTCTTGCTTTCCACCGCGAAGACGCGAAGATCGCCACGAAATCCACAACATGCAAGGCTCCAGCATTTCTTTCTTGGCGATCTTCGCGTCTTCGCGGCGGACTCCGATCGCGCGCCGATCGGAACCTCATGGACACGCCTGGGCACGAGTTCCGAGTTTGTACAATGTCCTGTGCCGGATCACGCGACACAAGGAGTGTTTCCACATGAGATCGTCAACACTAATCTCCGCAGGCATCATCATGGCAATGCTCTCCGCGACGGCCCGTGCCGACGAAGGCATGTGGCTGTTCAACAACCCTCCCAAGAAGCTGCTGCACGACAAGTACGGCTTCGATGTCACGCCCGAGTGGCTGGAACACGTGCAGAAGTCGTCGGTCCGCTTCAACTCGGGGGGCTCCGGTTCTTTCGTGTCGGCCGATGGGCTGGTCATGACCAACCATCACGTCGGCCTCGGCGCCTTGCAAAAGCTCAGCAGCAAGGACAAGGACTATGTCAAGGACGGCTTCTATGCCCGGACGCTTGACGAGGAATACAAGTCGGTGGACGAGGAGCTGAACGTCCTCATGGAGATCGAGGACGTGACCAAGCAAGTGAAAGCCGCGGTCAAGGCGGGGTTGCCCGCCGAGAAGGCGTTCGAGGCCCGTCGGGCGATCATCGCCAAGATCGAGGCCGACTCGCTCAAGAAGACCGGCCTGCGTTCCAACGTCATCACGCTGTACCAGGGCGGGCAATATCACCTGTATCGCTTCAAGAGATACACCGACGTTCGCCTGGTCTTCGCGCCCGAACAGCAGATCGCCTTCTTCGGCGGCGACGCGGACAACTTCGCCTATCCGCGCTACGATCTCGATGTGTGCTTCTTTCGCGTCTACGAGAACGGCAAGCCGGCCAAGATCGAGCATTACCTCAAGTGGAGCAAGTCCGGCGTCAAGGACGAGGAGCTGGTGTTCGTCTCCGGGCATCCGGGCAAGACGGACCGGCTCAGCACCGTCGCCGAGCTGGAATACCTGCGCGACACCGGCTTCCCCTATCTCTTGCAGCGGCTCAATCGCTGGGAGGTGATGGCCAGTGTGTACAGCGGCCAGGGGGTCGAGCAGGAACGGCAGGCGAAGGACTTCCTGTTCAGCGTCGCCAATAGCCGCAAGGCGCGCATGGGCGGCCTGGAGGGCTTGCAGGATCCGGCCATGATGGCCAAGAAGAAGGCCGAGGAGAAAGCGCTGCGCGCCGCCGTCGCCAAGGATGCGGAACTTTCGGACGTCGCCGACGCCTGGGACATCATCGCCAAGATCCAGAAGATTCGAGGGGAGAACATCCGCAAGTACATCGTGCTGGAAGGCGGGGCGGGCTTCAACAGCAGCCTGTTCGGCTACGCCCGCACGCTGGTCCGCGCGGCCGACGAGTTCGCCAAGCCCAACGAGAAGCGTCTCGAGGAATTCGGCGACGCCGACAAGAAGTCGCTGGAGCTGAAACTGTTCTCGAAGCGGCCGCTGTACCGCGAGTACGAGCTGGCCAAGCTCAACGATTCGCTATCCTGGCTGGTCGAGCAACTCGGCTACCAGCACAAGCTGGTGCAGCAAATCCTCGCCGGCAAGTCGCCGCGCGAGCGCGCCGGCGAGCTGATTGGCTCCAAGCTCTTCGATGTCAAGGAGCGCAAGAGGCTTTACGAGGGCGGCAAGGAGGCGGTTGCTGAGTCGAAGGACCCGATGATCCTGCTTGCCAGGCTGGTGGACAAGGAAGCGCGGGCCATCCGCAAGGTCATGGAGAACGAGGTCGAGGAGCCCAAGAAGCAGGCCTACGACACGATCGCCCGGGCCAAGTTCGCCGCCCTGGGAACCAACACCTACCCGGACGCGACGTTCACATTGCGGCTGGCATTCGGGCAAGTGAAGGGCTACACGGAAGGGGGCAAGCACATCCCCTTCGAGACGACCTTTGCCGGCCTGTACCGGAAGGCGGCGGAGCAGAAGAACAAGCCGCCTTTCGACTTGCCGCCGCGCTGGATCGAGCGGAAGAACAAGCTAAATCTCAAGACGCCCTTCAACTTCGTGTGCACGGCCGACATCATCGGTGGCAACTCCGGCAGCCCGGTCATCAACCGCGACGCCGAGGTCGTCGGCCTGATCTTCGACGGCAACATCCAGTCGCTGGTCTGGGACTTCGCCTATACCGATGAGGTGGCCCGCGCAGTTTCCGTCTGCTCGAATGCCATCCCGGAAGCGCTGCGGGCGATCTACGATGCCGAGGATCTGGCAACGGAAGTTGTCAGCGGCCGACGGCAGTGACGCCTGGCCAGGAGGTCGTGTGAACGCGCAGGCCGCGAGGAAATGATGTGCGGATTTTCCCATTGCCACAGATTGCCACATGAAGCGATACCAGACCATCCTGGTGGGCGCGGGCCTGGATGACCGGGATGCAACAACCTTGCGTCATGCAGCGCGCCTTGCCCAGGCGGCGAGAGCGATTTATGTCGCACATGTGGCGCTCACCTTTGACTTGCCGGCCGAACTGGCCCAGCAAGCCGACCTGGTCGTGCCAGTGGACGAGGTGATCGAACAGAAAATACAAGCGCTGATCGATGAGCATCGCAGCCTGTTTCCGGTCAGCACGCAAATCCACGCCATCGGCCGGCAAGGGTCGCTGGTCCCGGAATTGATCCGGCTAGCGGCGCAAAAGTCTGCGGACCTGTTCTGCCTGGGGCGGCGTCCGCTGCATGATCTCGACCTCTTGAGTGATTCGGCGATGCGGCTGCTGCGCAAGGCGCCCTGCTCGGTGTTGATGGTTTCGCCGGGCGACGAGCCTCACTACGAGCGGATCCTCGTGCCCGTGGATTTCTCGGACCATGCGCGCGAAGCCCTGGAGGTGGCCTGTGCCATCGCCCAGTCCATGCCCGGCGCGTCGGTGATCGTCCAGCACACCTACGAAGTTCCCCTGGGCTGGCACAAGAGCGATCAGAGCTATGAGGAGTTCGCCGCCATCATGCAAGGGCACGCCGAGCGGCACTGGAACGAGTTTTTGCCAAGCGTCAACTTCCAGGGTGTTCCGTGGACCGTCCGGTTCGATCTCGGCAACGAGGTGCCGAGTACGGTGCTGGCCGTCGCCGACGAGGTCGATGCCAGCTTGATCGTCATGGGCTCGCACGGCCGCACCGGCCCCGCCGCCTTCCTTCTGGGTCATGTCGCGGACACGGTCTGCTCCAGGACCAGACGTCCGACGCTGTGCGTCAAGAAGAAAGGCGAGGTGGTGAATTTTCTGCGCGCGCTATTGCAATTCTTCGAGTTCGAGAAGACATAACTGGGGATGGCCTGCGGCTGTCACATCCAGCCGTGCTTGCGGTACCACTGGGCCAGCATGCGCAGGCCCGCCTCGAGTTGGAAGTGGCAAGAGAAGCCCAGCTCGCGTTTGGCCTTGTCGGAACTGCACATCCACGAGCCGGCCAGGCCTTCGGCGATCTTGTCGGGGACCATGAGACTCGGACGGCTGATGCGCTGCGCTATCCGGTCGTTTACCTTGGCAAGGAAGCGGCACAGAAACGCTGGGAAGTAGATGAAGGCCAGCATCTTGCGCTTCAAGGCGCGGGCTGTCAGCTCGCTGGCCTCGCGCAAGGAGCGCATCTCGTCCATGGCCATGAAGTAGATGCCGCGACCCGGCGGCGCGGTCCTGGTATCAGGCGGCAGATGCTCGCCGTTTCGGGCTGCCTTGACAAGTCCCTCGACCAGGTCCGCGACATGAATCCACGCCAGGCGATAGTCCTTCAAGCCGGCATTGAAGTTGATGCCCAGTCGAACAATCTTGAAGAGAATGACGGTGAGGGGGTCCCATGGGCCAAACACGATGGGGGGGCGCACGATGGTGATGGGCACCCGATCGGCGACGGCGCGCAGATGCTGCTCGGCGGCAAGCTTGCTGCGGCCATACTCCGAAACGGGGGCCGCCGGTGACTCTTCGGTGAGCGGTCGATCTGCAGGCGCAACCCCGGCGGCGGCCAGGGACGACACGAAGACGACCCGGGGCGGGCGCTCCTGGCGGGCGCAGGCTTCGGCCAGCAACCTGGTGGCCTCGGTATTGCCGCGCGCGAATTCCTTGGCAGACAGCACGAGCGTGGCGCCGGCCAGGTGATAGACAATGTCCACGCCGGGGAGGACCGGATCGAGCGAGCCGGGCGTCAGCAAATCACCGCGAACATATTCGACCTGCAGCGGAGCGAAGAAGTTCTCCGCGCCGCGACGATGGAGCAGGCAGACGACCTGATCGCCACCCTTGACCAGCCGCTCGACCAGATTGCGGCCGATGAAGCCGGTCGCCCCGGTCACCAGCACACGGGCCATGTCAGTTCCCCGTTCCTTGGCCTTGACGTAAGCGGACTCGTCCGCTGCCAGATCCTCCGGTCGCCCTCGCTCCCGGCTCGCCTTGCCCTTTTTAGGAATCCATGAGCGATTGCAACAGGTTGTCGAGTTCGCCTTCCGAGAGGTTGGTGACCTTGTCGGGTGTGAAATTGCCGGGGACGACAAGCTCCTTCCTGGGCCTGGCCGCCTGTGCCTCGGCGGAGGCCGCCAGTTCCTTGAGCGAGTTTTCGACGATTTGACCCAGGCTCAGTCCCTTCAAGAAATCGACGATGGACAACGACACGCCCAGACCGGCCTCGACCCGATTGCGGAACTGAATGCCCATGAGCGAATCCAGCCCGAAGGCCTGCAACGGCTTGTCGAGATCCTCGGCGGCCAGTTCGAGACCGAGGACGTTGGCGAACTCGCGGCGCAGATAACCCTCGACCATGGCCCGACGATCGAAAGGCGACGCCGCCAGCAGTGCCTGTCGATCGATGGCTGCGACCCGGTCGCCGGCTGCCGCCGGCCCGGTCGGAGTCGGCCGCCGCGGCACGTAGCGCTGATCGCCCCGGTACGCCAGCGCCGGCTCATCGTCGGGATGCAGCAGCGTTCCCAGCAAGGAATCGGCTTGCGCGTCCACGGTCGCGTCTGGATCGACGTCCACCAGGCGCATCGTCGCATCCAGCTTGTCGTCGAGCCATGCTTGCCAGGTCAAGTTCGCCTGCGCCTCGCCGAGCGGCGCCGCGCCGCGCGTCACCAGCCAGTGGCGTTCGACGCCGGGCCAGGTCCGCGTGCCTGCTTCGCTGAAATCGATGACGTGGATGGCCTGCTGGCTGCGCTTCCGGACTTCAGCCAGCAGCGCGTCGATGTCCTCTTGCTCGCCGGGACGAATCCAGCAGCGTTCCTGTCCCTCCCAGGCAAGCATTTCACCGTGATGAACGTGGACGACGCTCGCACCTTCCGCCGCAAGCCGCTTTGCCACGTGGTCGGCGAGTTCGGAATGGTCGGCGATGGCCAGCCAGGTCTGGGGAGTCGTGCTGGCGTTCTTGGTGGCGACGCCGTTGACCGCCCACGCGCGGGATCGGGCCGATTCGGAATCCTGCCGCACCGGTTCGCCGGCACGTGCCAGTACTACCGCCTGATCCGGGTCCGGCATGACATCGTCAGGCGCCGGGACGATGGCAACCTCGGGGAACTTCTCCTGGACGAGCAGCCTGGTCCAGCTCGCGGGGGACAGCAGCGGGCAGCCCTGGCGCAGATCGGCGTCCTGGAACTTCCACCACCCGTCGGTGAGGCCGAAGATCATGTCGAGCAGACGACGCCGGCCGGTGCCCTCGAGCATTACCAGCAAACCGGCGGGAGCCAGCAGCCGGCGGATGTTCCGCAGGCTGAGACGCAGGTCGCCCGTGGCGTGGAGAACATTGGCGCCCATGACCATGTCGAACTGACCGTCGGCGAAGCCCTGGCCGGCCGGGTCCTTCTCGGCGTCGAACAATCGATATTCGACGAACGGATAGGCGCGGAACTTGTCCCGGGCGCGCGCCAGGAAAAGTTGCGACAGGTCCGTGAAAACGTACTCGGTGCGCTCCGCCGGCAGGCGCGGCAGCAAGTAGGTCGTGGTCCCGCCCGTGCCGGCGCCGACTTCGAGGATGCGTATCGGCCGCTGCCTGGCCAGCGGCACCAGCACGCTGGCGACGCATTCCGCCAGCAACTCGTTGAAGAAGCGCGACAGCGGCGATTTCTCATACAGCTGCTCGGTGAGCTGTCCCGCCCCTTCGCCGAACAAGACCTGGAGCGGGTCCTGCTCGCCGCGCATCACGGCGTGCATCAGCGTGGCGCAGCGATGGGCCAGCTTGAGCTCGACCGCGAAATCGGCGCGGCGGCTCGTCAGATCCTCGTGCCACGCCTGGATGTCCACCGCGGCCGGCGGCCGCACGACATGCCAGCTGTGCGGCTCGGCGGGAGCCTCGCCCTCCCTGTGCAACGCGGCGGTAAGCCAGCCGTCCTCGGCGGCGATCTCCAGCAGCCGACCCAGCAGCCGGCGATATGCGGGCTGGACCTTGCAGCGCTCGGCGAGTGGCTCCAGCTCGACGCGCTCGTCCGCGCCGGGCCGCCAGCCAAGTTGCTTGAGCGTGTTGGCGACGTAGCCGCCGGCGAGGCGATCGAATTCCACGCGCAAATCGCCGAACATGCCGATGTCGTGCGCGTTCTTCACCTTGGCGACAATGGGCGCCGCGACAGCTTCGAGTCCACCCGGAAGCTTGTCGAAGCCGGTGGCCAGTCGCGGCAATCCTTCGCTCCAGTTGGAACGTGGCTGCCAGGTGATCTCTGTCGAGCCGTCCTTCGGTGCGGCGGCGACCATCTCGTCGGCGGAGACGACGCCGCGCGGCAGGTCATCATACCAGTAGCGTTGCCGCTGGAACGGATAGGTAGGCAGCACCAGGCGGCGCCGGCGCACGCTGTCGAAGCGATCCCAATCGATCGCGGCCCCGTCCACGTAGAGCTTGCCGAGACTGGCAAGCAACTCCTGCCAATCGTCCTTGCCGCGGCGCAGTGACGGCAGCCAGGTCGCGTCCTGGCCGGCCAGGCAAGTCGGGCCCAGCCGGCTGAGCACGGCCTCGGGACCGATCTCCAGGAAATGTGTGATGCCGGCCTCATGCAGCGTCTGGATGCCCCTGGCAAACTGCACCGGCATGCGGGCATGTTCGGCCCAGTAACCGGCGTCCGGCGCAGCCTGGAAGAAGTCGCCGGTCCTGTTCGAGATGAGGCGAATCCCCGGTGGTTGAAGCGTGATGCCGGAGGCGATGTCGCGCAACTTCGGCAACGCCGGCTCGATCAGCCGCGAGTGAAACGCCCGGCGCACGTGCAATGGCCTGGTTTCGATGCTGAACGCCGCCAGCTCTTCCTGGAAAGCGGCCATGACACCGGCGTCGCCCGCCAGCACGATGCTCTCGGGGCCGTTGATCGCTGCGATGCTGAGGAAGTCCTGCCAGCGCTCGAGCCGTTCCTGGATTTCCGCCAGCGGCGCGAAGCAGACGAGCATGGTTCCCTCGGGACATGCCTGCATGAGCTGGCCGCGCTCGGCAATCAGCCGCAGTCCGTCTTCGAGGGAAAAGACGCCGGCGACGCAGGCGGCAACATACTCGCCGACGCTGTGGCCCAGCGCGGCTGCCGGCTCGATGCCCCAGCGCCGCCACAGCTGCGCCAGCGAGTATTCGAGCGCGAACAGTGCCGGCTGAGCGATATCTGTATCGTCGAGCCGTTCCGCGCTGTGCAGAGCTTCGCGGATCGAGAAGAAGCCGTGGCCGCGGGGGATGGCGTCGCAGCGGTCAAGCTCTTCACGAAACGCCGCGCAGCTTTCATAGAGCTGCTTGCCCATGCCGGCGTACTGGGACCCCTGGCCGGTGAACAGGAAAGCAATGTTTCGCGACAGGTCCGGCCGGGCAGTGCCGATTTGCCAGGCGGGATCGCGCTTGCCGTCGAGCCAGCGTTGCAGGCCGTCGCTCAGCTCGGACAGCGAGCTGCCGCGTACGGCGAGGCGCTGCGTGAAATGGCTGCGTCCGCGGGCCGCCGTGGCGCAGACGTCCGCCGGCGCCGCATCGGGATGGCGTGCGAACCAATCCAGGTAACGAAGGGCCGACTCGCGCAGCGCCGGTTCTGATCGTGCCGATAGCGTGAGGACATGAACGGGCCGGTCATCGGCCGGCGACACGGCCGGAACCATCGCCGGGGCCTGCGAGGCCAGCACATGCGCGTTGGTGCCGCCGAAGCCAAAGGAGCTGACGCCGGCCAGCCGGCTGCCTTCCCAGGGCTGCAAGTCGCGTGGAATGCGGAAACGACTGCCGTCAAGCTTGATCCGCGCGTTGAGCTCATCGAGATGCAGGTGCGGCACGATGTGCGCGTGGTGAATCTGCAAGATGGTCTTGATGAGTCCGGCAATGCCGGCGGCCGCTTCCAGATGGCCCAGATTCGTCTTCACGGAGGCAAGAGTGCAGGGCTGGTCGGCGGCGCCGATGGCGTCATTCAAGCCGTCAAACTCGATGGGATCGCCGAGCGGCGTGCCGGTTCCGTGTGCCTCGATGTAGGAAACTTCGTCGGGCCGGCGATGGGCCAGCCGCAAGGTGCGACGGATCAGTTCGGTCTGCACGCCGCCGTTGGGAGCGGTGATGCCGTTGCTGCGGCCGTCCTGGTTGACCAGCGACGCCTCCAGCACGGCGAAGACCTGGTCGCCGTCACGGATTGCAGCCGACAACGGCTTGAGGACGATGAGCCCGCAACCTTCGCCGCGCACATAGCCGTCGGCTCCGGCATCGAAGGTCTTGCAGCGTGCCGTCGGCGACAGCATGCCGGCGCGCGACAGCGCCTCGGTCAGTTCCGGGGCGAGCAGCAAGTTGACTCCGCCGGCCAGGGCGAGATCGCATTCGCCGTTGCGGATGCTCTGACAGGCCATGTGCACCGAGACGAGAGACGATGAGCAGGCCGTATCCACCGCGATGCTCGGACCGTGCAGATCGAGGTGATACGACAAGCGATGAGCGGCCATGCTCGGCGAGTTGCCCGTGCCCAGGTAAGCGTCGGCGTAGCCGGTGTGCTGAGTGAGTATCCGGCCGTAGTCGCTGTTGGAGATGCCGACGAAGGCACCGACGGACTTGCCGGCGAGCCGATCCGGCGCCAGGCCGGCGTGTTCGAGCGCCTCCCAGGCAACTTCGAGCAGAAGGCGATGCTGTGGATCGATGAAGACGGCCTCGCGCGGGGCGATGCCGAAGAATTGCGCGTCGAAGCGGTCGACGCTGCCAAGGTAGCCGGCGCGGGTAGTAGCCAGGTCCTTCGGGATACGGGTCCAGCGTCCCGCCGGCAGATCGGCGACGCCGTCCTTGCCCTCGGCAAGCAGCTGCCAGAACTCGTCGGGATGGTCGGCGCCGGGAAAGCGGCAACCGATGCCGACGACGGCAACCGGCACCGGAGCGGGTCCCTGGAACTCGCCATTGTCCTCGACGCGTGTCTCGCCGGCGAGCTTGCGCGCCAGCGAAGCGATTGTCGGAGCGGTGTAGAGCAAGGTTGGCGACAACGGCCGGCCGATCCATTGCTCGAGGTCCGCCGCCATCGACACCATCATGATGGAATCGAGCAAATACGCGGCAAACGGCTTGTCGCGGTCAATCTGCTCGGCAGGCACACCCAGGCGTTTCGACAGTCTGGCCACCAGCCAGTCGCGGATGGCTGCCTCCAAGCCGGCGCCGACGAGGGTCGGGCCTTGCTGGGAAACCGGCTCCTCCGGTTCGGGAGCGTCGATCTTCTCGATGATGTCAAGGGCGCCGGCCAGGTATCGTCGCTGCGTCTCGCTGCGGCGCACCTTGCCGCTGGATGCACGTGGGATGCTGGCCAACTTGATGAGCGCCAGTGTGCTCAGCTCCAGCTCGAATTGCTCGGCGACCGCCTGGCGAGCCTTGAGAAACAGGTCGTTGCCCTGTCCCGCCTTGAAGGCGCGCGGCGCCTCCTGAACAATGACCAGCCGGGCGACCGGATCGGCGTCGACTGCAAAGGCAGCGGCTCCCAGGCCGCGCAGTTCCGGGATCGCCTCCTCGACGGCGCTTTCCAGGTCCTGTGGATGGAAGTTTCGGCCACGGATGATGATGAGATCCTTGAGCCGGCCGCTGACGAACAGTTCGCCCTGCTGCAGGAAGCCAAAGTCGCCGGTGCGAAGGTATCCGGCGGCGCTGCCATCGGCGCGGCGGGCTCGGAACAGCTCGGCGGATTCCTCGGCGCGGTTCCAGTATCCGCTCGCCACGCTCGGTCCGGCCGCCCAGATCTCGCCGATGCGGCCTTCGCTCACCGGCAAGCGCGTGTCGGGATCGACGATGCACACGTCCAGGTCGTCGAGCGCGCGTCCGCAGCCGACCAGCTGCCTGCCGGCCGCTTCGAGTTCGGCGCGGTTCTCCTCGAGGGCGTCCTGGCGGAAGCCGCGGACAATCGGAGCCGCGCGGTAGTCGCCGCCGGTCACCATCAGCGTGCTCTCGGCCAGTCCGTAGCAGGGAAAGAAGGTCTCGCGGCGGTAGCCATAGGGCTCGAATGTCCGCACGAAGCGCTCGAGCACGGTGGCGGAAACCGGCTCGGCGCCGACATAGGCGACCTTCCAGCAGCTCAGATCGATCCCCTCGCACTTTTTTGGTGTCATGCGGTTGACACAGTGCTGGAAGGCGAAGCATGGCCCGCCGCTGACGAAGGCGCGTTTCTGGCTGATGGTCCGCAACCAGCGGATTGGATCGTGGGCGAAGCCGGCCGGCGACATGCATGTGAGCGTCACGCCGCAGTGGATGCCTTGCAAGTAGTTGCCCACCAGACCCATATCGTGGAATGTCGGCAGCCAGCAAACAGCATGCCTGGCTTCGGCCAGACCGAGCACCTCGCGCATGCGCGCCAGATTGTGCAGCAGGCAACCGTGGTTCAGCATCACGCCTTTGGGGTTGCCGGTCGAGCCGGACGTGTATTGCAAGGCGACCAGGTCACCCGGCGCCGGTCCTGGATCGCGCCAGCCGTCGGCCAATTCGGCGGCAACCGTCGTGGTGTCCAGCCAGTTCAAGGCGGCGAGTCGCGGCGACCTGGCGACATAGCGTGCCAGGTCGCGATGAACCTCGCGACTGGTGAGCGCGATGGCCGGCGTGCAGTTCTCGGCAATGCTGTACAGACGCGGATCGCTGCGGTGGGCACGCGGCGGATAGGCGGGCACGGCGATCACACCGCCGTAGACGCAGCCGAAAAAGCCCACCATGAACTCGACGCCAGGGGGATAGCAAAGCAGGGCTCGCTGTCCGGTCAAGCCGTGGTCGCGAAAGTGACAGGCCAGCGCGCGGGCACGAAGATCCAGGTCGGCGAACGACAGGAAGTCCTCGGGCCCCGGGCCGTCCGGCATGTGGAAATAGCCGTTGACGGAGTCTCCCGCCCGGGCGCGGAGCATCTCGACGAGGGTTTCAAACAGGATTCGCATAGAAGAAGGGGGCGCCAGGGTGTTGGAAGTCAAGGATGCGAATGATGCGGAGCGTTCCGGCGGCCGTGCCGCGTGGAACCGACTCAAGCGAGAAAATTATATCAGGCTTGCCCGCGGCTGTGGGATAAAACCATCGCGCCATGCAGATTTGCCAAAGCTCCCAGGCGGCAAATGATGGCCATGTCGCAAGCTCGTGAGATTCCATACGCACGGATCGTTATCATGATGCCAATTCTTCCTATTTTCTCCAAATTACCGAAATTGGCAAGCTCTGTCAGACGGTGCGGCGGCGCGCCCTAAGATGAGTCGCGATGAAGCTGAAGCCCTACTTGCCCGTGGCAAATGTCCGCTTTATCAGCTGAACGAGGTTCTTCATGACGAAGCCTTGCTCGGGGCAGATGTGCGGCGGGGCGTTACGTTGCCGCAGAGCATCGGCGACGACGGGACCGACGGCTGCCACCTGGACGCGACCCAGGCCGGCGGTGAGCGACGGCAGTAGCTGCCGCTCGTCTGCCACCTCGAAGAGCCGGTCAACTTGCGGCGAACTGGTGAAGACCAGCACATCCACGCCGCCTTTTTCCAGCGCGTGGATGAGGGCAACGACGCGCTCGGTGTCGGCTGCCGGGGCGTAAACATAAGGCAGCACTTCGCGCACGTCGGCGCCGGCGTCGACCAGAAAGCGTCGCAATGGTTCGTTGCTGTCACGATAAAGCTGGACGCCAACGGTGGCGCCGTGCAGCGACTGGCTTCGCAGGCAGTCGATGACACCTGCCGTGGTGGGCGTGCTCGCGACCAGCGACGGCGACAGCCCGATGTCACGCAGCGCCTGAACCGGTTTGGGGCCGCGCGTGACAAGACGGGTCTTGCCCAGGGCCGCGACCATGTCATCACGAAGACCAGCGCGTTCGGCGAGGCCAAGCAGCCGGCGCACACCTTCGCCAGTGAAGAACACCAGGTAATCGAAGCGTTCGGCGATGAGTTCGCGGAGCCAGGCAATCACGGGAGCGGGATCGGGCGCGTCCAGGATGCTGACGAGGGGACAGCGCCAGATCGACGCGCCTTCCTTTTCCAGGAGCGCCGCCAGCTCTTCGAGTTGCCGACCCTCGGCCAGGGCGATGGTTCGACCTTGCAAGGTCATCTTGCTCCCTCGATCATGGCTTGAAGAGCGAACGGCAGCACGCGTAGGTCACTTCTTGAAGGCCGAGCCTTTTTCCGGCTTGGGGCCCTCGACAACGTATGGATTCAAAGTCCGGGCCAGCAGCCAGTCAGGGACCCAGCAGGTGAACTTGGTCAGCCAGGTGGTTTGCCACGGGAAATTGTAGACCTTCTTGCGTCTCTTGAGGGCACGGACGATCTTGCGGGCGGCCTTGTCCGCTTCCATCGCCCAGGGCATGTGAAAGGCATGGGCTTCGGTCATGGCGGTGCGTATGAAGCCGGGGCAGATCGTGGTAACCGCAATGCCCTTGCTGCGGAGCTGAATGCGCAAGCCTTCGAGATAGACGTTGATGGCGGCCTTGCTGGCGCAGTAGCCGGATTCGCCGGGGAAGCCCTTGTAGGACCCCAGGCTGGAGATGGCGGACAGATGCCCCTTGCCGCGCTCGAGCATCTCCGGCAACACTGCCTCGATGGCATAGATGACACCGAAGATGTTGACGCGCATCATGTACTCGACGCGCTCGGTGTCCAGCGGTTTCAAGGGAGTGTGCGTGCCGATGCCGGAGTTGGCGATCAGCAGGTCAACCGGTCCCAGTTCGCGGCGGACCGCTGCCATGGCGTCCAGCGTCTGGGCGCGATTGCTGACGTCGGCGACGGCGAAGGCGGCCTCTCCGCCGGAAAGACGAATCTCCTCCGCCAGCGCCGCCAGCCGGTCGCCGCGGCGGGCGAGCAGCCCGACCTTGCACTTGCGCGACGCCAGCTCCTTGGCCAGCGCCCAGCCAATGCCGCTGGACGCGCCGGTCACTATCGCTACCTGGTAGTCGAAGGCCATTTCTTTGTCCGTCCGCCGTCGATGGAAACGAGAGAAAAAGATGTTCCAGCCGGGTAAAATAGGAGGGCCGGAACGATTGCGCCCGGGACGCTGTTTTTTCTCCTTGCAGGTGAGTTTCCGGAATTGCCCGCGGATCGGCAATCCTGTTTTTCCCATGGCGGCATGGCATGGTTTCATGTGCCTTGCCTGCACCACGCGCGGAGGCAAAGCCCGAGCCCGCAACGCTACCTCTGGTACACAGGACCTCTGGTACACAGGACTTCTGGTACACAGCCATGATGCGAGACTACCTCACTCCAATCATCGGGCTTCTGCTCGCCGTGAACGCCGTCGCGCAAGACCGGCCGGCGGAACCGCCCCGGCCTGACAAGTACCGTGTCCTCATCCGTTACAACATCATCGCGCCGCGCGATCCGCACGTGCTGCTGTACGATGCCATGATCGAGCACCTGAAATCGCTGGATTTCGAGTTTGTGCCGCCGCTGGATGAGCATCCCAGGACCGATCGCGAGGACCAGGGCAAGAACATGCTCGAGGGGATGATCGACGCGGGCAAGGTCGGTGACATCCAGCGGAATCCGAGCATTGCCGGCCTGTTGCTCATGCCGCCGGATTTCAAGATGCCCGACGGCAATCAGCCGGTCGGGGTACGGCTGGATCTTGTCGATGGCCTGCCGCTGGACCGGCAACGACTGCTGGCGGACCAGGTTCGCGTGCTGCTTGCGGAACAGGGATTCCGCGAAGCCATCGGCTACGATACGCGCGGCGTGCGCGGCCGCCCGTTCGGCCGACTCGAAGGCGTCCTGCCGGCCGGCAATGTTAACAACCTGCTCAAGGACTTGCGGCGACTGCCGACCGGCTGGCTGGCCACCAGGATTGATCGGAGCGACCTGCCGTTGCCGCTGCGCAACGCGTCCCCCATCTTGGTTACGGAAGTCGTCCCGTACCTGCGCTCCGTCGCCGAACCCGCGCTGCCCGTTGCCCGGCCGACGGTCGCGCACGACAAGATCGACGCCGACCTCTGGGCACTCGTGCAGAAGAAGGAGACGGCCAGGCTGCGCTTCCAGCTGGTGCTGGCATACACGCCGGACGTGCTCGATCGCAAGTGGCAGCGGCGGATCGCTGACGCCGCGCCGCTGTTCTTCCTCGAGCAGCAACTCGGTCCCATCGTGACCGGCATCGGCGCGGTCGATGACATCGCCCGCCTCGCCCAGCTCGATGAGGTTTCCGTGGTCCGTATGCCGCCCAGGGCCGAGTCCGGAATTCGGCCGGCGGCCGGCGGTGACAATGCACTGGCACTAAGGCAGTCCGGCCTGGCCGCGATGCACGCCAAGAAGCAGCGCGGCAAGGGAGTGCGTATCGCCATCATTGACGATGATTTCCGCGGCTGGGAAGACGCTGTCAAGGACGGCAAGCTCGCCAGGTCCACTCAGCTCGTCGATCTCACCACGGCGCGCAACCCGACGATTGCGCCCGATCCGTATGCCGGCGATCCCAAGCAACCGGGCCACGGCACGCAGTGCGCCATGGCGGCGGCGCTGGCAGCACCCGAGTCGGACCTGGTGTTGCTGCGCGTGGACGTGACGGCCGGCCAGCTGCTGGATGTCGTCCGCCACCTCCGCGGCGAGTACTATTCCGAGCATCTGGGCCGGCGCCAGGACGAACTGATCTCCTATCGCGCTCGCCTGCAGCGCGACCGTGCCGACCTGCTCCACGACCGTGTCCCCATCCTTGACGATTTCGACGACGACCGCGACCTGGAGCGGCAGTACGGCTACCTCGGTCCGATCTATGGCTGGATTTTCAGTCCGCGAGTCTGGATTCAGGATCGCCTGGAGTACCAGGCGGAGTCCGAGCGGCAGTACAGCAAGCGCGAGAATCGCTTTCACGACCTGATCCGCGCGATCAAGAGCTTGAAGGGCATAGCCATTGTCTCCTGCTCGCTGGGCTGGAGCGACGGCTATCCGCTGAGCGGCGCGGGCGGCCTGAGCCAGCTGCTCGAGGAGCGACCACGGCCGCGAGCGCTGTGGTTCCAGTCGGCCGGCGACCACAATGGACAGTGCTGGACGGGCCTGTACCACGATGTCGATGGCAATGGCGTCATGGAGTTCGCGCCGGCCGAGTCGCCGCTGCACAAGGGATTGTGGACGCGCGAGCTGAACTTCCTCGGCTGGCAGCCGCACGACAAGGCCCGGACTGCCGAGTTGCCCGCCGGGACACGGCTGCGACTGTCCATGCAGTGGCGCGAGCCGCACGACCCGGACTACCAGCCGCGCGCCGGTGAGGCGGACGAATACCTCTATCCGCTGGCGCGGTTGCGGCTCGTACTGGTGCGGCAGCGCGATCCGGACGGCAAGAAAGTCCCGGCCGACGATCTGGAGGTCGTCGCCTATTCCAGCGATTTCTCGTCGAGCCCGCCGCGACTGTGGCCCACGCAGCGGCTGCTCAACCAGCCGTCGTTCGCGGTCTACGAGACACCGCTGGAAATCACCATTGATCAGCCAGGCCGATACGCCGTGCGTGTGGAAAGGCAGGTCGGCTCGAAATGGCTGGCATTCGAGGATCCGCGCGGCAAGCTGGTGCTGCAGCGCAGCGAACTGTCGGTGGCGGCGGGGACGCGGCCGCCCGGCTCGGCAACCTTGCTGGCTTCCGAGAGATCGTGGGAGCTGCGTCCGCGCATCTTCGTGCAGGCGAGGGACGATGCCCAGCGGCTCCAGGGCCGGCCGGTGTTTCTCGACTACGCCACCGGCCTGGGCACCATCGGCACGCCGGCCGACTCGCGCGGCGTCCTTGCCGTCGGCGCCGCCGGCCTGAAAGGCCGGCCGCAACCCTACACTTCGCCCGGCCCGCCCAGCGACATGGAGCTGGCCAGAGTCCCGGGGTTGCTGATGTACGATACGATTGCGGTGGCGCCGGACGGCACGCCCGGCCCCCACGGTAGCAGCCTCGCCACGCCGTTCGCCGCCGGCGCGGCGGCGACGCTGCTCGGCTCGGGCCTATCGGCCGAGCGCGTGGAGCGAATGCTGCAGGAGCTGCGTGGCAGCGTCCTTGTCATGCCGCGTGGTGGAAGGTGAGCGCAGCGGGACAGCCGGCTCAGGCCTCAGGAGGCGACGGCGATGCCGTCATCGACATTTCGCGCGGTCTGCAGGTTCTCCTCGGCCGCACGGAGAAGCGACGGCGTCGAGCCGTGCGCCGATGCAGCCAGACCGAAGTAGGCGCGGACTGCCTCGCGTGGACCGCCGAAGGGCGGGCAGGCTTGCAGGAGGCGCTGCAGGCGCCGGCAACACGTCAGCGCGCCGTCCTGGGGCGTGTGCACCATGAGCAGGAGGAAGCGGTTCGGCCCGTACTGTCCGGCCACGTCGCAGCGCCTCTTGGCCCGATGCACCGTTGTCGCCGTCCACTCGTGCATGTCGGGCAGTTCCTGGTGGCCATCCTCTTCGAGCACCTCGCCGATGGCCAGGGTGAACGGCGCGGCGTGCCGTTGTGCGCGTGCCAGTTCCTCATCGAGCCTTTCCAGGATGTAACGTTCCGCCAGCCAGCCGGTGTTCGGTTCGGCCGGCGAAGAGCGCCAGATCAGGCTCACGAGGCGGTCGATGCGGCGACGGGACTGCTCGAGTTGATCGATCGTGAGCGCATGAAGGCGGCGCTCGTCGGCGAGACGGGCAGCCTGTTCCAGCGCGGCCTCGAGAAGGGGCGGGTGGGCCAGCGTCATGTCGCGGGGCAGACAGATGGTGACACCGTCTTGGCAGGCGCGCGTGAGTGCTTCGGGGCGGAACTGTGTCAACTGCACGACGGTCGCGCAGTCCTGCAGGCCGGCCGTCCAGTCATCGACGGGTTGATCCAGCAAGACGGCGTCAAAGGCGTTGTGGTGCAGGAGGACGCGAGCGTGGGCCGTGTCATCGGCGGCGACGAGTTCCCAGCACTCGCAAAGCGGGGACTGCCGAAACAGTGCCGGCAGAGCATCCGCCGGTTCGGCGGCAGCGCGATATCCGGCAAGCAAGGCTCGGCGGCGGCCGAAGGGGGCCGGCATGGGCAGTCCTCGAGGGCGAGTCCATGTTCGTGGCCGGCACATAGGGTGTGCCGCTGGCCGCACGCGCAGTGTGCGGATCGCCTACCCATTAAAACTTCCGGAGACTGCCGGTACGAGACGCAACCGCGCAGCTGCGTGGTTTTTCCTGCTTGCCGTGCTTGCCCAGGCGCGATAACCGGCACGGCCCGGAAAGTCGGTAGCACTGGATCGCCAGCATCGCCGGCAACTTCTGTTGTGCCGGAGCGAACGCGCCGGTAGGCTGGAGATGGTATGTACGAGTTACCGCCGATCGATCTGCTGGAAAGCACGCATGCCTTCCCGGGGCCTTACATGTTCAAGGTGATCGGCAAGGCGGAGCGCGGCTTCGTGGCGCGCACCGTGGCGGCGGTCCGGGCGCAACTCGATACCAACGCTGACCCGCCCTACTCGGTGCGCGAGGCGGTAGGTGGCCGCCACGTGGCCGTCACCGTCGAGCCGATGGTGCAAACCGCCCAGCAAGTGCTGGACATCTACGGGCGGCTCAGGTCGCTGACGGGACTCGTCATGATGTGGTAGAGTCAACTTGCTTGCTGGAGCCGGCCAGCCTGCCATCTTCGAGCGAAGTCCAGTCGTGCAACGTCACGCATCGCTCGATGGGTATTGGGGAGGGCGAGGCTCCTGCCGAGCCGCCGCCCGTTGACGGCTCGGCAGGAGCCTCGTTTTCCCATCAATCGAACCGGGACAAGTCACTAGCGCAGCCACCAGGGACGCCAGTAGTAAGGATCGTAGGGCGGATAGTAGACCGGCTGTGGGACGACGACCGGCTGTGTGACAATAGCCCTTCTATTCTGCTCCTGCTCCCGAGCCGTCTGCAATTCGCGCTCTTTTTGGGCGAGTTTGGTCTGGATTTCCTCAAGCGTCTTCTGATGTTCCCGCTCCTTGGCTCGTTTTTCCTCGTCGATGCGGCGTTGCTCGGCGTCGAATTTCTTCTTGAGAACCGCCTTCTGGGTGTCGTCGGCACTAGCGATGGCGTCTTCATAGTTGCGGCGCATCCGCGATTCCTGGTCCCGGGCGTCCTTGGCCAGGTCATCAAGGGTACGGCGCACCTTGGCGAAGAACTCCTTCTGTTCAGCCACGTAGGCCTGGTGCTTTTCCACTTCCTTCTTCGCTCGTTCGAATTCCTCCTCGTCTTTCCTCCTCTTTTCTTCGATCTTGGCGATCTCGGCGGTGTTGTCCGCTCGGCCGCCGCGGATGAGCGCTGGCACGACGTAGAGGAGCAGCAAGAGGGCGCCGACGGCGATGGCGATGTTCTTGCCGGTCACGGGCACGCCAGCGATCATCGGCGGCGGCGTGGTCGGCGCGGCGCCCGGGGCGCCCGGGGCGCCCGGGGCGGCAGCGCTGCCGGGTGTGCCGTAGGAGGCATAGGCGGCGGCGCCGACGGGCTGGCTGCTGCCGTCGCCTGCGAGCATGGTCTTGTTCAGGTTGGGTCCGCCGGCCGCGGCAGGCGCGGCGGGGATCTGATGGCGCTGCCCGCATGACGGGCAGTTTTTCTTGGTGTTGGCCTCGACCGCGGCGGCCTCGAGCGGCCGTTTGCAGTTGGGGCAGTTGTACCTGATGGGGGGCAACGGCGGCGCGGCCCGCTCATCGCTGGCCAGCATGGTCTTGTCCAGTCGCGGCGCTGCCGCCGACGGTGCCGGGGCCGGCGGCGGATTGGGCACCTGCAGGCGCTGCCCGCACGACGGGCACGGTTTCTTGATGCCCGCCTCGCTCACCGGCGACTCCAGCGCTGTCTTGCAGCGCGGGCAATTGTACTTTATCGCCGGTCCCGTCTCGCCGAGCATGGTTTTCGCGAAAGCAGGCGGCGCGGCCGACGCCGGCGCGGAATAGGCCGGCGCAGAAAAAGCCGGGGCGGGGGCTTGCGTTCCTTCGGTCTCCGACTTGCCGGCGAGGAACGGCGATCGGCAGTTCGGGCAGACCTGGCGCTTGCCCATGTCCCCCTCGGGGATGCTGAACTGGTACTTGCAACCCGGACACATGACCTTGGCGAACATCGTTGTCACTCCTTATCTGGAATGTTTGTGGTCTGATTTTGCTTCGAGCCGCTGCCGAGCGACGAGCCCATCAGGGCGCGACCCAGACGCCGCCGCGATAGACGCACTTGCGCGGGTCGAACTCGGTGATGGTTTCCAGGCTCAGGGTGCCGGCGGGGCTCACCTGTCGGGTATCGATGACGGACGACCAGCTGGCCTCGCCGCGCTTGCCGGCGTTAGCGCCGCCGGCAAGCTGGTCGAGCGCCCAAAGCTCGGCGCGCAGCACGTTCCGCAAGTTCTCGTCGATGATGGCCTGATTGACGCCCTGGCCGTCACAGACGTCGCATGTCGTCACGGTGAACTTGAAGCCTGGCAGGCGCTTGCCCTTGCACTTGGTGCACAGCTGCTGCTGGCCGAAATCACTGACACTCACGCCGGTGCCCTTGCAGAGGGAACATTTTATCACCCCCCGGCGGCCACAGGTGCTGCAGAAGGCATCGTTGCACAGGCGCTGGAAGCTGGCCTGCGAACCGATGCCTGGCGCCGCGGCAAAGAGCTTGTTCAGCCGCTCGGACATTTCCTTGGCTTGCTTCAGGCGGTCCACCTGGCCGGCGCGAAAATGCTGCAGCGTCTTGAGAAAATCCTGCAACGGTCCGGACTGCGCCTTGGCGGGCGGCTTGACGGCTGCCACGCGCAGCGCCGTCGCGTCCATGGTGGGGTCGAGCAGGAACGCCATGGCCTTGCAGCGGCGGGCTTCCTCCGGCGAAGCCGCCAGAAGGCTCATGCGCATGAGCGACCTGGCTGCGAACTGCTTCTGGTCGAGATAGGCCGCGATCAGGAACAAGCGCATGGCCACGTCACGTGCTTCGGGATCTTGCTTGTGCGCGGCAAACGCTTCGGCGAGGTCGGCGTAGCCTTGCGGCTGGTCCTTGCTGAGTTTTTCGAGCTTGGTGCGATCGAGCTGGTGGATGATCTTGATCTTGGCTCGCTCAAACTCGAGGTTCTTCTCGCCGTCCGGCCCGATGACGCGAATCTTGAGCGTCATGCCGTTGTTACTGATGACGTAGCCACCCACCTGCATGCCGCCAGCCTCGATGAGGATGGCGCGCGCAGCGGGCGGCGTCAGGAAGCCGAGTGCGAACACGACGAGGAGAAGCGAGCGGCGTTGCATGGAGTCCTCGCAATCATCATTTCGGGTTGTGCGCCAGCGACCAGATGCGCAGCGTCGTTTCCTCGCCGGCACGGAGCTGGTCGAGCACGTTGCTGGCGCGGCGGTCCCGGGTGACCAGCTGTTGCTGGATCTCGGCGGCGCTGGCGGCAATTTCCGGGTGTGACTTGTGCAGGTAAATGCTCAGCACCCTGAGCCAGACGCGCTGCAGGATGATCAGGCGCTCGAGGTCGTTGTCGGCGACGAACTGGGCGGCCTGGACATGGCGGCCGACGCGCTCCAGGTAGTCCCGGTGTTCCGGGGCGGCGCCGTCCTTGCTTGCCGAGACGGCGACGTGCTTGATGACCGCGGCCAGCGCCTGTGCCGGGCGGGTCAAGGACGCCAGCTCGCCCTCCTCCATGCCGAAGGCGTAGCCCTGTTCCTTGTAGAGATCGCGCAGCATCTCGGCCGCCTGTTCGCCGACACTGGTGGCACGCTGCGCTCCCAGGTCTAGGGCCAGCTGGACAAGCAAGCGCCGGCACGCCGACCGCCAGTCCTCGTCGCGGTTGAACTGCAGGGTCTGACCCGTCACGGCGCCAACGACGGATTCGGCAGTTAACTGCGGTCCCTCGGTCTTTTCGACCTGGTCGGCCAGTGCCAGGATCAGATGCCGGCACTTGGTGAACGACTCGAGCTTGGGGGCGATCTCCTCGAGTTCCTTGTCCTGCACGGTGAGGAGATAGCGGGCCAGCCGCCGGGCATGCCGCGGCGCCAGTTCATTGCCGGCGCTGCTGACGCTGCTGGCGATGTTCTCGAGGGCGGCCACGCGAGCGCTACGCTGGCTCTTCTTGCTCTCCAGGATGGCCAGGTCGTTCACGTCAAATTGCCCGTCGGCCGACTTGTCCTTCTCCTTGGGTTCCTGCCCCATGGGCATCTGTCCCAATCCCCCAGGCCCGATTGGTAGCGAAAATCCGCCGGGGCGCAGGCCGCGCGATCCGCCAGTACCGCGGCGAATCACGAGCGTGTACGGGCCCAGGCGGCCATTGTAGGTCGTGGCGATCACGCTATATTCTCCGGTCGAGGGGGCGCTGAAGATGATCCGGGAGTTGCGATTGCCGCCGCCGTCATCGTCCGTGGCAATGGTGATGCCGGAAGGATCTTCAAGGCGCAGAAAGGTGTCGAACGACCGGCTCATGAGATCGATCGTGTAGATCTGACCGGCCTGGAAGGTGATGCGGTAGGTGTTGCACGGCCTGCCACGCTGCGGGTCGAGAGGGGCACTGGCGCGCAGCGTATCGTTGTAGATTTTCGGCTGAAGGCCGATAGCCGCGCTCTTCTTGGTGCGCTTGATCTTGTCGATCTTGTCGGGCAGGTCGGGCTTGTCCTTGGGTTTTTCCGCAGTTTTTCCGGTTCAGCGGGGGGCTCCAGCTTGGGGACCACCTCGACGAGATCCTCGAACCGCTCCGCACCCGCATCCTTGTTCAGGAGTGCGGCGGCCATGGTGGAGGCATGCGCCAGCTTCAAGGTGTCCTGCAAATAATCGATGTCTTTCTTCGACTTCGTGAGCTTGAGGGCGCTTGTGGTCATCTTCTGCACGTAAGCAAGGCGCTGTTCGGGAGGAATCTTGGGCGGGACCAGCGCCCTGCGGAGCGCGGCCACCTTGTCGGCGTGAGTGAGCAGCTTGGGATTGGCGAGCACCTTCCATTTTGTGGACAGGACACTTTCAAGCTGCGGCGCCAGGTCCTTGCCGGCCCGCTGGTAGACATCGAGGATCTTGAACGCCGCGGCGATATCGACGCTCTCCAGGCTTTCTCTGAGGATCGGCTCGAGCTTCGGGAAGGCGGCGCCGTTCTTGGCCAGGCCGATGGCGACCAGTTCGACGTCGATCTTGCTGCGCACGGCCGGTGGCAGCTGTCCGGCGAACTCTCTGAGCAGTTCACCGCGCATGAACAGGGCGTGCTCCAGCGACTTCGAGGCGGTCGATACCATGCCCCGGTAGCAACGGCTCGCGAGCAGCTGCTCGGACTCCTTCTTGAGTTCTTCCAGAGGGGCCGCAGTGTTGAGGGAGATGCCGAACACCATTGCCGAGCCGAGTTGATTGGCCAGCAGGCGGGCGCGATCGTCGCTAATAGCCTTGTTCTGGATGGCAGTGAACAAGGTCCGCAGCGACCAGACGGCGCGCTTCAACTCGTCACCGTTTTCCTCGGGACGAAATTCCTGCCGATCGAGGGGGATCTGGCTCGTCAAGGCCTGGGCCAGGGGCGAGACGTTGCGCTCGGCGGGTTCGAAGACACAGCAGTCCGCAATGACGCGGGCCAGCGGTTCGCGGGCCTTGAGCTGGCGCAACAGTCCGGGCAGCTTGTCACGCAGCGCATCGTAAGCCTTGTAGCGCTCGATGTCGGACGAGTTGCCGATGCCATCGACGATGCCCTTCTCCTGAGGAATGACTTCCCCGAGCGCTGCCAGCGACGCCGTCAAGCCGGCTCCCTGCATCTTGTGCCACCAGGCTCCACTCTCGCCGGACGGCCGCTCGCCGGGCGGCTGAGTCGGCGGCTTTTGCTGCACATGCTGAGGGTTTGGGACGATGGGTGGATCGCCGTGCTCGTCATGGCTCCTGATGATGAAGCCGACGACGCCGGCGGTGATCACGATCATGGCGGCGATGGCGGCCACCAGCCAGCCGATGCGCAGGCCGCCGCTGGTGGTCTCGGCGGCTTCTTCCTCGCGCTCGGCGGCGGCCGCCACGGCCATGGTCACCGGCACGACGAACTGCTGATTGCCGTTGCCCTGGAAGGTGACGGCGCCTTGCAGGTGTTCTCCCGGGCGCTGCGGCACTTCGATGTGCAACGGAATCGTGATCTTGTTGCCTTGCGGTTTGGCCACACCCGGCTTGATCCAGTCCTGGCTGGCCCAGGCGTTGGCGTAGACCGGGCGATGCTCTTGAGTGCTGATGGTGATGTGCTTGGTCAGTCGCTGGCCGGGCTTGCCCTTGCAGACAATCTGCTGCGTGCTGATCTCGAGCCGCGGGGCTTTCGTCAAGCCGAGGGCCTCGAAGAATTGCTGGACCGCGCCCTTGCCGGTGCCTTCGGTGCCCTGGATGGGATAGGTCCAGCCGTTGCTGGCGTACCAGGCCCGGACAGCGCCCTGTTCAAAGAGGCCGGCCGCCTCGGCTGGATGGGCCTTGGCCTTGACCGCCAGTTCGTGCGGCGACCTGGCCCCGGCCAGCACGTTGTTGCCGGGGAAGGGACGGACCGGCACCTGTGCGCGGACGACGACGGTGGTGTTGCCGCCGTTGGTGTCGACGACGATGGTGCCTTCGAGCGGCTTGCGGCCGGCGCGCAGCTTGTGCCCGAGCACCTTCACCGTGAGCGTGTGGTTGGCGCGGGTTTGAAAGACGCGCATGGCCGGCTGCCCGGCCGGCTGCCCGATCGACAGCCATGCGCAATCGGACGACACCATGCCGCGGAGGACCAGCAAGCCCTGGTTGGCGATTTGCAACGGGAAGGATCGATCGGTTCCTGGCGCCAGCGTCCCCAGGTCCTGCTGCGTGGCCGACAACGCCAGCTTGGGCGGACGCAGCACATCCGGATCAGTGGGAAAAACCTCGAGCAACTGACTCAGGCCCACGTCAAGGTCGGGCTGCCTGGCGGCTTGCTGGGCCGCGGTCGCCAGATCGAGCCGACCCATGGCCGTGAAAAACGTCTGCCAGATTCCATCGGCGAGAAGCCTGCGCGACTCGTCCCAGCGCGCGTCACAGGCCAGCGCCAGTTGATTGAAGTTCTTGCAATTCTCGCCGTCGGAAAAGCAAAAGGGCATGGGAAACGGCATGGCGCCGACGCGCATGGGGCCTTCGTTGCCGCTGCCCGCAAGTGCCCGGCCGTCGTAGTAGCAATAGACGGCGTCTGCTGGATTCACCTTGGAACAAGCAATGCACTGGATGGCCATCGGCACTCCTTAACGAACGGCGCCCTTTTGACCCGCGAACTAGTGCCAAGTCTTCATTATTGACCGAGACCAGGCCATTTCAAGCAGAATATTGAACGGAGACGAGCTTGCGGCCTGCCACCACTTTGCCGTGCTGTACCAGTGTAATTGCCAAACGTCAGGCCAATGTAACAAACTATTCCGCCTGACCCACTTTCGGGAAAATCGTGCCGATATGCGAGATGAGCCGGCCGGCGGCATCGACGACCAGAATGGTCCGCTCCTGCGGCGCGCGGTCGGCGGAGTCGGCCAGGCAATCGACGGCGAGAAGCCGGCGATCCGGCGACGGCACCAGTTGCACGCAGCCGGAGATCTTCGGCACCAGCACGCTCGGCTGGTCCTGGCCTGGTTTCAGAACCTCGACGCGGAACATGCCGAATGTTCCTTCCTGGCCGTCGCCACCCAGACCAAAATTGCGGGCAACCAACTCGACGACGCGCACACTGGGTTTTCCGGCGCCGAACGAGAAACGTTGCTGGACCACCTTGCGGCCGTCGGCGAAGTCCGGCAGCACCTGGGAGAACGCAACCGTCCGCCTGGCAAGGTCGAAGCGGAAACGGTCGCTGTTCCAGCCGACCTCGGCGATGTCGTCATCCCAGCGCGAAGAGAAGATGGCGGGCCAGGTGGTCATGGCGTCGCGCACCTGATTGCTAGCCTCGACATTCAGGCCGCGCAGCGACTGGACGGCGCCGTTCCAGTCCAGCAAGGCGAACTGCCCGTCGCAGCGGACCAGCATATCCTTGCTCCTTGGCCCGCGCCATTCGCCGCCGAAAATCAGCGGGCCGGGGCCGAAGTTGCCCGGCTGCGCGCGAAATTGCCGGCTCTTGAGGTCATAGAAACCGAGACGATCGTCGCCGGCGATCAGCAGCCGCGTGCCGGCCGGCTCCCAGTAGGTCTCGGCGCCGAGCGGCCTGGCGGAATAAAGCTTGGTCTCGCCGTGCCAGGGGATCTCGTCGGAACGATGCGTCTCCCGTCCGGCGCGATCGAAGACCAGGATGCGGACCCGGCTGTTGGGGCTGTTGCCGGCCAGCAGGGCAACAGCCAGCAGCTTGCCGTCCGGACTGACCGCGGGGACGTTGACGCGTCCGGGCAGGTCCTTGACCAGCGGTTTGCCGCGCGACAGATCGTGCACGTGCAGCAAGTTTCCGCCCGGGCCGGCGGTGTACACCAGGCCGCTCGAGTCAGGCAGCCAGACCACGCGGGGCAGGCAGCCGGCAAGGAGCAGCGGCAAGCAACAGATGATGAGGCGGTGCAAGGCGTGGTACTCGGATCGGTTGTGGCGCTGGTGCGGGTTCGAGGGCCTGGTCTGGGCACAACCTGCTTGATTGTAAACGATTTCCTGTGCATAGCAACGATTTTTCGGTCGATGCGAGCCCGTTGCGATGTACGACGAGCCAGTCTTTTTTCGGTTCTCACCAAGGGGCAAGAATCTCTTCCCCCGCAGAACTCTCGACTTCGTAAGAATAAGCCCGCGGTTGCAGTTTTTTTCAGAATTTTTCGACCATCCTCCAAACCAAACGGGGATATATTGTGTTGTAATGGTGGCGCCCGCCACCTTCCCCGTTCGGCATTGGAGGCCGTCATGAAAATCGCGATCACCAAACCACTTTTCGCCTGGGACGCCCTGGAGGATTCGCCGTCGCTGCAATCGCTGCGTGT
>Ga0194132_10001631_pt1 | contig 45046 bp, 22 predicted proteins | sample TA2KigOf80mmetaG_FD_148612 | JGI IMG/M metagenome (GOLD analysis project Ga0194132, IMG submission 148612) | Freshwater microbial communities from Lake Tanganyika, Tanzania - TA2015054 Kigoma Offshore 80m | ecosystem: Environmental > Aquatic > Freshwater > Lake | place: Tanzania: Lake... | reverse complement strand
GCCGGCCCGACCTGGCTGCGGCCCGGGAGCGGCTGCTCGCCGCCGACGCCCGCCTGGCCAGCGCCCGGGCCGCCCTGTACCCGCGCCTGAGCCTGACGGCCTCGGGCGGGCGTTCCAGCGGCGAGTTGGGGGATTTGCTGGACGGGGATTTTGCGGTGTGGAACCTGGTGAGCAACCTGTCCCAGCCCCTCTTCCAGGGGGGCCGGCTGCGGGCCGGGGTGGATCTGGCCAAAGCCGGCCGGGAGGGGGCGGTGGCCGCCTATGCCCAGACCCTGTTGCAAGCCTATGCCGAGGTGGAATCGGCCCTGGATGCCGAGACCTATCTTCAGACCCAGGAGCAGGCCCTGCGCAGTGCCGCCGACGAGGCCCTGGCCGCCCGCCGCCTGGCCGAGGAGCGCTACACCCGCGGGCTGACCGACATGGTCACCCTGCTGACGGCCCAGAACAGCGCCTTTGAATCAGAGAGCCGCTGGCTGGCCACCCGCCGCCAGCAGTTGGAGGTCCGCCTCGACCTGCACCTGGCCCTGGGCGGCGGTTTTTCCCCGGAGCCGGACCCCGCAGCATCCTCAGACCCGGAGTAGGTGTATGAGCGCACAGAAAAAATGGCTCCCCCGCCTGGTACCCGCCGGCGTGCTGCTGGTTGGGGCGGCGGCCTTTGCCTTGCTCAAGTCCAGCGCCGAGCCCCCGCAGCGGGTGGAGCAGGAGTACCTGGGACCCCTGGTCCAGGCCGCGGATTTCCCCGCGGGCCGCGCCCAGGTGGTGATCGAGGGCCAGGGCACTGTGCGGCCCAGCGCCCAGATCGACCTGGTCCCCCAGGTCTCCGGGGTGGTGGTGTGGAAATCCCCCAGACTGGAGAGCGGCGGGTATTTCTCCCGGGGCGAGGAGCTGCTGCGCATCGAACCGCGCGACTACGAGCTGGCCGTGGCCCAGGCCCAGGCCCAGGTGGCCCAGGCGGCTCTGCGCCTGGAGCAGGCCCGGGAGCAGGCCGCGGTGGCCCGCCAGGAGTGGGCGCTGCTCCACCCCGGACAGGAGGGCAGCCCCCTGGCCCTGTACGTGCCCCAGCTCGAAGCCGCCCAGGCCGACCAGGGGGCGGCCCAGGCCCGGGTCGAGGAGGCCCAGCTGCGGCTCCAGCGCACCCGGCTCCGGGCGCCTTTTGCCGGGCGGGTGCGGCAGAGCCGGGTCGAGGCCGGGCAGTTCGTCAGCCCCGGCCAGCCCCTGGCCCAGCTTTACAGCACCGAGCAGGTCGAGATCGCCGTGCCCCTGCCCGACGAAGACCTGGGCTGGTTCGCCCTGCCGGGCCTGGGAAGGGCGGCAGACCCGGAGCTGATCCGGCGGCCGGGCGAGTCCGGCGCCGCTGAACGGAGCGGCGAAAGGACCGGGGCCCTGGTCAGCGGCTGGCACGCCGGCCAGCGGCACCAGTGGCAGGGTCGGGTGGTGCGGGCCGAAGGGGAGATAGATCCGCAAAGTCGCATGGTCTCGGTGGTGGTCGAGGTCGAGGACCCCCAGGGCCAGGCCGAGGCACCCCTGCTGGTGGGGGCCTTCGTCGCGGTGGCCATCGCCGGCCGCCAGGTGGAAGGGGTGCGCACCCTGCCCAGGGCCGCCCTGCGCCAGGACAATACGGTATGGGTGGCCACCCCGACGGGCACCCTGCAGGTGCGGCCGGCCCAGGTGGTGCGGGTCCTGGAGGAAGAGGTGCTGGCGCGGATCGAACTGGCCGAGGGCGAGCGGATCATCCTCACGCCCCTCAGCGGGGTGAGCGACGGGATGAAGGTGCGTCTGGCCGGGGAGGTGGGGCAATGAACAAAGCCATGGCCTGGATGGCCCGCAACCACGTGGCCGCCAACATGCTGCTGGTTTTTGTGCTCTTGGGCGGGGCCGCCAGCCTGCTGCAGCTGAAGAAGGAGACCTTCCCCGAGTTCTCGCTGGACCAGATCCAGGTCCAGGTGGCCTACCTGGGGGCCAGCCCCGAGGAGGTGGAGGAGGGGGTGTGCAAGCGCATCGAAGACCGGCTGACCGGCATGGAGGGGGTGCGCCGGGTGCGGGCGGTGGCCGCCGAGGGCATGGGGGTGGTGACGGTGGAGCTGGAGCGCGGCGCGGACGGCAACCGCCTCCTGAACGACATCCAGAACGAGGTCAACCGCATCGACACCTTTCCGGCCGAGACCGAGCGGCCCATCGTCAAGGAGGTGATCCGCCGCAACCGGGTCATCGACCTGGTGGTCTACGGCGAGGTGCCCGAAAAGACCCTCAAGGCCGTGGCCGAGCGCATCCGCGACGACTTGCGGGCCGGGGGCGGGATCTCCCAGGTGGACCTGCGGGGGGTACGCGCCGACGAGATCGCCATCGAGGTCTCCGAGGAGGCCCTGCGGCGCCACGGCCTCACCCTGGGGCAGGTGGCCGCCGCGGTGCAGCGCACCAGCCTGGACCTGCCCGCCGGCAGCGTCAAGACCGAGGGCGGCGAGATCCTGGTGCGCACCGTGGGCATGCGCTACAGCGGCCGCGAGTACGAAAACGTCGAGGTGCTGGCCCGCCCCGACGGCACCCGCCTGACCCTGGGCCAGATCGCCCAGATCCGCGACGCCTTCGAGGACACCGACCTGATCTCGCGTTTCAACGGCCGGCCGGCCGCGGTGATCCAGGTCTTCCGCACCGGGGACGAGAGCGCCCTGGAGGTCTCGGACCAGGTCAAGGAATACATGGCCCGGGAGCAGTCCCGCCTGCCGGCCGGGGTCCAACTGGACTTTGCCCGGGACGACGCCCGCCTGCTGCGCGGCCGCCTGGAGTTGCTGATCAACAACGGCCTGCTGGGGCTTTTTCTGGTCTTTGCCTTCCTCACCTTGTTCCTCGACCTGAAGCTGGCCTTCTTCGTGATGCTGGGCATCCCCACCGCCTTCCTGGGCAGCTTCATCCTGATGCAGTTCTTCGACGTGTCCATCAACATGATGACCCTCTTCGCCTTCATCCTCACCCTGGGCATCGTGGTGGACGACGCCATCGTCGTGGGCGAAAACATCTTCACCCAGCGCGAGCGCGGCAAATCCCTGGTGCAGGCGGCCATCGACGGAGCCACCGAGGTGGGCATGCCGGTGGTCTTCTCGGTGCTGACCACGGTGGCCGCCTTCGTGCCTCTGCTCTTTGTCGAGGGGCTGATGGGCAAGTTCATGGCGGTGATCCCCATCATCGTCATCTCGGTGCTGCTGGTTTCCCTGCTGGAGGCCCTCTTCATCCTGCCGGCCCACCTCTCCCCCTCGGGCCGGCCCAGTCTGCTCAGCCGCGCCTTTGGGGGGGTGTTCCGCGCCCCGCTGCGCTGGCACGACCAGGTGCAGCACTGGGCCGACGACCACCTGCGCACCTTCATCGAAACCAGCTACACCCGCGCCCTGCGGGCCGCGCTGGGCAACCCCCTCACCACCCTGGCCCTGGGCGCGATGCTGCTGCTGGTCACCCTGGGCTGGATCGCCGGGGGCCACATCAAATTCGTCTTCATGCCCAAGGTGGACTCGGACTGGGTAACCGTCTCGGTGACCATGCCCCAGGGGACCACGGCGGAGCAGACCGAGGCGGTGACCCGCCAATTGGAGCGGGCGGCCATGCAGGTGCGCGACGAGTACGATCAGCAGCGCCCCGGCCAGCCCTCGGTGTACCGCAACGTCTTCAGCTTCGTGGGCGACCAGCCCGTGGCCCGCTCCACCAGTTTCGCCGGGCAGGGCCGGGCCGGCAGCCAGGCCCATCTGGCCGAGATCACCGTCGAGCTGCTGCCTTCCGAGGAGCGCCACATCCCCAGCCCCGAGCTGGCCGAGCGCATCCGCCAGCGGGCCGGCGAGCTGCCCGGCCCCGAGGCGGTCAACTTCAACTCCACCCTGATCATGGTGGCCAACCCCATCGAGGTGCAGGTGGCCGCCGAGGACTTCCCCCTCCTGTTGCAGGGGGTGGAGCGCCTCAAGGCCGAACTGGCCACCTACCCCGGGGTCAAGGACATCAAGGACAATTTCCAGGAGGGCAAGCTGGAGATGAAGCTCTCCCTCAAACCCCAGGCCCGGGCCCTGGGCCTCACCATGGCCGATCTGGCCCGCCAGGTGCGGCAGGGCTTCTACGGGGAGCAGGCCCTGCGCTTCCAGCGCGGCGAGGACGACGTGCGGGTGATGGTGCGCTACCCCGAGGAGGAGCGGCGTTCTCTGGCCGACGTGGAGCGCATGCGCATCCGCACCCCGGCAGGGGCCGAGGTGCCCTTCTCCGAGGTGGCCCTGGTGAGCCTGGGGCGGGGGTATTCGGCCATCCAGCGCACCGACGGGCAGCGGGTGGTCAGTGTCATCGCCGACGTGGACGACAAGGCCGCCAATGCCGACGAGGTGAATGCCGATCTGGCAGCGCGGGTGCTTCCGGTGCTGGCCCAGGATTATCCGGGGGTGCGCTTCAGCTACGAGGGCGAGCAGAAGGAGCGGCGGGAGTCGGTGGCCAGCCTGGGGTACGGGTTCTTCTTTGCCCTGCTGGCCATCTACGTGCTGATCGCCATCCCCTTCCGCTCCTACACCCAGCCCCTGGTGGTGATGGCCGCCATCCCCTTCGGCATCGTCGGCGCGGTGTGGGGCCACGTGCTGATGGGCATGGACCTGACCATGCTGAGCATGTTCGGGGTGGTGGCCCTGGCCGGGGTGGTGGTCAACAACGCCATCGTGCAGATCAGCCTGTACAACGACCTGCGGCGGGAGGGGATGGGGATAGAGCGGGCGCTGGAGGCCTCGTGCCAGCAGCGTTTCCGGCCCATCCTGCTGACCTCGGCCACCACCTTCCTGGGGGTGCTCTCCATGATCCTCGAAAAGAGCGTGCAGGCCCAGTTCCTCATCCCCATGGCGGTGAGCCTGGGCTTCGGGGTGCTCTTTGCGATGTTCATCTCGCTGGTGGGGCAGCCGGTGCTGCTGCGGCTGCTGGACCAGGTGCTGGAATGGGCCGGGCAGGGGCAGGAGCTCGAGGCAGGGCCAGGCGCAGCCGCCGAAGCCCGCTGAAGCGCCGGGCAGCCCGCCGTCCGCCCCGTTTTCCCCTCTCCGGGGCCTGCTTGACACGCCTCGTCTGACTGCTCTATATTGTCCGCGCACCGCACCCGCCATTAAATATAGAATGAGCCCGCCCCCCTGCGGCGGCGGGCGCTCCCACCACCTCTCAGCGAGGGAAGACCCTTGAAAAACTTCGAATACCTAGCGCCCCGGACCCTGCGCGAGGCCGTGCGCCTGCTGGCCGAAAAGGGCGAGCAGGCCCGGGTGCTGGCCGGCGGCACCGACCTGATCGTGCAGATGCGCAACCGGCGCCGGCAGCCCGAGCGCGTTGTGGACGTCAAGCAGGTCCCCGAACTCAACCAGATCACTTACACCGCCCGCAAGGGCCTGCGCATCGGCGCGGCCGTGCCCTGCAGCCAGATCTACCGCGACCCCGAGGTGACGGCCCGCTACGCGGGGTTGGTGGACGCGGCGGCCATCATCGGCGGCATCCAGATCCAGGGCCGGGCCTCCCTGGGCGGCAACCTGTGCAACGCCTCGCCCAGCGGCGACAGCATCCCCGCCCTCATCGCCTACGGGGCCGTGGCCGAGATCACCGGCCCCGAGGGGGCCCGCGAGGTGGCGGTGGCGGACTTCTGCACGGGCCCGGGCCGCAACGTGCTGCGGCCCGGCGAGCTACTGGTGGCCCTGCGCCTGCCCACCCCGCCCAAGAACACCGGGGCCCACTACCTGCGCTTCATCCCCCGCAACGAGATGGACATCGCCGTGGTCGGCGCCGGGGCTTTCGTGGAACTGGGCAACCGGGGCAAGGAGTTCAAATCGGCGCGTATCGCCCTGGGCGCCGTGGCCCCCACCCCCCTCTTTGCCAGCCAAGCCGGCGAGCTTCTCGCCGGCAAGCCGGTGGGCGACGAGGCCATCGCCGAGGCCGCCGAGGCGGCCAAGGCCATCGCCAAACCCATCACCGACATGCGCGGCACTGCCGAGTTCCGCCTCCACCTGGTGGGGGTGCTTACCCGCCGCGCCTTGCAGGGGGCGGTGAAACGGGCGCGCGGCGAGTTCGTGGCCAACGCGGTGCAGGAAGCAGCCGGCTGACATCCCAATCAAGACCATCACGCGGAGCGATTACTCAGATGAGCAAGGTACACGTCCAGACCAAGATCAACGGCGAAGAGGTCGAATTCCTCTGCGAGCCGCGCCAGAGCCTGCTGGAGGTGCTGCGCGAGACCCTCGGCTTCACCGGCACCAAGGAAGGCTGCAACGACGGCAACTGCGGGGCCTGCAGCGCCATCGTCGATGGCGCCCTGGTCAACTCCTGCCTGATGCTGGCCGTCGAGGCCCAGGGCAAGGAGATCACCACCGTCGAGGGCCTGGCCGGCCCGGAGGGGCTGCATCCCCTGCAGCGCAAGTTCCTGGAGCACGCCAGCCTCCAGTGCGGCATCTGCACTCCCGGTTTCCTGGTGGCCTCCAAGGCCCTGCTCGACCAGAACCCCAACCCCACCGAGCACCAGGTGCGCCACTGGCTGGCCGGCAACCTGTGCCGCTGCACCGGGTACGACAAGATCGTCCGCGCCGTGCTCGACGCGGCCCAGACCCTGCGCGCCGGCGCCTGAGCCGGGGAGGAGAGAGCCCATGACGACCACCAATGGCGCCAACTACAAGGTCATCGGCACCCGCCCCATCCGCCACGACGGCACCGACAAGGTCGTGGGCCGGGCAGTGTACGGGGGGGACGTGCGCCTGCCCGGCATGCTCTACGGCCAGGTGCTGCGCAGCCCCCACGCCCACGCCCGCATCCGCCGCATCGACACCTCCAAGGCCGCGGCCCTGCCCGGGGTGCGGGCAGTGGTCACCGCCGGCGACCTGCCCGCGGTGGCAGACAAGCGCATGGACCTGGGCGAGGGGGTGGTCAGCCTCAAGTACCTGCGCGATAACATCCTGGCCTCGGACAAGGCCGTGTACAAGGGCCAGCCCGTGGCCGGGGTGGCCGCGGTGGACCTCCACACCGCCGAGGAGGCCCTGGCCCTGATCGTGGTGGAGTACGAGGTGCTGCCGCCGGTGGTGGAGGTGCGCCAGGCCATGAAGGAGGGCGCCCCGCTCCTGCACGAGACCCTGACCACCAAGGAGTTGGGCGAGGACACCAAGAAGAAGAGCAACGTGGCCAGCCACCTGCGCCACGTCCTGGGCGACCTGGCCGCCGGCTTTGCCGGGGCCGCGGTGGTGGTGGAGCGGGAGTTCAACACCGCCACCGTGCACCAGGGCTACATCGAGCCGCAAAACGCCACGGCCATGTGGAGCCTGGACGGCCAGCTCACCATCTGGACCAGCACCCAGGGCGCCTTCACCGCCAGAGACCAGGTAGCCGCGGTGCTGGATCACCCCGTCTCCAAGATCAAGGTGGTGCCCCAGGAGATCGGCGGCGGTTTTGGCGGCAAGATCCCCGTGTACCTGGAGCCGGTGGCCGCGCTCCTGTCGCGCAAATCCGGCCACCCGGTGAAGCTGATCATGACCCGGTCCGACGTCTTCCAGAGCACCGGGCCCACCCCCGGCTCGTACGTCCGGGTCAAGATGGGGGTGGACCAGAGCGGCAAGTTGGTGGCCGCCGAGGCGTACATGGCCTTCGAGGCTGGCGGCTTCCCCGGCGCCGAGATCGGGGCCGGGGCCATGTGTGTGTTCTCCTGCTACGACGTGCCCAACGCCCAGGTGGACGTGTACGACGTGGTGGTCAACAAGCCCAAGAGCGCCCCGTACCGGGCTCCCTGCGCCCCCCAGGCGGCCTTTGCCGTGGAGGCGGTGGTGGACGAACTGGCCGAGAAACTGGGTCAGGACCCCATCGATTTCCGTCTCAAGAACGCCGCCAAAGAGGGCACCCGCCGGGTGGACGGGGTGGTCTTCCCGCGCATCGGTTGCGCCGAGACCCTCCAGGCGCTCAAGGACCATCCCAACTACAAGATTCCCCTCGGCCCCAACCAGGGGCGCGGGGTGGCCATCGGCTACTGGTTCAACATCGGCTTCAAGTCCAGCGTCAGCGCCAGCGTCAACGAGGACGGCACCGTCAATCTGGTGGAGGGCTCCACCGACATCGGCGGCTCCCGCGCCTCCATCGCCATGCAGTTCGCCGAGGTGCTGGGCCTGGCCGCCGAGGACATCAACCCCGCGGTGGTGGACACCAATTCCATCGGCTACACCGACGTTACCGGCGGCAGCCGCGTGACCTACGCCACGGGCTGGGCCGCGTACGAAGCGGCCCAGGACGTCAAGGCCCAGATGATCCTGCGGGCCGCCGTGCTGTGGGAGGTGCCCGCCGACCAGGTGGAGTTCAGCGAAGGCTCCTTCATCCACAAGGGCAGCGACAAGAAGCTCAGCTTCAAGGAACTGGCCGCCAAGCTCGACGATACCGGCGGCCCGGTGGTGGGCAAGGGCAACGTCAAGCCCAACTCCGGGGTGGGCGGCTCCTTTGCCGCCAACATCGTCGACGTGGAGGTGGACCCGGAGACCGGCAAGGTGCAGGTGCTGCGCTTCACCGTGGCCCAGGACGCCGGCAAGGCCATTCACCCCTCCTACGTCGAGGGCCAGATGCAGGGCGGCTCGGTGCAGGGGATCGGCTGGGCCCTCAACGAGGAGTACTACTATACCGAGCGGGGAGAGATGGCCAACGCCAGCTACCTCGACTACCGCATCCCCACCTCCCTGGACCTGCCGATGATCGACACGGTGATCGTCGAGGTGCCCAATCCGGGGCATCCCTTCGGGGTGCGCGGGGTGGGCGAGGCGCCCATCGTGCCGCCCATGGCCGCCGTTGCCAACGCCATCTACGGGGCCACGGGGGCGCGCCTCAACGAGTTGCCCATGCGGCCCGACCGCGTGGTGGCGGCCCTGCAGGCCCAGGCTGCCCACTGAAGCCATGCCCCTGGTGTGGATCCCCACCCAGTTCCAGCGCTTCACCGGGGGGAAGAGCCAGGTGCAGGCGGAGGGGGCCACGGTGCGCGAGGTGATCGAGAGCCTGGAGGCCGCCTATCCGGGGATCAGGGAGCGCCTGTGCGAGGAAGGCCGGGTCCGACCCGAGATCGCCGTGGCCGTGGACAGCGAGATCACCACCGAGGGGATGCGCGCCCGGGTGGGACCAGAGAGCGAGGTGACCTTCCTGCCGGCCATCGCGGGGGGGTAACAAGGAGAAAAGGTTAGACCAGAGCCCGGCTGCCACAAAGGCGGCCGGGCCTTTCTGTTTTCAGTGCCCCTCAAAGGCAAAGGGAAAGCGCTCGTACTCGGGCTGACCTTTGCGCCACTCCAGGTACTGGGGGCGCAGCTCGGCATCGGGGGGATAAGCCTGGTGCAGGGCGTACCCTTGGGCCAGCTTCAGGCGGGTGAAGCGCTCCTGCACCTCGTGCTCGATGCCGAACTTCACCAGCGCCTCCACCTCGAAGGGCGGGATGACCACCACCCCGTCCTGGTCCCCCAGCAGCACATCGCCGGGCAGCACTGCGGTGTTGCCGATGCGGACGGGGTGCTGGTAGTCGGCCGACATCAGGGCGCGGTTGATGCCGGCCCCGTGTACGCCCTTGCAGAAGAGGGGCAGGCCCAGGCTGCGGATGGTGCTCAGGTCGCGCACCGAGCCGTCGATGACGATGCCGGTCCCCCCTCTCTCCTTGACCCTCCTCGTGAACATATCCCCCACCACCCCGGCCTCGAAGCTGCCGCAGGCGTCGATGACCAGGATCTCGCCCGGCTCGATGGTCTCGATGGCGTCGCGGTGGGGCCGGTCGCCCACCGAGGCGTACTGCGCCTTGACCAGGTCCTCGCGCAGGGGCAAAAAGCGCAGGGTGCGGGCCCGGCCCACCATCACCTGCCCTGGGGCCAGGGCCTGGGGCGGGATGCCGATGAGGTAGGCGTGGTTGAAGCCCCGGCCCATCAGGTGGGCAGTGGCCGTGGGGGTGCTGACCAGTTTCAGGCCTTCGAGGAACTGGGGCGGGATGGCGGTGTCGGGGTTTTTGAGCACGGTTCGTCCTTTCACAATTGGGGTGGCGCGGGCCGCCAGAGCGCGGGATTCAGCCGGCAAAGAGCCGCAGCGCGGCCCTGGCAGGCACCTCAAAGTAATAAACGAACAAAAGCGCTGCCCCGGCCAGGTACCCCAGGCGCGTGCGGCCCTCGTCGGGTGGGCACTGGGCCAGGCCCAGGATGAGCAGGGCCCAGCCAAAGGAGAGGGCCACGTTGGCCGCCCCCAGGTAGGTGGTGGCGCAGAAGAGCAGGAGCAGGGCATGGCGCCAGCAGGCCAGCTTCCAGCGGGAGGGGCCGAGGAAGGCCAGGCAGAGCAGCCCCTCCAGGGCGAGGAGCCACCAGGTGATGAATAGGGCCAGGGAGGCCAGTTGGGGCGCCCCGCGCAACTGCGCCGGGCCGGCCAGGGTCTGGGCTAGCAGGTCGAGCTGCGTTTGGTTGTGGAGGTACGCCTCGGCGCTCATGCCCCCCAGCAAGAGGCCCAAAGGCTCGAAGCGCAGGTCCGTGAGCAGGGTGTAGTGGAAGTACGCGCCGCTGAGAAAATCGGCGGAGAGCAGGGCCTTCCACAACACCGTGAACCCGAAGGTGAGGCCCACCAGCAGCCGCGCATTGGTCGCCAGCAGGCGGGCCGGCTCCGCTCGCGAGAGGGCCAGGCCCAGGGCCAGGCACCAGTAGAGGGAGAGGAAGTGGTGGTTGTCCTGCACCCACCAATGGGCCAGGGTCTTGAAGGCCAGGACCAGGGTGAAGAGATACCACAGCCAGGGGCAGCGGTGCAGGCCGGGCAGCAGGAGGCCGGCGGCGGCCAGCAGGTACAGGGGCAGTTGGGAGTACCAGCTCGGCCCGGCGATCCCCTCGGCGCACAGGTACTGCAGCAAGGTGAGCCGGCAGACCAGGTCCACGGTGTCCAGTCCGGCCAGGTAGGCGCTCAGGCGGCCCAGGGCCTTCATCTCCCCGGTTGCTCCACTGTGAGCGAGGCCACCTGCAGGGGGTGGATCTGGAGGGAGGTGGGAGCGAAATGGTGTTTCCACACCTCCACGCGGATGGCCCTGGCCGGGTGGCGCTCCAGCAGTTGCGCCGCCACCTCGCGCAGGTGGTGGTCGCTGGGAAGGGAGGTGGCGCGGCGGAGGGTTGGCCGCAGGGAGGGGTCGGCGGCGAGGTCCAGCGCCTCCTCCCCCTCGGGGCCGACCCTATAGGCGCGGAGGTGGCGGTGGTTGAGCCGGTCCACCGTTGAGAACATGCCAAAGCCCCCGCCCTTGTCCGGGTTGAGCAGCCCCACCCCCCAGGCCAGGCAGAGCTGGGAGAGGGCCACCAGGACCAGGAGCAGGACAGGCAGGTGGTCGCGCAGCAACGGGAGCAGTGGGCCGGAGCGCCGGCCCTCGGGCTCGGACATGAATCCTCCCTTCCTGGGCAATCCCGGCTGAGATAGGCAGATTGCGCGGCGCTGTCAAGCGGGCGCGAAGCGTTGGGCCTTGTTGCGACCCGCGCCAGTCACACCGGAACAAGACCAAATCCCCCCGGCCGGTTAACGCCTTTCGTTCTCTATGCCGGTGAGTTCACCGCCGGGCCTTTTTGTTTTTCGCGGAGGCCCCTTCGTATATTAGCCGGCCATGAAGGCCCCCTGCTCCCTCTGCGCTGCGCTCCTCCTCTTCGTGACCGTCCCCGCCCTGGCCCAGAACCAGGTGCTGGAGCTGGACGGCAAGGGGGCATACGTGCAGCTGCCAGCCCACATCTTCGACACGCTGCAAGAGGCCACGGTGGAGGCGTGGGTGCGCTGGGACGACTGGGCCTATTTCTCGCAGTGGTTCGCCTTTGGCGCCGACGATCAGTGGCGGGCCATGTTCATCAACCACCGCGAAGCCAGCCCCTTCTTCCAGTTCGCCATCTACACCGGCCACGACGAGTTGCATCTGGCGTCGGTGGGGGTGGACTTGCCGCTGGGGCAGTGGTGCCACATGGCCGCGGTCTCGGGTCCGGGAGGCATGCGTCTCTATCTGAACGGGGTGGAGGTGAACCACAACGGGTATGAGGGCAGCTTCGCCGCCATCGGCGCGGGGGAGCACAACTACCTGGGCCGGTCCAACTGGAAGGAGAACGCCTATTTCCACGGGGCGCTGGACGAGGTGCGGGTGTGGTCGGTGGCCCGCACCCCAGAGCAGATCCAGGGTAGCATGGGAGGACCGTTGCGGGCGGACGAGGCGGGGCTGGTGGGGCTGTGGGGCTTTGATGGGGGGGATGCACGGGACGGATCGCGGCATGGGCACCACGGGCAGTTGCTGGGCGGGGCGCGCTGTGTGGCGGCGCCCTTTCCGGGGCAGGAGGCGGTGCGGCCGCCGGCGGTGGTGGTGGGGGTAGTGCGGGACGAGACGGGGTTGCCGCTGAGCCGGGCAACCGTGCGGCTGGGGCAGGGGGACCGGGTGCTGGGGAGCAGCCTGACCTGGCAGGACGGCCACTATGCCCTGGCGGCGCTGGACTCGGGGCGCTATACGGTGGAGGCCGACCTGAGGTCGGCGCTCTTGCCCTGGGCCCTGACCCGGCCGGCGCAGCTGGCTGGCCAGGAGGTGCCGCCCCTGCCGGTGGAGTTGCACGCAGGCATGGTGGTCCACCAGGACCTGTACGCGCCTGCCAGCCAGGTAGCGCAGTGGTCCGCAGAGGGGGATGCCCGCGACGCCTTTGGAGGCCACGAGGGGAGGCCGAGCAGCGGGGCGGACTTTGCCCCGGGGATGGTGGGTCAGGCCTTCGCCCTGTACGGGGAAGACAGCTACGTCCGCATCCCGCACCTCCCCAGTCTGGACCTGCGCGGCAGTTTCACCCTGGTGGCCTGGGTCTTCCCGGAGGTGGACGACCGCATGCAGATCCTGTTCGACCGGTGGCGCGGTGACAACCCACGCAGTTACCGGTTGGTCATCGAGCCTGGGCTGCGGCTCCGTTTCCCTATCACCGACGAGGCCCACCAGTGGGACCCCTCGTTTCACACTTTCCGGACGCCGGCCAATGTGCTGACCCGCAGTGCCTGGAACCACGTGGCCGCGGTGTACGACCAGGCCACCGGCACCCGTTTGGTCTACATCAACGGAGTGGAGGTGGCCAGGCGCCAGGACCCGCCTATCACCCTGGCTGCGGATAGCCTGGATCTGCTCCTGGGAGGCATGGACAACCTGCTAAGCGACAATGACCGGCCCTTCCAGGGACTGCTCGACTATGACCGGCCTTTCCAGGGACTGCTCGACGAGGTGGCCATGTACCGCCGGGCCCTGCCCGAGGTGGCGATCCAGCGCCTGTACCGCACCCAGGCCGAGGCGTACTGGCCCGGGGAGGGCAATGCCGCGGATCTGCGAGGCGGCAATCAGGGGATCCTGGTCAAGGGGGTGGGTTTTGTGCCGGGGGTGGTGGGGCAGGCCTTCGCCTTCGACGGCCGGGGCAGTTACCTGGAGCTGAATCCGCAGATCGGGAACTTCGGCGCGGCGGATTTTTCGCTGGAACTGTGGTTGTGGCGGGAGCGGGAGGGGGTCGACGAACCGCTTCTCGACCGCTCCTTTTCCCTGCGCTATCTGCCGGATGCGTTGGTCGCGCTGCGCGCCTTTCAGCTTGGCAGCGTGATCGACGGCCGGATGGCGCTGTATCTGGACGAGGGAGGCCGGCTGCACGGGGAGTTCAACAGCGGCCAGGATCTGCACCGGTTGCGCAGCGCCAGACCACTGTCCCTGCAGACCTGGCACCACTTGGTCCTGGTGCGGCAGGGGCGGGAGATGCGGCTCTATGTGGACGGCCGGCCCGAGGCAGTGGACACGGCGGCGCGGGTGGTCGAGCTGGATTTGCCGGTACCCCTGACCCTGGGCGGGGCGCCGGCACGGGGCCGCTACTTCCAAGGGATGGTCGACGAAGTGGCCTTCTACAACCACGCCCATACTCCCGGTGAGATCGCGCAGACCTATCAGACCCGGCTACGTTCCTGGCAGTGGCGGCAGTGGCAGGGTTGGCTGCAGGCGGGGGGGGTGGCGTTGGTGGCGTTGGTGGCGCTCTTCTCCAGCATCCGATACTACAGCCAGCGCCGGGCGCGGCAACAGCGGGAGGCGCAGCTGGCCCAGGAGCAGGCGGCCCGGGAGGTGGCAGAGGTAGCGAACCAGGCCAAGAGCGCCTTCCTGGCCAGTATGTCCCACGAGATCCGCACGCCGATGAACGCCATCCTCGGCTACGCCCAGATCCTGCGCGAACGGGAGGCGCTCACTCCAGAGCAGCAGGACCGGGCCGTGGAGGCGATCTACAGCAGCGGCGACCACCTGCTCCGGCTGATCAACGATGTACTAGATCTCTCCAAGATCGAGGCCGGCCGTATGGAAGTGCAGTTGCTGGATTTCGACCTGGAGCGGCTGGTCGGGGGGCTGGGCTCGATGTTTGCGCTGCGCTGCCGGCAGAAGGGCCTGGACTGGCGGGTGGAACAGGAAGGGGAGGTCTGGCAGGTGCGCGGGGACGAGAACAAGCTGCGGCAGGTGCTGATAAATCTGTTGGGAAACGCGGCAAAGTTCACTGAAAGCGGCGAGGTGGTGCTGGAGGTGCGGCAGGAGCAGGGGCAGTATCACTTTGCGGTGCGGGACACCGGTCCGGGGATCGACCGCGCCCACCAGGAGCAGATCTTTGCGCCCTTCCAGCAGGGGCCGGTGCAGGCCGATGTAGGCGGTACCGGGTTGGGGCTGTCGATCGCGCGGCGCAACGTGGAGTTGATGGGCGGACAGTTGCAGGTGGAGTCAACGCTGGGCCGGGGGGCGCGCTTCTTTTTTTCGCTGGCGCTACCGCCGGCGCAGGGGCCGGCAACACCCCCGGCCGAGAGGCAATACCAGGGAGCGATGCGGCTGGCGGCCGGCTACATCCTGGAGGTGCTGATCGTGGACGACGTGGCGACCAACCGCGAGATCCTGGCGCAGATCCTGGAGCGGATCGGGGCGCAGGTGCGCCAGGCCCACAGCGGCGAGGCGGCGCTGGCAGCCGTGCGAGGGGAGCGGCCGGACCTGGTGTTCATGGATATCCGCATGGAGGGCATGGACGGGCTGGAGGCGCTGCGGCGGCTGCGGGCAGAGCACGGGGCCCTGCCCATCGTGGCCATCTCGGCCTCGGTGATGGAGCACCAGCGGCAGGATTACCTCGAAGCCGGCTTCGAGGCTTTTTTGGAGAAACCCTTCCGCCTCGAGGCCCTGTATGCCTGTTTGGAGCAGGTGGTGGGGGTGCAGTGGGAAAGGACCGCGTCGGCGGCGGCAACTCCGGCGGGGGTGGAGGTCGACGGGTTGCCCCTGCCGGCGGCGCTGCGGGCGGGGTTGCGCCTGGCTGCGGAGATGCACAATGTGACCGATCTGTACAAAGGCCTGGAAGAATTGCAGGGGTTGGGCGTCCGGGAGGCTCAACTGGCCGCCCATCTGAGCGAACGGGTGCAGGTCTTTGATCTGGACAGCGTGCTGAGAGCGCTGGAAAGGACCGGGGATGGCTGAGTCCGAAGTAGTACAGCTGAGCGGTTCGCGGATTCTGGTGGTGGACGACACTCCGGCCAACCTGTCGTTGATGTGCCAGTCGTTGGGAATCGCCGGATACCGGGCCATGGTGGCAACGTCGGGGGAGGTGGCGCTGGACTTGGCCGAGCGCTTCGCCCCCGATATGATCCTGTTGGACGTGACCATGCCGGGATTGGACGGCTTCGCGGTCTGCCGCCGGCTCAAGCAGCAGGAGGCGACGCGGGCCATTCCGGTGATCTTCCTCACTGCCCGCGACGAGACCGCGGATCTGCTGGAGGGTTTCCGCGCCGGGGGGGTGGACTACGTGACCAAGCCCTTCCAGAAGGAGGAGGTGCTGGTGCGCATCCAGACTCACCTGGAGAAGGCCGGGCTGGTGCGGGCCTTGCGGGCAAAGAACGAGGCGCTGGAGGCGGAGATCGCCCAGCGGCAGGCCCTGACCCAGGAGCGCAACAAGCTGCAGGGGCGGCTGTCGCTGGCCGACCAGCGCGAGGCCCAGCGCTGGGCACTGGGCAGCCTGGTGGGCCAGAGCCCGACGCTGAAAAAGGTGCTCGACGACATCGATCTGTTGCAGGACGCGCCCAACACGGCGGTGCTGATCGTGGGAGAGAGCGGCACGGGCAAGGAGTTGGTGGCCCGGGCCATCCACGCCGGCTCCGATCGCCGGGAAGGGCCCTTTGTGCCGGTCAACTGCGCGGCCATCCCGCGCGAGCTGGCCGATTCCCTGCTTTTCGGCCACGTGAAGGGGGCCTTTACCGGGGCGGAGCGGGAGCAGGCGGGGTATTTCGAGCTGGCTCAGGGAGGGACGCTTTTCCTGGACGAGGTGGGGCTGATGCCGCTGGAGTTGCAGCCCAAGCTGCTGCGGGTGCTGGAGGATCGCCGGGTGCTGCTCCTAGGGGCGCGGGAGCCGCGCCGGGTGGAGGTGCGGGTGCTGGCAGCGACCAACACGGATTTGCAGGCCCAGATCAGGGCGGGTGCTTTCCGTCAGGACTTGTATTACCGGCTGGCGCCCTTCACCGTGCAGGTGCCGGCCTTGCGCGACCGGAAAGAGGACATCGGGCTGTTGGCCCGGCACTTTCTGCAAGTCTACGCTTTGGAGATGGGCATCCAGGATCCCATGCTCAGCGCGGAGGCGGAGGTGCTGCTGGGTCAGTATGATTTCCCCGGCAACGTACGGGAGTTGAAGAACATCGTCGAGCGGGGGCTGATCGAGAGCCGGCGCGGCCAGGTCCAACCCGAGCACCTGCACTTGACGGCAGCCGAGACGGCGCCTGCCGGCGCTGCGGCGGTCGAGGCCCTGCCGCTCAACCTGGAGCAGGCCGAGGTGCTGCTGATCAAGCGGGCCATGGCGCAGAGCAAAGGCAACATCTCCAAGGCAGCCCGGCTGCTGGGTATCGAGCGCACCAAACTCTACCGCTACCTGGGCCGGATCGAGCAGCTGTCCCCCCCCACTGATCCGGCCTGAGTCCCTTTTCCCTCCCCCGCTCTTGTGCAGGGTGTGCACATGTGCACACTTCCCTTGTGCATGGATGCACACCTTCCCTGTGGCACCTGCGGCCCTTGTGTTCTCAAAATCGTTTAAAAAATAGAGTTATGATGCCTATAGACATAATGGCATCGGCTTTGCATGGCGATCGGCATTGCTTCGCCTCAACTGGTCACCTTCAGACGGAAAAACAGGAGCGATACCGATGCCTCCCACCTCTGGAACCACCACCAACCAGCACGGCACCTCCGGGAACGATACCCTGACGGGCAGCACCGGCAACGATCAGCTTTCGGGCGGTGCGGGCAATGACCTGCTCTCGGGTGGCGCCGGCAACGATGACCTCAGTGGTGGCACGGGCAACGACACCCTGGACGGGGGCACGGGCAACGACGAGTTGGACGGGGGCGCGGGCAACGACAGCCTGTTGGGCGGGGCTGGCAACGATGACCTCAGTGGTGGCACGGGCAACGACACCCTGGACGGGGGCACGGGCAACGACGAGTTGGACGGGGGTGCCGGCAATGACCTGGTTTCGGGCGGTGCGGGCAACGACACCATCACCGGGGGGAGCGGGGAGGACACCCTATTGGGAGGTGAGGGATCGGACCAGGTGCGGGGCGGGTCAGGCAGCGATGTGATCGACGGTGGGGAGGGCAACGACACCCTCGAGGGCCGGGAAGGCAATGACCTGATCGACGGGGGTTCGGGCAACGACGCCGTGGATGGGGGCTCTGGCAACGACCAGCTGACCGGCAGTAGCGGCAACGACACCCTCTCAGGGGGTTCGGGCAACGACACCATCACCGGGGACGAAGGGGACGACCGCTTGCAGGGGGGTTCGGGCAACGACGTTTTGGAGGGTGGTGCGGGCCGGGACCGGGTGGAGGGGGGCGGCGGCGACGATCTGGTGATCTACAATGTCAGCGACAACCTCACCACCCAGGGCGAGGTGATCCAGGGCGGGGGTGGGGACGACACCCTGCGGCTGGACCTGAATCTGGGGCAGTGGCTGCGGGCGGATTTCCAGGCCGACATCGCCAACTACCTGTCCTTCATGGCTTCCCAGGCCAGCCACCGCGCCGGCGATGACGACGACCACGAGGGGAGGCAGCAGGCCTTTGGCTTCAACAGCATCGGGCTGTCGGTGCAGGGGGTGGAGCACCTGGGGGTGCGGGTGGACGGGGTGGCGCTGAGTGCGGGGGATGATGCGGTGGAGGCCCGCGACGATTTCTTCACCACCAGTGAGAACAGCCAGATTTCCGGGCATGTGACCAGCAACGACCAGGTGCCCGACCTGGTGCGCGGCGTGACCCTGCTCAGCCAGCCTCAAGGGGGAACCTTGACCTTTGGCGCCTATGGCGGTTTCACCTACAACCCTGGCACGGCCTTCGATGGGTTGGCGGTGGGGGAAACGGCGACGGTCTCCTTCGACTACCAGGTCACCGATGCCGACGGGGACGTCGGCACGGCGCGGGTACACCTGACCCTGACGGGGGCCAACGACGCGCCGGTGCTGACCGGGGGGGACACCTCCGGGGCGGTGATTGAGGACCAGGGGGCGGTGGATGGTCAGCTGACGGCGGTGGATGTGGACCACAACGCGGTGCTGCGCTGGAGTGTGGATGGCTCGGCCAATGGCACCTACGGCAGCCTGGCGGTGGATGCGCAGACGGGTGGGTGGACCTACACCCTGAACAGCGCGGCGCAGGCGCTGGCCGAGGGGGCGGAGCGCAGCGAGCAGTTTGTGGTGCAGGTGACCGACGAGCACGGGGCCGCGGTATGGCGGACCCTGACCGTGACGGTGAGGGGGGTCAATGACGCGCCGGTGATCGATGCCGGCGGCAATGCGGGCGCGGTGGAAGAGGATGGGCAGCTGACGGCCACCGGCCAGTTGACGGCTGCGGACGTGGACCACGGCGACTCCCTGGCCTGGAGCGTGGTCGGGCCGGCCGAGGGGGTCTACGGGGCGCTGGTGGTCGATCAGGCGGGACAGTGGTCTTACACCCTGAACCACGCGGCGCAGGCGCTGGCCGAGGGGGAGGAGCGCACCGAGCAGTTCACCGTGCAGGTGACCGACGAGCACGGGGCGATGGCGGCCCAGGTGGTGACCCTCACGGTGACGGGGACCAACGATGCACCGCAGGTCACAGGCAGTGCTAGCGGCGCGGTGGCAGAAGATGACCTCTCGTCGATAGATGGTCAGCTCCTCGCCACCGACGTGGACCAGGGTGCAGTGCTCACCTGGAGCCTCGCCGGGCCGGCCAATGGGGCCTATGGCTCGCTGGCCCTCAACGCCCGGGGCCAGTGGATCTACACCCTGAACAACGCTTCTGACGCCGTGCAGCGGCTGGCAGCAGACGAAGTGCAGACCGAGACGTTCAGGGTCCAAGTGACTGATGAGCACGGGGCGACCGCTTCGCGGGATTTGACCGTGACGTTGAGGGGGACCAACGACGCGCCGGTGCTCAGTGCCGGTGAGGATACGGGGGGGGTGGAAGAGGATGTGCAGCTGACGGCCACCGGCCGGTTGAGCGCCACGGACGTGGACCACAACACCACGCTGACCTGGAGCATCGAGGGGTCCGGTGAGGGCGCGTACGGCTCCCTGGTGGTGGACCCGCAGTCCGGCCAGTGGACCTACACGCTGGACAACGACTCGGACACCGTGCAGGCGCTGAACGACGGCGAGACCCGGACCGAGACCTTCACCGTCCAGGTGACCGACGGGCAAGCCACCGTATACCAGGACCTGACCATCACTGTGGACGGCACCGACGACGGGCCGCGGATCACTGGGGGTGACGTGTTGGGCGAGGTGGCGGAGGACGACACGCACCCGGCTCTCAGCGGCCAGTTGGCGGCGACGGGTGGCGGCGGTGCGCCTTTGACTTGGAGTGTCGCTGATGCGACGGGTGTCGCCTACGGCTCGGTTTCGGTGGACCAGGAAGGTCGGTGGGCCTACACCCTGAACGAAGCAGCCCAGGCGCTGGCAGCCGGCGAGTCGCACAACGAGACCTTCACCATCCAGGTGACCGATGACCGCGGGGCCTTCGTAACCCAGGATGTGACCGTCACGGTGACAGGGACGAACGACATCCCGATACTCACCTCCGCCCAGGGCGCCGACGAGGGCGCCGTGCAGGAGGACGGGCAGGTGACGGCCACCGGCCAGTTGAGCGCCACGGACGTGGACACCGGTGCGGAACTGACGTGGAGCATCGACGGGTCGGCCAATGGTGTGTACGGCTCGATCGCGGTAGACCAGACGGGCCAGTGGACCTACACCCTGAACAACGCTTCGGCGGCAGTGCAGGGCCTGGCGGTCGGCGAGACCCAGACCGAGACCTTCACCGTCCAGGTGAGTGATGGGCTTGCCGCGGTGTCCCAGGTGGTGACCGTCAGGGTTACTGGCACCAACGACGCGCCGATTGCAAAGAGCGACCTCCTTTCCGTCGCCTCCGGGACGACGACAACCCTTGATGTGCTTGCCAACGATTCTGATTTGGAGGGCGAGGCGCTGACCATCACGCAGGTGTTGGGGGGTAACGCCACCATCGCGTCGGACGGCCAGACCCTCAGCTACGACAGTTCCGGCGGCGGGTCTGTCACGACTATCACCTATACCGTCGAAGATGCATCTGGTGCTAGCGCCACGGGCACCGCAAGAATCGTGCACGATGCGGTCGGGGGCACGGCTGGTGACGACACCCTAGATCTGTCGGCAGAATCAGCAGACCTGGTCATTTTCGGCGGTGCCGGTAACGATGCAATTGCAGCAGGTGCGGGCGGTGATCTGCTGCTTTGGGAAGCCGGTCACGGCAATGACACCATCGATGGCGGTGACGGGTTTGACATGGTCAGCGTGACACTGGACGAATCCGAGTTCAGCGCAGTGGCAGTCACCGTGGACGCCGACACAGGCGCAGTGATCGTGACCGGCCCTGACTTTGCCTTGACACTGGATAACGTTGAGGAACTGGTTCTAAGAGGCGGGGAAGGTGGCAGCAGCATCGACCTGGCCGACCTCACCGCTTCTTCGATTGCCGAAGACACGGTGATATTCAGCGGTGGTTCCGGCAACGATACGGTCAGTGGCGGCGGCGCCGACATCAAGAAACGCGAGTTATTCGGAAACGGAGGCAACGACCAGCTAGAAGGCGCGAGCGGAGATGACAAGGTCTACGGCGGCAGTGGCCGCGACGGTCTGAGAGGTCACGGCGGGGCGGACGACATCCATGGTGGGGAAGATGACGACGCCCTTTACGGTGGCTCCGGCAATGACACTTTAAGTGGCGGCGCCGGCGCAGACGCCGTTTATGGTGACGATGGTGACGATACCATCCGGTTTGGCTCCAACGATTCCATCGACGGTGGGTCCGGGACCGACACGATGCAGGTTTCTGGTTCGCTTGACTTGACCGCGTTGGAAGATCCCCGGGGCGGGCACCAATTTCGAGTCAGGGGCATCGAGAAGATCGAACTCGTCAGTTCCAGTGGCGACTTGGTAATTATCAGTTCGGAGGCCGTTGGAAAGTACTTTGGCTCCAACGTAACCATCACCGGTGGTACCGGCGACAAGGTTGCGTTCGACAACCTCTCAGGCTGGTCGGTTAGTGGCAGCACCTATTCCATGAATGGCAGCAGTGTGACCCTGGGGGCCAATGTCTTGGCTGTGCCCGCCAGCACGGTCGGCAGCGTCAGCACCGGTATACCCAAAGCGCCGAGTAGTACATCAGGGCCCCAGCTCCCTGAAATCCCCGATCCGGTCGAAGTGCTGGGTTCCTACATGGGCATTGAAGACGAGAACGTCATTGCCATGGCTAATATTGTGCTCGACGAGGTGCCGGGTGTCGGTGATCTACTAGGTTTTCTTGGCGACGCCGCCAATGCTTTCAAAGCGATCAATGCCATTTCGAATATTAAAGACTCCAAACCGATGGTCTTCCGTGGGGCAGACCAGAGGGAAGACGAGGACGACCATATCCAATGGGGAAGCAAAATCGGCGTTGGCAGCATCCTGGAATGGGGCGACCCTGTTAACGTGCTCACCAAGGCGCTGCAAGTGTTCGAAGAAGCCTTCAGACCAATGATCGTCTACGCTGGAGCAGGCAATGACACCGTGGAGACCAGGGATGGCTTTAACGATGTCCTCGACGGAGGCCCCGGCAATGATCTGCTGCAAGGTAAAGACGGCAATGACGTCTACTTTATCGACTCCCCTGGGGCGAACAACGGCAGCACCGCGAGCCGCGACCGCATCATCGATACGGGTGGAATAGACACGGTAATGTTGCAGCAGGGGCATCTGAAGTCGGGGACAAAAGGTGCCAGCAATGCCGTCTACGACTATTACCAGCTTCCCGCCGATATGGAGAACCTCTTCCTTGGGCGGGAGGTCAAGGGTGCGGACAACGGAGACCGTGTAGCGGTTGAAGTGCGTGGCAACAGTCAGGCCAATAACATCGTGGGCAATGTCTTTGGCAATATCCTCGTCGGTGGCGGCGGCGCTGACAGGATTTTTGGTGATGAGGGCGACGATACGCTGGATGGCGGTGTCAGCGACGGTGCCGACAGTCTCTTCGGCGGAGATGGCAATGACACCTATGTGCTGGGTGAGGGTGACATCATCTATGAAAATGTCAATGCCGGCACCGATACCGTAGAGACCTGGAACAATTTCGACATTGCCGCGGGTCAGAACGCGCACACGATCTTTGGCAACGTCGAGAACGTGGTGCTGACCGGGGGGGCACATGCGACCGCGGGCGGCAACAGCCTGGACAATCTGCTCGTTGGCAATACGGGCGACAACACGCTCAAGGGCTATGCCGGCAACGATACCCTGGATGGCCAGAACGGCGGCATCGATACGCTGGACGGTGGTCTGGATGATGACACCTATTATGTGAACGCTTTAAAGGGTTTCTGGACCGATACCATCATCGATGAAGCCGGCAACGACATCGTCTTCGCGACGACCGACTTTGATCTGTCCGCTTCCGGGTCAGCCGTAATTGAGCACATGATCCTGCAGGCGGGCGTGACCTCAGGAACCGGTGGGACGGGCAACAATCGCATCTCCGGCAACAGCGGCAACAATATCCTCATTCCGAAGCTTGGCGTTGACACCCTTGCAGGTGGCCCGGGTGATGACGTCTACGTCATCGAAGGCCCGGAGTATTCAGCATCCGACTGGCACAGCAAAGTCGTCATTTCTGAAGAGAACGGCGACGGCGTGGATACCGTTCGCTCGTCGAGCATCAATATCACCCTGCCTGACCAGACAACCAGCGAAGGCTATGTTGAGAACGTCGAACTCACCGGTTCGCTGAATCTGAATGGTACCGGTAACAATCTCAACAACACCCTGACCGGCAACGCTGGCAACAACACACTCAGTGGTGCAGCCGGTAACGATACCCTGAACGGTGGTGGGGGAAACGATCACCTCCTGGGCGGAGCAGGCGATGACCATCTGCTGCCCAGTGCGGGCATCGATACCCTGGAGGGTGGAGCTGGAGACGATGTGTACTACGTCAACGACAATACCTTCGATGATCGGATTGTCGAATCTGGGAATGGCGGAAAGGACACCGTTAGAACTGATGTGAATTTTGCCCTACCGGACGGTGACGAGAATTTGGTCGAAAACCTGATTCTGCAGGGCAGCGCGTTAGAGGGAACTGGCAATAGGCTCGATAACGAAATCACCGGTACTGCAGGCAACAACATCCTAGATGGGGGAGGTGGCGCGGATACGCTGAAGGGCGGCCTGGGCAACGACACCTACATCGTCGACAACACTGGCGATGTCGTCAAAGAGGACTCCCTGGCCGGAAACGACACGATCGCGTCGTCCGTTTCCTACACGCTGTCCGACGATGCCTACGTGGAGACCCTGCGGCTGACCGGCGAGGCGAACATCAACGCCACCGGAAACATATGGGCGAACCGCCTTGTCGGCAACTCCGGGAGCAACCTTCTCGATGGCGGCAACGACGGGAACGACGGCAACATCGATACCCTGGAGGGTGGGAAGGGCAACGACACCTACATAATAAAGGTCGCACAGCCCGTCAATCCCAAGGGCGGCGCCGCCCCCACCAGCACGATCACCGACACGATCATCGAAAACGCGAGTGAGGGAGTGGACGTGGTCCGGATCAGCGGGAGCTTGTTCTCCAGTTCCTACTCCCTCCCGGACAATGTCGAGGTCCTCGAGGTGACCGGCCCAGGCGCGATCAAGGCCTACGGCGATCTGAATGCCAACTGGTTCAAGGGCAGCAGTGGTGACGACATCTTCTTCGGTCTGAACGGCAACGACACCCTCGATGGGGGCGCCGGCGACAACTTCCTGTTCGGCGGGGGAGGAAACGACGTCTACTACGTTCGCTCGATGAGTGACTGGATCATCGAGCCGGGCGCACAGTTCGGTAACTTTGGCCACGACACGGTCTACGCCTTCGAAAACTACACCCTTGTCGAACCCAGCGACCCGGTAGGCAACCCGGCGCTGAGCGCAGACGAGTTGGTATACGGCTGGGCACGCGTGGTCGAAGACCTGACTCTGATCGATCCGACAGAGGGTGGCGCGGCGATCTCCGGCGAGGGCAACGAACTGGCCAACACGATCACCGGCAACTCGCGGAACAACACCCTCTGGGGCCTGGGCGGCAACGATACCCTCTACGGGGGCGCCGGCAACGATGGGCTGGACGGCGGCGCCGGCGTGGACCGGATGGAGGGCGGCTCCGGCGACGACGTCTACTACGCCGACCGCAGCACGGACCAAATCGTGGAGGGCGCTGGTGCTGGTACGGACACACTCGTGGCAGTCTTCGACGCCGACCTGCGGAGCTACCAGAACCTCGAGAACCTGACCCTGGCGGCCCCCGCCGTCCTGGGCACCGGCGACGACAAGGCGAACCTCATCACGGGCAACGGCAACGCCAACGTCCTCGATGGCGGTGAGGGGGCCGACACGATGATCGGCGGCGGGGGCCGCGACACCTACATCCTGGACAACCCCGGAGACGTCGTCAGTGGCGCGGGCATCATCAAGGCGTCGTTCAGCTACACGCTCAGTGCCGGGGGACCCAGGAACCTCAAGCTCAATGGCATTGCCAACCTCGACGGCACCGGCAGCTGGTGGGGTGGCGAGGGCATCTTCGGCAACGATGGCAACAACGTACTCCGTGGGGGCGGCGGGCAGTTCGATCAACTGTTCGGCGGCGGCGGCAACGACACCTACTACTTCGACGACGCCGACACCTGGGTGACCGACCTGGGCGGCGGGACCGACCACATCTACACGCCCTTTAGCATCACCATGGCGGAGTGGCTGCCGGACCCCGGGGATCCGGGTGGGGCGATCGGCAACACCTTCTGGGGTAGCGACGAGGACGGCGATATCACGCCGTTCAATTTCGCCCAGGGTATCGAGAACGTCACGCTGACCGGCTCCGCTGCGGTCGATGCCACCGGCAACGCGCTCAACAACCGTCTGTACGGCAACACCAACGACAACATCCTCGACGGCGGTGACGGAAGAGACACCCTGACCGGCGGCCAGGGGAATGACACCTACCTCAGCGATGGACTCGATAATATCGACGAGCTTAACGACCCGGCCAATCCAGGTGTATACAACGAACTCAATGGCGCCGGTGGCCACGACACGATCAGGCTCTCTTTGACAACCTCTCCGTACTCTTCTTCGTTTCACGGGTTGCCGACTGGAGTCGAAGACCTGATTGTCGAGAGCGCCACAAAGCAGACCGAACCAACCCCCACGGGTATCGTCGAGACGATCGACCTCGATCTCACTCTCAGAGGCAACGCCCTCGACAATGTGATCGCGATCAGCAGCCTGCCGGTGCGGCCAGGATGGCCTGTCTCGCAGGCCAGAGTCGACAGTGGCAACGACACCATCGACGGCAGCCTGGGCGCCGACACGATGGACGGCGGCACCGGAGACGACGTCTACTACGTGGATAATGTGGGTGACGTTGTGATCGAGAACCGGATCTTCGTCGAACGGGCTGCCTACTTCACCCTCGACAGCAATAACCATACCATATGGTTCGAGGCGAAACAGGTTGACATCGGCGGTCACGACACGGTCCACTCGTCCGTGAGCTTCTCGCTCGACGGGAACTACGTCGAGGACCTCACGCTCACCGGCTACACGAAGCGGACGATCACGTTAGAGAACGCCTCCGGCACGTTCACCCGCGGAGAGTTGGTGCGGGACGCCAGGTCGTTCCGGGCGTTCGTGCATAGCTACGATGCCGCGAGCGGGAAGCTCGAGATCGTCGGCGAGAACGATTCCCTGCCCTCCGGCACGATCACCGGCTACACCAGCGGTGCCCACGGCGGCTACGTCTCCCGCACCCCGCGCAAGTACGCTGAGGACGACATCAATGCCACGGGCAACTTCTGGAACAACCGGATCGAAGGAAACGCCGGCAACAACGTGTTGGACGGCGGTCTGGGCTACGACTCGCTGAGGGGCGGGGGCGGCGCGGACACCTTCGTGGTCGATTCGTACCCCGACATCCCCGGCTTCGGCGACGTGGTTTGGGAAGGCCTGGACACGGCGATCGACACCGTGCAGTCCTACTCTCCGTACTGGAGCCTGAACACCAGTAACACCGGCAACGGGGTCGAAAACCTGACCTTCATGACCGCCGGAGGCAACCTGGGCGGAGGTGTGTTTGGCAACGCCGGGATCGGCAACGCCCATAACAACACCCTCACCGGCAACAGCGGCGGCGACTCCCTGTCCGGGCTGGGTGGCAACGACACCCTGATCGGGTTGGCTGGCAACGACACGCTGGACGGCGGTACCGGCAGCGACCGGATGGAGGGCGGAGCCGGCAGCGATGTCTTCATCGTGGACGCCTCGAACGACCAGGTGGATGGCGGCGAGGGAACGGATGTCGTCAACGCTTCGACGAGTTTCTCGCTGGCGACCAACGGTGCCAATGTCGAAAACCTGACCCTCACCGGCACTGCCAACCTGAACGGCACGGGCAATGAGCTGGCCAACGTCATCGCCGGCAATGCCGGCAACAACGTGCTGGACGGGAAGGAGGGGGCGGACAACGTCTCGGGCGGCGCGGGCAACGACATCGTGGTGTTCGACGCCCTCGATACCCTCAGCGGCGGCAGTGGTCACGATCAGCTGCGCGTGGTCGGGGCAGGGGTCGCTGTCGACCTGAAGGCTCTTGCGGGCGGGCAGGTGCAGGGCTTCGAAGTGGTGGACCTCACCGGCAGCGGTGACAACACCCTGAACCTCAACAAGGACGCGCTGCTGGCCCTCTCGGACGAGAGCGACACCCTGCGGGTGCTCGGCAATCCGGGCGACACCGTGGAGGCTGCCGGCAGGTGGGCTCAGGGCAATAGCTTTAGCGAGGGCGGTAGAAACTTCGACACCTATTTCTCCGGCGACGCAGTACTGGAGGTGCAGGTAGGGGTCACGCCCGTGGGCTTTGAACTGCTGGTCAATCCCGACGAGATCTCTGTCGTCGGGCTGGGTGGGTCGGACGGCTTTGAGCTGCACTCGGGCCCTGCGGATTCCTGGTACCACGTGGCAGTGGCTGCGGCCGGCGACCTCAATGGCGACGGGTTTGGCGACCTGGTCATCGGCGTCCCGAGGGCTACAACCATTGGCGAGGGGAACAACGCAATCGAGATCGGCCGCGCCTATGTCGTCTTTGGGCAAGCTGCCAATTTGGGCCCCAGCGTCGCGCTCGACGCGCTCGACGGGGCGGGGGGCTTCGCCCTCAGCGGAGAACGCCGCGGCGATGCCCTCGGGGCCGCGGTGGCCGCGGCCGGAGACGTCAACGGCGACGGCATCGACGACCTCATCGCGGGAGCCTACGGCGCGGGCGACAGCCAATCGTCCGGCGCGGGATCTTATATCTACATGGACGAAGGCACCAGTTATGTGGTGTACGGCCACGAGGGCGGTTTCGAGGCCGGTATCGATGCCGCCTCGCTCAACGGCACCAACGGGTTCAGCCTGCAGCCGGAAGGGATCGGTGCGCGGAGCGGGCAATCCGTTGCCGGGATCGGCGACTTCAACGGCGACGGCTTCGACGACTTCGCGGTTTCTGGAAACTACAAAACCCAGTCCTACTCGCGGGAAGGGGCCGCGTACGTGGTCTTTGGCACCGCACAGCCTTTTGCGCCCTCGGTCGATCTCGAAGCGCTGGACGGCAGCAATGGCTTCGAGTTCGCTGCCGCCGATTTGTCTAATGCCCAGCTCGGGTTCTCGTTGTCCTCGGCGGGCGACGTCAACGGCGACGGCTTCGGCGACCTGATCGTCGGCACGCGGTCGTCGGCCAATGCCTATGTGGTTTTTGGCGGCGTGGGTACACCCGCCCAGCTCGACGCCAGCGAGTTGGGCGGCACCAGAGGATTCGCCTTGTCCGGCGGGGGCCTCTCGGTCGCCGGTGGCGGAGATATCAATGGCGACGGCTTTGACGACCTGCTCGTGAGCAACCGCAACTCGGGCGCCTGGGTGGTGTTTGGCGCTGCCGACATGAGGCATATCGCCGACCTGGGTAAGGATTGGGGATCTTCCAATGAGCTGTGGGCCCTGAATACCGCTAACGGCGGTGACGGGACCCATGGATTCCGCATCGCGCCGCCGGCGGGGTTCTCTGGGGGATTCGGGGTGGCCTGGGCAGGGGACGTCAACGGCGACGGCTACGACGATATCATCGTCGGTGATCCCAATGCCTCCCCGAATGGCACCGATCATACCGGAATGGCGTACGTCATCTTTGGCGGGCCTTCCTTCGGGGGTGATTTCGCGGTGTCGGCGCTCGACGGGAACAATGGGTACCGCATAATCGGCGATACGGCCGACGGCAGGTTGGGAGCCTCGGTTGCCGGCGCGGGTGATCTGAACGGCGACGGTTACGACGACGTGGTTGTTGGCGAGGGAAGCATCGAAGGCGAGGGCGGCAAGGCCTATGTCGTCTACGGCAGGGGTACAGGCAAGGAAGGCACCGTCGGCAATGCGGGCATCGATACCCTGGCCGCCAGCGGCCAGGGCGCGGTGGTGCGCGCCGGCAGCGGTGACGATACGATCCGGATCGCGAATGCGGACTTCTTCCGCATCGACGGGGGCGGTGGCAGGGACACCCTGGTCCTCACCGGCAATGGCATCACCCTGGATTTCTCGAGCCTCCAGGCCAACGCGGTGGAGGGCATCGAGGTCATCGACCTCGAGGGGGAGGGCAGCAAGATCTCCATCACCCCGCGGCAGGCGGGGGCCATCGCCGGAGGCGGGGTGCTGGAGATCAAGGGCGATGAATACGACCAGGTGACCCTGTTGCGGGGTGGCGTCAAGGTGGTCGACTCCGATTATACCACCTATACCTACGACGGGATCGAGATCCGGGTTGCCAACACGATCACCAATGTCACCACCATCAATGTGGCTCCCTACTTCACCGCGGGGCCGGAGATCAGGGCGGAAGAGAACCAGACCTTTGTCGTCAACTCCCTCGCGGCCGACGACAACGCCGACCAGATCACCTATGCGATCAAGGGCGGGGCAGACGCCTCGAAGTTCACCATCAATACGGCAACGGGCCTGCTCAGCTTCAAGAGCGCGCCGAATTTCGAAGCGCCGGGGGATGCTGGGGCTGACAACGTATACAACCTAGAGGTGGGCATATCCGATGGTATCGTGACCCTCACGAAGGACCTGAAAGTGAGGGTGGCCGATGTCAACGAAGCGCCGACCATTGTGCAGGCCTATGCGGAATCCGGCCAGGTCGTGGACGGTTCATTCGAGAAGCCGAACGTGTTCTCGGGGTGGCAGATCCCTAATAAACCCGGCTGGACCTATGCGGTGGTGCGCAGCGACTGGCAGGCGGCCGAGGGCGTTAAGAGTCTTGAGCTGTATTCCCATGGAAGAGCCCTCCAAGCGCTGCAGACCATCCCGGGGGTGCAGTACACCGTCAGCTTCAGCTTTTCACGCACGCCTGGCTACGGGCCCGCTGATCTGGAGGTAGAGGCATGGCCAGATAATAATCCATTAAAGCGTACCACAGATAGTTATACCTTCGACCAGTCGAACAGCGCCAGTGACATGATGTGGCAGGAGGCGACCTTTACCTTCACCGCCACGGGGAACCGGACGATATTGAATTTTATGAACGTGAGCCAAAGTCACCCGGTGCTCGACAACGTGCGGGTGGCGGGGGTAGGGTTTGCCACCGACGAAGACACCCCGGTGCTCATTACTGGTGTGACTGTTTCGGATCAGGATGCCTCTGGGGATGCGGTGCAACTCAACCTTGCCGTGGGACATGGGGGCATAGCTCTGGTCAGCACCTCGGGCCTGACCCAGCAGGATGGGGATGGCAGCGATGGCACCTTGGTTGTCAAAGGCACGCTCTTGCAGCTCAAGGCGGCTTTGGCCAGCGGTATCGTCTACACCCCGGCCGCCAACTTCTTCGGCACGGACAGCTTAACCTACCAGGTGAGCGACGGGACGAGTGGCACCTCACAGGCGACGGCGACGATTACGGTGGTGCCTGACAGTTTCACGACGGCAGAAGATGAGGTGCTGTCGGCCAACCTGCTGACCAACGAGAGCGATATCGAGGGCGGCAGTCTGTCGCTGGTCACGACTCCGGTGAGCGGCCCGAGCCACGGCACGGTGTTGCTGAACGTGGACGGCACCTTCACCTACACCCCGGACGAAAACTTCAACGGCACGGACAGCTTCACCTACGAGGTGAGGGACTGGGAGGGTGGCACCTGGCAGGCGACGGCGCCGATCATAGTGACCCCGGTCAACGACGCGCCGGTGGCGGCAGCGGACAGCTTCGAGACGGGCGAGGAGGTGGCCCTGTCGGGTAACCTGCTGGCCAACGACAGCGACATCGACGGCGGCAGGCTGGCGCTGTCGGCGGTACCAGTGAGCGGCCCGAGCCACGGCACGGTGACGCTGAACGCCAACGGGACCTTCACCTACACCCCGGCCGCCAACTTCAACGGCACCGACAGCTTCACCTACATGGTGAGCGACGGGAAGGGTGGCAACTCACAGGCGACGGCGACGATTGCGGTGACCTCGGTCAACGACGCGCCGGTGGCGGCGGCGGACAGTTTCACGATGGCAGAAGATGGTGGGGTGCTGTCGGCCATCTTGCTGACCAACGACAACGATATCGACGGCGACAGTCTGTCGCTGGTCACGACTCCGGTGAGCGGCCCGAGCCACGGCACGGTGTTGCTGAACGCCAACGGGACCTTCACCTACACCCCGGCCACCAACTACAGCGGCACCGACAGCTTCACCTACCAGGTGAGCGACGGCAAGGGTGGCACCTCGCAGGCGACGGCGACGGTCACGGTGACCCCGGTCAACGACGCACCGACCCTCGGTTTCTCGGAGTCCGTGGCGATCGTCAATGGCTCCTTCGAGACCCCGGCGGCGCCGGCGGGATGGTTCAGCACCTACAACGAGGGGGCCAACCTCGGCGGCTGGACGGTGACCAAGAACTCCATCGACGTCGTCGGCACCCTCTGGGCCGCCGCCGACGGCAATCAGAGCGTCGACATGAACGGCAACGATAAGGGGCGCATCGAGCAGCCCATTGCGACAATCGCCAATGCCGATTACCGGGTCAGCTTCGAACTCCGGTCCAGCGGGACCCTGCGGGTCTCTGCGGACGACAAGTCGAAGGACTTCACCACGGACAGCGGCTCGCTGTGGACCAAGCGCACCTTCGACTTCACCGCCGATGACGAGTCGACGACACTGTCCTTCGAGGCCATCAGTCCGGGTGGCCCCGCCGGCGCTGTCCTCGACCACGTGCGGGTGACATCCTCAGACAGCTTCTTCACCGCCGAGGATACGCCCAAGGTGCTCCGCGGCCTCAGCGTCGCTGATCTCGACGCCGGTTCCGGCAGTGTGCAGCTGAGCCTGGCGGTGGCCCATGGCGACCTGAGGCTGGAGAGCACGCAGCTGCCGCCGAGTCTGACCGTGGTGGACGGCAATGGCACCCTCGTCGTCAGCGGCACCGTGGCCGACCTGAACGCAGCCTTGGCGAGCGGCCTGGTCTACACCCCTGATGCCAACTACAACGGCGCCGACACGCTGAGCGTGACGGTAAACGACCAGGGGCATGGCGGAGCGGGGGGGGCACAGTCGGCGAGCGAGTCGATCGCCATCGGCGTGACGCCGGTGACGGATACCTACGCCATCTCAACGGTCACCACCTTGCTCAATGGCTCCTTCGAGACCCCGGCGGCGCCGGCGGGGTGGTTCAGCACCTACGGCGTCGGGGCCAACCTCGGCGGCTGGACGGTGATGAACAACTCCATCGACGTCGTCGGCACCCTCTGGGCCGCCGCCGACGGCATCCAGAGTGTCGACATGAACGGCAACGATAAGGGGCACATCCAGCAGCCCATTGCGACAGTCGCCAATGCCGATTACCGGGTCAGCTTCGAACTCTGGTCCAGCGGGACCCTGCGGGTCTCTGCGGGCGACGAGTCGGGGATCTTCACCACGGCCAGCGGCTCGCCGTGGACCGAGCATACCCTCGACTTCACCGCCAATGGCGCGTCGACGAACCTGGTCTTCGAGGCCCTCAGTCCGGGTGGCCCCGGCGGCGCTGTCCTCGACCACGTCGAGATCGTGCGGGTGCTCAACGACTTCACCCTCGGTGCCGGCGGCGACGTGCTCGACCTCAGCGGCCTGCTCCAGGGCAAGGCGGTGCCGCAGGGCCAGGCCTTCAGCGGCGGCTGGCTGGATTTCGAATACGATGCAAATACGGGCGATACGGTGGTGCTGTTTGACGCCAACGGCGGCGGCAACGACTACGTACCCATCCTGAATCTGGTCGGCGTAGAACTGACGGAGTCGCACACGGCGAACTACCAACTCTGATCGGTCAGGTCAGAGCATACAGTGAGGCCCGGCGGGGAAACCTGCCGGGCTTTTTTTGTCCACTCCCGATCTCCCCGTATATTACCCGGCCATGAAAACCCGCTGGTTTCTCGGTGCGCTGTTGCTCTTCTGTCCTAGTCCGGCCCTGGCCCAGAACCAGGTACTCGACCTGAACGGCCAGACGGCGTACGTGCAGTTGCCAGCCCATACCTTCGACGGCCTGCAAGAGGCAACGGTGGAGGCGTGGGTGAAATGGGAGGATTGGTCCCCTTTCTCCCAGTGGTTCGCCTTTGGCGCCGACGACCAGTGGCGGGCCCTGGGCATCAACCATTTCGACACCACCTCCACTCTCCAGTTCTTCATCTATACGGACAAAGAACAAGTGAAGGTCCTGCCCGTCACTATGGGCCTGCCGCTGGGGCAGTGGTGCCACCTGGCCGCCGTTTCCGGCAAAGAGGGCATGCGCTTCTAAAGCTGGGAAACCTGGGCAGTGCGGATTTCACCGTCGAGATGTGGAGGAGCACGGCAGCATCAGCAACACCGAGTGCCGCGACCTCTTGGCCATCGACCTGCAGCGGGCTTCCTATCTGCTGAAGAAACTCCATGCCCAGGGCCTGCTGGAGCGGCAGGGCGCGCGCCGCTGGAGCCGCTACCACCTGGCCCCGCCGGGGGGGTGAGTCAGAGGATTTTTCGTCACCAGGCCCCGACGCAGGGGCAACGCGAAAGGAGCGCTCCATGCTGATCGCCGGATTGATCGCCCTCGCCCTCGGGGTCGTGCTGATCCTTCTCTACCGCTCGCAAAAGAAACGGCTCGGGGCCATGGAGTCCACCCAGACCTCCCAGGTCCAGCTGCTCCGGGAACTGGCCCAGTCCATGAGGGAAGGGGTGGGGGAGGGAAATCTGATGTACAATACCGAGGTCAAGGGCAAGGTGGTCTGCACCTCGCCGCTAAAATCTGAACTGGAGGGGGTGGCGTGTGTGTACTATTCCATGCGGGTCGAGCGCGAATACGAGGAGACCTACTACGAGAACGACGCGCAGGGCCGGCGTCAGCGGCGCACCCGGACCGGCTCCGACACCGTGGCCGCCAACCAGCGCTTTGCGCCTTTTCTGGTGGACGACACCACCGGCCAGATCCTGGTCGATCCGGAGGGGGCGGAGTTCGTGGCCGAGCAGGTGGTCTCGCGTTTCGAGCCGGGTGGCGACAACGCCGCCGGCGAGATCCGCCTGGGCAGCTTCTCGCTGGCCCTGCCCTCGCTTAGCGGGGACCGCCGCACCCTGGGGTACCGTTTCGAGGAAGAGGCCATCCCCGTGGGCCGCGACATCTACGTATTGGGCGAGGCGGCCGAAACAAACGGCGAGTTGCGGGTGAGAAAGCCTCGGGAGGGGCAGTTCATCATCAGTCTCAAGGACGAGGAGGAGTTGGTGCGCCAGGGCCAGTCCAGCGCCGCCTGGATGCTGGCAGGCAGCGTGGTCTGCATCCTGCTCGGGCTGGGGCTATTGGTCGCCGGGATGGTGAAGCACTAGTAGGAGCAGGACGGGGGAGGGGGACAGCGCCGAGGCACTGGGGTCCTAGGGCTTGAGCACCAGCACCTCCAGGGTTTTCCCGGCGGCGTCTCCGGTGACCAGGTAGCCGGCCCCGTTTTTCACCAGCACATCGTCCCGGCGGCCGATGCGCACCTGGCTCCCCAACTCCACGGGCTGGCTGAGCGGCCGGCCGGCGGCGTCCACCCGCACCGCGCAGGTGGTGCGGTAGGCCCCGGCGTCATCCGCGGTGTCGGCCGCGGTCGCCCACACCTCCCACAAGAGCAGGGTGGTGTCCGCAGCCAGGGGCACGGCCCGCAGCCGGGAGGCATTGGCCGTCTTTGGGTCGCGGTAGCTGGTGATCCAGTTCACCCCCGCGTTCCGCTGGGCATTCCAGCCCCCGTCGAAATCGTAGAACCCCCCGTCCTCGGCCGGACCTTTGCTCAGCACGATCTGTGGAGGCACCACGTTCGGGCCTTCGCTGCCCGCCTCGGTGTCGGCGAAATCCTTCCTCACCTTGACCAGGCCCACGTTGCGGGCATCCGTCAGGTACTCTCCCCTCAGGCGGCTGTTGTTCAGGGACCGGTTCTGGGCGTCTGGTTCGCCGACAATGAACACCAGGTACCCGTCGGGGGCTTCGACCAGGGCGCCCAACTCGGTGTAGGTGCAGTTGTCGTTGGACCACTGGTAGAAGGTCTGCCCGCCGGCCGAGGCGGCGGCGTAGCGCGGGAAGGATTTCCCGGCGGGGTTCCTTGCCTCTGTGCCGTGCGCGGTCTTGAAGGTGTAGATGACCTGCGACTCCATCCCGCTGGCCGAGAAGCGATGCAGGTTCACCCCGCGCGGGTAGTTGTCGCCCAGGTCGATGCCGAGAAACCCGCCCGAGGACGCGGGGGTCAGGTAGCTGTCAAAGGAGTGACCGCTGGTCTGCCCCAGATTCTCGATCAAGCTCAGGTTGGCAGCCGAGAAGACCACCCCGATCGCGCCCTGGTGGTTGATCCCATCCTCTGACAGGTGCATGGTCCGGCCCAAGATCACCCCGATCTTCCCGCCGCTTATCGCCATGCTGGCGATGTTGTCTGCACCGAAGAGGGTGATATTCAGCCCTGCTGCACCGCTGTCGTGGGCCTTTTCCAGCAGGATTTTTCCCTTCAGGTCGGCTTTCTGGAGCAGCACCCGTTTGCTTTTCTGGTCCTGTTCGCCGTCCTGGATCAGCAGCAGGTAGAGCGCCTGCTGGTCCGTGGCGGCAGCAGCCAGGCGCATGCCCGGGTTCTCCGCGATCGGCGCGGTGGTCTGCCCTTTGAGATCGGCCTGCAGCCGGGTGAGGTTGACTGCCCTGGTCTTTTGGTCCTGCCACACCACCCCGATCTGGGAGCCCAGGTCCAGAGGGAAGAACTGGCGGCACTGGCCGTAGACGTTCTCATGCGAGGCCGGGCCATAGGGGAATGCCGTGCGGGTATCGAAGGGGGTCCCCTGGACCTGGTAGCAGAATTTCGCCAGGGTGCCGGCGGCGCTCTGGCCCAGGGTGGCGCCCTGGACGCCCGGCGCCAGTTGGTGGTAGGCGCCAAAGGGCTGGGTGGCGGGCCAGAGAAAGAACACCCGGGGCCCCGCCAGTTCGCTCACCGAGACGCTGTCGATGTCCGTGTATCCGCCTGGCACCACCTGGGATCTGGCGATCCGGGTCGCGGCGGCCACACGGTTGCCATCCCAGGTGTACAGGATATGATCGCCGGCCGTGGCGATCCGGAAGGAGAGGATGTGGTTGGAGCCGAGGAACTCGCCCGCCTTGCGGGCCGGCCCGTACACGTGGTACGCCTCGACCGCTATCCCGCCGTCGGCGGATTTGAGGGTGCCGCGCTCCACCTGATAGTCGGCGTGGTTGTAGCGGCCGTCGGTGTAGCAGTCGTTCTGATAGAACTGGGACAAGAGGGCCAGGTTGCCGATCCGGTCCCCGTCGTGGACGACCCCATCGCAATTCGCGAAGCCGGCTTTGCTCTGGGCGCTGGTCCCGGGAAGGATCTTTTGCTCGGCGGGCGCAAAGGAGAAGGTGCGGATGGGTGGCGGGAAGGCGTCGGGGCCGGCAGCGGGCAAAGGGGCTGCCGCGGTTTTCCCCAGGAGCTGTTGCTGGCGGTAGGCTTGCTCGGCGGGGCTGGCCGGGCCTGAGGGCTGGGGAGTGTCCCGACGCGGGGACGCCTCGGCCTGCATGAGGGGTGCGGCAGCCGCCCCGTCTATCTTCCCCGCATCACTCAGCTTCCAGAACTGGCCCGAGTACTCGCCGGTCTCGCCCATGAAAGGGGCGTTGTCCCCATCTGAGTAGGTGTCCAGCGCCTGCTTCTTGCCCAGGGCCTGGTTGGTCAGACGCCAGTAGCCCTCTTCCTGTGGGGTGAGCTTCCACAGTTGCTGGGGCGACTTGCCCGCCGGCACCAGGCGCGGCACACTGGGGTCCTGGGGGTCGAGGCCCAGGGCCCAGCCCTCGCCGAGGCGCTGGTTGGTGATCCGGTAAAGACCGCTCTGCACCGGGCTCAGGCGCCAGAGCTGCCCCCCCGATGTGCGTGTCCTGCCCATGTAGGGGAGGTCCTGCTCCGCTGAATCGACCTCCAGGGCCCGCTCCTCGCCGAGGAAGTCGTTGGTGAGGTGGTACCAGCGCTCTGGGTCGATGGTGGGTGGGGGCTGCGCCGGCGGCGCGGCAAGGGCGTGCCAGCAGATGCAGAGCGCCAGGAGGGCTGAGTGCAGAAGGCGGGCTTTCATCGGGCGAGCTGCTCCGGGAAGAGGGGCTTTGGGCGGGTCTGACAATAGCGAGAATGGCTCTGGCCGGCAACATGATCTTGTGTGAAAGGCAATCAAAGATGATAGAGCAGGCGATGACTTGACAGGCGTTACCTAATCAGGTAACATATGTGAAATGGGAAAGATCCGGCGAGGAAACTACGTCTTCGTGTTCTGGGTGGGGGATCATCCTCCGCGTCATGTGCACGTCTACCGGGATAACAAGCTGGTATTGAAGTGGGACCTGGACAATGACAAACCGATGAAGGGTGAGGTCAGCCATCAGATTCTGAAGTACATCAACGAGCTACGAGGTGAAGGTCGGCTATGAAGATTGCCAAGGTCATACCCAACAACCGCAAGCACGCGTTCGAGATCTTTACGCGGAGCAAGCAGTATCTCTTTCCCTATGCGGTAGTGAAGCCATCACCGAGCCGGTCGAATCGAGTGGTAGAAGTCCACGTCGATGCGGAACTAGGCAGCGAAGGCTTTGTCTATCAACTGGCATCAGGGGAGGAAGGTGTTGTTCATATCGATCATGTGCTGGAGTATAACCGAGATCCGGAGTACATGACCGATCAGTTGTTGTATCACCTCACCTTGACGGCACAGAAAGCAGTCAAAGAGTCGGAGTTCAGTGTTCGTGAGATCATCCGTCAGTTAGGGACTTCGCCGGCCCAGTTCTACCGGCTGCTCGATCAGACCAATTATCGGAAATCCATGCGCCAGCTTTTGGCCTTATTGCATCTTCTCCGCTACGATATTGATGTGGTTTTGAAGACTCAGAAAGTGGTGGCTGGCCATGCCTCTTCAGGTGCCCAGGAAGAGGTGCGGATTTCCTCCCTGGCTGGACAGGCACAGCCCTGAGCGGATGATTGGTCGAACATCGGGCTCGGCAACGCGAAGCGTTTGTGGTGCTGGTATGGCCACCTCCCCGCCGCAGTATCGCCCCCCTCATTTTCACTGTGAGCCCCCCAGGCCTTTTAGCGATAGTATTGGCGATTATTAGAAGATATTAGCGATCTATTGGCGAGCTATTGTGAATCGCTCCGCCTAATAACACCTCCCAGACGCCGCGCCGGCTTCCTGTTGGCAGCGGCGGTTTTTCTCTTGGCAGTCCAGCGCTACCTCCCCACCTCGGCGGGTAATCCACCTAACTCTTTATCCTACAACGCCACAGCACCTGCCGAGCAGGGTGCCTCCCCGGCCCTTGCAGCCAGGGTATGCCGGCAGGGAAGGGCGAGGGACCAATTATTGGTATGGACCTTGCAATACCCTGCCCGCTATGAGAACCCCCGCCCTCCATATCTACCTGGTCGAAGCCGAGAACTACGCCCGCCAGGTCGTGGCCCAGTGGCTGGGTGACCAGGGCCACCGGGTCAGCCTGCTGGCAACGCCCGCAGAACTGCTGGGGGCCCTGGACGCGGATCCCGATCCCACGGACCTGATCATCGCCGACCTGCCCCCCGCCCAGAGCCAGGCCATCGGCCAGCATCTGCGGCAGGTACACCGGCGTTACCCGCTGATCCCGGTGGTGCTGCGGGCCTCCAGCACCCTGCTGCCGGCCGCCGAGGCGCTGCACTGCGGCGTACACGGCTACCTCAACAAGCCATTCCGGCCGGCGGAACTGGAGCTGATGCTGATCCGGCTGGCCGAAAGGCAGGCCAGTCATTCGCTGCAGGAATCCGGCTCCGGGCTGTACCACCGGGCGGGCTTTGCGGTGCTGGGCCGGCAGCTGCTCAAGGCAGCGCGGCGCACTCAGACCCCCATGGTCCTCCTGCGGGCGGATGTAGATGGGGCGAACCTGGAGCAGACCGAAGCGGCCCTGGGGCAGTTGGGCCGGGTGGTGCAGACCACCTTCCGTGACGCGGACACCGCTGGCCGGGTGGACGGGACGGACTGCGGGGTGCTCCTGACCAATATCGGGGCCGACAAAACCCAGATCGCGCTGACCCGCCTGCAGCAGCAGTTGGCGGCGCACAACGAGAAGGCCCCCCAGGGGCAGCAGTTGGCGGTGCGGGTGGGCCTGGCCCACTTCGATCCGGCCCAGCCCTGCACCTTTGAGGAGCTGGTGGCCCGAGCGGATGCGGCGATGCCGGACGAGGGGGCAGGACAGGGATGAGCAGCACACGACGCACCAGAACAGGACGAGATGACCTTGCTTTTAACTTCTACAAAAGGAGTAACTCGATGAAGCACCTAGCGAGGAACATGGGCATGGCCCTTATGGCACTGGCCCTGCTGTACGGCAGCACCACGCCGGTTCAGGCGCTCAGTTTCGACGGGACCGGAGGCGTCAGTCTTGGGACAAGCGTCGGAAATTTCGGGACCGCCGACTTCAATATCACGTTGACGATTCAGACGAGCTACCAGGGGGACCAGGCCGTTTTCACCAAGCGCTCCGGCAATAGCGCGCACATGCTCCAAATGAGGATTCAGGAGAACGGGTCTCCCGTTGTCGAGGTGCGGGATGATGGGCTCAACCCGTGTTGCGGGTACACGTTTGTCGGCGATGGAACCCAAAATGTCCTTGATGGGTCGCCGCACCAGTTGTCCCTGGTCCGCACGGGAGAGAATTTGTACGTCTATGTGGATGGTGCACTAGCGTCGGGGACCACCTACGGGGTGCCCTTTACGCTGGATCTCTCGAGCCCCGGGTACACCGCTGAGGACTTCGTTCTGGGAGGGTATCCTCAGTACCCCGATCTGAATTTCCGTGGCCAGATCGACAATCTCACCATCAACGGCGTCCCGATGCTCAACCGGCCGCCGGTGGCCGTTGCCATCGCCCAGCCGTCGACAGCGAATGTGGGAGATCTCGTGACCCTGGATGGCGGCGAGAGCTACGATCCCGACCACGATCAGCTCAGCTTCATCTGGAAGGTCAAGGAACTGGGCTTTACCGACAATGGCGACGGTACGGCCAGCTTCACCCCCGCCGCGCCGGGTGAATACACCTTCACCCTGGTGGTCTACGACGGCGAGTTGTACAGCCTGCCGGCCCAGGTAGTGGTCACGGTCCCCAACCGGCCGCCGGTGGCCGTTGCCATCGCCCAGCCGTCGACAGCGAATGTGGGCGATATCGTGACCCTGGATGGCAGCGCTAGCTCCGACCCCGACGGCAGCACCGGCCTACAGCCTGCCCATAAGAAGGGGTCGCTGCCGAAAAAAGGCTTTGCGTTGCAGTATCTCTGGGCGCAGACCGGTGGGCCACCGGTGGAACTGCCGCTCGTCAAGCCGGGGTTTGGGAGTCCAGCTGTTATCACCTTCCAGGTCACCGCGCCAGGGGTCTATACCTTCTCGCTGGTGGTCAACGACGGCGAGTTGGACAGCGTCCCCGACGAGGTGGTGGTCACGGTGATCAACCCCAACCAGCCCCCGGTGGCCAATGCCGGCCCGGACCAGCCCGAGGTGGAGGCGACCGGTCCCACCACGGCCGTGACCCTGGACGGCAGTGCCAGCAGCGACCCGGACGGCGATGTGCTGAGCTACACCTGGTCCGAGAACAACAGCCCCATCGCCACCGGGGTTACTGCCCAGGTCGGCCTGGGGTTGGGCGTCCACACCCTTACCCTGACCGTGGATGACGGCCAGGGCGGCAGCGCCAGCGCTGTGGTGGTGGTCAACGTGGTCGACACCACCCCGCCGGCTCTCACCCTCAGTGGTTCCAACCCGCTGCTTTTGGAGTTGGGCACGCCCTACACCGAGCCAGGGGCCAGCGCCAGCGACCTGGTAGACGGCGACCTGACTGCCAGCATCCAGATCAGCGGGGGCGTGGACAGCGATACCGAAGACAGCTACACCGTGACGTACTCCGTAGCCGATGTCGCCGGCAACACCGCCTCCGCCTCCCGCACCGTGCAGGTGCTGGTCACTCCCAACTCCTATGGCCTGATCGCCACCCACAGCCTGCACCTGCGCCAGAGCGCCCAGATCACCTCCGGCTTCGTCGGTGTCGTCAACCAGGGTCAGAGACCCTTCCTGGCCGGCAAGGTCGAACTGGTGGTGGGCACCCGCGTCCAGACCGGGGAGGACGTGCGTCTCAGTGCCCCCCGCGTCCAGGTGCGCCAGAACGCCACCATCGAGGGCGAACTGGTCTACAACCAACTGGTCTCCGTAGGCAAGAAGGCCACCATCGCCCAGCAGACCCAGAAGCCCTCCTCCTACTTCCCCCTCTTCCAGGACAAGGGGCTGCCCGCCTTCCGCACCGGCACCCCTGGCTCCCAGGACGTGGAGGTCAAGCAGAAGAAGTCGGCCACCCTGGCGGCGGGGGCCTACGACGAGGTCAGTGTCAAGCAGAAGGGTACCCTCACCTTCACCGGGGGCACCTACCACCTGGGCGACCTGGACGTGGGTCCCAATGCCGAGATCCGCTTCCTGGCTCCCACCGTCCTATTGATTCGCGGGCAGTTGGCCCTGGACCAGGGCTCCACCTTTGGTCCAGGCACCGGTTCGGGCATCGACGCCTCGGATATCCTGGTCTACGTCGAGGGCCGCAACGGTCGCTTAGGCAAGCACCACGACGACGACGAGGGGGACGACGAGGAGGACGATGCCGAGGGTCGCAACCTGCGCAAGACCCCCAGGGCGGCCAAGATCGGGGTGCGGGTGGTGTTCCAGGGCAACCTGTATGCGCCCAATGGCACCATCCACCTGCGCCAGGGCTCGGCCTGTGTGGGCTCCTTCATCGGCAAGGATGTGATCGTGGGGGTGCGGACCCAGGTGGCGGCACAGAGCGGCTGGAACACCCCGGGGGTGATCTACCAGCCCGAAGCCCCAGCCCCACTGGCCAAGCTAGCCGGGACTGAGAACGCGGCTGCCGCCCTGCCCAATGGCACTGGGCTCCTGGCCAACTACCCCAACCCCTTCAACCCCTCGACCACCATCAGCTACGACCTGGTGGAGGCGGCCCAAGTGCGGCTGACTATCTACAACGCGATGGGCCAGGAGGTGCGGGAGCTGGTGGCACAGGTGCAGGAGCCGGGGCGCTACGAGGTGGAATGGAATGGCCGCGACGGCAATGGTCAGCAGGTGGCCAGTGGGCTGTACCTGTACCGCCTGCAAGCCGGCGACCAGATCGCGGTGCAGAAGATGCTCTTCGCCAAGTAAGGTTGCTCCACCATACCAGAAACACTGAGGCCCGGCGGGGAAACCTGCCGGGCCTTGGTTTTTGCTGGGCGATCTTTGGATACTGGCTGGCCACAGACCAATGCTTCTGGCCGGCAACAAATAGTCTGTCATGTTGATGCTGCGTTGTGGCAGGGGAGTGACCCGCTCCGGCCTTTCCCAAACAGGGAATCAGGGAGCCGGAGTAGCGGTTTGTTCAGGCGAAGGTGCGGGCTCTGGAGGGGTAAGCGCTTCAATCTCGGAGAAAGGGGCGAAGTCCCTGATGTTGAAAGTATATATCCGGGTAACGCCGTTCTCCAGCATGGTAGCAACCAGATGGAGATCGTGAATGTCGGGACCGGTAACCGGATGGGCCTCCAGCAGGGTAAGCTCTCGTTCTATGATGCCCGGTCCAGGGTATATTTTGCTCAGACGCCTAGCCCGGTAATATTTGCGAACCTGGTCAATAGCCTCTCGTACAGTGAGAGGTTCGTCAACGCGGTGGGGGTTGGTGACGACAGCAAAAAACTCATTGAGGACCTGGGAGCTGATGCAGGCAGAAACTCTCCACTCAGGGCTTGGTCTCGCAGTAGCTTCGAGGCGGCGTAGTGAGGAGATTTGTCTTGCTCAGCGTAGATCAAGACATTGGCATCGATCAAGGCAAGACTAACCGGATCACTCATAAGCCATGGCGCGGGTGACTCTGCCACCTTTCACATCAGAGTGTTTTACGATAAAATCGGACGGCTTAAGATCATCCTCTTCAGATTGGTGTTCAGGCGGGTCCTGCGTTTTCCAGAGTTCGACCAGATGCTTCAGGTATTCGATCCTCTCTTTACGCAACCCCTGGATATTGAGAGTGGCTTCCATATGCGTCCCCCGTTGGCCGGGTAAGATGAAACATAGGGTGATTGATTACTGATTACAACGGTGTCTGCGTCCTTTTCGAGGTGAGCGCCGGCCTGAAGGTGCTCGTAGCCAAGTAGTCACTGACCACATTACCTAGAGCCCTCAAGGCCCGGCAGAGAACCCCCACCGGGCCTTTCCTGTTCCCGGTGCCACCGCCGCCCTATCTTTGGGGTCATTCACCCCAGCCACGGAGGTACAGCCATGCAGAAACGCCCCTACGGCAACACCGGCGAGCAGCTCTCGATCATCGGTTTCGGCGGCATCCTGGTCATGGACACCCAGCCGGCAGAGGCCAGCGCCCTGGTGGCCGAAGCAGTGGACCGGGGCATCAACTACTTCGACGTGGCCCCCACCTATGGCAATGCCGAGGAGTGCCTGGGGCCGGCCCTGGAGCCCTATCGCCAGCAGGTCTTCCTGGCCTGCAAGACCACCCAGCGCAAGGGTGAGGAGGCCCGCCAGGAGTTGCACCGCTCCCTGCAGCGGCTGCGCACCGACCACTTCGATCTGTACCAGCTGCACGGCATGACCAGCCAGGAGGACTTCGAGGTGGCCACCGGGCCGGGCGGGGCGCTGGAGGTGATCGTCAAAGCGCAGCAAGAGGGGCTGGTGCGGCATATCGGTTTCTCGGCGCACTCGGCCGAGATCGCCCTGGCCCTCCTCGACCACTTCCCCTTTGCCTCGGTGCTCTTCCCCCTCAACTGGTCCAACTACTTCAACGCCAACTTCGGGCCGCAGGTGGTGGACAAGGCCAGGGAGAAGGGGGCGGCGCGGCTGGCGCTCAAGGGCATGGCGTACGGCCGGCTGGCCCAGGGGGCGCAGAAGCGCTACGCCAAGTGCTGGTACGAGCCCATCGACCAGCCCGAACTGGCCTCGCTGGCCCTGCGCTTCACCCTCTCGCAGTCCATCACCGCCGCCATCCCGCCCGGCGAGCCGCCGCTTTTCCGTCTGGCGATGGATATCGCCGACAGGTTCGCGCCCCTCAGCGAGGCGGAGATCGGCGCCCTGAAGCAGCAGGCCCAGGCCAGCACCCCGCTCTTCCGGTTGCAGAGCGCGGCCTGAGCCAGTTGTTGCTCGACAGGGGTTTCGCCTACTGCACCCTCTTCACCGACCTGGACAATCCTGCCTCCAACCGCATCTACCAGCAGGTCGGCTACGAACTGCTGGGCCGCGTCGCCGAGTACAGGTTCGGCTAGATGCTAGACCCCGCCGGCCGGCTCGGGCTCGAAGTCGCTGAACTTTGCTTTGGCAAAGGGCAGGTGAGTGGCGCCGCGGGCCAGGATATGGTTGCTGTTGCCCCCGCCCCACTCGGTGTAGGCCCGCGCGTTGGCGTAGTGGCAGACGTAGCAGCGGCGGAAGCGGTCGCGGCTGCGGTTCTGGCGCGAGCGGTGCAGCAGGTGGCCGTGGAAGAAGACCACGTCCCCGGCCCTGGCCTCGGCCAGGATCTCGCCCTGGGTGTCCACTCCCTGCACCTCGGTGAGGCCGGCCTGGAAATCTTTGGTGTTTTCGGGCAGGCCCACCTCCTGGGAGATGGAGTCGAACTGGGTGCCGGGGACAAAACCCATGCAGCCGTTCTCGTCGTCGGCGTCGTCGATGGCGATCCAGGCCCCGCACAGGGTGTCGGGGAAGGTCTTGATGTAGTAGGAGTCCTGGTGGAAGGCCTGGCCGGGTTTGCCGGGGGGCTTGAGGAAGAGCATGGACTGCATGGCCATCACGTCGGGGCCGATCAGGGCTTCGAGCACGTCGAGGATGGGGGGGTGGAGGATGTAGCGCTCGTGGATCTCGACGTGGCGGTGGAACTGGATGAAGCGGAAGTATTTGTCCTCCATGTCCGCGGGGGTGGTGCCCTGGGTGCGGG
>Ga0194132_10001629_pt1 | contig 45056 bp, 40 predicted proteins | sample TA2KigOf80mmetaG_FD_148612 | JGI IMG/M metagenome (GOLD analysis project Ga0194132, IMG submission 148612) | Freshwater microbial communities from Lake Tanganyika, Tanzania - TA2015054 Kigoma Offshore 80m | ecosystem: Environmental > Aquatic > Freshwater > Lake | place: Tanzania: Lake... | reverse complement strand
AGTCGACCGTTATCGCCAGCGCGTGCATGCCGCTCTCTTAGCGAGCGATCAGGCGAATGACAACGTCTGGTGTGTCAGTGGCCGACTTGGTGGTAGACCAGCTTGGCAAGCGACAGGAGTTCGTCGCGTTCAATTCCACCAACGACGGCATAGTCGACGGCGCCCTTAATCCAATCGTAGACGCCCGTGTCTTGGCTCGCGGCAAAGCTGAAGACGGCGTCCCGCCCTCCGGTATCGCCGTGCCGCAGGTACAGCGACACGCGCCGGCCCTCCCTATCTTCATAGAGGAATTGGGCGGCCGGAGCCTTCTCTCCCGGGATCAGCCGACCGCCCAATAGACGAAACCCCATTGGCCCGAGGTCAGGGATCGTGACCCGGGTCCCGAGGCGATGGGTAAGCCACGGAACCAGATGAGCCTCATCGGCCTGCACTTCGACCGCATGGCGGCGCTCTGGAACGTAGACCGCGTGTGCCACACGAGCCCGGTCGGGGAATGCCTCGACAAGCGCAGCAGATGGCATGGGCTTCACCCAGTCGCGCAGCGACCAACCGCCAAAACCGCTCAACACGACCAGAGCCAGAGTCGCCGCGATCGGTAGCAACCGCTCCGCCCAGGCGAAGCGGTATCGCCCGACCATCGGCGCGCCACCTCGAGCGCGATGCAGGCCCCGGTGTGCGTCCCGAAAACCGCGCACTTCGGCATCTTCAGGGCCCGCATCGTGGCGGCGACGGCCTCGGCAAGGTCTTCGATCTCGATGTGATCGAGATCGAGCGGGTCCGACTCGCCGAACCCAGGGGAATCGAACGCGAAAACCGTGTGGCGATCGGCCAACCGCTCTGCGAGCGCCACCATGGCCCGCGAACTCGAAGGCGAGCCGTGCACAAGGACGACCGGGGGCCCTTCCCCGCGCGCCGGTAGTGGACCGCGCGCGATCCGACGATCGCGAAACGTCGCTTGATGGCTATGCGCATGCTTCCCTCCCCATCCCGAAACGAGCTTAGGCCGCCCCCTCGCCCCGCCGCTAGAGCCGGCCCCGAGGATCACGCCTTGGCGAGGGTCGCGCCGCGGGCGTGGCGAGCGATGGCAAACGACGCTAGGCTTAGGCCTCGTCGCTCCTCACAGGGTCTCCATGTACCGAGCATTGCGACTGCGCGTCTCCACATTCCTCCTTATAGCTGCACTGGTCTTGGGCTTAGCCTCCGGTCGGACGAGCGCCCAGACAGCCGACGAGATTTTGGCCGCGGTGGTCCGCCTCACCGCCGACGTGCCGCGCGACGCCGCGACGGCGGCTGGGCTCGGTACCCGACGGGAGGGCAACGGGATCGTCATCGATTCGCAAGGGCTCGTGCTCACCATCGGCTATCTCATGATCGAGGCCGATGCGATCACCCTGAAACTGCATAGCGGTAAAACGATCCCAGCCGAGTATGTCGGCTACGACCACGATTCGGGATTCGGCTTGGTGCGTGCCCTCGCCCCGCTTGGCGTCAAGCCGATGCGTCTCGGAGACTCCGATACGATCACGGAAAACAACAACGTCTTGGTCGCCGGTGCCGGCGGCCGGCAATCGGTGATCGGAGCCAGCGTCGTCGAACGCCGCACGTTCACCGGTGGCTGGGAGTATCTCGTCGACCGGGCGATCTTCACCTCCCCGGCCCACCCGGACTGGGGTGGCGCGGCTCTGATCAATCCGAGCGGAGAATTGGTGGGGGTCGGTTCGCTGATGTTGCGCAACGTCACCGGTCAGTCGAGCGGGCCGCCGGGCAATATGTTCGTCCCGATCAACCTCTTGAAACCGATTCTGGCTGATCTGATCAGCGCCGGCCGCGCGAGCGGGGATTCCCGCCCCTGGATGGGACTGTTTACCCAGGATTGGGGACGCGAAGGGATCGTCATCACCTCGATGTGGGCCCAGGGGCCCGCCGCCAAAGCCGGCGTAAAGCCCGGCGACGTCATCGTCGGTGTCGGCCCGGTCCGCGTCCGCTCGCAAGATGAGTTCTTGCGCACGCTTTGGCGTCAGGGCCCGGCAGGCAGTGTGGTCGACCTTAAGGTGGTGCGTGACGGCAAGCCGGTCGATTTCAAAGTCAAGGCCGGCAGCCGCTACGACCTCCTCAAGCTCGGCGGACGTAGCTTCTAGTTCAGATCCGGCCACTCGGCAGTTCGAACAACCCGCTCGGCAACGTCGTGAAGAAGCGCAACACGTCCTCGCTCGCGATGACGTCGGCGTACTTCGCGTTCATGTCGCACAGATTGATGGCGTGGGAAGCCTGCGAGCGATCGAAACAGCCGTCTTCGACGATCGCCACGCGGTAGTTGAGACTGAAAGCATCGATCGCCGTCGCGCGGACGCAGCCGCTCGTCGTGGTTCCCGTGAGCACCAGCGAGTCGGCCTGCAACAGGGTCAGGAACGACTGGAGATCGGTGCCGAAGAACCCCGACGGTTTGCGCTTGTCGATGACGATGTCGTGGGCCGCCGGCGCCAACTCCGGAATGATAGTGTTGGGATCGAGGTTGGATTTGCGCTGCGGCGCCAGCGCCTGGGACGTGCGGCTGTTCTTCCACGACCAGCTGCCGCGATCCCAGCGGTCCGGGCGCGTTCGTCCCGTCGTATAGATGACCGGAATTCCCTGGTTGTGCGCCTGGTCGATCAGGCGCCGAATCACGGGGACCGCCGCCCAACCGTCTTCACCGCAGGAATTCGGCCAGCGCTTGATCGATTCCAGGATCGGTTCGGGACGATCGCCTACGAACCCGTAATTGACATCGATCACGAGTAGCACTGGGCGCTTGCCGAACCCGGCGTTCGCCCCGTAGCCGGACGCGGCGAAAACCTCTTTGTCACGGGCGGTCAGGAACTTGTCCCAGATACGCTCGGTCATGAATCCTCGCCCAGTGTGGTTCTTTCAGGATGACGTTGTGGTCGCCTTGTAGGCATCGACAATCTCAGAGCCGGTGGCGCGCCAAACGCCGGGATGACGGCAGATATAGCCGAGGGCTGCGTCGAGGGCACCTATTCGGTGCGGCACGCCAATCACGAACGGGTGCAGCGCGATCGCCATGACCCGTCCCGACGTCGCACCCTCGGCGTAGAGAACATCGAACTGGCGCCGGATCATCGCTGCGAATTCCTCGGCGGTGCGGTTGTAGCGCAAGAATGCCGGCAGATCGTTGATTTCGGAGGAGTATGGGATCGACATGACCGCGCGCCCGCTCGCGGTCATGCGATAGGGCTGGTCATCGTTGACGTAGTCGCAGAAGTAGTCGCACCCGAGTTCGGCCAGGATGTCGAGCGTATTCCAGGTAATGCGCACGCCGGGGCTGAGCCACCCCCTTGGGCGACGTTTGGTCGCTGCGGCAATGCGATCGAGCGCACTGGCGATGTATCGGCGTTCGGTCTCCTGGTCCATGCCGTCGACGTAGATCGAGTTGGTCTGCCCGTGCGCCATGAACTCCCAGCCGCGCTGCAGGCCCTCCTCGACGATCGCGGGATAGGCGTCGCAGACCTCGCTGTTGAGGGCGACCGTGGCACGAATGCGATGGCGCTCGAGAACATCCATCAATCGGAAGACCGCGACCCGGGCGCCATAGTCCCGAAGCGACCAGCCCAGCACGTCGGGCACCCCACCCGCACCGAAGGGAACAGGTTGATCGAGGTGGAAGAACTCGACGTTGGGGACGACCCAAAGCGCCAGCCGTGCACCGTCCGGCCAACGGAGGACGGGTCGGCGAATCATGGGGCTATACGGGAAAGGCCCCGTTCGCTGAGGTTTCATCGCCCGCCCTCCGAAACGCGCCATCGCAGCATGCGACACTTCCCCTCCTTTGACGAGCCGGTCCATGACGCACGAAGGTTGCCTAAGGTCTCGACGAAAGGATCAGGCCCTGGGATGAAGCTGCCGTGTGCCGCGTTTGCCATACTGGCCGGTGCTTTGACCGTCTACCTGGCGTGGCCAGCAGTTAGGATGCTGCCCGGGTCACGGGCTTCGTCTATGGCGTGACCACGCTCTCGCTCCACACCCAGACCTCGTTCATCAGCTGGGACCCGAGGCAATCCATGGTCAACGCCGTTCTCGCGGTGTTCGACATCCTCAGCAACGCCGCGGCTGGCTGCGAGTTGCTTTTGGTCAGCACAGCCGCTGGGGAAGCCAATCCCTTCCAGTTCGCATTGAGCTACGACGACCGTCCCGTTCAGTTCCGTGGCAATCAAGCGGTTCTGGAGCGCGTCGGCCGCGCCGAGGGGCCGACCGCCCGCGCGGGCAAGGGCCTTGACCATGAGTGCCCCACCGCAAAACGTTAACAACGCGGGCGTCCAACTGACGTTCATCGTTCGAGCGCCCTAAGCCGCGCGCGCTCCCCGACGGCGACCGGGAATGCCGGGATTTTGCTAGAAAATTAGTTCAAATTTGACGCAATTGTTTCGTTTTGGCGCGCCCGATTGTGCCAATGCAGGACAAATCCGTACGCTTACGTAGACCTCGAAACTACATAAAGAGGAAAAGATATAATGTTGTTTATCATAAATATTATTCACCATTCTTGACGCTTTTCGCACTGCAGCATCATTGGCACGTCGGTTGCTCCCTTAGTTAACAACAAGACGCAGGCGTAACAGCACGCCGCATATCGAGAATGAACCGAGACGTTGAGGCCAAGGGCCTAAGGCCCGACATCGACGAGTAGTGACTATGAAAAACTCGCGCAAAATCATGGCCGGCCTCCTCGGAACCGTTCTCGTACTCGGGGGCCCCGCCCTCGCCGCAGCGTCCGGCAATATCACGCTGAACGCCACGGTTCAGGGCATTCTCGCCATCACCGTGACGCCGACCTCGGCCGTGTCGGGCCTCGACCTCGCGACACAGGTGAGCCAGCTCAAGATCGCCACGGTGAACGCAGCGTCCAACAAACACACCGGCGACCCAGGGCGTCGGGCACCCCTGAGATATCGAGAATGAGATCAAGCGGCTCACGCGCCCATTTCGGTACCGTCGGGCTAGCGGCGAAGACCACGCGGGTTCCGTGCGTGTGGTGACGATCGGTATTGACGAAGCGATCGTTCTCGAACTGGATCGTGATCGTTCGCCCATCGGCGCCGGCGGCCGTCACCGGGACCACGAAGACCATGAGCGCCCACAGCGCCGCGATGGACCGCCTGGGCATCGCCCTATAGTCCGATCTCGCGCGCGATCAGGTTGCGTTGGATTTCGCTTGTCCCCTCCCCGAAGGTGTAGAGGCGCGAGTCGCGCCAGATTCGCTGCATGTCCGAGTCGAGCGAATAACCCGCGCTGGCGAGAATCTGCATGCCGTGATCGACAACGTACTGCAGCGTTTCCGACGCAACCAGCTTGGCTTGCGCAGCCTCCTTGCGACAGCGCTGACCAGTCGCGATCAGCCAAGCCAAGCGATAGAGCATCAGCCGCGCCAGATCGACGCGCGTCTGCATGTCGGCAAGGCGATGCTGAATGACCTGGAATCTTCCGATCGGTTGGCCGAACTGCACACGCTCTTTGGCGTGGCGCACCGCCATGTCGACGACCGCCTGGCACTGCCCGATAACGTTGGCGGCCTGGCCGGCGCGACTGAAATGCAGCGTCTGCATCAGGTGGCGGAACCCGCGCCCATCCTCACCGAGCAGGGCGGAACGCGGAACGAACACATCGTCGAACGCGATATCCCAGGAAGTGAGGCAGTTGTTTCCGACCTTCTCCAATTGCGTCATGTGGATCCCGGACGTGCCGCGCGGAATCATCAGCATCGACACGCCGTCGTTGCCTTTGGAACCCGGCACCGTGCGGCAGGCCGCGACCAGAAAGTCCGCAACGTTGGCGGCACTGATCCACGTCTTTCGCCCATTGACGCGCCAGCCGCCATCGACGGGAGACCCCCGAGTCGTGAGAGCTCCGGCGTCGCTGCCTGCTCCTGGCTCCGTCAGGGCCAGGGCGAAGCGCAGCCGTCCCTTGATCAGCAACGGCATGTACTCCTCGCGCTGGGCCACGCTGCCGTAGGTCATCAGCGACATGCCACCGAAGCAAACGGTGGTCGAGAATAGCGAGGCTGCCGTCGCCGCGTAGTAGCCGAGCCGCTCTTGAACCAGAGCGACCGTGATCCAGTCGTGGCCCGAACCGCCGTAACGTTCTTCGAAAGGCAAGCCGAGCATCCCCTGCTCGCCCATGAGCGGGATGAGGAAATCGGGTGGTTCATGCGCGCGGTCGCGGCGGCGCACCTCCTCGGGGGGCAAATGCTGGGCCACGAAACGATCGACGGAATCGAGAATGAGTCTTTGCTCGTCGCTGATGGAGAAGTCCACGGTGCAATCCTAGAGGCAGGAGAAGGTCGCTTCGATCATACGCGTCGCCCGCGGGCTGGCGTCGCGCCCGTCGTGCATCCGGTTCAATGCGTAACCAAACCCGACGCGGGCATCGGGGTCGGCAAACCCCTGGGCGCCGCCGGCCCCGGTGTGCCCGAACGAGCGCAGGTTTGGTCCCATCGGACGATGGGGCGGCGAACACAACATGAAACCCAGTCCCATGCGGAGCGGCACGGCACTCGCCACCGGTCGCCCGGTGGGTTGATCGGCGATGAACGGGGCCAAACCTTCGGGGCGCAACAGGCGTATCCCGCCCAGTTCACCGCCCCGGGCCAGCGCGCCGTAAATGGTCGCCACTCCACGCGCGGTACCGTGCCCGTTGAAGGCTGGAATCTCCGCCTGGCGGAAGCGCCGGGAGTTAAAATCCTCGCTGGCCGGCAGCGGCCGCCACATCCGAGCCTCGAGACTGTCCGGCGGAGCTGCCTTGGCAAGACCAATGACGTTTCCGGCCGACGGGATCATGGTGGCGCAGCGCGCAACGTCGGCCTCCGACAGCCCGATGGCATAGTCCGCCCCGAGCCGGGCGCAGACCTCGTCGTGTAGGAAGCGGCCGATCGTCTTTCCGGTAATGCGGCGGAGAATTTCGCCGGTCAGATGGCCCATGGTCGCCGAGTGATAGAATTGGGTCGAACCCGGCTGCCAAATCGGCCGCTGCGCCTCGATCGCGGCGATCATGGTCGGCCAATCGTAGATGGCGCTTTCGGGAGCGGCGTCGGTCACCGGAATACCAGCGAGATGGCTCATGATCTGGCGCACGGTGACGGCGTCCTTGCCGTTCCTGGCGAACTCGGGCCAGTAGCGCGCGACCGGAGCCTCGAGATCGAGCAGCCCACGATCGAACAGCATCGCCATACACGTAGCCGTCACCCCCTTGGCCACCGACATCATGCAAGCGAGCGTGTCGCGCTGCCATATGGCGCCGCTCGCTTGGTCACGCACGCCGCCCCAAAGGTCGACCACCATGCGGCCGTCGACCATGACAGCTACCGCCGCTCCGACCTCGTCACCAGAGCGGAAGTTCCCGGCGAAGGCCTCCCGGACCCGTTCGAACTTGGGATCGCACGTCCCCTCGACCGTCACCATCGCGACCTCAAAAAAAGGAGAGCGACGAGGCCCGAGGCCTCGTCGCTCGTCCGCAACCGACTAACCGCTAATGACTTCTTTCGTCACACGTTCCGCGATCTCCCCGAACTTGGGTTGGATCGCCTGCCAATTGAGGCGCAGCAACTTGTCGTGCGGCGCCGTCCGCGCTTTGACCTTGTCCTCGAGGGCCGTTTTGGTATTGACCATGCCCGATTGCATGGCGTTACCAAAGTTCTTCTGTTGCTCGACCTCGAGCGCGAAGTTAATGAACTCGAGCAGGAGATTGCGGTTCTTGGCCTTGATCGGCACGTGATACGAAAGCACGCCGATCGGCGCGCCGTCGGACGGCACGATGTAGTCCACCGGCGCACCGGCATCGACCATGGCGTAGGCGCGCGTCGCGGCGAAACCGGCGGCAATCAACGCCTCACCCCGCTCGATGATGCCGCTGACCTCGTTCACACTTTTGTACCAGCGAACGATATTGGGTTTCAGCCGCTTCAAGGCTTCGATGCCCGGCGTGATATTGGTCTCACTGCCGCCGTTTTGCAGCGTCGCAATCATGACAAGTTCGTAGAACGTGCCGCCGGAAACATCCGGCAACACGATCTGTCCCTTGAAGCGGGGATCCCACAGATCCCTCCAGGAACGCGGCGGATTGGAGACGCGGTCCTTGCGGTACAAGAAGCCCGAATCGATGTAGTTGAAGCCGACCGCCTTCTTGTTGTAGCCGTCGTAGAAGGCCGGGTGCACGTCTCTCAGGTTCGGGATCATTTCCGGCGTCAAGTCGAGGAACAGGTCCGGAATCGTGAGCGCCCGCATGGCGACCGGCAGCGACAGGAACGGCAGGTCGATCTCGGGATTGTCCTTGTTGATGATCGCCGAATTCAGCCACTCGTCCGGCGCACCGTATTTGAACTCGAACTTGACCCCGGTCTTGCGCTCGAACGGCTGCAGCACCGTCGCGCGGTAGCGCTCCTCGTAGACGCCGCCGAACAGCGTGCTGACGATCGTGCGAGCCTGCGCTCGCGTCACATAGGGGAAGCCGGCAATGACGCCAGCGGTCGCCGCCCCGGCGGCCAAAATGGTACGCCGGGACATTCCGTCCTGTTTCGGAGATTTTCTGTTCATCGGTACACCCGTTCCTTTCCGGTTGGATTCAACGACTGAGCAACCTGACGGCCCCGGAGGGCCATGACAGGGCAACTTTGGCGCCGGTGGCAAAGCGCACCCCCGTCGCTCCGCGGTTGGCTTCACGCACAACCAATCGACGCTGGCCACTCCGCCCGGGAACCATGACCTCGTAGGTCGAGGCATTGCCGTGATAGACCGCCGAGGCGACACTCCCGGCGACGCTGTTGGACGAAGTCCCTGCATCGCCCTCGCCGATCGTGATGTGTTCGGCACGCAACGCGACCTCAATCGTGGCACCTGTTGCCGCTTGGATCGCATCCGTGCTCTCGACGGCAATGCCGTCGGCGTCGAGGGCGGTAAGAGGCCCACGGGACCCGAGGACGCTGGCCGGCACGAAGTTGGCAACACCCATGAAGTCCGCGACAAACTTGGTCTGCGGTCGCTCGAACACTTCGGCCGGCGTGCCGAGTTGTTCGATACACCCCATGTTCATGACCGCGATGCGATCCGACAGGATCAGGGCTTCTTCCTGGTCGTGGGTCACGAAAATCGACGTGATACCGATGCGACGCGTCAGTTCCCGCAGTTCCACCTGCATCGTGTCACGGAGTTTCCGGTCGAGCGCGCCGAATGGTTCGTCCAGAAGAAGTACGCTTGGCTGGATCACCAAGGCGCGCGCCAGGGCCACCCGTTGTTGCTGCCCCCCAGAAAGTTGATGCGGATAACGCGCGTTGAACCCGGGCAACCGCACCAGTTCCAACGCCCGGTTAATGTTGGTCGAGCGTTGATCGGCCGCAACCCCGCGCATGCGTAGGCCGAAGGAGACGTTTTCTTCCACCGTCATGTGCGGAAACAACGCATGGCTCTGGAACACCATGCCGATGTTGCGTTTGTGAGTGGGAATGTTCGTCACGTCGATGTTGCCGAGCGACACCGATCCCGCGTCGGATTCGACCAGGCCGGCGACGACCCGGAGCGTCGTTGTCTTGCCGCACCCGCTAGGTCCCAGCAGGGTGACGAACTCGCCCTTGGCGATGGCCAACGACACGCCGTCGATCGCTGCCGTCTGCCCGTAGCGTTTGGCAACTTTCTTCAATTCGACTGTCGTCATCGCTATACGCCCAAGACCTTGCGCAACCCTACGACGCGTTCGAGGATCACCGCCGCTCCCAAAGAGAAGAGGATCAGCATCGTCGAGATCGCCGCGATCGAGGGATCGAAGTTGAATTCGACATAGCTCAGGATCGCGAGCGGCAACGTGTTGGTTCGCGCACTCGTCAGGAACAGGGAAACCGAGACATTGTCGAACGACACGATGAACGAGAACAGCATGCCGGCGATGATCCCGGGGCGGATCAAAGGCAAGGTCACATGCCAGAACGTACGCCAATTGTTCGCGCCCAGGGTTCGGGCTGCCTCCTCGACGGTGACGTCGACCCGTGAAAGCGACGCGATCACGGTGCGCACGAGGTAGGGAAACGTGATCAGAACGTGGGCGCCGATGAGCCGGAAAAAAATGTCGCGAATACCGACCGTGGCGAACCCGAGCAGGATCGAAAGTCCGATGACGATCGATGGCACGATCAAAGGGGCGAGCAAGAATGTCTGGATCGCATCACGGCCCGGGAAACGCTTGCGCACGATGGCCAACGCCGCGGCCACGGCGATCGGCGCTGCGATCACGGTCGAAATCAACGCCAGCCAGGCGCTGTTGACGGCGGAACGCGTGAATAAAGAGTAGTTGAGTGCGTAGTCGTACCATTGGAATGAAAACGACTTCGGCGGGAACTCCGGCACCTTGCCGCCGCTGAACGACACCACGGCCACGATGAGGATCGGCGCCATGATGAAGACGATCAAAAAGCCGATGTAGACGTGAAAGGCCCGTGTCATCGGGCCTGAACCCCGAGCGCACCGACGCGCGACAGCACGCGAACATAGAAGAACACGATTCCGACCGACACCGACAACAGCAGGGCTGCGACCGTCGCTCCGAACGGCCAGTTAAACAGCGTCACGAACTGATGATAGATGAGCGTGGTGATGAAATTGGGCCCACTGCCGCCCAACACCGCCGGCGTGACATAGGCCGACATCGCTAGACTGAAGACGATCGTCGTGCCCGCCCCGATCCCCGGGAGCGCCAATGGCAAGATCACGTGCCACAGCGTCCGCAGTCGATTGGCCCCCAGCGTCGTCGCCGCTTCGGCCAATAACGGATCGATGCGTTCGAGCGCGGCCAAGATCGACAACACCATGAATGGCATGACGATGTGCACCAGCCCGACCACGATCGCGATGTTGGTGAACATGAGCTTCACGGGCGTGTCGATCAGGCCGAGGCCGATCAACGCGTTGTTGATGACGCCGCGGTTGCCAAGGATCACGATCCAGCCATAGGAGCTCACCACGATGCTGACGAGCAGTGGCGAAAGGACGAGAATCGTCAACATGCCCCGCCAGCGCTTCGAGGTTTTCCACATGAAGTGGGCCAACGGATAACCGGTGAGCACCGAAAGCGTGGTCGTGATCAGCGACAGATAGAGCGTCCTGCCGAGAATCCCGAGGTAGAACGAGTCGCCGAGCAACTTTGCGTAGTTGGCGAGCGTGAAGCCGCCGGCCGTTTGCGCCCCCTGCTGCCCCACGAAAAAACTGAACCGCACCAGGTAGCCCACCGGCATGACCAGCAGCGCCACCATGATCATGACGGCGGGCGTCAAGAAAAAAAGCGCGGTCCGCGTCTTCATCATCGGGAAACGCTACTCTGCGGCAGCGCGGCGGCCGAAGCCTGACCAACCCTCGGCGAGGCGACGACTCGGAACGACCGTCGCGAAATAGAGTCCCATCACCTCGAGCGAGGCATCGTGCATCGCACGCATGCGGTCGCGAGCGGCCACCGCATCGGAGGGCACAACGACGTGATAGTCCCGAAGTTTCCCCTCGCGCACGGTAGACTCGACGCAGGCTTGTGTAGCGGTGCCGACGCATACGATCGTCCGAATGCCGTTCGACCGCAGCAGGTTGTCGAGGCGCGTGTCGGTGAAGGCGCTGTAACGATGCTTGACCACGATCGGTTCACCGGTTTTGACCGGGAGTTCATCGACCTGTCTGCCGCCCCAGGAGTTCGGTAGACAGCACTGCTGGCGCAAGTTGGTCTCTCCGACCGTGAACAGCCAGGACGGGCCGCCCACCATGTCGCCATAGCTCGCCTGGACGTGCACGACCATCGCCCCGGTGCGACGCGCCTGATCGAGCAGACCTACGATCGCGGGAATAATTGAACGGTTGTGTTGCAGCCCCTCACCGCTCTGCCCCATAACGCCGTCGGCATGGCAGAAGTCGTTCTGCATATCGATGATCACGAGTGCGGTCCGGCCGGGCGCGATCAGCTCTTCGAACGTCCGCGGCGCGACGGCTTTTTTGGCTTCGATCTGCCACCCGCGTAGCCCCGGCGCTGCGCCGCGCCAGAGTTCGGCGATCGTGGCGGAGTCGGTGACGACGCCCATGGTCATCGCGAACTTGCGTAACGATGCGTCGTGACGCTCCTTGGCGTAGGACGCACACGAGTCACCCGCTATGACGACGAAATAGTTGCGGAAGAACGCATCCCGGGCCGTCGACTCGACACAGCCCGAGGTGATTACCCCGGTCGCCACGATCGTCTTGATGCCGTTGCTGCGCAGGTAGAGATCGATCTCGGTGTCCCAGAAGGCGCTATAGCGATGTTTGGTAATGACGACCTCGTTCTTCGCCTCGCTCGGGCGAATCGGGTCGAACCAATCGGCACCCCAAGACCCTTCGGCACACCGGACCGGTGAAACGCCGCCCTTGGAAAGCTGTTCGGCCAGCGGTTCGCCCTGCACGATCTCGTCGTAGGTGGCGCGGACCCAAATGATCAGGGTCCCCGCCCGGCGCGCGGCTGCGACGAGCGGTTCGAGCGCCGCAGCCATCGGGGGCATCATCGCCATGTCGGCCCCCGCCTTGGCGTGATAGCCCTGCGGGTGGCAAAAGTCGTTCTGGACATCGATCACGACAAGGGCCGTCGTCGCAGGATCGATCTTTTCACGCAGGGTCAGCTGCCGTCCTTTGGCCGTCATGGTTTCCCCCCCAAGGCTGAAACGGCCGCCGAGAAACCGGCGGCCGCAATATTAGGTGTTCAGGTGACGACCTCACGCTGCCAGCGCTCGTCCATCGCCCGCATCTTGGGGGCGAGCTTGGGCCAGTCGATCCGCATGAGTTGGGCGTGGGCTGGTACGCGCTCTTTGGCGCGTCCTTTGAGTTCCGCCTTCTTGCTGCACGGCCCGAACTCGATCCCGTTGGCGAACCCTTCTTGCGGTTCTTTGCTGATCGCCCAGTTGGCGAATTCGACGGCGAGATCGCGGTTGCGCGAGTTCTTGAGGACATGGAAGGACAGCACACCGACGGGTGTGCCCTCCTTGGGCGCAACCCATTCGACCGGCTTGCCGGCGTCCTTGAGCGTGTAGATACGCGAAGAGGCCAAGCCGCCGGCCCACGCTTCTTCGCGCTCGAAGAGCTGGGCAGCCTCGGGCGCGCTCTTGTACCACCGGAAGACGTTCGGCTTCAGGCGCTTCATCGCCTCCCAGCCGGGCTCCAGATTGTCGATGCTGCCGCCGTTGATCAGCGCCGCCAACACCACCGTCTCGAACGCGAAGCCGCCGGAGAGATCGGTGATCGTGACTTTGCCCTTCAGTTCGGGGCGCCACAGGTCGTGCCAGGAGGTCGGCGCCGGCTTCACGTGATTGACGTGAAAGCCGATTCCATAGGGCGCATAGTTGAAGCCGACCGCCTTGCGGTCATAGATGTCGTAGAACAGCGGATCGAGGTCCGCGGCGTTCGGCACAAGGCTCGTCGGCAGATCGATGAATACGTCCTTCGTGTCCTTGGCCGACATGGCCAATGGATAAGACAGGAAGGCGAGGTCGAAATCCGGCGCGTCCTTCGTTGCCAAGACTTTCGCATAGACCTCGTTGCTGCCTTGAAACTGAAGACTGATCTTCCGCCCCGTCTTCTTCTCGAACGGCTCGACCACGTGTGGCCGGAAGTTCTGCTCGTAGATGCCGCCCGGAATGCTGAACACCAACTCGCGGTTCTGGGCGCGAACGATCGCTGGGAAGCCGGCGATCACCCCGGCTGCAGCGGCGCCTTTCAGCAACGTTCGGCGGGATGTCGAAAATGTCTGTTTCTTCACGGTTTTCCTCCGGGAACGCCGAACTTTGTCCGGACTTGTGTATGAGCGAAGGATAGTCTGATCCCCCCCGACAGGCAACCTCAGCGCCAACCGAGATTGCCGGGGTTCAAGCGACGATCCGGGTCGAGCAGATCCTTGATTTCCGTCAGCAATTGATAGGCGCCGGGCTCCATGGCCTCGGGCAGACGGTAGTACTTCCCGATTTGCGAGGTAATAGCACCGATATCGAAGAATGCATCACGCAACTCGGCGCGTATGCGCTGAACCACGGCGCGTGCATCAGGATTCGGTTTGGCCTTGACGAACTTGGCGATCTTCTGCGCGTCGAGGTGGCGTCGGTGCAGGGGTGAAATCTCGTCGAACCAGTAGAACATCGGCTCGATCAACCAATAGGGACCATTGATAGTCGAGAGAAACGCGTAGCGAATCTCATGCCAGTCGAGTTCGTCCTTGCGCGCGGCGAAGAACGCTTGAACGGCATCGACCGCTGTTTCGACTCGGGACAAGGGAAACATGGCATGGACCGGAACCCAGCGCTCGCCCTCGAGGCCGAGGAACCCGCGGATCGAAAACGGTCGCGCCCGCATCGCAATAGGGACGCTCGGTTCGATCTCGCGACCCCGTTCGAGGCACACCCGTCGAGCCAATTCCGCCGCATACTGGGCCGCAACCTCGTCGATGCCCTCGATGGTGAGGTGCAGGGACCATTCGACGTCATCGAGCACGCCACGACCGGCCCGCACGACGCGAAGCGAATCGCGCAAACCCTCGGTCAGCGAGCGACCCGATCGAATGACATCGCCCAGGGTCTTGGCGCCCTCCATCAAGCTCACTTTGGTCGAGGTGCGGTTCTTGAGCGGGTCCATCCCGAAGCTCTTGTTCGTGACGCCGAGACGCGCCACACCCGCCATAGCGAGCGCCATGTCCTTCAGTGTGTCGAACGAAAACGAGGCGAATACCGCCCCGGCCGGAATCGGCTGAATGCGCAGCGTGACCTTGGTCTTGATGCCGTAGGCTCCGGTGTCCCCCATGAACAGCCCGGTGAGGTCGGGACCGTAGTAACGGTAGAAGTCGGACTTGGTGCGCGTCACGCCCGAAGATCCAGTGTGGATCACGCGACCGTCCGCGAGCACGACTTCGAGACCCAACACGTTGTCCATGGAGCCCGGGACGTTCTGGGCCATACCGCCGCCAACCGTCGACACCACGCCTGAGATCGGGCCGGAGATCACGGTGCGCAAACCACGGGGTTGCAAGGCCTCCCGCACCTGAGCCCACGTGCATCCAGCGCCGACCCGGATGTATAGGTCCTGCTCGTTGACCTCTTCGATCTGATTGAGCCGACCCAGGTCGAGCATGATGGTCCCGGCTCGCTCCGGCACGTAGCCTTTGGTGTAGGACATGCCCCCGCCTCGTGGCGCGACGTATAGGCCGGCCTCCCGTGCCGCCTTCATCACTGCGGCGACCTGCGCTGTGTCGGCCGGGCGCACGACCGCTTCGGCAAGTACGGCATCGGGCCAGAAAAAGATGTCCTGGGACATCAACTCCCGTTCCGCCTTGTCGGTGATGCAATGCTCGCGCCCGACGACGGCAGCGATTCGCTCGATGGTGGTCATAGTCGACCTCCTTGGTCTTCGACGTCCGTGATGAATGCCTCGATCGCCGACGCCGCAGTCGCCGGAACGGGCGACAAACGGGCAATCTTGGACTGGGGCGCGACGGCGCGTGCGTGATCGAAGCAGGCTCGGAACGGATCGGTGTCGCGAACCGCGAGCAACAGCGGGGTCGCGAGTTCCGCCAAGTGTCGCCGCATCGGAAAGGCGAACGCCGCGTCCCAAGCGGGTTTGAAGGACTCGGGGTGTTTGATCATCTCGACCACGTGGGCGTGGAGGCGCTTAGGATCTAGTTCAGGTTCGATCCAACGGGTTGCCGCCAGCGTCTTCTCGTACCACGGATAAAAGAGCTGCTGATCACGCAGGTGATGCCACATGGTCGTCAGATGATGACCATCCCACACCGGGTCGGCCGACGGCGCCCAGCGTGGCGCCATCGCGGCGCGTTCGGCATCGGTCAGGACCATCGGCCCTTCGAGGCACAACCCAGCCACCAACTTGTCCGATCGCCGCGCGACTTCGACGGCCACCGCCGCCCCGACACTGGCGCCATAAATATACGCACGGCGAACCCCGAGCACGCCGAGCGTCGCCGTAATGGCCAGGGCATAGGTTTCGATGGCGTGACGCTCGCGCGGCAACCCATCCGAATCGCCGTGGCCCGGGGGATCGATCGCGAAAACGGGGCGGTGACGGGATGCTTCCTTGGCAAGGCTTTCGCACAACAGCGACGAACCGGGTAGCGGGGGCACGACAACGAGTGGCGTGCCCTCCCCCCGCTCCTGATAGTGCCGCACCATTAACTGGCGGCCCTCGATCTCGACGTAGCGCGGCGTGGCGCGACCGGGAATCGCTCCGACCTTGCTCGGCGCGGACGGCGCGTCGCCACGAGCGGGGTGACGAAGCAGCAGTTCCAGTTCCTTGAGCGTGGCTTCGGTCTTGTCGCGCGGGACCTCCTGGGTCCAAACCGAGGCGGGAAAACGTTTGAGGGTGCGAAACTGCGAGTCGCCCGGACGCGCCCCGAAACAAACCGGAACGCTAAGGTGGTCGATCGCCTCGCGCCCGTTGTGCCGGAACGCGGCCGAGTAGGCCACCTTGTAGCCGTTGCCCGCCATCAGCATCTCCTTTACACCACGATGCAGGAACGCGAGGTCGGGCACGTCCTGGTCGGCGCGATGGGCGCCGTCGTGCTTGTTCCATGGCCAGAAGACGTGTTGTTCGCGATAACGGAACCACAACCATGAGAGATGCGACCCATCCCACTGAGGTGTGATGTCGGGAAGATAGTGCTTGAGGTAGTCGTCGCGTACTTCGGCTGTGAACATCGGATAGCCGTCAGCCAGAGCCATCGCCGTCCGCTTGGGATGGCGGCGTGCGAACTCGACCGCGATCGACCCCCCGGTGTGGCGCCCATAGACGGCGCACTGCTCGATACCGAGCGCGTCCAGGGTCTCGGCCAACGCATCAGCGAAATCTTCGATCTCGGGCTTGGGGTGATTGAGCGGGTCCGACATGCCGTAGCCCGGCGTGTCGATGGCGATCGCCGTAAAGTGTTTGGCGAACAGGCTGATCTGCAGCTCGAAGACCTCGCTCGAAACGGGCGAAGCGTGAAGCAAGAGGACCGCAGGCCCCTTCCCCGTGCGCCGGTAGTGGATCCGTCGCCGTCCCACGGTGACGAAGTGTTTTTTGATCTTCATGGTTTGCCCTTGCTCGCTTCACGAAGTTCCCGACGCAGCACCTTACCCAACGTGTTGCGCGGCAATCGTTCGAGAAAACGAATCTCCTTGGGAAGTTTGAAGCGCGCGATCTGTTCCTCGCATAGCGCCATGAGCGCCTCCCGGCCGACATCGTGGCCCGTCTTGACGACCACGAACGCGGTCACCGCTTCACCCCAGTAGTCGTGGGGCAGGCCCACCACGGCTGCCTCAGCGACAGAGGGATGGGCTAGCAGCACCTCTTCGATCTCCCGCGGGTAGATGTTCTCGCCGCCCGAAATGATCATGTCGTTCTTGCGATCGACGATATAGACGTACCCCTCGTCATCGCGGCGCGCCATGTCGCCGGCGCTGAACCATTCGCCCCGGTATGCGGCGGCGGTCTGCTCGGGTGACTTGAGGTAGCCGCTGAACATAAACGGCGAGCGGCTGTAGAGCTCGCCGACGACCCCCACGGGGCACTCCTCCCCGTTCTCGTCCAGGGTGCGAACTTCGGTCAGGGGAAACGGCAATCCGACGCACTGGATCTTGCGCAACTGATCCACGGGACGCAGGCAGGTGACGATCGAGGCCTCGGTCGAACCGTATCGCTCGACGAGACGCCCCTCGCCGATGCGTTCGATGATCGGTTCCTTCATCGCCTGGGCGAGCGGCGCCGTGCCCGAGAACACCGTCTTCAGGCTCGCGATGTCGTGGCGGCGGCCGTGGTCGGGCAAGGCCAGCATTGCCGCGAAATGGGTGGGCACCATGTAGACACTCGTTGCCTTGATTCGCGCCGCCGCCGCCAACAGTTGCTCGATCTCGAAACGCGGCAGAATCTCGGCAAAACCGCCAAAGAACACCGGCGCAAATGCCATGAGAAAGCCAGAGCCATGGAACATTGGTGTCGTCGCTAGGGCTCGGTCGTCGGGCGAGTAACAGGCATGTTCTGCGGCCATCCCGAACGCCGTGAGGATTCGGCAACGATGCGACAGCATCACGCCTTTGGGGCGCCCCGTGGCGCCCGAGGTGTAAGGGACCGTGAAGATGTCGTCTTCGCTGACCGCTGCCGTCGGCGGGCTGGCGCGGACGGACGCCAGTCGCGACTCATAGTCAGGCCCGATGATCACGACCCGCTCGCCATGCGGCCCGCGTACGGAACGTGCTTTCTGCTCGGTCGCCGGATGCGCAACCAGCAGGAGCGTTTCGGCGTGACCGAGGATGTATTCGATCTCGGGGACACTTGCGTTGGGTCCTATGGTGACCACCGGATGGGCCGCCGCCGCGAGACCACAGACGACCTCGATGTATTCGAGGCTGTTCGGAGCCAACAGCGCGACTCGGGCGCCCACAGGCAAACCGAACGCCGCCGCCATTTGCGAGACACGGTCGACACGCTCAATCAACTGACGGTAGGTCAGTTGTCGGCTGCCCTCGGCGAGTGCCACCTTGGTCGGCGTACGGCGAGCCGCGGCCCGAATACCATCGGTCAAGATTATGCCGCGCCGGCGGCGCTCGGGGCCCGGCGAAGGACGTTCGCCTGTCATACCTAAGAACGGTTCAGGCGGTCCCGCAACTCGCGGTGCAGAATTTTCCCGGCTGCGTTGCGCGGCAATGCATCAACGAAGTGAAAATTCTTGGGCAACTTGTAGCGGGACAGCGTCTCGGCGCAGAACGTTTTGAGTTCGTCGGCGGTTGGGTGGGCTCCCGGCCGTAGCACCACGAAGGCGTTCACGGCCTCACCCCAATAGTCGTCCTTCTTGCCGACGATCGCGGCTTCGAGGACCGCGGGATGGTGGTGCAACCGCTCCTCGATCTCACGCGGGAAGATGTTCTGCCCGCCCGAAATGATCACATTCTTCTTGCGGTCGACGAGATAGAGGTACCCCTCTTCGTCGAGGCGACCGAGATCACCGACCGACACCCAACCGTTTCGGTAGGCCTCCGCGGTCTCGGCCGGCTTGTTCCAATAGCCGTTGAACAGCCATGCGTTCTTCACCCAGACCTCGCCGACAATCCCCGGTGGGACCAATGCCCCCGCCTCGTCGCGCAACTCGAGCCAAACCCCGACGTTGGGTTGGCCGACGCACTGATGCTTGCGCAGTTGATCGCGCGGCCGCAGCGTCGTGCACGAGCCGGTTTCGGTCGAGCCATAGGATTCAAAGAGGATGTTGTCGCCGAAGAACTCGACGATCCGCTCCTTGGTCGCCTGCGGCAGCGGCGCTGCGTTCGAATGGATCACCTTGAGCGACTTGAGGTCGTAGTGACGCAGTTTTTCGGCGCCGAGACTGAACATGGCGTGAAAATGGGTCGGCACCATGAACATGCTGGAAATGCGCTGTTCGTTCACCGCCTTGAGCATGGCCTCCGGCTCGTAACGCGGCAGAATGTGAGTCGTGCCGCCGAAGAACGCCGGCGCCAACGCGTTGATGAAGCCCGCGCCGGTGAAGAAAGGGGACATGGCCAAGCCTCGCGCATCAGGCGTATAGCAACCATAGTTGGCCGCCATCGTGAACAGCATGTGATTGACCCGCGAGCGATGCGACAGCATCACACCCTTGGGCTGGCCGGTCGTTCCCGAGGTGTAGGGTACGCTGAACACGTCCCACTCTTCGAGCGCAACGCTGGGTGCGGTGTCCTTGCCCTGGGCAATCAACGTTTCGTAGTCGTCTGGGCCAGAGCCATTGCGGTCGATGATCACGATCCGTTCGACGGTCTTCAGGTCGGCCGAACGCGCCACCGCCTCGGCGTCCTTGTGCACGAACAGGACGCGGGCACCCGCATCGTTACAGATGTAACCGAGCTCGGTCGCCGTCGCCCGGGGGTTGACCATCGCGGGCGCAACCCCGGCTTCCGCGGATCCCACCGTGACTTCGAGGTATTCCGAGCAGTTCGGCGCCATGATCGCAGAGTGATCGCCCTTGCGAAGCCCGAGGCCCATCACCGTGTTGGAAACCCGGTTGATCCGCGCCAGCAATTGGCGGAACGTTGTGCTGCGGCGCTCCTCGGTGAGCGCCGGCCGATCGGGATCCCGCGCCGCCGCTGTGCGGATCCCCTCCGCGATCGTCACTGCGCGGTATGACGCCGGACGTTCGGTTTGCAAATCCATCTCAGTACCTCGGTCGACGCGGCATCGGGATTTCGCCGTACTTCTTGAACTCCGGCGGTAGCACGGGCCGGTGTTCGGGATAATACGTGTACGGAACCGGATCGCGCAGCTTGGTGGTCAACGGACCTCCCACGCTGCGCAGCAGGTAGAGCGCGCCGGTCTTGCTGCCGTACGGCCCGTGCACGACCTCGGGTGGTCGCCAGCAGTAGGCGCCGGCATGGACGAGCCCGAGATTGCCCGCGACCTCCCCCGCCAGGACGTAGATTTCCTGCACCACAGGGTGGGTCTCGGGTCGGGTCTCGTGCTTGAACGCCGGCGCCGCCGTCAGATAGGTCATGTCGCCGTTGGCTGGGTCTTTGAACAACAGACGGATACGCGAACCCTGAGAAATCTCGGCCAAGCCCATCGCCTGGAGATCGGCGTTCCACTCGCCTTGATGCACATCGATGAATTCGACGACGCGACGCGGATCGGGCGCCGGGAGATTTGGCGCGGCGGATACGGTCGCTGAGTAGAACGTCAGGAGCACCGCGCCGCCGGCCGACCCCTGCTGGTGGCGGACGTAACCCGCCGGCAGATGGGCGTAGGTGTCGGGACCGTAACGCCGGCCGTTGATCGTCAGTTCGCCGTCGAGCACGTAGAACTCTTCATCGCAGGCCAGAGTCTCCGGCAGTGCGCGCGTCCAGCCCGCGGGATAGCGAACCAGGCGACTCGAGTCGCCTGGGGAGTCACTCGACATCACCTTGGATTCGACGTCGTCGCGCATGCCGCCGGGAACGCCACGCGACCACGGCACGAACTGGGTTTGCAGCCACTCGATGTGCGGACGTCCCATGGCGATTCCTCACGACGACGGGTTGGAAAGGGCCGACAACCAGCCCTTCGGAGTGTACTTGAGACCACCCTTGGGCAACTTGAACACCCGCAAGGCGTTGTCGCGCATGATCTTCTGCTTGGCGCCTGGGCGATAGCCGTGCTCTTCGACCTCGCGCACGGCCCGCAGCGGATCGATCACCGGCCAATCGGTGCCGAACAGGAACTTATCCTGCCCATAGGTGTTGGCGTAGTGAATGATCTGTTTGGGCCAGTGCTTGGGGGCGTAGGCATCACCGCCGATGTAGATATTCTCGTGCTTCCATGCCATCGAGATCATCTCGTCGGTCCAGGGCACCCCCAGATGAATGCCGAGGAGCCGCAGTTCCGGGTAGAGGATCGCGACGCGATCCAAGGTGATCGGACGCCCGACCGATGGTAGACGGCGATCCCGCTGATAGATCAGATTGTGACCGACCTGCATCATGATCGGGATATCGAGTTCGATGCACTTGGCATAGATCGGGAAGACATAAGCATGGTCCGGCGCCAGGTCGAACCAATGCGGATAGTAGTGCGCACCGACAAAACCCAGTTCCTTGACGGCATGTTCGAGTTCCCGAAGCTGTTGCATGCCGAGGGTCGGGTCGACGCCGGCAAGGCCCGAGAACCGATCGGGGTACTTCTTGCAGATTTCGGCCACCCGTTCGTATGCGATGTGCACGGAACCTTTGACGCGCAGATCGCCGGCCCGAACCGCGATCAATAGGGACCGTTCGATCCCGGCCGCGTCCATCATTTTCAAGTAGCGTTCGATCGTGACTCCCGAACGGGTGTCCTTCGTCTGGCGCACCTGCTTGCCGAAGGTCTCGTCGCTCGGCGATTCGCCGCGGGACACTTCGCGCGGCGTCCGCAGATTGACCACGATATCGATCGTTCCTTTTACACCAGCCATGATTATCCCCTCGCGTGTGAAACCGAATCGCCGACGTTGCGACGTGCGCTGTCGGGAAGACGATAGCTGCCGTCCTTTACCCGGACGCATGCGACCTGATGTCCTGTGGCCGGCATCTCCATGGCGGGACGCGCCTGGCTGCACACCGGCATCGCGATCGGACATCGTGGTGCAAACGGGCACCCGCTGGGCAAACGGACCGCGCTCGGAACCTCGCCGCTCAAAACATGGCGTGCCAAGCGTTCATCCGGATCCGGCGGGAGGTGGGCGGACAGCAGCGACTGGGTGTATGGATGGACGGGGTGTTCGAATACTTTCGCCGATGGCCCCTCTTCGACGACCATACCGAGGTAGAGGACGAGGATTCGATGGCTGACCAGGCGAACGGTGTCGAGGTCGTGGGAAATGAACAGCATCGCGACGCCGGTGTCGCGCTGCAGGTCGCGCAGCAGTTCGAGGATTCCGGCGCGCACCGACAAGTCGAGCGAGCTGGTCGGTTCGTCGAGCACGATCAGCTTTGGCCGGGTCGCAATGGCGCGCGCGATACATACGCGCTGGAGCTGACCGCCCGACAGTTCGTGCGGAAAACGTGTGAGTAGTTCGGCGCTCAGCCGAACCTGGTCGGCGATCTCCCTGACCCTGACGGCCCGCGCCTCGCGATCGAGTTCGGTGTGCAACTTGAGCAACTCACCGATCAGGTTGCCCACGGTCATGCGCGGATTGAGGGCCCCGTAAGGGTCCTGAAACACGATCTGCATGCGATCCCGCAGTGGACGGGCCGCCTGCGGGCTGGTCTTCGAAACGTCCTGTCCGTCGAACACGATCTTGCCCGAGGTCGGGGTGATCAATTTGACGACGGCACGACCAATGGTGCTCTTGCCCGATCCACTTTCGCCGACCAGACCGACCGTCTCACCCGCTGTCATGGCGAACGACACGCCGTTCACGGCATGAATCACCTGACCGGCCCGCGGCCCGGGGAAGTGCTTCACCAGTCCTTCGACCGTCACGAGCGGGGCGCTACTGGACACGGGTCCCCCGCGCCACGACGTGGCAAAGCGCCCGTTGCCCGTCACGTACCGTCACGAGCGGGGGTTCCGTCGTGCAGGCCGCCTCCGCTTCGGGGCAACGATCCCGGTAGTGACAGCCACTCGGCAATGCGTAGAGGTTGGGTGGCAAACCACCCACTTTGGCGTAACCGCGAGCCGCAATCTGCTTGGGCGTCGAGGCAATGAGGGCTTTCGTGTACGGGTGGGCCGGCCGCTTGAAGATGTCGGCGACCTTGCCTTGTTCGACGATGCGACCAGCGAACATGACCGCCATGCGATGGCAATAGTGGGCGACGATGCCGAGGTCGTGGGTGATGATCATCGCCGCGAGCCGGCGCGCCTGTACCAGTTCCATCAGCAGATCGAGGATTTGGGCCTGCACCGTGACGTCGAGGCCGGTCGTCGGTTCGTCGGCGATGAGCAGTCGCGGCCCGTTGACGAGCGCCATGGCGATCAACACCCGTTGCGCCATGCCGCCCGACAGTTCGTGCGGCCACGCGCGGGCGCGCTGCTCGGGATCGGGAATCCCGACCGTCGCCAGCATCTCGACCGCGTTGCGGCGCGCCTCGTCATCGGAGACCGCGCGATGGGCCTTCTGGATTCGCACCAGCTGATCCCCGATCCGTTTGAGCGGATCGAGCGAGGTTTTGGGCGACTGGACGATCAGCGTGATCTGATCGCCGCGCAGGCGATTGAGCGTCGCCGGCGACATCGCCAGCAGATCGTCTCCGGCGAAGCGCGCCGTGCCGGCCACGACCTTGGCGGCTGGGGGCAGAAGCCCGATGACCGACATTGCGGTCAGCGACTTTCCGGCCCCGGTTTCCCCGACGATTCCGACGACTTCCCCTTCACCGACGGCAAAAGACACGCCGTTGAGCGCCGTCGCGACCCGAATGCGGTTGCCGAGGTCGCGCGTGATGAAGTGCGTGTGGAGGTTCTCCACCTCGAGCAGGCTCATCGCGCTGCCGTCCGTCGCTTGGGATCGAGCAGGTCCTGGAGGCCATCGCCCAGCAGATTGAACCCGAGCACCACGCCGACCAGGGCCAAGCCCGGGAAGGTCGCCACCCACCATTCGCCACTGATGATGTACTCCGCCCCTTGGCGGATCATCGCGCCCCACTCCGGCGTCGGCGGTTGAATACCGACTCCGATGAAGGCCAGCGTTGCGCTGATGCGGACCGCCCAGGCCATTCGAACGGCGATGAGCGCGGTTGCCCCGCGTATGGCGTTGGGCAGCAAATGGACGAACAGAATCCGCCACGTCGGATTGCCCGCGGCCACGGCGGCCTCGACGAACGGGCTCGAGCGCAACGCCAACACTTCCGAGCGCACGATGCGGGCGAAAATCGGCGAGTCGAGAAGGCCGATGACGAGGACGACGTTGACCACCGATTGCCCCGTCGCAGCGACGACCGCCAGGGCGAGCACGATCGATGGAAACGATCGCACGACGTCCATGATGCGAAGCAAAATCTCGTCGGTCAGGCCGCCGACATAACCCGCGTAAAGGCCGAACGGCACCCCGATCAGGAGCATCAGGATCGCTGCCGGCACCGCGATTCCGAAGGCATACTGCGCGCCATAGATGACGCGCGAGAACACGTCCATGCCGTTGCCATCCGAACCGAAGAGGTATTTGCCGTCCGGACTGCGCAGGACCTCGAACGGATAGGCCTCGATCGCCCCGAAGGGCGCGATCAACGGCGCAAGGATCGCCAGGACCGCGAACGAGCCGACGATCGTGAAACCCACCGCGAACGTGGGACTGCGACGAATCACCCCGAGCAGTCGAGAACCGATCCGCGGTCGCGTCGCCTCGGTGGTCGCGACCGCGGTCATGCTTTCAACGCACTTCGCGGTTCGAGCATCAGCACTGCTATGTCGACCATGACGTAGATGACCGCCGAGAACAAAGCGAGCGTCAACACGTAGCCCTGCACGGCGGCGAAATCGGAGTTGAGAATGGCGTTGAGACCCCATTGCCCCATGCCGCCCCACGCGAAAATGAACTCGAGCAGCGATACGGCGGCCAAGAGGCCGGTGAGCTCGCTGGCGACGAAGGTCAAGACGGGCGTAAAGGCGTTGCGTAGGGCGATACGGCGGACGGTGAACGGGCTCAACCCGGAGGCGCGCGCGTACCGGATGTAGTCACTCGACAGGACTTCGAGGGCAATCGCGCGGGTATGTTTGATGATGGGGGCCGCGACGATGACCGAGAAAATCAGGACCGGCAACACCAACCGCGTCCCCGAGGAATGCACCGCCGACCAATCGGCGACCAGCAGGCTATCGATGAAATAGCTGCCGGTGACATCGGGAGGCGGAATGGCGTCGAGCCCGATTCGTCCCATCGGCGGTGGCGCCCAGCCGAGCTTGAAGAAAAAAATGAAAATGCCCATCAGTGCGAACCAATAGGTCGGCACCGAGAAGCCTAGCAGGGACACGAAGCGGGCTGCTTGGTCGAACGCGCCGTTCGGCCGCTGCGCCGAGCGCAACCCGACAGGAATTCCAACGGCCGCGCCGATCAGCATCGCAATCAGCAAGAGTTCGAGACTGGCCGGAAGGCGGTTGGCGATATCGACGATGACCGGGTTGTTCGACTCCCAGGACTTGCCGAAGTCGAGTTGGATCAGCTTCCCGACGTAGATCGCGAACTGTTCCCAAAACGAGCGATCCAAGCCCATCTCCGTCCGCAGCGTCGCCAGAGTCTGGCGATCGGCCAGCGGCCCGGCCAGCATCGCCACCGGGTCGCGGTCACCGACCCGGACGAGCATGAACGTGATGAAGGTGATCCCAAACAGGATCGGGATCACCAACAACACGCGACGCAGCAGAAACTGACGGAGCGTCACCTCACGGTTCGTACGGCTCTGCTCAGCCGCGACGCTCCGTGCAGCTCAGATGCTTCCACACCAAGCGATCATGCGGATACCAGAGCCAGCCGGTGATGCACGGCACCGTCACCGCGTAGGTCTTCGGGAAGTGCGAGATGACGAACGTCGAATCGTTGGCGTGAATACGCTGGGCTTCGTGCGACAGCTGATTCGCGCGAGCCGGATTCGTCTCGCCGATCATCTCGTCGACGATACGGTCGAACTCCGGACTCTTGTAGTCGTTGACGTTCGAGGACCCTTGGGTGTGCGCGCTGAGGTAGAACGCATAGGCCGGCGCCAGAACGAAGGCGTTGGCCAAGTGCGGGAAGAACGGCAGATCGCGTTTGCCGATCGCCCGACGCGAGTTCATCTCGGTACGCGGAATGCGCTTGAGATCGACGCGGATGCCGGCCTTGGCGAGCGCATCCTTGGCCTGAATGGCGAGCGACTCTTCCCACCACCAATTGTCGGTGTACTCGAGCTGAATGTCGATGCCGTTGGCGTGACCAGCCTCGGAGAGCAGTTTCCGGGCCGCAGCCAGATCCGTGTTGACCTTCTGCGACTCGATGTAGGCCTCACCGTGCGCCGGCGCGAGAATCGACCACGAACGCTCGCCAAGCCCACGGAACACGGCCTCGCCCGCAGCCTCGTAGTCGAAGGCCAGTTGCACTGCTTTCCGCACCCGGATGTCGTCAAACGGCTTCAGGTTGGGATTCATGCGCAATGTCGCCGCACCTGTGCCCGGTACGCTGTCGACTTTGACGTTGCGATCCTTGATCAGATCCACGAGCTGTTGGATCGGCATTTGGTCGGCGTAGTGAATCTGCGCGCTCTTGACCAACGCCGCGCGAGTGGCCGGCGAGGGCACCTCGCGGTACACGACACGGGAGTAATACGGCTTGTCGGCGAAGTAGTTCCGGTTGGCGATAAATGTTGCACCCTCACCAGCCTTCACCGACTCGAGGTGGTAGGGCCCGAAGCCCGCGGTCGCCTTCTCCTGCCACTTGGTCGCCCACTTGTCGTCGGCGGTCGCGTTTTCCTTCTGTATCTTGGAATCGATCAACGCCGGGAAAATCGTGGTCAGAATGCGCGGGAAGATGTTGTTGCCCGTTCCGAGTGTGAACTTGACCTCGGAGTCCGAGACCGCTTCGACCTTGGCGACGCGGCCGACGGTGATCATGAAATTGCCGACCAGCTTGCGATCGCGCGCCATGTCCCAGGAGTTGACGACATCGTGTGCCGTCAACTCGTTGCCGAAGTGGCTCTTGACGCCCTTCTTGATCCTGTACGTGACGACCTTGCCGCCCTCGGTCTGGGTCCAGCTCTCGGCCATGTGCGGCTCGACCTTGTCGGCATCGATCACGTCGCGCCCCGACGCGTCTTTCTTGACACCGTGTTTGGTCAAACCCTCATAGACGTTGACGGCCGACTCGAGCGTGCCCGACAGCCAACGATCGGTGTCGAATCCGACCGGGGTCGACACGGACGCAAAAATGAACGTGCGGTCCTGGGCAGCGGCCAGCCCGCTCGCGCCTACCAGCGCGGCACCGGCTACTGCGGACAAGAGTGCTGAGCGAATCGACACGAATACCTCCCATGGTCGAGAACGAATGATCAGGCAGTCGAGGGCCTGACGCTTATGATCGGGATCATCCCCCGACCCACACCGACATTTCAACTAGTAGCTTGCCCACGGCCAATCAAGTCGCCTCGAACACCTCGAGAAAATGGCCGTCCGGGTCCCTGGCATAGAACACCTCGGACGGGATGCGGTTGCCGTCGAGGTCGCCCGTGTTCTGGCCGTGCTGTGGCGCCATGACCACCGCGCCGCCCAACCCCGCTACCTTTGCCGCCGCTTCGGCGGCCGAAGGCACCTGCATGACCAGTACGACGCTGCCGCGCCCCAGGCGCTCGCTGACCGGCGGCTCAGTGAGCGGAGGGTCGCGGTAGCTCAGAAGCCCGATCATCCCGACCAACGGATCGCGGCCCTTGAGGATGGTGAGTTCCCCTTTTCCGGCGCGGCCGGCCTGGCCGGCGGGAAACGCGCCACCAGGTACGACGTTGAACACGCGATTCGCATAGATCTCCAGCCCGAACACGCCGCGGTAGAACGCCACCGACCTCGCCATGTCGCGCACGAAAAGCGTGGCACGACGCACCGCGCCACCGCGCGCGACCACGTCCGCCAGCGGGCCGCGCCGGTCCACGTCGGGCTCAGCGATTACAGCGCAGGTTCTTGAACACCGTGCGCTCGTGCGGCTGCCATAGCCAGCCACTGATGCACGCTGCCATGACTGCGTGGGTGCCGGGATAGAACGTGTTGACGTAGGCTGCGTCGGCGGCGTGGATTTCCTGCGCTTTCTTGACCAGTGCGAGGTATTTGGCGTCGTCCCGCTCGACGAACATTTCGTCGATCACGGCGTCGATCTCCGGATTGGAGTAGGCGCTGTAGTTGGCAATTCCCTTCGAGTGCGCGACAGCGAGCAAGAGGTAAGACGGTTCCAGAACGAATGAATTGATCGACATGGTGAAGAACGGCAGCGACGTCGTGCCGGCCACCCGACGGTTGACCATTTCGGTCGCGGTGATGCGCTTTAGATCGAGATTGATTCCAGCGGTGGCCAGCGAGTTCTTCATCTGGACCGCGAGTCCCTCCTCCCACCAATAGCGATTGCTGTACTCCAGCGCGATGTTGAGACCGCTCGGGAAACCAGCCTCGGCGAGCAGCTTCTTTGCCTGCTCGACGTTGTTTTCGTAGGTGTAGGTCTCGGCATGGCCGAGGAACGCCGGTGAAATGATCGAACGTACGCGGGTGCCGGCATCGCGGAAGACCGCGCTGCCGATTCCATTGAAATCGGTTGCCATGACGATCGCTCGGCGCACCCGGACGTCGTCGAACGGCTTGAACTTCGGGTTCATGCGCACTTCGGCGCTGCCGGTCCCGGGCACCGACTCGATCTTGACGTTCCGATCGTTGCGGAGATCGACGAGTTGCTGCAGCGGGATATCCTCGGCCCACTGCACGGCGCCGCTCCTGATCAGTGCCACCCGGTTTGCGGCCGACGGAATCTCACGATAGACGATGCGACTGTAGAAAGGAGCCCCTTCGAAATAGTTGGGGTTCGCTTCCCACACCATGCCTTCGCCCGGTTTGCTGGAAATCACGTGGTAGGCGCCGTAGCCGGCGGTGTTCTTGCCGAGCCACTTGGCCGCGAACGGATCGTCGTCGGCGACGTGCTTCTTGGCCTCGACCGAATCGTAGATACCCGGTGCATACGTATAGGCTGCGCCGAGGAAGACGCGATTCGGCGTCTCGAGCGTGAAACGAACCTTGTCGCGAGCCACCGCTTCGACGTTGACGGCACGGCCGACGCGAATGATGAATGAGCCGAACTGTTTCTGGTGTTGCGACTTCTGCCAACCGAACACCACGTCATCAGCCGTGAGTTCGTTGCCAAACGGGCTCTTGACCCCACGGCGCAACGTGAAGGTGTAGACCCGCCCGTCGGGTGACACTTCCCACTGGGTTGCGAGGTGCGGCTCCATCCGCGACGGGTCGACCTCGATCCTTCCGTCGGCGGTGCGCCGCGTTGCGTACTTGGTCAAGCCCTCATAGACATTGACCGCTGTCTCGATGGTTCCCGGCTGAGTGATGTCGCCGTCGAGATTAGCGGCGGTCGCCACGCCCGCAACGACCAATGTGTTCTGTGCGAGAGCACTCGACAAAACCCAACCAGAAACTAAGGCAACCGCCATAGCGGCGCCGACTATCCGCGCACCCATATTCATTGTTCGCCCCCCGTTGGCTCGGATAATGTAGCCCCGCCCCGCCAATCAGTCCTGACGGGCAGCCACCCCTCACCCATGCGCGCCGCGCATGGGCCCTGCGCCTCTGACCTGACCGGGATCTTGAACCAAGCCGAGTGAGAGACCACTGCATGGCTGGTGCCCGTTCGAGGGGGTGGATTTTGCCGAACGTCACCGGCGCCGGCGGCCGATATCCATGCGAGGAGTGTGGCCGCTTCTCGTTGTAGTGTCGGCGCCATTGCTCGATGACGATCTTGGCCTCCTTCAGATTGCAAAAGATCTCGCCGTTGAGCAGCTCGTCGCGAAGCTTGCCGTTAAGCTTTCGCAGTAGTCGTTCTCCCAAGGGCTCCCGGGTTCGATCAACAGCGTCTTCGAGCCGATTTGGGCAAGCCAGTCCCCTACGACCCTGGCCGTGATCTCCGGGCCGCTGTCGGATCGTATATGGGCCAGTATGCTGTGCTCCAGCATCGCATCGGCGAACGTCTCGATGACGCCGAAGGTGTTGATCCGCCTCGCTACCCGGATCGTCAGGCACTCTCGGGTGTACTCGTCGATCAACGTCAGCAGCCCACCGATCGTCCGTTATGCGTCTGCGCCGAGACGAAGTCGTAGCTCCAGACATGCGTGGGATATTCCGGTCGCAGTCGAACGCACGAGCCGTCGTTCAGCCACAGCCGTCCCTTTGGACGCTGCTTCCTCGGCACTTTCAGGCCCTCTCGGCGCCAGATGCGCCGGACCCGGTCCTTGCCAACGTGCCAGCCGCCGGACCGGAGCAATGCGGTGATCCGGCGGTAGCCGTAGCGCCCGTATTCGGACGCCAACGTGACCTTTCCAAGCTGATTATCTCGGTCAGCCTGGCCCAAAAACACCCGGTCAGGCCGCCTCGCGATTGACTAACACTTACGCCTTCTGGAGACTCGATGTCTCACCTGGGAGGGTCTCATGAATCGTTTGAAAAGTTCGGCTGCGGTGGCGGCCCTGGTCGCGGCCGCGCTACTTGTACCAAATGGAGCCGATGCCCAATCGTTCGGCACGGTCACCATCGCGCACAACAACGACATCACCACGCTCAACCCGACTCAGAACACCCAGAAGTACCAGCGGCGGGTATGGAAGCATGTGTTCGATTCGTTGATGGCCTATGACGTCGCCAACAATCCGGTTCCGGTGCTGGCCGAGCGTTGGGAGCAGGTCGACGCCAACACGTGGCGTTTCCACCTGCGCCGCAACGTCAAGTTCACCAACGGCGAGCCGATGAACGCCGAGTCGATCAAGGTCGCGCTGCAGGCCAACTCGTCGGCACCCTCGCGCAACGCCGGGGCGTTCGGCCGAATTTTCGCCGAGGCCAAGATCGTCAACGACAATACCGTCGATCTCGTCACCAAGGCCCCCTACGCCTGGGTGCTGCCGATGATCGGCGACACGCTGTTCGCAGTCCCAGCCAAGTACTACCAGGAAGTCGGCGTCGAACGCTTCGGCCAGGAACCGGTCGGCACGGGCGCCTACAAGTTGGAGAGCTGGAAGAAGGGCGATCGTGTCACGTTGGCGGCCAACGGCGACTTCTGGCGTGGCAAGCCCAAGGCCGACAAGGTCGTGTTCTGGGTCATTCCCGACGACGGCACGCGCATCGCCGCGCTCATTAATGGCGAGGCTGACGTCATCGCCGGGATCCCGCCGATTCAGGCCGAACGAGTCGAACGCTCGGGCAAGGCCTCGATCGTCGCCGGTCCATCGAGCGCCCAGCCGGTGTGGATCGGGTTGATGAACAACCGCGCGCCGCTCACCGACGTGCGGGTCCGTCAGGCGATCAACTACGCGGTCAACAAACAGGCGTTGGTGGACAAACTGCTCCGCGGGTACGGCAAGGTGACGAGCCAGGCCTGCGCTGACGGGACCGTATGCTTCAACCCAGATATCAAGCCCTACGCGTATGATCCGGCAAAGGCACGATCCCTGCTACAGGAGGCAGGCGTGTCGAACCCGACGATCTCGCTTCAAGCCTCGGGTCTCGTGCCGCTGCACAAGGAAGTGTCGTTGGCCGTCGCCCAAGACCTCAAGGCTGTCGGCATCAACGTCAACGTGATCGACGAAGAGTGGAGCCAGATGTCGGCGAAGCTCTTCAACGTCGCCAACCAGCGAAAAGATGCCGGCGACATGTTCTTGATCTACTCGGCGGCGGGTCCCGACGTCGAGATGTTGCAGCCCGACCTGTACGGTTCGAAGGGCATTTTCAACTGGAGCTTCTACACCAACGATCGCCTCGATACGCTGTTCAAGCAGGCGGAAGGAGAACTCGACCTCGCCAAGCGCAAGGTTCTGTTCAACGAGGTCAACGCGATCATCAACAAAGAAGCGCCGAAGCTGTTCTTGTACGAACCGCTGGCCTTGTGGGGCGTGAGTAATAAGTACTCGTGGAAGGCCGATCCCGGCGACTTCTTCTACGCCGAGGACCTGCAACGGAAATAGCCTGGGGGCCGCCCCTCTTCCCGAGCGGGGAAAGGGGCGGTCGCTCCCGAGCATCGTGCTGCCGAGGCCTTGGTTGCTCGTTCTCGACCCCTCCGGTCACCGGAGGGGTTTTTCTTGCGTTGGATTGCCTCTCGTATGTGGACCTTCGTCGCCCGTCGACTGTTGACCGCCGCCATCGTCGTCTTCGGCGTCGTCACCACGATCTTCGTGCTCGCGCGCCTCACCGGCGATCCGGTGTCCTTGATGATCCAGCCGGGCATGGGCGAGAAGGACATCGCGGAACTCCGGGCCTCGCTCGGGCTCGATCGCTCGATCGCCGAGCAGTATTTCCGTTTCCTCGGGCAGGCGATCCAAGGGGACTTCGGTCGTTCGCCTTGGCAATTGACCTCGGCCTTCGGCCTGGTCGTCGAACGCATTCCGGCCACCCTCCTCCTCACCGCGACCGCGCTCGGGTTTTCCTTGCTCGTCGCGCTCGTGGTCGGCGGCCTCTCGGCGTTGTTCCGCGACAGCCTGCTCGATCGAGCGGCGATGGCGCTCGTCCTGATCGGCCAGTCGATCCCGAGCTTCTGGCTCGGCCTCATGCTCATTCTGTTGATGGCCGTCGAACTGCATCTTCTGCCGTCGGCAGGTTACGGCGGCTGGGCGCATCTCGTGCTGCCGGCCTTCACCCTCGGATTATTCTCGCTGGCACGTCTCACGCGATTGATCCGTTCCGAACTCCTGGACGTGCTGTCCCGCGAGTATGTGACCACGGCCCGCAGCAAGGGCCTTCCGGAGGGGCTCGTGCTGCGTCGCCACGCCTTGCGCAACATCGTCGTGCCGATCGTCACCGTGCTTGCCGTCGATTTCGGGCTTCTCATGGGGGGTGCGGTCATCGTCGAAACGGTGTTCGCTTGGCCCGGCATCGGACGGCTGATGATTCAAGCGATCGGGCAGCGAGACTTTCCGATCATCCAAGCCGGCGTGTTCATGATTGCGATGCTGGTGGTCGGGATCAACCTTCTAGCGGACCTTCTCTATGCGTGGCTTGACCCGCGTATCCGTTACAGCTGAGGGAGGCACGCGACGCTCGCGCTGGGCCATCCATGGCCCAGCGGCCGTGGCGTTCGGCGTGTTTGTCCTGCTTGTGATCGCCGCAATCGGCGCGCCATGGCTCTCCCCGTTCGATCCGCGAGATGGACGGATTCTCGACAGCCTGACGGCGCCCGAAGGCCTGGGGGCGAACGCCCACCTGCTCGGTACCGACGCGCTCGGGCGTGACGTGTGGAGCGGCATCCTCCACGGCGCCCGCATCTCGCTCGTGGTCGCGCTTGCTTCGGTGGCGGGAGCCGGGCTTATCGGAACCGCGATCGGCCTTCTCGCTGGCTACTTTCGTGGTTGGACCGATGAGATCGTGATGCGTCTAGTCGACGTCCAGATGGCGTTCCCGTTCATCATCCTGGCCATAACGATCATGTTTATCCTGGGCCGTGGCCTGACCAACGTCATCGTGGTGTTGATCGTCACGAGCTGGCCGCTCTACGCGCGCGTCATCCGCGCCGAAACCCTGCGGCTGCGCGACGCCGAGTTCGTCGTCGCGGCGCGCGTCGTCGGGTGTGGGACCGCCCGCGTCATGCTGCGTCACGTGCTGCCCAACGCCGTCACACCGCTGATCGTTGTCGCCACCTTCGCCGTGCCGCAGATGATCATCTTCGAGGCCGGCCTGAGTTTTCTCGGCGTCGGTATGCCGGCGGCGGTCGTGTCGTGGGGTACCCTGATCGCCGACGGTCGCTCCTACCTCGATCAGGCGTGGTGGATCAGCACGTTCCCCGGCATCGCCCTCATGCTGACCGTGCTGAGCATCAACATCCTGGGCGACTGGTTGCGCGATCGCCTCGATCCGCGACTGCGCAATCTCTAGCGCGGCGAAGCCGCCGCCAAGAGCGCCGGGGCCTCGTCCGAGCGCCAACAGGCTACCGCATGCCGATCACCGGACAAATCCGGGCGTTCGCGGCGGCAGCGATCGACAGCCAAGGGGCAGCGCGGGTGAAACGCACAACCCGCGGGACGCGCCACGGGACTCGGAATTTCCCCCTTCAGCGCCAGGCGCTGGCGCGTCGCTTCGATTCTCGGATCGGGCACCGGCGCCGCCGAGAGCAGCGAGATCGTGTAGGGGTGGCGCGGCCGCGCGAACAGATCATCACGATCGGCGATCTCGACGATCCGCCCCAGGTACATGACCGCGACCCGCGTCGCGATATAGCGAATCACCGCGAGATCGTGTCCGATGAAGAGATAGGTCAGCTTCAGGCGCTCGCGCAGTTCCTCGAGGAGCGACAGGATCTGCGCCTGGATGGAGACGTCGAGCGCCGACACCGGCTCATCGGCGACGATGAAATCGGGAGTCACCGCAAGCGCCCGCGCGATCCCCACCCGCTGACGCTGGCCGCCGCTGAACTCGTGCGGGAAACGCTCCGCCGCATCGGGTGGCAGCCCGACCAGCGCGAGCAGGCGTCGCACTTCATCGATGGCGGCGCGACCCGAGCGCAAGCCGTGAACGACTAGCGGCTCGGCGATGATGGCACCCACGCGCATGCGCGGGTTGAGCGAAGAGTAGGGATCCTGGAACACCATCTGCAACCGCCGGCGGATCGCCCGCAGTTGCCCGGCATCGAGTGCGGCGAGATCGGTGCCATCGAACACGACCCGCCCACTCGTCGCCGGTTCGACGTGCAGAATGGCGCGCGCAAGGGTCGTTTTGCCGGACCCGCTCTCGCCCACGAGCGCCAAAGTCTCGCCACGCCGAATGGAAAGGCTGACCTCGTCGACGGCCCGCACCTCGCCCACCTTGCGGCGCATCAGGCCCGCGGTGATGGGGAACGCCTTGGTCAGCGACTCGACCTCGACGAATACGCCGCTCATGGTGAAGCCTCGGCCAGGACTTCGGTCGCCCGCCAACACGCGGCCCGGCGGTTATCCAACAACAATTCGAGCCCGGGTCGCTCGCCGCGACAACGCTCGATCGCCAGTTCGCACCGCGGCGCGAAGGCGCACCCGGGCGGAAGTTTGGCGGGATCGGGCGGCGTGCCTTTGATCGGTTGGAGTTTGGCCAAAGGCCGATCGACCCGCGGCACCGAGGCCAGGAGCCCGCGGGTGTACGGGTGAAGCGGCCGCCCATAGAGCGCTTCGGCCGGCCCCTGCTCCACCAAACGACCGGCGTACATGACGTTGACCCGCGAAGCGTAGCGCGCGACGACCCCGAGGTCGTGGGTTATCAGAATCATCGCGGTGCCCGTGTCGCGGCATAGCCGGCGCACCAGATCCAGGATCTCGGCCTGCGTGGTCACATCGAGCGCCGTCGTCGGCTCGTCGGCAATGACCAGGCGCGGCTCGCAACTCAGCGCCATCGCGATCATGACGCGCTGACGCATGCCGCCCGAGAACTGATGGGGAAAAGCGCGCAGGCGCGCCGCCGCATCCGGGATCTCGACCATCTTCAGGAGATCGCCGGCGCGCGCCGTGGCCTGACGGGGCGTCAAGCCGCGATGACGCTCCATGGCTTCGGTCAGTTGGCGGCCAACGGTGAGCACCGGGTTCAGCGCCGTCATCGGCTCCTGGAAGATCATCGCGAGTTTGGCGCCGCGCACGGCACGCAGGTCGCGCTCATCCATCGTCAGGAGATCGCGTCCTTCGAACAGCACTTGTCCGCCGGTGATCGTCGCCGGGGGTGTCGGCAGGAGCCGCATGATCGAAAGCGCGAACACGCTCTTGCCGCTGCCGCTCTCGCCCACGATCGCCGTTGTCTCGCCGGGCTCGACCTCGAGATCGACGCCGTCGACCGGCGTGATCGTGCGGTCGCGGAGGGCGAATTGCGTCTTCAGTCCCCGAACCGAGAGGAGCGCCATGGTCAGCGCCCTGACCGCCCGGCGAGGGCGGCCGCGGCTTCTCCGGCCAACCGACCGAGGTTGGTGGCCATCATGAGTCCCGAACCCGAGAAATAGCCCCAGTCGGCCGGTCCGGAGAGCCCACGCGCCGCACCGCCGCCGGCAAACAAATTCGGCAAAGGACGGCCGTCCCTGCGGCGCACACGGGCGCGCTCGTCGACCACGAGCCCCCCCTGCGTATGAAATACCGCGCCGGTCACTTTGACCGCGTAGTACGGCGGCTTGAGGGCTGGCTTGAGCGTGAAGTCGCGTCCAAAGCGATCGGACTTGGTTCCCGCGGCCATCGCTTCGACCTCGGCGATAGTCGCCGCCAGCGCCGCCGACGGTAGCCCTGTGACGCGCGCCAGGTCTGAAACCGATTCCGCCCGTCGCACCGCGCCCAATTCGACGCCGCGACGATATTCGATCGATTCGGAGCCGATGGCATGCCCGCGTTCGTCGTAGATGTTCCACACGACGTGATCGGGCTGGCGCAGCACCTCGAGGGCCTGCTCGGAGTAACCGCTCTCTTCATTGGAGAAACGCTCGCCGCGCAGGTTCACCTGGTAGCCCCCGACCGTGATGGTGTCCCACATCGGAATGCCGTGGGGATGGGCGACGGCGCCGTGCCCCTGGTAACTCGCCATGTCGGCGACCGCCGCACCGAGGGCCAAGCCCCAACGAACGGCATCGCCCTTGTTGCCGACGTGGCCGAAATACATCGCCTCTTTGATGGCTGGAATGTACTCGCGCACCATGTCCGCGTTACCGCCGAAGCCCGAGCAAGCCAGGACCAGGGCCGCGCAGCCGATATCCTCGCGACGGCCGTCCGGACGCTGGATCGCAATGCCGCGCACCCGTTCATCGTCCTCGACATAGAGATCGACCGCGGTAGCCCCCGGTACGAGATCGAGGCCCCGTCGCTCGACCGCCGCCAGCAGACCGCCTTCGAGTTCGGCTCCGGTCCGGTTCGGCGGTCCATGCATGCGGTGACGCTGATGCCCCGGATAGAGAAAGGACGTCAGCAATTCGAGCTTGACCCCGAGGTCGTCCATGATCCAATCGACCGTGCGGGCGGAGGCCTTGGCGATCGTCAGGACCATCGCCGCGTCGGTCTGGTATTTGGCCTTGGCAAGGATCTCTTCCGCCAATTGTGCGGGTGTATCCTCGACGCCGTGACGGCGCTGCAGCTTGGTCCCCGCCGCCGGGATGAGGCCCGAGGACAACGCGGTACTTCCCGACGGCGTCGGATCACGTTCGACCACGAGGACGTCGGCGCCCTGCCCGTGGGCCGCGAGCGCGGCGCACAGTCCACAAGCCCCGGCTCCGATGATCAGGACCGGAACCTCGGTTTCGAAACGGCGACCGGACGCCGACAGCACTGCCATGACTCAAACCCGCGCGAAAAAGGCCTCGAATGCTGCCACACACTCCGGTTCATCCAGGAGCGGCACATGGCCGCGATTGGGCACGAGCACGCTCACCATGTCGGGCTTCTCGGCGGCCATCTTGGCGAACGTATCGGCGGGCAGGATGATCGACAGAGCGCCGCGGATGGTCATCACCGGAATGTTGCGCATGGCGCGAAAGCGTTCCCAACTGACCGAGGAGTAGTTGCGTTCCCGATACTCGCGCGTGATGCCGGGATCGAAATCGAAGCGCACGCGGCCGTCCTCGTTCTCGACGAAAACCTGGCGGGCCCGCTTGAACCATTGTGCTCCATCGAGGCCCGGCAGCTCGGATTCCCGCATGCGGCGAAGCATGGTCGTTGCCTCGAGCCAATCGGGAAAATCCGGTGGAATGTCGAGGTAGTTGCGCACTTGCCCGCGTGCCCCGCTGGTCACCTCGGGACCGATGTCATTGAGAATGACGGCTTTGAGCAGCCCTTTGGTCGTGTGCGCGATCTCCATCGCCACCATTCCGCCAAGCGACGTCCCGATGATGATGACCTCGCGAATTCCGAGGTGGTTGAGCAGGGCGCGCGCATCGAGCGCATTCACATCGAAGCGGTAGTTCTTGTAGTGACGGTCGTATTCCGAACGGCCACAGCCGCGGTAGTCCATCGCGACCACGCGCCGGTTCTTGGACCAGCGCTCGGCGAAATCCTCGAACGATCGGGAGTTGCCGCTCAAGCCCGCCAAACACAGGATCGGGATCTTGGCCGCGCGCGGATCGCCATAGTCGCGATAGTAGAGCGACAGCCCATCCCTGGTGTGGAAGCGTCCTTCGCGCATGGATCCCCCTCGACCGGTCGATGCTAGTACGGGATCGCCGCGGTCGCGAGGGCCAGGCCAGCGCCCGTCGGCCGCCGCGCCGGCAACCCAGGCGGGAAGTCGGACATTGTCGAATGTCCCGGTCGTGGCCTTGCGCCGCCTGGGGGGCCCCTCCACTATTGCCCCAACGGACCATTGTCACGGGAGATACCTATGTCCTTCGTACGTTCGATCACTGCGGCCGTTTTCGCGGTCAGTCTGGCGGGCGCTGCACATGCCGCCGATCCCAAGGCTCTGACCCTCGGCACCGCCTCTGTCGGCGGGACCTACGCGATCTACGGCGGTGTCGTCGCCAGCCTGCTCACCGAGCAGATCAAGATCCCGGTTTCGACGCAGCAGACCCAAGGCCCGAATCAGAACATCCTGTTGCTCGAGTCCAAGGACATCGACATCGGCATGACCACCATGGGCGTCGCCCTGCAAGCTTGGAATGGCCAGGGCACATGGACCCAGGGCAAGCAGATGCGCAACTTCCGGGCCCTGTTCCCGATGTACGACACGCCGTTCCACTTCATTGCGACGGAACGCAGCGGCGTCAAAAGCGTGGCCGACCTCAACGGCAAGACGGTGGGCGTCGGCCCCGCGGCGGGAACGCCGGGCACCTATTTCCCGCTGATGTTCGACGCCCTCGGCCTCAAGGTCACGGTACGCAACGGCTCGGCCGCCGACATGGCCAACCAGTTGGGTGACGGCCTGATCGCCGCGTTCCCATTTGCCGCCGGCGTGCCGATCCCGAGCTACACCGAGATCGAAGCCCAGCGCCCGGTTCGCTTCTTCACGTTCACTGGGCAGGAGATCGCGACGCTCAAGCAGAAAATCCCCGAGCTGTCGGATTCGGTCGTCCCGAAGTCGGCCTACAAGTCGATGACCGAGGACCATAAGACGCTCGGGCTCTACAACTTCTTCGTCGCCCACAAGGAACTATCCGACGACGTCGCCTATCGCATCACGAAGGCCGTGCTCGACAACAATCCGGCGATGGTCAAAGGCCACGCAGCGGCCGTCGAAACGATCGCCGCCAACTGGAACCGCAATTCGTTCCTGCCGTTTCATCCCGGCGCCGTGAAGTACTTCACGGAAAAGGGCATCCAGATCCCGCAGAACCTGCGATAGGCGATCGAGGGCCGGTCCGAAAGACCGGCCCTGTCGTTTCCTGGTATGAGCACGACCGCCGGTACCGTCCAGACCTTGCCGACCGAAGAAGAGTTCGGCGGCACGCGGCGGAAACTTTCCGGACTGGGCGCCACCGCCGTCTACGCGCTGTGTGTGGCTTTCGCAGCCTTTCACCTCATCGCGCTCAACTTCTATCCGCTCGACGCGATCCTCTATCGCGCCATCCATTTCGGATGGGGCAGTGCGATCGGCTTCATGTTGATCGCCGCCAGCCGTCGCGCCCGCCTGAATCGCATCCCGTGGTACGACTGGCTGCTGATCGCGGCCACGCTGGGCTGCACGATCTACATCTGGCTCAATCTGCGCGAACTGCAGTTCCGCGCCGGCGCGCTGTTTACGACCGGGGATCTGATCGTCGGGCTTGTCGGAACGATCCTCGTGCTCGAGTTCTCGCGGCGCGCGGCTGGGATGGCGCTCACGATCATCGCGCTTGTCTTCATCGCTTACGGGCTGTTTGGCCAGCATCTTCCGGGAATCCTCTACCATCGCCCCTACTCGATCGGACGCTTCTTCACCTACGTGTTCAGCGACCAGGGTGTGTTCGGTCTCACCCTCGAGGTGTCCTCGACCTTCATCATCATGTTCGTGGCCTTCGCCGCGTTCCTGAACCGCTCGAAGGCGGGCGACTACTTCAACAACCTGGCGGTGGCGCTGGTCGGGTGGGCGCGCGGCGGGCCGGCAAAGGCAACCGTGGTGTCGGGCGTCCTGTTCGGCACGATCAGCGGGTCCTCGGTCGCCAACGTCGCGGCCTCGGGTTCGATCACCATCCCGATGATGCGACGGGTGGGTTACGACGGCGCCACGGCCGGTGCGGTCGAGGCGACGTCCTCGACCGGCGGTCAACTGACACCGCCCGTGATGGGGGCCGGCGCGTTCATCATGGCCGAGATCCTCGGCAAGCCCTACGCCGACATCGCCTACGCGGCGATCATCCCGTGCCTCTTGTTCTACATCGCCTGCTACGCCCACTGTGACTTGCACGCGGTCCGCCGCGGTCTACGCGGCCTGCCGCTGAACGAACTGCCGCGCCTGCTGCCGATGCTGATCCGGCTGTATCTGCTGTTGCCGATCGGACTCCTGATCTTCGGGTTCTTGAACGGCCAGTCGGCGTTTCGCGCCGCCGGCATCGGCATGATCGCCGCGGTTGTCGTGAGTTGGTTCGCTCAGGACACGCGCATGGGCATCCGCCAAATACTGGGGGCGCTCAACGACACGACGCGCGAGTGCCTACAGCTGATCGCCGTCTGCGCTTGCGCGGGAATCATCGCCGGAATCATCGCGCTCACCGGGATCGGCGGCCGTTTCGGGATTCTCATGCTGTCGATCGCCGGCGAGAGCCAAATCCTGGTGATGCTCTTCGCCATGGTCGTCGCCGTCATCCTCGGCATGGGCATGCCGACGACCGCCGCCTACGCAGTGGGGGCCTCCGTGCTAGCCCCGGGCATGATCAAGGTGGGCGTCGAGCCTCTGGTCGCCCACATGTTCATTTTCTATTTTGCGGTGATGTCGGCGATCACGCCACCGGTCGCCATCGCCTCCTGGGCGGCGGCGACGATGGCCCGGGCCGACCCGTGGGAGACATCGTGGAAAGCGGTGAAGATGGGCCTCGCCACGCTGATCGTCCCGTTCATGTTTTTCTATAGCCCGGCCCTCCTCGGCTCAGGCGACACCTGGTCCGTCATCCACGCAGCGAGTTCGGCGGCAATCGGCGTGTTCCTGCTCGCCGCCTCGACCGAAGGCTGGCTCAACGGACCGCTCGCGCGCGCTCCGCGAGTCGTCCTGTTCGCCGCGGCGATCGCCCTGATGATTCCCGAGATCTACACCGATCTCGGCGGGCTCGCGGTCGGTGTTGCCGTGTGGATTTGGCAGAGGGCACATCACGGCGCCAACCCCGGCGCCAAGGTGCCGACGGCGACCGTCGCGACCGTCTAGCGGACCTGCTGGATCGCCGACAGGACCCAAACGCCGCCGCTGGGCCGCACGAAAGTCCACACTTCGGTGGCCTCGCTCGGTTGGTCGCGATCCCCCTCGACCAACGAGCCATCGGTGGAATGCAGCGCGTAGTCGCGCGCTCTCCAGCGCATGGCGACGGTCGCGTATTCGCGATCGTCCTCGCGCCAAGCCTCGGCGAGGTCGCCCTGCTGCAGTTGCACGTCCTCGACCCGGTTCTCGATTCCCTTGGCGGCGTTGGCCGTCAGTTCCTCGGTGAAATAGCCGAGCATCTCTTCGGTCATCATCGAACGCAGCGCGCCGACGTCGCCCTGGCTCCACGCTGTCTGGATCTCGATCAAACGACGCTCGAACACCTCGTAGTCGTCCTTGGTGATTCCGAGATCGTCCTGCCGGACGGGCTCGGCCGGAATCGGCGCGGCGTCCGGCGGTGCCATGTCGATCGTCCGTCCCGTCGCTTCAGTCGTCCGTTCGTGGAGCGTCGGTTCGATGTCGCGACCGCCCGCAGGGCCACTAGCGGTCGACCCAGCGTAGGCATAGCGGTTGCCGTTGCCCGCCTGACGGCGCCGCCACCACATCATCACGAGGTAGATCACGCCACCGATCAACGCGAGTTGCAGCACCATGCCCAGAAAACCCGACAGACCCTCGAAACCGAGGCCGCTGCCAAGCAACAGTCCGACGAGGCCCGCGCCGATCAAACCGGCCATCAGCCCGCCCATGAACGATCGCTGGGGCGCCGGGGTGGGCGCATTCGGACGCGTGGCCGGCGCCGCCTGGGCCGGGCGATTGGGCGATGGAGCCGCCTGTTGTGGCGCCGGGGTGGCTGTGCGCTCAACCGGACGAGCCGCCGGCGCAGTCGGAGTCGCCGGAGCGCTCTGGGTGGTTCGCGCCCCGCGTGTCCCGACGCTCTTGCCACCACCGCCGCGCGCCTCGGCCAAGGCCGGCGCTACCGCAATGATGGCCGCCAACGCCAGAACCAGCCAACCCTTCCGATTCTTCATCGTCTCGTCCCCGCCAGAGAAATCACCAGACTCCGCCTATTGTGTCGGCGGCACCGTCCCTGTCAAATGGTCTAGCATTGGCAGAAGTCAATCGCCAATAGTGACGGTGGTGGTTGTCGCCGCCGCCAAACTCGACTATTCCCTTCGCCGTCAACGGCCTTCGAACACGAGAGCAATCCATGGACCACGTATTCAGTGATGGCGTCGCCGACACCAGCTTCGTCAACGGCTTGATTCGGATCGACTTCTTCCGCTTCAGCCAAGGCTCGGAGGGCGAAGGCGACAAGAAGCGGCCGCGCCGGGAGTTCAGCCATCGCCTCGTGTTGTCGCGCGACGCCTACCTGCAGATGCAGCAGGCCATGGCACAGATGACGCAACGCTTGATCGATCGCGGCATCATGAAACGCAACGATCCGGCGGCCAAGAAAGCCGAAAAGGACGCGAAGGCCGAAGCCAAGCCCGCCAAGAAGTAGGCGTCAACGCTCGGTCCGCTCCTCGCGCACGCCGCGGAGCAGGACGAAGCCGACGGCGAGAAACACCAGGATCGCGGCGATACCCCAGCGTTGGCTGCCGGTCGCCGCGGTCACCGCCGCGATCACGAGCGGCGCCACGAACGCGGTCGCTTTCCCCGACAGGGTAAACATCCCGTAGAACTGCCCGACGTTGGCGCTCGGCACGAGGCGCGCGATCAACGTGCGACTCGCGGCCTGCATCGGCCCGGCGGATAAGCCCATCACGATGGCGAACACCAAGAAAATGCGCTCGGCCAGAGTCGAAAACAGGCCGTCGCCGGGTCGCGGCGCGACCGCGTCGAACAGAAACAGGATACTGCCCTGCCCCGAGCCTGGGACCGGGACCGCGATCGACAAGGTGCCGAGCAACCCCAACGCAACGCCAAGGACGCCGATCATCACGGTGCGCTTCGAGCCGAGGCGGTCGTCGATCTGTCCGCCCACGACGGCGCCGAGCCCGGCAAACGCCGTCAGGATGATGCCAAGAATGCCGAGTTGTGTCGTCGTCCAGCCGAAGATTCCGTTGGCGTAGATCCCGGCGAAGGCGAACACCGCGCTCAAGCCGTCGATGTAGAGCATGTAGGCGATGAGGTAGCGACCGAAGTTGCGATAGTGCGGCAGGCGGCCAACCGTCCGGCGCAATTCGTGGAGGCCTTCGCGCACGGCCACCGCTATCGGGCGGCCGGAGCGCGGCACGTCGGGCGTGAACAACAGCATCGGCAGGACGAACAGCGCGAGCCAAATCGCGGTAAAGGGACCGACGATCCGGTCGTGTTCGTGCGCCCCGCGATCGAGCCCGAACAGCGGTTCGGCGGGAAGGTTGAAGGCGAACAATAGGACGAGGAGCGCCACCAGCCCTCCTGCGTAGCCGAGACCCCACGCGTAACCGCTGAGGCGTCCCAGTCGCTCTGCGGCGACAAGGCTCGGCAGCATGGTGTTGTTGAACACGATGGAGAATTCGGCACCGACCGAGGCGAGAGTCACGGCGACAAGGATGGGTGCGATCACCGCGGGGTCGCCGGGGCGCGCCAGCCACAACGCGGCGGAGGACGCGATCAGGATGACCTGAAGGCCGAGCGTCCAGGGCTTGCGCGGTCCCCAGGCATCGGCGATCGAGCCTAGGACGGGGCTCAGGAGCGCAATCGCCACCCCCGCGATCCCCAACGTGTAACCCCACAACGCCTGGCCGCGGACCGGGTCCCCGACCACGACCGAGGTGAAGTATGGCGCGAAGATGAACGTCAGGATGAGGGTGAAATAGGGCTGGTTGGCCCAGTCGAACAACGCCCAGCTGAACTGGCCCAGGCGGCTCGCGGGCGCCCGCCCGAGCACCGTGGTGGTCGCGACCCTTTGCGTTTCCACGTATCCCTCGAAGGCGGCTGCACCGCCGCCGCGATCTTAGGTCATCGGCCCGACACGCGCAGCGATTTGATCGCCGACTTGGCCCTTTGTCGGTGCGGTCGCATCTGTTAAGTCGTCCTGATTGGGATGGGTGGCTGAGTGGTTGAAAGCACCGGTCTTGAAAACCGGCAAAGGCGCAAGCCTTTCGTGGGTTCGAATCCCACCCCATCCGCCAGAAAAATTGAAATACCTCTTATTTACAGTGCATTAGATGCGGTCATGCCAGGTTACCCACGTCTCAACCTACACCGCACTGCATCTGCGGCGGCGCACCGCCGCTCCGCGACCACGTAGGTCCGCATTCCCCGTCACCCCGCGGTGGTGCTGGCCGCGGAGTAGGGCCGACAAGCGAGCGGGCGGCGCAAATCACTCCGGCGGCTCAGCCACGTGACGGCTGGGTTCCCTGTGCTCGTGAGGCAGCACCCGCACAACCTCGATGAGGCCTGGGGCCGCTATTCGGCAGAAGATGACATGGACCGGGGTCCTGACCGGTGCCTCGCGGCTCTCCTGGCGGCTATGTGAATGTGGAAACTAGGAAGCCCAGCGCGGATCTCGTTCTGGTTCTTCGTTGTCGGCCCTGTGGATCGGCTGCGATTTCCCGTGTGAACCTGAACGATCGCATCCCGCCCTCGACCTGTGGCACGCTCGCGTTGATGCGCTCGCTGGCCGCC
>Ga0194132_10001627_pt1 | contig 45059 bp, 41 predicted proteins | sample TA2KigOf80mmetaG_FD_148612 | JGI IMG/M metagenome (GOLD analysis project Ga0194132, IMG submission 148612) | Freshwater microbial communities from Lake Tanganyika, Tanzania - TA2015054 Kigoma Offshore 80m | ecosystem: Environmental > Aquatic > Freshwater > Lake | place: Tanzania: Lake... | reverse complement strand
TGAGCAGGTGTGGAACTACGTGAAGAACCACGGAATCGGGCGGATGTTGCTGCGCCAAGCGGACGACCTCAAGTGCGCCGTCCTGGCGCGCCTACGATCCCTGCAACGCCTGCCCTGGACTATCAAAATGTTCTTCCTGACCAAGGACACCGTGTACGCCGCAGGTTGAACTCAATGTCTACTAACCAACGGTCTGATTAATAGCTAACTCATTTGTCGAGGCCACTCATGAAGCGCGCCGCCCGCCCGGTCTCCCCGGCAGGCGGCGCGGCCCCTCATCGCCAGCCTAACGCGGTATCAGCGTAGTCCCCACCGGAACATCACCCAGGTGCCCGCCCCAGTAGATCGCCGTGCCGCCTTCCATACTCCGTCGCAAACTCCACGGACCCCCGCCCACCTTGCTGTGGTACACCGCAAGGTCCGTCTCGCCGTCCCCGTCATAGTCGCCAGGCGCCGGTATGTCGCCATTGTGACCGCCCCAGGAGATGGCGAAACCGGTTCCATTCGAACTCCGCCGGATACTCCACGGATTTCCCCCGATCTTGCTGTGAAAGACCGCTACGTCTGTTACACCGTCGCGGTCGAAATCTCCCGAAACCGGCAGGTCGCCGTCAAGGCCACCCCAATTGAGACGCCACACGCTCTCGTCCGAACTACGAATGATCGACCACGGCCCCCCACCCTTCTGGCTGTGATAAATCGCCAAATCCGTCGTGCCGTCGCCATCGTAGTCGCCAACCACCGGAATGTCGCCCCCACTGCCCCCCAGCAACTTCTCTTCCACCCACCCGTCCCCGGTGTGGCGGATCGTCCACAAACCGCTATTGCGGTTGTAGACCGCCAGGTCGCACTGGAAGTCGCCGTCGTAGTCGCCAAGCAGCGGAACGTCGCCGCTCCTGCCTCCCAACCGGAATACCTGAACAGCCCCGTTTGCGGAGTCCCGCACCGACCATATGCCGTTCGCCGAGTAAATGGCAAGATCGCTCATTCCGTCCCCATTCACATCACCGCAAAGCGGAATGTCTCCCGCCGCGCCACCCAGCGTAACTCCCATCCCGCTGCCGCTGCTCGGTCGCAGGCTCCACACGCCGCCATGATTGGAATGAAAGATCACCAGATCCTGGATCCCATCATCGTCAATGTCGCACCGCGGCATCGCGTTCGAAGGATAGTATTCGGACTCCCGTTCGTCCTCCGTCATATCCTCCTCCTCCGTGGTGGGACCGGCCAGTTCGCCGGCCTGGAAAGTCTTCACATCGTCCTCCGGCGGGTCCGACGCGGCACTCGATGTTGTCGGCCCCGCCTGCACACTGATTCCGTGGAGGATTCTGAATCCTTGCACCCTGGTTGCTGGTGTCTTCAAAAGCCCGTAATGGATCGAAAAGGTGAACTGCCGCTTTTTCCCCGAATTGGCTTGAAGGGTGAAGCCAACCCTGCAGTCCACTCCCGCTTGGTAGAACTCCGGCCCGCCTGGCTTGGTCAACACCGCCTTGCAGCCACGGCTTACCGTCACCATCCCCTGGCGTACCGCCTTGCCTTTGACCATAACAAACTTCTTCGTCCAACCCGAGCCGGAAACAATGCCCGGCGAGAACATGCAGCCCGCCGGTTGCGTAATGGTCGTCCGATAGATGTTCCTCCCCTGGGAGTAGACCTCCCGTTTGGCCGCGGTCCTCCACCGTGTGCCCAGAATTGGCTCGCACTCCTTGTTCGATGTCGCCTCAAGGCTTCCTGCCCCGAGTATGCTTCCCGCTAAAACAACCGCGGCATGAATAACTTTTTTCACAGTAGTCTCCATTGGCTCATTAAGTAGATAGGCAGAGTTATCTGCCGACACGAATGTAGTGGCAGGGGAAGCGGCAAGTATTACCAGTACCGGCAAAGAGTACGGCCATCGTTCGTCCCCTGGGCTTCGGCCCCGGGGGCACTTTCCAGATCCAGATCTCTGCCATAGAGAGTCTCGTTGACTTCGCCCGTTGTGGGCCTCGCCTCAGGGCCGCCGGCTCCTTACCGGCGGCCATGGCATCGCTTGTGGATGGCCGCCTTCGGACTCTCCGGGGTCGCCGCATTTCTCGCCTCGCGGCACAGGCGCGAAATCGGCGTGCTCATGGCGCTCGGCGCCCGCCTCATCGCCGTGTTGCTGCTCATGGTCCGCCAAGCCGTCTGGCTCATCGCCCTCGGACTCGCCACCGGTACCCTCTTGGCGGCCGCCGTCGAAAAGTCTATGGCTTCCGGCTTGCGACTCCTCGCGGTGGGTACCTACCTCGCCGTTGCCGCATTTCTCGCCGCCGTAGCCCTGCTCGCCATGTTGTCCCCCCACTGCGCGCCAGGCTGGATCAATCTTGGTAATTGCCCTCCGCGAGGCCCGCTGAGATCGACTCCGCCTAGCTAGGTCTGACCGGGCCGTCTTGGGGCCAAGAAAAATACGGTAACAGCCGGCTGAAAAATTGATCTGTCGATTTTTCAATGACTTGGCGATTTGGACCCCACTTTTGCCGCCCATCGTCGGTTATACTCCCCACGACAGAACGTCTTCGACTTGTGAAGGATCTCTCACGATGGGTTCGTTTCGCACACATCAGGCTCCCCTGCGCCCGACTGGCCCGGGTTCGTTTCCCCAGCGCGCTTTCCCGGGTTCGTTTCCCCAGCGCGCTTTCGCGGGTGCGTTTCCTCAAATCCTGCGACCCCGGGTTCGTTTCTACAGGTCCTGTCTCGGGTTCGTTCCTACGAACGCTTGGCCTCAAAAAAGCACTTGACTTTCAAGAAGTCATACGTATAAGTGAAACAGCCGTATGAATCCGGAAATCGCCACCCAGGAGGCCGTCAACCCCGACCCACGCGACACCAAGGACCGCATCCTCGATGCCGCCGAAGTCCTCTTCGCCCAATACGGCTTCGACGGCGCCTCCCTCCGTGCCATCACTCAACTCGCCTCCGTCAACCTCGCCGCCGTCAACTATCACTTCCAGACCAAGGAAGCCCTCCTCAAAGCCGTCTACCTCCGCCGCCTGCGCCCCCTCAACGCCGACCGCCTCGCCCGCCTCGACCAGCTCGAATCCCAAGCCCAGGGTCATCCCATCCCCCCCGCTGCCATCGTCCGGGCCCTCATCGCCCCTGCCTTCGCCGCCCTCGAAGCCGGCAATCCCGCCATCGCCCTCATGGGCCGCGCCTTCGCCGACCCCTCCGACTCCCTCCGCGCCATCCTCCCCGAAATCCTCGGCGAAGTCGCCGCCCGCTTCCTCGCCGCCCTTCGCCAGTCCCTCCCGCACATGCCGCCGGACCTCCTCGCCTGCCGCATGCACTTCGTCATCGGATCCATGGCCATCACCCTCATGGCGCCCAACCTCCTGGAATCCGTTTCCCACGGCCGCGCCCGGCTGCCCGAACACCCCATCCTTCTCGAAGAACTGGTCCAATTCACTGCGGCCGGCCTGGCCGCTGAAAGGGGCGCCCACGCATGATCCACCTCCTCTGCGCCGCAGCCATTCTGGTCACCGCGCAAACCCCGCCCGAAGTCGAGCTCACCCTCGCCCGTGCCACCGAACTCGCTCTCGCCCCCGACGGGAACGCGCGGGCTCTTCTCGCCCGCGAGTTCGTCCGAGCCGCCGAAATCCGTTCGAAGCAGGCCCGTTCCGCCTTCCTCCCGGACCTCGCCTCTTCGTTCACCTACGCCAGCCAGACCCGCAATCTCCAGGCCTTCGGCTTCGACGTTCGCCTCCCATTCCCCGGCGTCTCCATCCCAACCTTCGTCGGCCCGTTCACCGTCGCCGACGCCCGCGCCACCGTTTCCCAAACCGTCTTCGACCTCGCCGCCATGCGCCGTTACAAAGCCGCCCGGCTCCACATCGAACAGGCCCGTGCCGAAGAGCGGGCCGCCCAGGAAGCCGTCCGCCAGCAGGTGGCCAGAGCCTGGCTCTGGACTCTCCGCGCTAAAGCTCTCGCCGACGCCGCCCGTGCCTCGGTTGATCTCGGCGAATCGCTTCTCAAGCTTGCCGAAAATCAGAAGGCCGCCGGCACCGGAACCGGCATCGACGTCACCCGCGCTCGCGCCGAACTTGCCGCCGGCCGCCAGCGCCTCGCCGCGGCCACCAACGAATCGGACCGCGCCCGGCTCGGCCTGCTCCGCGCCACCGGGCTTCGCCTCGATACACCCTTCCATATCGCCGGCACACTCGCTGTCCACCCTGTCGATCAACTCGATCCAGCCCAAGCCACCGGCCACGCGCGCGCCAACCGCCAGGACCTCGCCGCTCAGCGCCAACGCCAGTCTGCCGCCCAAGTCTCTCTCGGCGCCGTATCCGCCGAACGCCTCCCCTCAGTCCACGCCGGCGGCGACTACGGAACCATCGGCCGCGGTCTCGATCGCACCCTTCCTACTCGCACCATCGGGCTCTCCGTCCGCGTGCCTCTCTGGGATGCCGGCCGCCGCGACCTCCGCCGCGCCGAAAGCGCCATCAACATGCGCACGGAACGCATTCGCGTGGCCGACCTCGAACAGCAGGTGGAATACGAAGTGCGCGCCGCCCTCGAAGCCATCGACTCCGCCGTCCAGCAGATCGGTGCCGCCGAAGAGGGTCTCACACTCTCTGAGAACGAACTCGCCCAGGCCCGCCGCCGCTACGAGGCCGGCTTTGCCGCCAGCATCGAACTCCATGGCGCCCAGACCCGTCTGGCCGCAGCCCGCGACGCCCGCATTGCGGCCCTCTACAACCACAACCTCGCCCGGCTCGAACTCGGCGCGGCCATGGGCACCCTTCAGCAATTTGTTCAGTAACTGGAGTAACGAAGGAGATTAGCCACCATGAAGAAACTGCTCCCGGTAATTGGTATCCTCTGCGCGGCCGTGGCCCTCTTTTTCTACTTTCGGAAGGCCAATGTCGAAGACACCGCCATCCGCCTCTCCGGCAACATTGAACTTCGCCAGGTGGACATCGCATTCAAGCCCCCCGGCCGCCTGGTGGAACTCGCCGTCGAAGAAGGCGATTCCGTCAAACAGGGCGCCCTCATCGCCCGGCTCGATCCGGAAATCCTCACCCGCTCCAGGCAGCGCGAAGAGGCCGCCATCGCCGCCGCACAGTCCGGCATCGCCCAACTCCACACCGCCATCGGCTTCCAGAAGGAGACCATGGCCGGGGAAACCGATCTGCGCCGTGCCGATCTCGCCGCCGCGGAAGCGCGCCTGAAGGATCTCGAAGCCGGCGCCCGCCCCCAGGAAATCGAACAGGCGGAAGCCGCCCTGGCCGAAGTCCGCGCCCGCAACCTCCAGGCACGGCGCGACTATGAACGGGCTCACAAGCTCTACCAGGCCGACGACATCTCCACCGCCCAGCATGATCAGTTCAAGACCCTGCTCGACTCGACAACCGCCGCCGCCCATGCCGCCGCGCAGCGGCTTAGTCTGCTTCGCGCCGGCGCCCGCCCCAATGATCTCGAGGCCGCCCGCGCTCAGGTGGCCCGCGCCCGCGCCGCTCTTACGCTCACCGGCGCCCAACGCCTCGACATCCAGCGCCGGGAGCAGGAGGTTACGGCCCGCCGCGCTGAACTGGAACGCGCCCGCCTCAACGTCTCCGTGCTCGACGCCCAACTCGGCGACCTCACCATCCACGCCCCCATGGACGGCGTCGTCCTCTCGAAACCAGCCGACCCCGGCGAGGTTCTCGCCGCCGGCACTACCGTCATCTCCCTCGGCGACCTCGACCACCCCTGGCTTCGCGGCTACGTCAGTGAGCGCAACCTGGGCCGCATCCGCCTGGGCCAGGCCGTCCGCATCACGACGGACTCACACCCCGGCAAGGTCTATGAAGGCCGCCTCAGCTTCATCTCCGCCGAAGCCGAGTTCACCCCCAAGCAGATCCAGACCAACGAGGAGCGCCAGAAACTGGTCTACCGCATCAAGGTAGACGTCAGGAACCCTGGCCGTGAACTCAAGGCCAACATGCCGGCCGACGCGGAGATTGTGCTCAATGGCGCCCAGTGAACTTGCCATCAACGCCCACAGTCTCGCCCGTCGCTTCGGCTCCATCGAAGCCGTCAGCGGATTCTCGGTTGCCATCCCGCGCGGCGAAATCTTCGGCCTCGTAGGCCCCGACGGCGCTGGCAAAACCACGGCAATCCGTATGCTCGCCGGCCTCGTCGACCCCGATAGCGGCACGCGGAGCGTGGCGGGCCTCGACGTCGCAAGCCAACCCGATGCCGTTAAGGACCGCATCGGTTACATGGCCCAGCGCTTCGGCCTCTACCAGGACCTCACCGTCGAAGAGAACATGGCCTTCTACGCCGAACTGTTCGGCATCTCTCGCACCGAACGCGAGCAACTCTCACGGCGCCTCCTCGCCATGACCCGCATGCAGCCCTTCTGCCGCCGCGCCGCCGGCAAGCTATCCGGCGGCATGAAGCAGAAGCTCGCCCTCATGTGCACCCTTCTGCATAAGCCCGAAGTCCTGCTCCTTGACGAGCCCACCAATGGCGTCGACCCGCTCTCCCGCCGCAACTTCTGGGTCATCCTCACCGAACTCGCCGCCGAAGGCCTCACCGTCTTCGTCACCACTACCTATCTCGATGAAGCCGAGCGCTGCCACCGCGTCGGCCTCATGCACCGCGGCTGCATCATCCGCTGCGATACACCCGCGGGCCTCCGTGCCGCGCTTCCGGAATCCTGCTACGCCCTCACCTGCGCCCAGCCCCGCCAGGCCCGCCGCCTGCTGCTTGATCTGCCGGCGGTTCTCGCCGCCGAACCCGCCGGCGCCGTGCTCCACGTCTTCCTCAAACCGGGCCACGCGGCCGGGGCCATCGAGTCCGGGCTCACCGCCGCCGGCATCTCCGGCTTCGAACTCCACTCGGTCGAACCCTCACTCGAAGATGTGTTCATCGCCGAGATCCGGAGGGCCGCGTGAATCCCGCCGTTGTACTCGAAGGCCTTTCCAAGCACTTCGGCGGCTTCACCGCCGTCGATGACGTCTCGCTCACCGTCGCGCGCGGCGAAATCTTCGGGTTCCTGGGCCCCAACGGGGCGGGGAAGTCCACCACCATCCGCATCCTCTGCGGCCTTCTCGCGCCCAGCGCCGGAAAGGGCTTCGTCGGCGGCTTTGACGTCGCCAGCCAGTCCGAAGAGATCAAACAGAACATCGGCTACATGTCGCAGAAGTTCTCGCTCTATGACGACCTCACCGTCGAAGAGAACCTGGATCTCTTTGCCGGCATCTACGCCGTGCCGCATGAGCGGCGCGAGGAGCGCAAGGCCTTCGCGCTCGGTCTCGCCGGCCTTGAGGACCGGCGCGGCACCATGACCCGTCTGCTGCCCGGCGGGCTCAAGCAGCGTCTGGCCCTGGGCTGCGCCGTGCTCCACGATCCGTCCATCGTCTTCCTGGATGAGCCCACCTCAGGTGTCGATCCCATTGCCCGCCGTGCCTTCTGGGATCTCATCTACCAACTCTCCGAATCCGGCCGCACCGTCTTCGTCACCACGCACTACATGGAAGAGGCGGAATACTGCCACCGCCTCGCGCTCATGTACCGCGGCCGCGTCATTGCCCTCGGCTCACCCGCCGGGATGAAGCAGACGGCCGGCGCCGGTTCGATGGAAGAGGTCTTCGTCACCCTCATTGAACGCGAGGAAGCCTCGCCCGACCGGAGGAAGACCGAATGAACCTCCGCCGCATCCGTGCCGTGGCCCGCAAGGAGTTTCTCCACATCCTCCGCGATCCGCGCAGCCTCGTCATGGCGCTCGCCATGCCTCTGTCACTGCTGCTGCTGTTCGGCTACGCGCTCACGCTTGACGTCGACCGCATCCCGATGCTGATCGAGGACCAGGACGGCACGCCCGAAAGCCGGGAACTCGCGCGCCGCTTCGCCGGCTCGCGCTACTTCACCGTCAAGGCACAGGTGGATTCTCCTCGCGCCATCGACAGGGCCATTGACCGCGGCGAGATCCTCATGGGTGCCGTCATCCCGCGCGGCTTCGGGGAACAGATGCAGAAGGGCGGCCAGGCCACCGTTCAACTGCTGCTCGACGGCGGCGATTCGAACACCGCCGCCATCGCCCTGGGCTATGCCGATGCCTTGGTCCAGCTTTATGGGGCCGAACTGCGCCTGGAGTGGCAGTCCCGGCGCGGCGCGCCCAAACTCGAGATGCCCGTCGATGCGCGGCTCCGCGTGCTGTACAACGAGGAACTCAAGTCCAAGAACTACATCGTGCCGGGGCTCATTGCCGTCATCCTGATGCTCATCGCCTCCATGCTTACTTCGCTCTGCGTGGCCCGTGAGTGGGAGTCCGGCACCATGGAGCAGCTTCTGTCCACGCCCGTGCGCCCGTTCGAACTACTGCTCGGCAAGCTCAGCGCGTACTTTGTCCTGGGTATCGCCGACATGGTCATCTCCCTGGTGGCCGGTGTCGGGATCTTCGGCGTCCCGCTGCACGGCAGCGTCTGGGTGCTGTTTCTTTCCGCCTGCGTCTTTCTGTTCGGCGCGCTCTGCTGGGGCCTGATGCTCTCGGCCGCCATGCGCAATCAATTGATGGCGTATCAGGCGGCCCTGCTCAGTTCCTTCCTGCCGGCGTTCCTGCTCTCGGGCTTTGTCTACGCCATTGAGACTATGCCCCTTCCGCCGCGCATCATCTCGCACATCGTGCCCTCCCGCTACTTCGTCACCATCCTCAAGGGGATCTTCCTCAAGGGCATCGGACTGGAGTTGCTGTGGGGTGAGTTGCTTCTGCTCGCTGTCTACGCCGCCATCGTGATGACGCTCGCAGTGCGCAAGCTGCGCCAGAAGGTGGCCTGACCATGAACTGGGAACGCATCTTCGTCCTGCTGCGCAAGGAGCTGAAGCAGGCTCTCCGTGAACCCCGCATGCGGGTGATGCTGGTGATGCCGCCTCTGCTCCAACTGATCATCTTCGGCTTCGCCGTGAATCTCGATGTCGATCACGCCTCCATCGCGTGGATGGATCAGGACCGCTCCCCGCAGAGCCGCGAGTTGCTTGCCGCCTTCACCGGCAGCGGCCGCTTCGAAGTGGTGCGCACGCCTGCCAGTGAACGCGAGGCCTCCCTGGTGCTTGACCGTGGTGAGGCTCAGGCCGTGGTCCGTGTTCTGCCCGGCTTCGGCCGCGACCTTCTGCGCGCGCGCCCCACCGAAGTGCAGGTCCTGGTGGACGGCACCAACTCGAACACCGCTCAACTCATCGGCTCGCAAACCCGCGCCATTGTTCAGCGCTATGCAAGCGGCGTGCTGGCCGATTGGCAGAGGCAGAAACTGGTGGGCGCCACCGCCGATGGCCCCGTGCGGCTGGCCGTGCCGCGTCTGGCCAGCGAACCGCGCGTCTGGTTCAACCCCGAGTTGCGGAGCCGGAACTACTTCGTCCCGGGCGTGCTGGTGAACATCATCGCGCTCATCACCATCATGCTCACCTCCATGGCCATCGTGCGTGAAAAGGAGATCGGCACCATGGAGCAGTTGATGGTCTCGCCCGTGCGGCCCCTGGAACTGGTGCTCGGCAAGACGCTGCCGTTCGCGTTGGTGGGCATCTTTGACCTGTTCCTGGTGACGGCCGCCGCGCTCATCATCTTCAAGGTGCCTTTCCGGGGCAGCGCTGCTTTCCTGCTCGCCAGTGCCTGCCTGTTCATCCTCAGCACCCTCGGCTTCGGACTGTTCATCTCCACGGTGTCGCGCACCCAGCAGCAGGCCATGATGTCCACGTTCTTCTTCTTCCAACCGGCCTTTATGCTGAGCGGCTTTGCCTTCCCCATCCGCAACATGCCGGAAGCCGTCCAGTGGCTCACGCTGATTAACCCAAACCGCTACTTTCTGGAGATCGTCCGCGGTGTCTTCCTGAAGGGCTCGGGCTTTGATGTTCACTGGCCGCAGTTCGCCACGCTGGCCGTGTTCGGCGTGGTGATTCTCACCCTGAGCGCGGCCCGGTTCCGTAAGAGGCTGGACTGATGGGCTAGAACACCACACGCGCGCCAAGCTGGATCTGCCGGGCCGGCCGCGCCGCGCTGATCACGCCGAAGCCCGGGCCCTGAAACACGTTGGCGGGCGTGTTCCAGTTCGTGAGATTGGGCAGATTGAAGCTTTCGGCGCGCACTTGCACCCGCTTCCCCTCACCCAGCCGGAAATCCCGCAGCAGGGCCGCGTTGAGGGTGATCAAACCCGGTGCGCGGATGTGGCCCATGCCCTGATTGCCAAAAGTGTAGTCCGCGGGCTGGGCAAAAGCTGAAGTATCGAACCATCGAAGGATGGTGCGTTGGCCCGGGGGCAGATTCGGGTTCCTGAGAATGTCGGCCCGCTGGGGCCCGGCTGAAAAGGCGAAGGTGTTGTTCACCTGCGTGGCCACCGTGACGGGTCCTCCGGTCTGAACCACGTAGACGCCGCTCAGGCTCCAGCCGCCGGCCAGGCGTTGAAGCAGGCCCGGACGGTTGAGGAACGCGCGGCCTGGACCGAACGGAAGTTGCAGTACGCTGCTCATCGTCGCGCGGTGCCGGATGTCGATGGTGGAGGGGCCGTAATCGGCCCGGCGGTTGTAGAAGTTGGAGAAACTGCCCTCCTCGTCACCGAAGGCAGACGTGCCGGAATCCATGTTGTCCAGCGTCTTCGACCACGTGTAGGTGCCCATCGCGTTGAACCCGCGCGAGAAGCGTTTTTCGCTCCGCACCAGCAGCGCGTGATAGCTGCTCACACCCAGAGCGGGCGCCACCAGCGTTACCTGGCTGAACTGAGGGAAGGGCCGGTGCAGGCGGTTTGCTCCGGGCGCCAACAGAGCCGGTGGAATCTGGTTCGTATTCATGTTGTCGGAAGCCAGTTTGCGCGACAGATTGCCAATGTAGCCATACTCCACCATCGCCCGGCCGGGCAGTTCATGCTGAATGCGAAGGCTCGGCTGCAGGGAGTATCCGGTGCGCCGCTTGGACTCGAAGTAAGTAACGGCCTGCGTTGGATTGACGGCCAGCGGTGTTGCCCCGAAGCGGTCATCCAGCGGCAGCCGCTCAAGGCTCGGCACGGGAAGATTGCTGGTGAGCGTATACGGGATCGCCGTGATGTTGTCCTGCAGCACCAGGTTGGCCGAACGCTCAAACCCCAGCGTGGCGGAGTTGGGCACCGCCCGGTCAAACGGGTGGGCGAAGAACGCACCAAAGCCGCCGCGAACCACCGTCTTCTCCAGGCCGAAAGGCCGCCAGGCAAAGCCGGCTCGCGGCGCGAAGTTGTTCCAGTCACCATCGAAGGGAGAGGTGCGGTAACCTCCCACACCGAGGAATTTCACCACGCCCGGCGTGCCGGACACGGGATTGATGGCCAGGGGATCGAAGCTGTTGATCCGGTTGTTGGCATCGGCCATCGGCGTGTCGGCTTCCCAGCGAACGCCCAGGTTGAGCGTGAGCGAGCGGTTCACCTGCCAGTCATTCTGCGCGAACCAGGCGATGTAGTAGCTGTGACGGTCGAGTTCATCGGTGTCGCGGATGTTGTAGGTGGTGGGGACGCCCAGAAGCAGGGTGGCGAAGCCGTTGCCGGAGTTTGTGTTGCCTGGAATGCCAGACATGCCGCGCGAGAACACAAAGCGCCCGGACACCGTGGCCCGCAGCACCTCGAAGTTGTTCGAAGGCCGGAACTCTCCGCCGAACTTCCAGTTGTTGCGCCCACGCAGCACGGAGATGTTTTCGATGAACTGCATCTGGCGGATGGGGAACTGACGGCGTTCCTGCGACGATGCTCCCAGCGGGGCGTAGGCGGCCGGCGCCATGTTCGGAAAGAAGTCGTCGGAGACGCCCTTCAGGCCCAGCTTGCCGGGCCAACCCTCGCGGTAGCCGCGCGCGAAGCTGCGGAAGCTGCGGGCGCCATAGGTAAAGCGCAGTTCGTTCACCACGCTGGGCGTCAGCACACGGGTCCAGGCGCCGTAGTAGAAAGACGTCGCGCCTTCGGACTGATTGACGGTATCGGCCGCGGCCACCGGATAGACGCTGCTGCGCGCCGACTCGCTGGTGCTCCACAGCCAGCGGAACGTGAGCCGGTCATTGCTGTTGAACGCATGGTCGATCTTCACCGTGACGTTCTCGCCCCGCGTGCGGTTCACTTCGTTGGCGCGGTAGTTGTTGACGCCGGTCACATCGTCCGGCGCGCGGTTCGGCAGCGGGTAAAACGGGATGAGTGCCGCGCCCACGCTGTTGAATCGCGAACGCGGCACGATGTTGCCAGGGAACGCCGTACGCCGCACGGCGGTCCCTTCCAGGCGTCCGCTGAACGGATCGTAGACGGGCGTCACGCCGCGGGCAGTGGCACTGGCGGAGAAGTCTCCCTCGCGTTCGATCAGCGACGGCACGGTGAGGCTGCGGATGACACCGTCATTGCGCCGCGTGCCCTGATGCGCCACGAAGTAGAACGTCTGGTCCCGCCGGATGGGTCCGCCGAGCGAGCCGCCGTAGAGGTTGAAGCGCAGGGCGGGCTTCTCGCGGCGCGTGCCGGAGACGGGCGAAAAGAAGTTGGCCGCATCCAGAACCTCGTTGCGGAAGTACTCAAACAGAGACCCGTGCAGCTTGTTTGTGCCGGCCTTGGTGTTGGCGATGATGATGCCGCCGGCCGAGGCGCCGAACTCCGAGGAGAAGCCGTTGCCCATGATCCGGATCTCCTGCAAGGTCTCAATGGGCGGGTCCCAATTCGAACTGGCGATACCCAGGCGCATGTTCTGGCCGGCGCCGCCGTCAATCCAGAACATCTGGGAACCGACGCGCCCGCCCGCGAGCGAGAAGGTGGGCGAGCCGCCGGTCTCGTTCTGCACGAAGACGGCCGCGCCCGCAACCTCCACGATGTTCAACGCCCGGCGATCCCCCATGGGCATGTCTTCAATGGTCTTGGCCTCAATCAACTGACTGGCGTCGGAGGTGCGCGTTTCAATGAGCGGCGGGTCGGCTTCCACGGTTACCACCTCCGAGGTTGCGCCCAGTTCCAGCTTCAATGTCAGTTCCAGCGTCTGGCCCGTGGTGAGCACGATGCCCGAGCGCTGCAGCTTGCGGAATCCGGTGGCCTCCGCCTCGACGCGGTAGCCGCCGATGGGCAGCGCCCGGAACACAAAGGCGCCTTCCTGGTTGGACTGCGTGGGATACTCCTGCGCGGTCTCCAGTTGCACGGCCACCACGCGCGCGCCCGGCATCGGCGCGCCTTGGGCGTCCGTGATCAGACCGGCAATCGAAGCACCCGTCTGTTGTGCCACCGCCGCGGCGGCAGCCAGCAGCCAGAATGCGAGCACCCTCACCATGAGAATCATCTTACCGGGCGGTCAGCAGCCGAGCGCGGTGGCCAGGGCGGGGAAGTCCCGCGCGGTGACGTCGAACTCCCCGGCCGGCGCCGCATCGCGCTTGACGCCGGGGCCGAATTCGAGGGGCCGCGGGACATAGCCCGTGCGCATGCCGACGCGCCGGGCTGCATGCAGGTCGTTCGGATGCGCGGCGACCATCATCACCTCGCCGGGCGGCAGGTCCAGCAGTTGGCACGCGGTGAGATAAGCTTCCGGGTCCGGCTTGTAGTGCCGCGCCAGTTCCGCCGACAGGATGCAATCCCACGGCAGCCCGGCCCGCTTGGCCATGTTGGTGAGCAGGGAGAGGTTGCCGTTCGAAAGCGGCGCGATGGTGTACTTCGTCTTCAGACGGGCCAGGCCGGCAACCGCGTCAGGCCACGGGTCCAGGCGGTGCCAGACGAAGTTCAGATGGCGCCGTGCGGCCTCATCGAGTTTCCCCAACCCGAACTCGTCAAGAAGGGAATCGAGGATCATGCGATGCAACTCATCGATCTTCTTCCAGCCCAGTTCGCCGGTGCGGACACGGTTCATGGCGGGGCCATAGCCCGCGCGCCAGCGGTCCGCCAGGCGCGCCCAGTCCACCTCGAGGCCACGGGATTTGTTGAACGACGCACCCTCGCGGATGATGCTGCCGCGCCAGTCAACCACGGTGCCGAATACATCGAACGTCAGGGCCTTCACGGCCGGAGCGGCTGCCAGCGCGGCTGGCGCGGCAAGAAATTCGCGGCGTCTCATCGCAGCCACCTCGCGAACCAGGCATGCACTTCGCCGTAGAAGAACCGGTTGTCCTCGCCCTTGAGAATCCAATGATTGGCATCGGGAAAGACGATCAGCTGGCGGGGGATCTTCAGCCTCTGCAGCACACTCCAGTTCTCAAGCGTCTGGTTCAGCGGCACCCGGAAGTCGTTCTCGCCCACGGTGAGCATCATGGGCGTCCTGAAGCGGGCAGCGTGGCGAATGGGGTTCTGCTCCCGCCACACGGGGCCCTGTTCCCAGACCGGCCCGCCGTTCGATACCTCGCGTGAGTAGATGGTGTCGCTGGTGCCCCACTGGGATTCCAGGTTGATGAGGCCCGCGTGGCTCAGCAGGCACTTGTAGCGCGTGGTGCTGGCCTGCAGCCAGTTGGCAAGATGTCCGCCGTAGCTGGCGCCGCCGGCGGCCAGGCGCGTGGCGTCGATGTAGGGATAGCGCTTGACGGCCTCATCGGCGGCCTGATCGATCTCGGCGCCGGGCGTACGGAGAGGGTCGCCTTGAATGGCCTGGGCGAAGGCTTCGCCGAAGCCGGTGGAGCCGGTGTAGTTGGTCATCAGGATGACGTAGCCCGGCGCGGCGAGCAGGTGAGGGTTCCAGCGCAGGAAGAAATAGTCCTTGTGCATGGTGTGCGGGCCACCATGGATGATCGAGATGAGCGGATACTTCCGGCTGGGGTCAAAGCCGGGAGGCAGCGCGATCAGGTTGTGGATGCGGCGTCCGCCCTTGCTGGTGAACCAGAACTCCTCCAGCGGCTTCCAATCGATGCGCGCAGCGGCATCCGCGTTGAAGCGGGTTAATGCCTGGTGCCGCCCGGCGGCGATGTCGATGCGGACAACCTCCGGCGGTTGGACGGCGCTGTCGAAGGTGGCGGCCATCACCGCGCCGCCGATAGCCAGGTTGGTGTACTGGCCCCTGGGAGCATCCAGGGCAAGCGTCGCGGCGCCACCCTCGGCGGGCAGGCTGTAGACCTTGACGTGGCCGGCGTCTTCCGCCGTGGTGTAGACGGTTTTCGAATCGGGGCTGAAAGCGATGGTGTCGGCCGAACGGTCAAAGGCCGGGGCGATGACTTGGGGACGGCCCGCTTGCGGCCATGAGAACCGTACAATCCTTGCGAGGTTGTAGTTCTTGCCCGTTCCGGCTTCGGCGAGCGCGTAGAACGCCTTGCCGTCCGGCCGGAACACGGGATTGGTGAAGCTGTCGCTGCCGGCAGTGATGGCGGCAGGCTCCCCGCCGTTCGCACTGACCTGGTAGAGATGGGTGCGAACCTCGGCGAACGCGGCGGTGTCGCGGCCGGTGGTCGCCGCGAAGATGACGGACTGTCCGTCCGGAGTCCAGACGGCAGGCAACTCGTCGGAGGTGGAGCCCATCACGCCGCCGAAGCCGGGCGCCGCGGCGAGCTTCGAGCCCGCGAACAGGTCGCGAGCCTTGGAGCCTTCGGCCAGTTCCTGCACCAGCAGATGCACACGCGGCTCATCGATCCAGTGATCCCAGTGGCGCACCGGGAACGACTCATAGACCCGTGCCTTGTGCTTTCTCGCCTTCCGTTCGCCGGCAATCGCGCGGTTGGCTTCATCGTCCGCGGCTCCTGGATAGACGGTGCTGGTGAAGAGCAAGGCGCCGCCATCGGGACGCCAGCGGGGCGCCGAGGCTCCGTGCAGAAGATTCGTGATGCGGCGAGCCTCGCCGGGCTGGCTGACATGCAGTACGTAAACCTGCGAGGCCTCATCGCCTTCGCGGCGGGAGGTGAAGGCGATGGAGGAACTGTCGGGGCTCCAGACGACGCCCGATTCACCGGCCTTGGTGTGAGTGAGTCGGCGCGCGGGCGCGGAGCCATCGGCGGGGACGATCCACAGATCGGAAACCTGGTCGCGTTCGTCGTAGGCCGGCTCAAGAACGGGAAACACCACCCATTTGCCATTCGGACTGACCGCCGGGGCGCCCACCCGTTTCATGAGCCAGATGGCACGGTGGGTGACGGGATCCGCGGCATGGACAAGGGGCAGGGCGAGGAGGATGAAGGCGGCGGCGCGCATTGTTCTATTGTCGCGCGGAGAGCCGCGCCTTATTGCCGTGCGGAGACCCGCGGCCTATTCTTGCGCGGAGAGCCGCGGACTACAATAAAAAAGGTGCGCGTCAAGGTTCTGTTTTTCGGCCAGTTGAAGGATATCGTCTCTCGCGCCGAAGAGGTGATTGAACTTGACGGCCCCGCCACGCTTGAAACCGTGTTCAAGCGCTATGCGTCGATGTATCCGCGGTTGGAACAGATGTCGAGGAGCATTGTGCTTGCACGGAACCAGAATTTCGCCCCGGTGACAGCGGCCGTGGAGGATGGCGACGAGATCGCTCTGCTTCCCCCGGTGAGCGGCGGGCGCGGGTTCACACACCTGATTGAAGACGAGGCCGGCCACTTCTTCGCGCTGACCCGGGAGCCCATCGATTCGGCGGCCGCGGCGCGGCGCGTTCAGCAGGGCTCCGACGGCGCGGTGATCACGTTTGAAGGCATTGTGCGCGACAACACGCGCGGGCGCCGCACGCGCTTTCTCGACTACGAGTGTTATGAGGCGATGGCGGTGCGCGTGATGGCGGAGATCGGCCGCGAGATCGCAGCCGGGCACAGCGTGGGGCGCGTGGCGATGATCCACCGTCTGGGGCGGCTTGAAATTGGCGAGGCGAGTGTGACGGTGATCGTGGCGTCGCCGCACCGGCGCGCGGCGTTCGATGCGGCGCTGGAGGGCATCAACCGGTTGAAGAAAGCGGTGCCGATCTGGAAGAAAGAGTACTTCGAGGACGGCGAGGTGTGGGTGGAGGGGGACTGGGACAACACGCTGCAGAAGGCGTCTGGCGGCCCTGCATGATGCTGTCCGTCTGGCTTGCGGCGGCATTGGCAGGGGCGGCGGCGCAGGATCCCGTGATTCGCGTGGACGTGAAGCTGGTGCGTGTGCTGGCCACGGTGACGGACGGCAGCCGCCCGGTGGGTGATCTCACCCGCGATGAATTCACGCTCACCGACAACGGCGCCCGCCAGGAGATCGCGCTCTTTGAGCGGTCGAGCGAACAGACGCTCTCGGTTGCAGTTCTGGTTGACACCAGCGGCTCGACGGCGAAGGATTTGAAGGTGGAAGTGGAAAGCGTCCAGCGCTTTCTGAAAGCCTTTCTTGGAGAGGGCAATGAGAAGGACTCAGTGGCGATCTACAGCTTCAACTGGCAGGTGAAGCAGGAGAGCGGATTTACGCGCAGGATGGGGCGGCTCGAATCGGCTTTGAATAACCTGCGGGGCGAGGCGGGGACGTCGCTCTACGACGGGATTTATCTGGCGGCCCAGGACCTGGCCCAGCGTGATGGCCGGAAGGTGATGATTGTGGTGACGGATGGCGGCGATACCACCAGCCGGATCAAGTTCCACGATGCCATGGAGGCGGCGCATCGCGCCGACGGGGTGATCTATCCGATTGTCGTTGTGCCGGTGAAGAACCCTGCCGGGCGGAACACCGGCGGCGAGAACGCACTGGCGCAGTTTGCGGCAGGAACGGGCGGGCAGAGCTTTTCCGTGACCGCGGGAGCGGCCCTGGACGCTGCCTTCGGGCGCATTCTGAATGACCTGCGCACGCAGTACCTGCTTGGATATTATCCGCGCCAGGTGCCGCTGACACGCAATCGTTTCCATACGCTCAAGCTCACGGTGACGCGGCCGGGTTTGCAGGTGCGGGCCCGCAGTGGCTATTATGGGGATGCGGATCCCGCCGCACGCTGACTCCTTCCGCTTCTTCTTCCATGGCCCACAAAAAGACCCGCGCACCGGAAACGACGCTCAAGGAAACCGAGTATCTCAAGGCCCTGGCTGCCGCCGCGAAGCCGGTTGGGGTGAAACTGGATGACGGACGTGAGTTGACCGGCGTGGTGGAGTTCTTCGATGCCACCTTTCTGCGTTTGACGCGGGAGGGTGAACCGAATCTGTTCCTGTTCAAGGACCGGGTGAAGTATCTGTGGGAACTGGATTCCTCCTCTTCCGTCTGAAGCATGGCTTCTTATCTCGACACCGCCATTGAGACCGCCCGCGAAGCCGGCGCCGTTCTCATCCACTACCTGGGCCGTACAGGATTCGAACTAAAGGGCGACTTCGATCTGGTGACTGAAGCCGACCGCGCCAGCGAGCGGCTGGTTGTGGAGCGGCTGCAGGCGCGCTACCCAAGCCATGGGATTGTCGCCGAGGAAGGCGGGGGCAATGAATCGGCCTCCGAATACCGCTGGTACGTCGATCCGTTGGATGGAACGACCAACTTCGCGCACGGCTTTCCCATGTTCAACGTGACGCTGGGCCTGGAACGGGCCGGTGAACTGATCGCGGGCGTGGTGTACGATCCGGTGCGCGATGAGATGTTTCACGCCGCCAAGGGTGAAGGCGCCTGGCTGAACAACCGGCGGATCCATGTGTCGAAGGCGAAGCGCGTGGAAGACAGCCTGGTGGCGACCGGGTTTCCCAGCCGCAAGCGGCACCTGAACGTCAACGTGCACTTCTACTATCAACTGGCGATGCTGAGCCATGGGGTGCGCCGGGCGGGCGCGGCGGCGCTGGACCTGGCCTATGTTGCCTGCGGGCGGCTGGAGGCTTTTTGGGAGTTCGGCCTGAATCCCTGGGACATGGCGGCGGGCGCACTTCTGGTGCGTGAGGCGGGCGGGGAAGTGTCGGCGATGACGGGTTCGCCGCTCGACCTGCGGGGCCGTCATCTTCTGGCGGATAACGGAACGATTCACAGCGAGATGCTGGGGATCTTTGATGAGATCTTCGAAGGGCGGTTCCGGCACCCGATGCCCGAGGTTACGCCGGCGAACCGCTGAGAGCGGCCTTCAGATCCTTCGAAAAAGCCTGGATTTCGGCCGCCTGGTCCGCGGTGGCCGGTTTTTCATGTCCGCGCCCCACCAGCCAGACCTCCGCACCGCGCCATTGCAGCACGGCGAATCCTTGCTCGGTGAGACGGCCCGATGCGCCAATGCGCCCGAACTCGTCGCCGGTCCGTTCCACAAGAGCGACGCAGCCGTTGCGTTCAAAGACGAAGAACTTTGCCGATTCCGAAGCGGGTGCGAGTTGGATGCCGGCCGAGGCCAGGCGTTCGAAAAGGGCGGTCACATCTTGTAGCGGCCGAGATCCTCGTCGTTCAGGTTCTCAAGCCAGCGCTTCAACTCTTCGTTGTTCACCTTATCCGAGGCCTGGGAGGCGACGCGCGAGGATTTGAGCACGCTCTCTTCCACGTAGATGGGGCAATCGAGCCGCAGCGCGAGGGCCAGTGCGTCGCTGGGCCGCGCATCCACGCACATGTACTCGCCGTTCTTCTCGATCCAGATGAGGGCGTAGAAGGTATCGTCCTTCAGTTCGTTGACAACCACTTTCTGCACGCGCGCTTCCAGCCCCATGAGCAGCATCTTGATGAGGTCATGGGTCATGGGCCGCGGCGTGGCGACCTTTTCGATCTCAAGCGCGATGGCATTGGCCTCGTAGACGCCCACCCAGATGGGCAGGATGGTGTTGCCGCCCAGATCGCGAAGAATGACGATGGGCATCTGCGTGACCGGGTCCATCATGAGCGTTCGGATCTTCATTTCGACTTCCATTGTCGTCCCCCCACTTTCATTACAACAGAATTCGTCACGCTGTCCGCACCGCTTCGCCGGCCAGGGAGTTCGCACCCGCCCGGGTCACCAGGACCGGCATGTACCGGCCCGGCGCCGGGACGGGCAAGCCATCGGGCAGAGTGAAGTTGAGCGTACGGTTCTGGGCCGTGCGCCCGATCCACTGCCCGGTTGCCTTGTTGAAGCCTTCGATCATCGCCTCTTCGGTCCTGCCCACAAGATCGGCATTGCGGCGAATCTGTATAGCCCGCTGCTTCTCCTGGAGGATGGTGAGACGGGCGCCCTTTTCGTCCTCGCTCAGGTGTTCGTCGAGTGCGAGGGCCGGCGTGTTGGGCCGTTTGGAGTATTTGAAGCTGAAGAGCGAATCGTATTCCACTTCGTCGAGAAGAGCGAGAGTCTGCTTGAAGTCGTCTTCGGTTTCTCCGGGAAAGCCGACGATGATGTCGGTGGTGATGGCGATCTGGCGTGGAGAGTTCTTCATCCAGTCGATGCGCCGCATGTAATCGGACCGTGTGTAGAGGCGCTGCATGCGGGCCAGAACGGAGTCCGCCCCGGATTGCACGGGCAGGTGCACGTGGTTGCAGAGGACCGGATTTTCATCGATCGCTTCGATGATGTCCCGCCCGAAGTCTCGCGGGTGCGAGGTGGTGAAGCGGACGCGGCGAAGACCGGGCACGCGGGCGATTTCGCGCAGAAGGCGGGCTAAGTTCCAGCCTTCGGGCGACGGGTCGAGGTAGCTGTTGACGTTCTGGCCGAGCAGCTGGATCTCGGTGTAGCCCATGGATGCGAGCTGCCGCGCTTCCTCGATGATGGAAGCGCCGGTGCGGCTGCGTTCGGGGCCGCGTGTGAACGGCACCACGCAGTAGGCGCAGGACTTGTCGCAGCCTTCGATGATGGTGATGTAGGCCCGGTGGGGATTGTCGCGCCGGGTCAAGGGGGTTTCGAAGGTCTCTTCGGTATCAAGGCTGAGGCCGGTGACGCGGCGGTCGCCGCGTTCGATCTGGACGAGGAGTTCAGGCAGACGCGTGTAGCTGGCTGAGCCGCAGACCAGGCTGACGTGGGGCGCACGCTCGAAGATACGCTCACCTTCCTGCTGCGCCACGCAGCCAAGCACCCCGAACACCTTGCCTTTCGATTCCTTCTTGAACTGCTGCAGGCGGGAGAAGACTTTTTGTTCGGCCTTGTCCCGAATGCTGCAGGTGTTGTAAAGGACGAGGTCTGCCCCGGCGGGCTCCTCCACCTGTTCGTAGCCCCGTTCGAGCAGGGTGCCGACGACCTTCTCCGAGTCATGGGCGTTCATCTGGCAACCGAACGTTTCGATGTAAAAGCTTTTCATGGCGGCGCGTCTCCTAATAACAGCCGGCAAAACGGACACTGGGCGGCGGCGTTGGCTGGACGCCGCGAGGCTGCCCCGGCCTTTGCCGGCCAGTTGGCGGCAACCCTCTAGAGGTGCATGAAGTACATCACCCAGCCGGCGCCGAAAATGCTGCCAGCAAAGCAGGCCAGACAGTAGAGGCCGTAGCGGAGGCGCTCGCGGTCGGTGCGCTTGGTGACCACGCCCAGCACGACGCTGGCCAGGATGCTGAACAGCAGCGTGGCTTCAAAGTGGGAAAGGCTCATTTTGGGCATGGCGGGTCAGTCCTTTTGTCCGGTGGCGATTTCGAAGGCATCCACCATGGCGAGCACATTCATGAGTCCGGCCGCGGCCAGGAACTTGGTGCCATAGTCATGGACGTGGCCCGCGACATCGGGCTGATCGTAGCCGAGCCACGTGGCCAGGAAGTAGAGCAGGCCGCTGCACATGTCGGCGATATAGCCGCCGCGGTGAATCACCACGGTCAGCAGGTCGCCTTCCTGGGGGACGAAGAACGCTCCGCGCATCAACAGACCCAGCAGGAAAGTGATGGCCACGGCTCCGCCCAGCATGGCGGCGCGCAGGGGCCGCTTGAGCATCAGATGTCCCCCGCCGGGCACCAGCCAGCCCACCGCGACGGGCGGCGCCCAGGCGCCGACATCGGCGAGGGCGTTCTTTTCCGGTTCAGGTTGCTTGGAAGCCATGTGTCTTGTACTAGTTTATCAGGGCAGTTTGCCGGATGAGCGTGAGTTCAAGATGGCGGGCGGCGGCGCCGAGTCTGCTTGCGCCGGGAGCGGGCGTTTTGACACGATGGAGGTCCGCTTTGCGCACGCTCGCCGAGATTTCCCTGGTTGCCGCCACGCTCGTCTGGGGTGTGACGTTTGTTGTCATCAAAGAGTCACTCCGGGACACCTCGACGCTGGTGTTTCTGGCGGTGCGATTCACGCTGGCGAGTGTGTTTCTGGCTTCCGGCATGGCGGCGTTGCGCCGGAAGTTCGAGTGGTCGGGGCCGGCGCTGAAGGCGGGGCTTCTGGGCGGCGTTTTCCTGGCACTGGGCCACTTGTTGCAGACGGCAGGGCTGCGATACACGTCAGCCCCGAAATCGGCCTTCCTGACGGGACTGTACATCGTGGTGGTACCTTTGGCGGCGAGCGCCGTCTATCGCAGTAGACCCGGGGTGAACGAGATCCTGGGAACGCTGATTGCCACTCTTGGCATGGCGTTCATGACCTTTGACGGGTTGGGGAGCGCGCTGAAGTTCGAGATGGGAAAGGGCGATCTGATGACCGTGGGGTGCGCCATTGCTTTTGCCGGCCAACTGATTGTGCTGGCGGATCCGCGCGCCCGGGCGAACCCGGATTCCCTGACCCTGATTCAGCTTTTGGTGACGGCGGGGGCCGCGTTGGGTACGTTCTGGTGGGTGGAAGAGCCTTATTTCCGGCTGTCGCCCAGGCTGGGCTGGTGGCTGGTGTGGACCAGTCTGCTCGCCACCACGGTGGCGATTGGGGTGCAGACGTGGGCCCAGCAGCACACAACCGCGACACGGGCGGCTCTGTTGTTCGCCACGGAACCGGTTTTCGCCTGGCTTGCGTCTGTGTGGATGACGGGAGAAGGCCTGGCGGTGAATGCGGCCTGGGGCGCGGCTTTGATTCTGGCTGGCGTGCTGGTGGTGGAACTTGCGCCGGGGAGGGGCCGGGTGGTGTAAGGGCAGGGGAAGATTTCACGCCCGATCGGGCATATCTATAATGAGAACATTGGAGTAGTCTCACCATGAACGTACTGGACAAAGTGAAACAACAGAAGTTTCTTTCCATGAGCATGCTGCTCGCGACGCTTGCCATAGGCATCCTGATTGGAACGGTGGTCAACACCGGAGTGAAGGCCGCCAAGGAGCAACAGGCCGCTCCTGACGCGACGCCGCTGGTTGTGCCGGCCGCGCAGACGGCGCCCAACGAATTTACGGCTTTGGCCAAGAGGCTTGAGCCCACCGTGGTGAACATCAGCACGGACTATACGCCGAAGGCCGCCAGCCAGCGCAAGCGCCGCCCGCAGGCGGATGACGATGACGACGAGGGTGGGGACGAACCGACGCCCGATTTTCTCCGCCGGTTTTTTGGCAATCAACCCTTCGGCGGCGGTGGCGGTGGCGGCCCCCAGGCGGGTCCACGGCCGTTCAAGCGGCAGGGCACGGGCACGGGATTTATCGTGGATCCGAACGGCTACATCATCACGAACCATCACGTGATCGACAAGGCCGACCATATCAAGGTAAAGATCCAGGGCGATGCGGTGGAGCACAAGGCGAAGGTGATCGGCAGCGATATCGAGACTGACATCGCGGTGATCAAGATTGCCGCGGGCCGGCAGTTGCTGCCTGCCAAGATCGGCAACTCGGAAGCGGTGCAGGTGGGCGATTGGGCGGTGGCGATCGGTTCGCCGTTCGGTCTGGAGGCCACGGTGACGGCGGGCATTGTCAGCGCGAAGGGCCGGGACATCAACTCACCGGCGCAGTTCCAGCGCTTCATTCAGACCGATGCCGCCATCAACCCTGGGAACAGCGGCGGCCCGCTGCTGAACATCCGCGGAGAGGTGATTGGCGTGAACACGGCGATCGCCACCGAGTCCGGCGGGAATCAGGGCGTGGGATTCGCTCTGCCGATGAATCTGGCGGTGAAGGTTTACAACTCCATCATCAAGCACGGCCGGGTGACACGCGGGTCGATTGGCATCACGTTCAATAAGAACGACAAGCCGGAGACACTGAAGGCCATGGGGTACTCGGGCGGAGTGATTGTGGGCGACGTGAAGAAAGACGGCCCGGCGCACAAGGCGGGCCTTCGCGCCGAGGATATCATTCTGGCGATCAACGGGAAGTCCGTGAAGGACGGCGACGACCTGGTGGCCCGTGTGGCCGATACGCCCATCGGCGACAGCGTTACGTTGCAGGTGGACCGCAATGGAGTGAAGCAGGACTTCAAGGTGGTGATCGCCGATCGCCTTGAGATTTTCCGTGACGATCCACGCGTTTCCGGCAACAGGACACCGGAACCCACGCGTGAGGAATCGGCGTCGCAGGCCAAGTTCGGCATCGCGATCCGGCCTTTGGGTGACCAGGAGCGGGAGCGGTTCGGGTTGAAGGACGATATCAAAGGCGTGCTGGTAACCCGCGTGGAAGAGGACTCGTTCGCCGACGAGATCGGGTTGCAGGACAATGACCTGATCGTTTCGATCAACCGGCAGCCGGTTGGGTCAACGGACGATGTTCGCCGGGTGCAGTCATCCCTGAAGCCGGGAGATCCCGTGGCGTTCCGTGTGATGCGGACCCCTGCCGCGGCACTGCGAGGCCAGGGCCGGGCGGAGTGGCAGACGTTCTACGTCTCCGGCACGCTGCCGAACAACTAACCGTGGCGATGCCGTACTCCTTTACCGCGCCAGTGATGTGCACGGTAGGGGTGCGGGACGCCGCCAACAGCCAGAGCCCGGCGGCCGTGTTCTACCGGAACGTGCTGGGCTTTGAGATTCTGATGAACGAAGGGGCCGTGGAGGCGATCCACGGCCCGGTTCGTTTGCGCTTCGAAGCCGTTGAGCCGGCGATGGTTTTTCTTGAGGTGCAAGGGCTGGAGGCTCTACGCCGGGCGCTTGAGGACGGGGGCGCGCACCCGGGACCGGTGGCGCGGGTGAACTGGATCAAGTACCGGCTGTTTGGCCTCACAGACCCGGAGGGCAATCAGCTTTGGTTCGGTGAAACGTTCGCGGAGCCCGATGCGCCATGCCCGGCTCCCATGCTGCAACAGACGCTGCCCGAACTGCCGTGCGGGGACGTTGCGGCGGCGGTTGACTATTACCGGGATGTGCTGGGATTTCGGATCAACCACCAGCAGGACGATCTGGGCGTGATGGATCGCGACCTGATCACTGTGCTGCTGGTTCCACGGTCGCCAGCGAATCCGGGGCCGGCGGGGTTCGAGGTCTACATTGAGAACGCTGACCAGCTTCACGCGGAGTTGACGGCCAGCGGCGCTCGTGTGCTGGGCGTTCCGGTAAGCCGGGCCTGGGGACTTCGCGACTTCCAGGTGCTGGATAGGGACGGGAACCGGATTACGTTCGCTCAGCGATTCGAATAGCCGGGCGGCGTGGAATCGCGCGCCCCCCTGGCATAGAATAGAGCAATGCGGCGCGATGGCAACCTCCGGGAACTGTGGACCAAGGCATGGCTTCGGCCTGTGGCGGCCGTCGGGCTTCTGCCCGTATTTCTGCCGGCCCAGGAAGTTACGTTTATCCGGGACGTGATGCCGGTGTTGAACAAGGTGGGCTGCACCTCGGGCCCCTGCCATGGCGGGGCTAAGGGTAAGGCTGGCTTCAAGCTTTCCTTGCGCGGCTACGACACGGAGTTCGATTACCGGGCGATTCTCCACGACATGGCGGGGCGGCGCTACAACCGCACGGAGCCCGAGAATTCGCTGATCCTGTTGAAGCCGACGATGTCGATTCCGCACGGGGGCGGCCTGCGGCTGGACCCGGCCTCCACCTACTATCAGACCGTGCTGCGGTGGCTGCGCGACGGCGCGCCATACGGCGATCCGGTATCGGCCCAGGTGACGCGTTTGGACGTCACGCCTGGCGATCTGTTCTTTGAAAAGCCCACCGCGGCGGCGGCGATGAAGGTGATCGCGCACTATGCCGACGGGAAGCAGCGCGATGTGTCGCAGGATGCGCAGTATTCCTCCACCGTTCCGCAAGTGGCCGATGTGGCGGGTGACGGAAGAGTGTCGACCTTCCGGCAGGGCGAAGCCGCGCTGCTGGTGCGGTATGAGGGCAAGCTTTCGGTGATCAACATCACCGTGCTGAGCGACAAGCCCGGCTTTGCCTGGCAGGCGCCGGCCGAGTTCAACTATATCGACAAGTTCATCCACGCCAAGCTGCAGCGGGTTCGTGTTCAGCCGTCGCCGCTTGCCACCGATGCGGAGTTCCTGCGCCGGGTCTCGCTGGACCTGGCAGGGCTGCCTCCCACGCCTGAAGAGCTTCGCGCCTTCGTGGCCGACAAGACGGAGACGCGCCGCAAGCGGGCGGCCGCGATTGACCGTTTGATGGCGCGGCCCGAGTTCGTGAACCACTGGTCCGTGAAGTGGGGCGACCTGCTGCAAGTGAATCGCAACAAGCTGGGCGACAAGGGAATGTGGGCGTTTCGCGACTGGATCCGCGAATCGCTGGCGGCGAACCGTCCCTATGACCAGATGGTACGTGAACTGGTGACCGCCAAGGGTTCGACGTTCCAGAATCCTCCGGCCAACTTCTTCCGCTTCAACAAGGAAGCCAAGGTGGCCATGGAGAACATGACGCAACTGTTCATGGGTGTGCGGATGGTGTGCGCGCAGTGCCACGACCATCCCTTCGAGCAATGGACCCAGAATCAGTATTTCCAGATGGCGGCCTTCTTCGCGGGCGTAGGTTCGAAGACCGGCGCCGACGCCGAGGAGGAAGTGATCTTCGATAAGCGCGAGGACGCCCACATCATGCACCCGAAGGACGGCCGGGTGATGGACGCCAAGTTCCTGTTTGGCGGCGGGAAGTTCAGTGTGCGCGAAGCCGAGCTTCGCGAGAGCCTGGCCGAATGGCTTACCGCGAAGGAGAATCCGTACTTCGCCAAGGCCCTGGTGAACCGGTTCTGGAGCTACTTCATGGGACGCGGCATCATTGACCCGGTGGATGACATCCGGGCCTCGAATCCTCCCTCGAATCCGGCGCTGCTTGAAGCGCTGACCGCGGATTTCGCGGCGCACAACCATGACCTGCGCCACCTGATCAAGACCATTGTCAATTCGCGGGCGTATCAGCTGAGCTTTCAGCCCAATGAATGGAACGCGAACGATGAGATCAACTTCTCGCGTGCCTATGCGCGGCGTCTTTCCGCCGAGCAGCTTTATGACGCTATCTATATTGCCGCGGGCGTGAAGCCGCGTGTGGCCACGCTGCCCGACGATTCCAAGGCACAGGACTTCCCGGATGCCAACGTCGACAAGGGCGGCTTCCTGGATCTATTCGGCCGGCCGGAGCGGCAGACAAGCTGCGAGTGCGAACGGCGTTCCGATGTCAGCCTGGTGCAGGCCTTGAACCTGGTGAACGGTTCGACGATTGCGGACGCCATTGCGGATTCGGAAGGCCGTGTGGCGAAGCTGGTGCTTTCAGGCGCGACGGATCGCAAGATTGTCGAGGAGTTGTACCAGGCGGCGTTGAGCCGGCCGCCGGAGCCAGCCGAGATCGACTACGCGCAGACTTATCTTCGCAAGGGGTCGAACCGGGCCGAACGCGCTCAGGATCTTCTCTGGGCCCTGCTGAACAGCAACGCATTCCTGTTCAACCGGTAGACCGGGAGCCCTTTCCAACCACATCATGATTCAACGCTACACGCGGCCCGCCATGCGCCGCATCTGGGGTGAGGACAACAAGTACCGGCAGTGGCTGGAGGTGGAACTTGCCGCCTCCGAGGCCCTGGCGGACATGGGCGACGTGCCCGTGGAGGCGGCCCGATTGCTGCGGGCGCACGCCGGATTCACGGTGGAACGCATTCAGGCGATTGAAGCCGAGGTGAAGCACGATGTGATCGCTTTCACGACGGCGGTGGCGGAGACCATGAAGGCGGCCGGGCATGCCGAGGCTTCGCGTTGGCTGCATTACGGGCTGACGTCGAATGACGTGGTGGACACGGCGCAGGCGCTGCAGATTGCGCAGGCTTCGACGTTGATCAGCACGGGGCTGGCCGGACTGCTTGAGGCGCTTCGGACGCTGGCGTTCGCCCATCGCGACACGGTGGAGATTGGCCGCACGCATGGCATCCACGCCGAGCCGGTGACGTTTGGTCTGAAGGCGGCGCTTTGGTTTGACGAACTGCGGCGCAATGCCGCCCGCTTCGACCGTGCCGCCGATGAGATGCGGACGGGAAAAATCTCCGGCGCGGTGGGTACGTTCGCGCATCTGGATCCGGAGGCCGAGGAGCGGATCTGCGCGCGGATCGGGCTGCGCGCGGCGCCGATCTCGTCGCAGGTTCTTTCACGGGATCTGCATGCGCACTACACGGCGGTGCTGGCGCTGATTGCCGCCACCTGCGAGAAGATCGCGCTTGAGGTACGCCACCTGCAGAGGACCGAGGTGCGGGAGGCAGAGGAGCCGTTCGCCGCCGGACAGAAGGGGTCATCCGCGATGCCGCACAAGCGGAATCCGGTGACGTGCGAGCAGATCTGCGGGCTGGCGCGTCTGATCCGGTCCAACGTACAGGCGGCGTATGAGAACATTGCGCTGTGGCATGAGCGGGATATCTCGCACTCTTCGGTTGAGCGCGTGATCCTGCCTGATTCGACGATCCTTACGGACTATCTGCTGGCCAAGACAACGTGGCTGGTATCGGGCATGGTTGTGGATGCGACGCGCATGCAGCAGAACGTGGACCTGACGCGAGGGCTGGTCTTTTCCGGGCAGCTTCTGCTGGACCTGGCGGCGGCCGGCATGCTGCGGGAGACGGCGTACCGGGTGGTGCAGGGCCATGCGATGCGCTGCTGGAAGGAAGGCGGCGATTTCCGCGCGGCGATTGAGGCTGATCCCGATATCCGGGCGCACCTGGCTCCGGACCAGATCGCCAAGGCGTTCGCGCTTGACCGCCAGCTGCGTAACGTGGGCAAGATCTTCGACCGCGTCTTCGGCAACACTTCGGATTAGCGTTGGCGGGCGGCGCTAGTCGAGGCGTGCGGCGGCCTTGGCGAGGCGCGGTTTCGCGAACTCCAGGTACTCCTGCTTGGGGACGCCAGGCTCAAAGCAGCGCCGGCAGCGGGCTTCGTACAACCCGGCGGCGCCAACGACGATGAGGTCATCGGATTCGACCAGACGCTGGGTGTGCTTGCCGGGGTTGCCGCAGCGCATGCAGATGGCGAGCATCTTGGTGATGGATTCGGCGTGCGCGAGCAGTTCCGGGATGGGAGCGAACGGACGGCCCATGTAGTCGGTATCGAGTCCGGAAAGGATGACCTGCTTGCCGCTGTCGGCCAACTGGTTGGCCACCTCCACCAGGCCTTCGGCGACGAAGTTCGGCTCATCGATTCCAACCACTTGCGTGCGCCAGTCGAGCTTCTTGAGAATTTCGGCTGCGCTGGTTACCGTTTCGGCGGGGAGGCGGCTGTCGCCATGGGAGACGATTTCGGTAACCGAGTAACGGTCATCGATCGCGGGTTTGAAGACCTGGACACGTTTCCGCGCGATCATAGCCCTGCGCAGCCTTCTGATCAATTCCTCGCTCTTGTCTGAAAACATCGGGCCGCAGATCACTTCAATCCAGCCGGTGTGGCCGCTGATCACTTCCATCCAACCTATCTTGCCACGCTGGGACGTGTGCCGCGTTGATGTTGGTGTACACTGGGCGGCTAAGGGCCTGGCTAATGGCCCAATTTCAATCGGAAGGAACACAGTCCTATGAAAATGCACGTTCTGATGGGTCTTGCCCTCTCACCTGCGGCGCTCAGCGCCGGAATCATCGCCTCGTCCGGCGACGTCGTCCTGGAAACCCAAGCGGCGGCCACCTATATCGCGGACGGGTTCAATGACAACTGCACGGTTTGCCCCATCCATGTTTGGGATGAACTGAAGGGCTTCGCCTTCCGCAGTCCGATCGTGCTCGATTCGGACCTTGCGGATCCCACCAAGTACTACGGAGACGGCTCGGGTACCAGCCAGGTTCAGATCGTCAGCATGGGCGGCCCAACGGTCCCCGCCTTCAAGCGGATCAACAGCTACTACGCTTACCAGGATCCGATCTCGAACCACACCAGCATGGGAACGATTACGTTCGGCGCCAATGAAATGGTGCTTGGAGTACTGGTCCACGACGCGTCGCTTGCCCAAACAGATTTTCTCCGCGTGGCGGCGGCGCCGTATCCGTTGAACCCGTTTTTCCAGGCTCGCGGCCTGGAACTGGGGCCAGAGCGCCTGAAGTTGTCGGCCGACCGGCGAACGCTCTTCCTTGACCTGACGGCAAGCTCTCCCGGGGACCAGTTGAGAATCATCACCATGGAAGCGATTCCCGAGCCTGGCACCGTGGTGCTGGTTGCGGGTGCGCTGCTTGCCGCGTTGATCCGCCGGCGGCGGTAAGCGGTTTCAGGCGACGTCGACCACGGCTTCGGTGATCTGGCCCAGGTATTTCCCGTCGCAGACCACGTCGGCGGCGATGGCGAACCGTGGGCTTGCGCCCGCCCAATCCTTGGGAATGCGCAAGGTAAACGGCGCGTGGGCATGGCCTTTGGCGGGCACATCCACCTTCAGGACGGCAGGCTCCACCTTCCATTCGGCGGGCGCCACCAGGGCCACTTCCACTTTCATCGGGGTGGATTTGTAGTTGGCGACACGCGCTTCGCAGGTCTGTTCGGCGCCGGCCTTGACCAACATCTGGTAGGGGTAGAGTTTCACCCAGCTTGGGTCAAGGCCGAAGTCCGTTTGTCCCTCGGGTAGAAGGTCGAAGAAGAACTGCTGTTGGCGGCGCAGTTTGTGCTCCGTGGCGGTGAGGATGGCGTTGTCGACGGGGTATGGCTTGCCGTGTCCGGGGGCGAGCATGGTGGGCTCGCGCGCGATGAGATTCCGGATTGACTTCAGGTGTGAGTCATTTTCGACGTGATTCCGGAAGACCAGATTGTGGCGCAGGCTTCCATCGTTGCGGGGGTTGGGGAACAGGGCATCGCCGGTGAATGCCACGCGGTTGCCATCGATGTTGACGAAAAGCGCCATCTGATATTCGGTGTGGCCGGGTGAGTGGGCCACTTCGAATTCAAACTCTTCCCAACGGAAGCGCTCGCCGTGTTTGAAGGAGCGGTTCACTTGAAAGGGCTCGCCGAGGATGCAGCCCAGGTTGTGGCCGCGCGGGTTTTGAAAGATGTCCACCATGTTCTCGTAGCACCAGATCTTGGTCCCATGGTGGCGCGCCAGATGCGGGAAGCCGTTCATGTGGTCGTCGTGCATGTGGCTGGGCATGGCGACATCGATGGACTTCAAGCTATAGCTCCGCTTCAGTTCGTCGATGGAGTGCTCGACAAACCGCATCCTGTCCGTGGCTGGCGTTGCCCGCTCGAAGTTTACAAAGTAGCTGCTGGAGGCCGAGCCATAGTCGATGAACATGGCCTTGCCGCTGTTGGAGATGATGGCGTAGCTGGTGGACGTGGTCTGGTCATTGCAGACCAGATGCGGGCTGACGGCGAAGGGCCGGTTGGCTTCAGTGGGCGCGGCGCCGGTCTGAAAACGGTAGTAGTCGATGAGGCGCTGGATGGTGGTGGCCATGGCGGAGTCGGGGTCCTGCATGGGGCCGCCGTGAGAGGGGCAGAGCAGGGCAGGCTTCTGTTCGCGCAGGCGGGCGAGCGAATAGATCCCGAAGTCGATGCCTTCGGCTCCGCCGTAGTTGATCTGGGTGTCGTAGAGGTTCTGGATCTTGCCGGGGGAGTGGATGAGGTCGCCGGTGAAGGCGGTTTTCCGGCCATCAATGGTGGCGATGAGTGTGATGGACCCCACGGTGTGCCCCGGGGTGGGGAGGACGAAGATGTCCAGCTTGTCGTTCCACCGGAAGGTGGAGTAGTCCGCCAGGCGGCGCGCCACGGGGATGTTTTCGGTGATGGTGTTGAAGTCGTTGCGGACGTAGTAGAGGTGGTAGACGCGGCGATTTCGCCAGAAGTTTTCGGCGTCGTCGAACAGGTGATGTTCGTGGGCGGGCACGGCGATGGGGATGCCGCGCGCGGCGGCTTTGGCGTCGCCCTGGCATTGGTCGCGATGGTGGTGGGTGTGGATGACCCAGTCGACCTGGGAGATGCCCAGGGCACTGAGGTGATTCAGCACGGCGCCACTGCCGAAGTCGATCAGGATGGCCCGGCGCCCGTCGCGGATGATGTAGACGTTCGCGGTGTCCTCAAACAGGAAGAGGTTCTCGCTGATCTTGACGGGGGCGCCGGCGGGTGCGAACCCGGAGGCACGGTACGGCTTGCGTGCGCCGTTCTTTGCGTTCCTGGCTTCCGCGGCGGCGGCCAGGGGAGCAGCGGCTGGAGCGGCCGCCGCCGATTTGATGAAGTTCCTTCGGCTGGATTGGCACATGGCGAACCATGTTACCGGAAACCGGGCCAGGCCGGAAGGCGGGTTAGATTTTCAGGACCGCCGCACGCTCCGCCGCTTCGCGCGCCTTGAGTGAGATGAGGTTCACGCGGATGCAATCGGCCGTTGGCAGGAGCGTTGGTTTGCCGAGGTAGACGTGCTCAAGGAAATCGGCGAAGAGCGACCCTTCTTCGGGCAGATTTTCGATCACGCGGCTTTTCGATCCACTGGTGACGATGGTGACGCCCGTGGTGTACTGATACTCGGCCACGCCCAGGGTTCCCGCCAGCCGAAGGCGGTCATCGCCATGGGTCTGGGCCGTATCCGGCCTCAGGTAGTCCATGCGCAGTTCGCCCACGCCTGAGTTGTCCAGCCGGAAGAGAGCGGCCGCCGTGTTTTCGCGGTCGCCGAGTTCGGGAAAGCCCACGCGGCTCTGAAACGCGGCGACTTCGGTGAACTCACGGCCGCTGGTCCAGCGCATCAGGTCAATCATGTGAATGCCCACCCAGGGGATGGTCCCGCTGTAGGAGGCTTTCCTGTTCCGCCAGGAGGTGCCGGCCCCGGCTTTGTACGACTTCTGTCCGCCCACCAGCGCTACTTCGCCGATTTCGCCCGATTCGACGATCCTGCGCAACGCCAGGAAGGGCGGCGTGAAGCGCAGGGGCAGCATCAGTGTGAACCGTCCTTTGCCGCGGGCGGCGGCGCGTTCCACGGCACGGTGGTCATCCAGGGTCATGGCGAAGGGCTTCTCGGCGACCACATGCAGACCACGTTCCAGGCAAGCCAGAATTGCCTTCGCGCGCGCGCCGTCGTCGGTGCAGACGCCAACGACATCGAGTTTTTCGCGGTCGAGCATTTCCTGATAGCCGCTGTAGGCCTTCACACCCGAGGGCGTTTTCGCCGCGTTCGACCATGCCGCCAGTTCCACGTCCGGAAGAAGCGGCAGGGGTTTGGTGATCTCACCCGTGTGTCCTTCCGTGCCGATGATTGCCACGCGAACCCGGCGGCCCAGTTTCATGGGCGCGGCACTGCCGGCGCCGGCGGCCAACCCCCCGAGCATCGCGCGCCGGCTCACCCTTTGCAACGTGTGTTGTGGCATGCGTCGATCTTCCCATAGAATGGGTTGCGATGGCGCGCTTTGCGATCCTTTTCTGCCTGCTTGCCGGACAGTTGGCCGCCCAACCTGTCTACGTGACACTGTGGTTCGACACGGAAGACTACGTTGAGCCTTCCGACGATGAAGCCACATTGCGGCTGGCCCGGGACCTGACTGCGTTGGGCGTCCGCGCCACGTTCAAGGTGGTGGGCGAGAAGGCTCGTGTGCTCGAACAGAGAAAACGCCAGGACGTCATTCGCGCCCTGGCCGCTCACGATATCGGCTACCATTCGAACTACCACAGCTTCCAGCCCACGCCCGCGGTCTACATGAACGGCTATGGGTTGCTGGACGGGGCCAGGGAATTCGAGCGGCGCGAACTTCCCGGGGTGCGCGACATTGAGCGAATCTGGGGTGTGACGCCCAGTTCCTACGGGCAGCCGGGCTCCTCCTGGGGACCGCAAAGCAATATCGCTCTTCGGCGCATGGGTATCCCGGTTTACCTGGATGAGGGATCCCATGTGACGCTGCGCGACCAGCCGTTTTTCTATGGAGGTCTGCTGTACGTTTTCGGCATCGGCCGCTACGTGTTCCGGCCATCGCTTGAGGACGAAGCCGCGCTCACGCCCTATCTCGCGCGTTTCGATGCCGCCGCGGCGGAGCTTCGAGCCAAGGGCGGCGGGCTCATCTCGTCGTATTACCACCCGAACGAATGGGTGACCACGGAGTTCTGGGATGGCGTGAACTTTTCGCGCGGGGCTTTTCCCGAGAGGGCCGATTGGAAGCGGCCCAAAACGCGAACGCCGGAGGCCACCGAGCGGGCGTTCCGGATTTTCCGGCGCTACGTGGAGCACGCCTTGAAGGTACCCGGCGTGCGGTTCATTACGGCTCGCGAGTTCCACCAGATTTACGCCAGCCGTGAGGGCGCCGCGGTGGACCGCCCCCGGCTGGCCGCGCACTTTCAGCATGGCATCAACTTCTATGAATCGCCGGAAACGGATCTCTCGGCGGCGGAAGTCTTGCTGCAACTGCTGGGACTACCGGCGCAGCATGTCGATGGGCCGTCGCAGCGCTGGCAGACCAGTGTCACTGCCGGCGTCATTACGCGGGCGCAATTCGACCGGGCGCGGGAGGATGTTGTCTCGTACATCCGTTTCAACCGGATGCTCCCGCCCGGGACCTGGGTGGCGACCGGACGGCTTTCGCTGCCGGATTTCGCGGCGACGCTGGCATTCGACGATGGCCGGTCGCCCAGCGTGACGATCCACAAGGGGGCGCCGTTGTTCGAAAAGCAGGTCTCGACGGAACCGAAGCGTCACTTCAACTGGGTGATCCACCCGGAGGATTTTGATGGAAGCGCGCTGCACGAACTCGGCCGGCTCCAGGCGTGGACTTTGAAGCCTGCACGGCTGAGGTGACGGCGGGGTCAAGGCGGGCGGCAGGCGGCCGATGAGACGGATAGAGTGTCGCTTTTTCACGACATCTTTCAGCGCGGCCGGTTGTTCGCCAAGATCCTGCTTGGGCATGTATTCCTGACTTTTCTCTATGCCCGCTGGCTGTGGGTGAGTGAGCACACGCCGCTTCATCTGGCTATCGCCGCGTTTGTCGGAGTGATGATTGTTCTGGGGTTGGCCTGGTTGCAGGCAGCCGCCTTCGCCACGTTTCAGCCGGGCGTCACGGAGCCGTTCCACTACACCAGCCGCAGGCTGCCGAAGGTGCTGGCCCTGACCACTCTGACTCTTGGATTGGGATTACTACTCAGTTGGCTGGGCGGACGCGAATCGGCGGGTGCGGCCTGGTTCCACACGGCACTGTGGAGCTTTTTCGGTCTGGCCCTGCTGCTGCTGGCGCCTTGGGTGGCGGAGTTTTCCGGCGTTGCACTGGATGCCGCGGCGGTTCTGCGCCATCCTCGCTACTGGTTGGGCGCGGTACCGCTGCTGTTCCTGGCGACCGTGATTCCGTTCAAGCTGGTGTGGTGGGCTGCGCCGGCGGACAATCTGTTGATCCAACTGGTGGCGTCGTCGTTCCGCTTCTCACTGGCGCTGCTGATGGGTGTTGCGGCCTGGATGGGACTGGCCGGCTGGATTGCCCGCATAGGCCTCGGAGGGCAGGCCCAGCTTGACCCAGGAAAGGACACGCTTCCGGCCGAAGCGGCGTGACAGCGTGACCATCCCGGGCACCGTTCGCGGATCGACCAGATAGTTCACGACGCCGTCCCGGAACCACTGCGGCGTTTCCGGATGGGCGTTTGACTCAACCACGCCGCGTAGCAACTCACGCAGGACCGCGGATTCCAGGGCCAATGGTGCGGTGAAACTCTCACGGGGCGCCAGGTGCAGGCCCGTGGTCCCCTGGCTGGCCTCAAACGAAGCCGCGGTGGGATAGAGGCGCAGCCCAGGGCGGGCGACGAAGGGAACGCCTGCCCGGCGCTCGGCTTCGGGTAATAGTTTTTCTGCTTGCCCGATGAGGACCTGATCCAGGGCGGGCCTCGTGGTCCAAACCTCCAGGCGGGCCGTCTCCAAGCGCTGCCACGCCAGGCCTTCCGAGGTCACGCCCAGAGTGGTGCCAGGGAAGTAGGCTGCCAGAATGGTGCGGTAATCATGTCCGGCACGAGCCCGCTTTTCCGCGCCCACCTGGCAAAGCCCCACGCCGTGGCCGCTGCCGTTGCCTTCAAAGATCAGGCGCCCGGGCTCGGTGCGCATTGTGAATCGTGTGCTGCGGATGAGGTTGAGGCCGGATTCCCGTCCAATCAGGTAGCGGAAGGCGTCGCCGGTCATGCGCTGTCCGTCATCCAGCATCCAGCGGACGTGGCCGCCCGGGCTACGCTCCACCACTTCCACGGTGCGGCCGGGGAGTTCGGCCGACCAGGCTTCGCGCCCGCAATACGAGTCAGCTTTTTCCGCGAGATAAGGAGCCACCGTACCGGGCCAGACCTTAGCCGCCGACTCAGTCATTCCACCGCAGTGGCGATGGTAATAGGCAAGAGCGGGCTTTCCGCGCCACCATAAGATCTCGTGTGCCGTGGCGAGCGCAGCACGGCGGTGGCGGCTGGTAATGCGCTGAGGCCGCAGCACCTGGCAATGCGTGGTGTTGCAGAAGTCGAACCCCTCGCGGGCGTGCCGGCCGGAATGGGCGCGGGCAAAGGTGCGAATGGCGACCGCCATGGCTCGAAGGGAGGCATCCCGCTGGAAGGCGCCATGCTCACCGGCTAGCGCCGCCACGGTGAGTTCCTCGGCGGGCATGCGCACCACGCCCTGCGCCATCCGGACGGTATAGGTGCGCTGCGCGGTGGCGGAAGCAACGGCGAGGAGAGTCAAGGCCAGGAGGCGCCGGGTCATGGAGCGATGGTCTCCAGGAAACTCTCGCCGCGTTCCAGCCGCAAGTTCCAGTTGGCGGCGACGGTCTGCCCGATATCGGAAAGCGAGGCGCGGGTGCCCAGCGGCGCCGGCTTTGCGGCGGGGCCCAACGCGAGGACGGGCACATACTCGCGGCTGTGATCGGTTGAGGGCGTTGTGGGGTCGCAGCCATGATCGGCGGTCAGGATCAGCAGGTCGTCCGGCTGCATCGCGGCTTCGAGCGAGGGCAGCCAGGCATCCACCTCTTCCAACGCACGGGCGTAGCCTTCCACATCGTTGCGATGTCCATAGAGCTGATCGAAGTCGACCAGATTGACGTAGATGAGACCGTCCGGCCAATCGCCCATGGCTTCGAGTGTCTTGGCCATGCCGTCGGCGTTGCTGGTGGTCTTCTCGTAACTTCGAATGCCGCGGCCCAGGAACACATCGAAAATCTTGCCGATGCTGAGCACACCGACGCCCGCGCCCTCCAGTTGATCGAGCAGCATGCCTCGGGGGGCAGGCACCGCGAAGTCCTTGCGATTGGTGGTGCGGGTGAACGCGCCGGGGCTGCCTGTGAACGGCCGGGCGATCACGCGCCCCACCTCATGTTCACCCCGCAGAATATCGCGGGCGGTCTCGCAGATCCGGTACTGCTCCCAGAGCGGGATCACCTCTTCATGGGCCGCCACCTGAAACACGCTGTCGGCCGAGGTGTAGACGATGGGTGATCCGGTACGCACGTGCTCCTCACCCAGTTCGCGAATGATCTCGGTGCCCGAGGCGGCTTTGTTCCCGAGAGAACGGCGGCCGATGGCGTTCTCGAATGCGTCCATCACGGCGGGCGGGAAACCATGCGGATAGAGGGGAAAGGGTGTTGCGAGATGGATTCCGGCCATCTCCCAATGGCCGGTGGTGGTATCCTTGCCCGGTGATGCGAGCGCGCACCGGCCGTAAGCCGCCGCCGGCCGCTCAACAGGCGCCAGGCCGGTGAACTCGGCGATATTGGCCAGGCCGAGGCGGCAGAGGTTCGGCAGCCGCAGGGGGCGCTGCCGTGCGATGTTGCCAAGCGTGTTGCTGCCCACGTCGCCGTAAGCGGCCGCATCCGGCATCTCGCCGATTCCGACGCTATCCAGGACGATCCAGATCACACGATTGAACGACGGCATCCGGTTCACTCCGCCAGGGCCTGCGTGATGCGTTCGGTCAGCATTTCGATGAACCGGTCCGGCACAAACCCGTTCATGCGGCTGACCACATCGCCGTTCTTTCCGAAGATCATGGCCGTGGGAATGGCCGAGATGCGCAGCGCCGCGGACAGTCCGTCTTCGAAGTAGACCGTCTTGGTCCACCGCTGCGCGTCGATGAATGGCCGCACGACGCCGCGATCTTCGTCGGTGGAGATAGCCAGAAATACCACGCGCTGGTCATTGGCGAACTTCTTCTTCACCTGCTCATACATGGGCGCCTGGACGCGGCACGGTCCGCACCAGGTGGCCCAAAAATCCATCACCACCACCTTGCCTCGCAGTGTCTCGAGGGGCAGCTTCGTGCCGTCCGACCCGGTGAGCGTGAACTGGAGCGGGTGCGACGCCCCGGTATTCGGCGCCAGCTTGCGGAACTTCTCCTGGCGATCGGCGACGGCGGCCGCCATACGGTCGTAGGCGGCGAGCATCAGGTCGCCCAGTCCTGCTTCGGAGCCCTTTAGCTGGCGATACATTTCACCCGCCCGCTGACGGTCCTTGGCGCGCTCCACGTCACTCATCCTGGGGTCGAGCAGCGCGAAGGACTCGGCCAGGGTTCGAATGGCGTCCTCGGTCTTTCCCAGCTTGATCTGCCAACGGGCGGCCTCACGGGCAAACTCGGAGGAGAGGTAGATCTCAAAGGCCCGCAGCGCCAGCGCCAGTGCGGCTTCGGCGTTGCCCAGATTCCCGGTTGCGCGTGCCTGCAACGCGTACGCTCTGCCGATGCGATTCTCCAGATCGTCGGCGATCCGTGCGTACTCCGGCGTCCCCTGCTTGCCGGCGCGCATCTTCTCCAGAAGCTCCTGGTATCGTTTCGAATACGCCAGGGCCCGCCCTGCTTCGTCTTTGCCATCGGACTTCAGGAGACCCAGGGACACCCGTTCCAGAACCTGCAGGTCATCCTGTTCACGAGCGAGCACACGCTCGCCGTAGCGGACGACGCGGGCGTTATCGCGAGTTTCGATGGCCGCTTTCACCAGCGCCCTTTCGATCTCCGGCAGCTTCGATGTCTTTGGGTATCGCGCCAGGTGTTTTTCAAGGCCCCGGATGAACTCGATGGGTGAGTTGCCCGCCTCCGCCAGGGCGACGCGCAGGCTTTCCTGCTCCGCTTCGCTCATCTCCTGGGCAGCCAGCGAAGACACCAGAAGCAATGCAGGAAGAAGCCTCATGGCTGCGCCTGCGCCTTGGGCGGCTGCGGCGGAGGCTGGGCGAAGAGATCCAGGATCTTGGCCGCCCGTTCGCGGGCCATGTGCAGATAGCTTTCGTTCTTCACCACGCGCGTGAGAAGGGGCTTGAACTGGTCCACGGCAACCAGACGGCGTTTGTCCCAGGCCGCTTCCAGCAACAGCAGGGAGTGATTGACACCCAACTTGTCGAACTGCACCGTGCGTTCCAGGCCGAAGAACAACTGCTCCGTTTCAGTCATGCGTTCGAACCATTCGTGGACGGCGCGGGCATCCAGATCCTGCGTGTAGTTGAACTTCTGTTCGTTCTTTTCCGCACCCTCTTCCCAGCGCAGGGTCTTCATGCCCATGTTGGCCACTTTGAGGCCGCTTTCGAGCGTGCGCGCAAACTTCCCGGCTTTCTCCGCCGCGGCGAAGATCTCATCCGCCTCCGCCTGCTCCAGCCGGAACCTGGCCGGGGCGTCATCGTCGGGCGCCTCCTTGTAGACAACTGAACCATCACGCGCCAGTTCGATGAGCACGAACGCCGGCGTGGACCCTGGAAACGACTTTGAATAGATGATCCGTGGTGGCTCCGCCAGCGCGGGGGCCGCCAGCAGAAGCAGGGCCGTTGCAGCAGTGCGAAGCGCGCTCATGCGGTCCTCACCCGGGCCAACCGCAGGTGCGTGGCATGGCAGATGGCCACCGCCAGCGCGTCCGCCGCGTCCGCTGACTGGATGCGGCTCTCCATCCGCAAGATCGACTGCACCATCAGTTGCACCTGGCTCTTTTCCGCGCGGCCATACCCTACCACGCTACTTTTTACTTCCATGGGCGAATAGGCGCCCGTCTCAAGGCCCGCCTCGGCCAGCGTGAACAGAGCCACGCCGCGGGCGTGCGCCAGTTTGAGGGCGCTCTGCGCGTTGGCCGCGTGAAAGACCTCTTCCACCGCCGCGCACCCCGGCGTGTGCGTGCGGATGACGTCACGCAGCCCCATTCCGATGGCCAACAGGCGTTCCTCCAACGCTTGGCTGGCGCGAGTGCGAATGGTGCCCTGCGCCACCAAACTATGATCGCGCCCGTCCGTATCAATGAGACCGTAGCCGGTGCACTCCGTGCCGCAATCGATACCGAGGACGCGCATGATGACCAGCGCCCCTTCTAGGCGAGCGCTTCCAGTTCCTTTTCGTCGATGTCGAAGTTCGAATAGACGTTCTGCACGTCATCGTGATCCTCGAGAATCTCGGTGAGCCGGAGCATGCCTTTCGCCTGAGTGCCTTCGAGCTTCACCAGGTTCTTGGGCAACATCCCGATCTCGGCCGATACCGTCGCGATGTTGGCCTTGCCCAGGGCATCCACCACCGCTTCGTGCGCCGAGGAGTCCGACACAACGCTCCAGTTCTCACCCTCATCCCGCAGATCTTCACCGCCTGCGTCGAGAATGACACCCATCATGGTATCCTCGTCGGCCGCTGCCTTTTCCACAATGATGTTGCTCTTGCGCTCGAACATCCACGCCACGCTGCCCTGTTCGCCCAGGTTTCCCCCGTGTTTCGAAAACACATGCCGGATCTCACTCACCGTACGGTTCCGGTTGTCGGTGGCGGTCAACACCAGCACGGCCGCGCCGCCCGGGCCGTAGCCTTCGAACATGATCTCGTCGATCTGGCCGCCGTCCAGTTCGCCCGTTCCGCGCATGATGGCGCGCTTGATGTTGTCGGCGGGCATGGAGACGGCCTTGGCCGCCAGAACCGCCGTTCGCAGCCGCGGGTTCCCGTCCGGGTCGCCGCCCGATCGCGCGGCGATGGTGATTTCCTTAATGATTCGCGTGAAGACCTTGCCCCGCTTGGCGTCGAGCGCGGCCTTCTTGTGTTTGATGGTTGCCCATTTGGAATGGCCTGACATGCTTGTAAGTCCTTTGAAACCAGAGGATCAACCCGCCAGGAGCGGCCCTGTGCCGCGCGCGGGGATCAGACTACCAGGATACCGCACCCTACTCGTTTTCCGCGCGCTGGTACCAGGCAAGCCCGCGTTCGAACAGGGCAAGCACTTCCGCCCGCCGCTGCTCATTGGCAAACCGCGGCGTGGTCCGCGTGCGAGCGATCAGCTTCTCAACCCACTGGCGGTAGAACGCAAGATCCTCCTTCACCCGCACCGGCCGCCCGGAAACGGTGACATAGACAGGACTTGTGTGCACGAACGTCTGGGTGTCATTCAGAATCAGCCGATGGCGGGGCCCCAGGCCGCGCAGCGCGATCCAGGCGCTGCCCTCCACGGCCAACGAATGGGCCAGTTCGATCCGCTGCCGCCCCCCGGCGGCAACACCTTTGACCACCCGGCCGTTGATCACCAGGTCCACGGTGTCCAGGGGCACCGGTGACTCCACCACGCCGCGCACCGCCACGCGACCGGGTCCCCCCAACCGGATCTCATCGCCCGGGCGCGCCTTCTCCACCCAGAGTTCCGCCACCGGTCCGTTGGTCGCAAACGACCGGCCGCGGCGGAATCCGTCGATCCAGCGGCTGTAATCGAACGGAGCGCCTGTGCGCACATAGACCCGATTTGCGCCGGCCAGATAGTGGTCAGCGACGTTCGTGAACGCATCCGTCCCCGCCGAAATGGGCACGCGGAAGCCGCAGTTGAGCAGCCGGTACCACATCTCCGTGGTGGCATTTTCGTCGTTGTTCGAAAGCACGTCCAGGGCCACTGGCTGCCCCAGCGCCAGATCGACGGGCATCTCTTTGATGCTGGCCTGCTCAAAGGCCGGCACCATGCCGGGATGGGCATAGCTCACGGCGCCGCCCTGGTCGAAAACCTCCTGCGACAGGGGATGGTTGGCCGGGTAGTCATCCCAGTGAGGCGTGTCGCGGAAACCGTTGTAGAAGGGTTCCACCAGCCGCTTCAAGCCCAGGAAGCACATGTGTCCGTAGGCGCTGGAGCGGTTCTCTTCGTTCCAGTAGATGAGATAGCCGGGGGCGCTGAGCGCGTGCGGACCGCCGGTGAACCACTGCCGGTCATGGATGAAAGCGCCGCCGGAGTTGGCCACCATCATGTTGGCGTAGTTGAGGTCCTCACCCAGCACCTGAAGCCGCACGTCTTCGGGTTCTATCACCTGATGGTGCGGGGAGGTGTAGTTGGCGTGGATGTGGACGTCCGCCGAGAATTCGCCGGCCGCATTCCGGTGGGTCCAGCGGCGCAGACGGATGGTGATCTCACGCTCACCACCCGCAGGCAGGTCCACCTGTTCGCTGGCCAGGGCATATTCGGTGCCTCGCGCCACCTCAACCCGGGTGAGGCCGGAGGGCAGGGAAGTGGCGAACCCGCCCTCGGCGTGGAAGAACGCCTCCGCGCTCATGGCCGTGAATCGAGCCACGGACCCTCTAGGAACATAGGCCAAGCCATCCGATCCGGTCAGGTAGACACGGGCCACCACCGGGGCGCCGGTCTCATCCTCAATCTTCGCCCGTAGCCGGGCAAGCGCCCGGACGTCAAAACCGGCCCGAGCTTCGGCCCGCGCACCTTGGGCTTCGATGGAAACCGTGCCCGCGACGCTGCCAAGGCTGGTTTCGACAGCCCGCAGGATGATCGCGGCTGTTGCCCCGGCGGCAAGGCGAACCGCCCCTGAGTTGCTTGCCATTGACTGCCCCCGGTACGCGGCCTGCACGGTGACGGCCTCCGGCAGAGTGTTGCGGATCAGCAACGGCAGGTTCACGGTTCGCGACGAACCGGCAACCAACGGGCCGCCGGGAACATGCTTGAACACAGGTCCCTGGGCACGCACTTCGGCCTGATAGACCTCGTCCAGGCGCAGCGTTTCGACGTCTTCGCTCTTGAAACGGAAGCGGTCGCGCAAGGCCTGAATCGCGGGCCCGTTTGAGCGGCGGCGCATGAGGACGCGAGCCAGGTCTCCGAATCCAACCTCACCCTCCACCTCGAACTCGACGAGCCCCCGATGGTGAGCCCAGAAGGAGATGTCCTCTTGCCCCGGGCGGGACATCGAGACAGCGGCCTGGCCCCGGGCAGCATCGCGGGTCAGGAGGCCGGCGGCGGCAAGGAGCGCCAGGCCCCCGAGAGCCAGAAGAAGGCGTGGTCGATTCATTTCTTTTGTGCCGGTCTGGGCTCCGGCTTCGGGTCGAGCCCGGTGGTCAGGTCATCCGGGGAGACGTCGCAGCGTGCGCCGCCGCGCGGGATCTTCGCCTTGGCGGTCCAAAGAATGGCATTCGTCACCAGGCGGCGGAAATCCGGGTTGGCCCAGTTGCGGTGGAAGTGCCCGCCCGTGAAGCCGAAGCCGCGGCCACCGCCGGGACGCTGTTTGGCCCACGCCACCACCTCGCGTTGGGGATCGTTCTTCGGCAGCATGGTGGTCAGGATGGGGATGACGCCCGTGGGCTCAAAGCGCATCCGGTAATACCATTCGTCGCGGATGGAAAAGCCGCTCCAGCCGCGCGAAATCTCATGGGCTGGCGCCCCCGGCTCGAGAGTCGCGTCGTTAACCGGGTTTGTTGAGTAAGGCCGCTCATAGTAACCGCCGATCCATGATAGTAACTCGGCTCCGCCATTATCCTTGGGCACTTCGACGGCGTAATGAAGGCAGGCGATTCCGGCTCCCTTGGCGGCCAGGGTCCTGAGCATCTCCAGACGGCCGGGTTGCAGCATGGGGTGCCGTTCACCGCCATCCATGTAAAAGACGATGGAAGCAGCGTCTTGGAACACCGCTGGATCTTCCGGCCAGCCGCCGCGCACGATCACCGGAAACACCTTGTTCTGACGCAGCACCTTGTCGAGCAGCGTGACGCCCGCGTTGAACTCGTGAGAGCCGGGCGGGTGACTGGGACGGCCGGCGATGAGGACGATCTTCTTCTGCGCCGCGTTGAGCGAGGCTGCAAGCAATGGAACCGCGGCGATTCGCATGGCTCCTACCCCATGTTTTGCCGCAGAAACTTTACGCCGTCATAGGCAATGGAATCGGGAGTGGGGGCGATATCGCGCCAGATGGAAGCGGCCGCGGAGAGTTCGCCCAGCGAGAAGCCGAAGCTTTCGATGGTGAGCCAGCCGTCGTAGCCAATGTCACGGAGAGCGGTGAAGACGCCCGGCCAATCGACGTGGCCGGAGCCCGGAATGCCGCGATCATTCTCGCAGGTGTGAACGTGCTTGAGGTGCCGGGCCACCGTGCGGTAACCCTGGGCGATGTTCTTCTCCTCAATGTTGGCGTGGAACGTGTCGAAGAGGATGCCAACGTTCGGATGGGCTATCTCATCGCACAGCCGGACAGCGTCGGCGGCGGTATTCAGGAAGTAGGTTTCGAAGCGGTTCAGAGGCTCAATAGCCACGGAGACTCCGTGGGAGGCAAGGATGGGCCCGAGCTGCTGGTAGCAGTCGACGCACCACTTCCACTCGTCAGCCGTGCGCCGGCGTCCGGGCAGGTAGCCCACGGGAGAATAGAGCGGTCCCGCGATGAGGCTGGCACCCACCTCGGCGGCGGCAGCCACGCAGTCCTTCATGTGGGCCAGGGAGCGTGCCCGGACATCGGAATCCTCGCTGATGATGCTGAGGCCGCCCGTGAGGACTGAGCAGATGGTCACGCCAAGGTCATGCTGCTCAAGACCGCGCCGGATGTCGGCCGCGGCGAACTCGGCCGGGCGGAAGAGCGGGACTTCGACGCCGTCGAACCCGCCGGCTTTGACCTGGGGCAGGAGGGGAAGGTTGGATGCATCGAAGTTCGCGGTCCAGATGAATGTGTTGACGCCAAATCGCATTGAGAAGAGTGTAGCACCCGGGTCAGGGAGGGGGAGCCTGTCATGTCAGTTTGGAACGAGCGAGGCGATTATGGTGTCGATGGCCGAACTCAGTGTGCAGTAGGACTGTCATCTTGCGAACTGGCGTAGAACTCTGCACGAGTAGGACCATCGGTGGACGCTGGGGAGCAATACAGATGCTCATCCTGCAATCAAGGGCTCAGGTCCACCTTCACCTAGTAGGCGCCCCCCTCCGTGCCAACATAGCTGAGACAACTCCCCTGGCCTTAATTACTGAGCAGGGCGAGAATAGGAATCAGCGTGAATTCTCAGACTCGCAACAAGAACGGGCTCCCTCCGGCTCCCACGGTTT
>Ga0194132_10001626_pt1 | contig 45095 bp, 31 predicted proteins | sample TA2KigOf80mmetaG_FD_148612 | JGI IMG/M metagenome (GOLD analysis project Ga0194132, IMG submission 148612) | Freshwater microbial communities from Lake Tanganyika, Tanzania - TA2015054 Kigoma Offshore 80m | ecosystem: Environmental > Aquatic > Freshwater > Lake | place: Tanzania: Lake... | reverse complement strand
CGCCCCGTCGTCACACGGTGATGATGAAGAACGTCGCCGGACTCCACAACCGGATGTACGGGTAACGACCACACAGGATCGTCTGGCCGAAGTGCGACTGAACCAACACCTATTGCGCAACGAGTCTACTCTGCGACCGTCCAAACCGTCCAGTTCGTCCACGCTCGCTTCAGGTCCGAGCAGTATCGCAACACCGTCATTAAACTTCCCGGGGGGCGTCCGCAATGAACGGTGTGGCGGAAGGGCCGATTTGTGCCTTTTTCTTGGTCTAGCCCGTGGTCTACCTCGTCGGACGGGAAATGATAAAAAAGCCGAAGGCCCGCCGTAACTTGTTGTCACGGCGGGCCTTCGGGTGAGTTGGGGAACAAGGATTCGAACCTTGACTAAGTGAGTCAGAGTCACTCGTGCTACCGTTACACCATTCCCCAATCGGGTGACTCACTTCGGACACCGCAACTATACCGGCGGTTCGCGCGGGTGACAAGGCCGCGCGCCAGTGCCTTCTCTTCCGCGCCGCGCCGCCTACCCTGAACGCTACCCCGCCGCGAGGTGAATCATGTTCCTCTCCGCCGCGCTCGCGCTGTTCGTCGCGCAGCCCGCCGCGCCCAAAGCCTTCGAGTTCAAAGACGGCGACCGCGTCGTGTGGCTCGGCAGTACGCTCGTCGAGCGCGAGCAGCGATACGGTTACTGGGAAGCGGCGCTGATCGCTGCGAACCCGGACAAGAACATCACGTTCCGCAACCTCGGCTGGAGCGGCGACACCGTTCACGGCGAGGCCCGCGGCCGGTTCGACTTCAACAACCCCGCCGCGTGCTTCAAGCAGATCGTCGAGCCGACCCTCGCGCTCAAGCCCACCGTCATCTTCATCAGCTACGGCACGAACGAGGCCTTCGCCGGTAAAGACGGCCTGCCCAAGTTCGAGAGGGGCATGGAGAAGTTGCTCGGCGCGCTGAAGCCCGCGAACGCGCGGATCGTGCTGTTCTCGCCGATGCGGTTCTTCAAGTCCGCGAGCTTGCCGGATCCGAAGCCGATGAACGAGAAGCTCGCGCTGTACCGCGAATCCATCCGGGAGCTTGCCACGAAGCACGGCCACACCTTCGCCGACCTGTACCAGATTCACCCGGACTTCAGCAACTTCAGCGACAACGGGATGCACCTGAACGAGAAGGGCTACGACCAGACCGCGACCGGCTTCCGGTTCGCGCTGGGCCACGAGGAGGCGCGGCTCTCGACCGAGAAGGTCGAAGCGATCCGCAAGGCCGTCATCGCCAAGAACGAGCAGTTCTTCAACAAGTGGCGGCCCCAGAACGAGACGTACCTGACCGGGTTCCGCAAGCACGAGCAGGGCCGGAACGCGAAGGAGATGGCCGAGTTCGACCCGTTCATTGCGAAGGGCGAAGAAGAAATCGCCAACCTGAGGAAAGAGTTGAAGAAGTAAGAAACCTAACCCCCCGACCCCTTTCCCGAGGAGGGAAGGGGTGGATTCGCGATTGGAGAACCGGACACCAACCCGGCGCGCGGAAAGTTCGGCGCGCGTGCTCCCCCTTCCCTCCTAGGGAAGGGGGCCGGGGGATTAGGTTCTTCGAGCGAAACCAACACGCCACCCAACCACAACACCCCATGCGATACCTCACCCTCGCGCTCCTCGCCCTCTCCCCTTCCCTCGCCGTCGCGCAGCCGAAGGCCACCGTGCCCGACCCGGACCCGGAACTGGAGCGCAAGACGTTCGTCGTCGCGCCCGGCTTCGAGGTGACGCTGTGGGCCGCGGACCCGCTGCTCGCGAAGCCCATTCAGATGAACTGGGACGCGCTGGGGCGGCTGTGGATCGCCAGCAGCGAGCACTACCCGCAGATCAAGCCCGGCGAGAAGGCCAACGACAAGATCATCGTGCTGGAAGACACGAAGGGCGCGGGCAAGGCCGACAAGACGACCGTGTTCGCCGACGGGCTGCTGATCCCCACCGGTCTCGAACCCGGCGACGGCGGCGTATACGTCGCCAACAGCACCGAGCTGGTTCACCTGAGCGCGAGCAAGCCCGGCCAGAAGGCCGACAAGAAGCGCGTGCTGCTCAGCGGCTTCGGCACCGAGGACACGCACCACATCATCCACACGTTCCGCTGGGGGCCGGACTGCCGCCTGTACTTCAACCAGTCCATCTACATTCACAGCCACGTCGAAACGCCAACGGGCGTCAAGCGACTGAACGCCGGCGGCATCTGGCGCTTCAACCCGGACAAGACCGAACTGGACATCTTCGCCCGCGGGTGGGTGAACAGTTGGGGCCACGCCTTCGACAAGTACGGGCAATCGCTGGCGACCGACGGCGCGGGCGGCGAGGGCATCAACCACGTCGTGCCCGGCGGCTACTACCTCACTTCGCAAGGGCCGCACGCCCAGCGCGTGCTGCACGGACTGAACCCCGGCAGTCCCAAGTATTGCGGTCTCGAAGTCATCAGCGGCCGGCACTTCCCGGACGACTGGCAGGGCGACCTCATCACCAACGACTTCCGCGGTCACCGCGTCTGCCGCTTCAAACTGAAGGACGACGGCAGCACGTTCGCCAGCCGCGAAATGACGGAGGTGATTAAGAGCAACCACCCGGCGTTCCGACCCATCGACGTGAAGATGGGGCCGGACGGCGCGCTGTACATCGCCGACTGGTACAACCCGATCATCCAGCACGGGGAGGTGGACTTCCGCGACCCGCGCCGCGATAAGACCCACGGCCGTATCTGGCGCGTGACCGCGAAGGGCCGCGACCTCGTCAAGCCGCCGAAGTTGGTCGATGCAACCGTCCCGGAACTGCTTGACGCGCTGAAGGCACCCGAGCAGTGGACGCGCCAGATGGCGAAACGCGTGCTGAAGGAACGCGGCGCGGAGAAGGTGTTGCCGGCGCTGAAAATCTGGTTACAGGGCGAGCGCACCGAGGCCGAGCAACTCGAAGGGGCGTGGGTACTCGCGGGCCTCGGCGCGGACGGGAGCGACGTACTCGCCACCGAACTACTTCGAGCGAAAGCACCGGAAGTGCGTGCCGCCGCGATCCGGCTCAAGAGCCAGAATCCACAAGGTTTCGCGCTGCCGACGATGCTCTGGAACCTGACCACCGACGCGAACCCGCGCGTCCGCCTCGAAGCGGTTCGTGCGTCGATCACGTGGCGCGATCCGGCTTCGGTGGCCCAAGCACTCGGCGCGCTCGACAAGCAAATGGACCGCACGCTCGATTACGCGCTCTGGCTGACGGTGCGCGAACTCGAACCGTACTGGCTCCCGGAGTTCCAGGCGGGCAAGCTCACGTTCGGCGGCGACGCCAAGAAACTGGCGTTCGCGCTCAACGCCATCGGCAACAAGGAAACCGCGAAGCCGGTGTACGCGCTCATTCAGGGCGGCAAGCTGCCGAAGGAGAACCTGATCGGCATGTGGCTGCTGCTCGCGCAGGTCGGCGATTCCGATCACATCGGCAAGTTGCTGACGTTCGCACGCACCGACAAGGCGCTGACCGAACCGGAGCGCGCGCGGCTCCTCGTCGGCCTCGAAACCGCGGTGCGCGTGCGCGTCATCTTCCCACCAGAGAAGTTCGACCCGAAGGCGCTCGAAGAGTTCATGGCTTCGGACAACGACGCGGCCCGGCGCGCGGCGATCCGGCTCGCCGGGTTCTGGCGCGTCGAAGCTCTTCGCGCGAAGATCGAGGCCGTCGCAGTGCCGGAGAAGGCCACGCCCGTCGAGGACCGGCTCGCGGCCTTCGACGCCCTTATTTCGATGGCCGGCCGCTCGAAGGAGTTCGTGCAGCACGCCTGCGGCGCGAACCAGCCGGAAGCCACGCGCCGGCTCGCGCTCGCCACTCTCGCGGCGATGGACACCCCCGTTGCTGCGAAGGAGGCCGCGAAGTACTTGCCCACCGCAAAGGCCGACGAGGGCCTCGCCGACCTGTTCACCGCGTTCGTGACCCGCAAGTACGGCAATGTCAGCCTGTCGGAGGCGCTCGCCGGCACCAAGCTCCCCAAAGACGTGGCGAAGATCGGACTGCAAGCGATTCGCGCGTCGGGCCAACCGGCGAACGAGTTGGCCGCGGCGCTCGCGAAGGCCGGCGACCTCGGCGCGCCGCCCAAGCCGCCCACCGCGGACGAGGTGAAGGCGCTGGCGACCGACGCGATGAAGACCGGCAACGCGGCCCGCGGCGAACTGGTGTACCGCCGCAAGGAGCTTCAGTGCATCGCGTGCCACGCCTACGCCGGGGCCGGCGGGCGCGTCGGCCCGGACATGACCGGCATCGGCGCGAGCGCCCAGCCCGACTACCTCGTCGATTCGCTCCTGCTCCCGCACAAGCAGATCAAGGAAGGGTTCGACGTGACCCGCGTCGTGACCGCGAGCGAGCGCGTCGTGCAGGGCATCAAGGTCAGCGAGGCGAACGGGATGATCACGCTCCGCACGGCCGAGGACAAGGACGTGATCCTGCGCACGACGGAACTGGCCGAACGGAGCAAGTCTACCAAGTCGCTGATGCCCGAAGGGTTGACCGAGTCGCTGACGAAGCAGGAGTTCGCGGACCTCGTCAAGTTCCTGAGCGAGCTGGGTAAGGTCGGTGGCGACTACGCGCCGAGCAAGGCCCGGCTGGTGCGCCGGTGGGAGGTGATCGACCCGACGCCGGCGAACCTGAACCTGTTCCGCCGCACGCGGGTGAGCGCCGCGGCCGAGGCCGACAACCCGTTCGCGTGGAGTTCCGCTTACGGCAAGGTCGGCGGCGACCTGCCGCTCGCGGACCTGCCCAAGTTCACCGTGTGGAACGACACCGCGGCGCAGAGCGTGTTGCGGTTCCAACTCGATGTGACCACCGCGGGCGCGGCGAAGCTCAAGTTCAACGCGGTCGCCGGGCTGACCGTGTACGTCGGCAACACGCCGGTGGAGGTGAAGCCGGAAACGGTCCTCGACCTGAAGACCGGCGTGCAAACGGTCACGGTCCTCATCGACCGCACGAAGCGCACCGACGACGTGCGCGTCGAACTGGACGACGTCGACAAGTCGCCCGCGCGGGTGGCCGTATTGGGCGGGAAGTAGCTTCCATTCCGAGTTAGCCGCGAGCCGCAGGCGAGCGCGAACGGGCGCGCTCGCCCGCGACTCGCGGCTAACTGTTGGGTGATCGACAATGCCCCTGTCCCTCTTCGCCATGCACATCTCCGACGGCGCGCTCGCCACGCCGTGGTGGGCGTGCGGGTTCGCGGGCGCGGCAGTTCTCTTACTCATCGCCGCGTGGCGCGTGCGCGAACAGGAGGTCCCGCGCATCGGCGTGCTGTCGGCGGCGTTCTTCGTCGCGGCCGGGGTTCACGTCCCGCTCGTGGTGGTCCCGGCCACCGTCCACCTGATCCTGAACGGGCTGATGGGCGTGGTGCTGGGCCGGCGCGCCCCGCTCGCCATCGCCATCGGCCTCACGCTGCAATACTACCTGCTCCAACACGGCGGGCAGACGACCATCGGCATCAACACCTGCACGGTGGCGCTGCCCGCGGTCGCGGCCGGAATGCTGTACCCGGTGCTGCTGCGACTCGGCGTGAGCGCGTTCGCGCGCGGCGTGATCCTCGGCGGCGGGGCCGTGGCCGCGACCGCGCTCCTCGATTTCTTCGTGCTGCTCTGGGGCGGTAAAGAGGACTGGGACCGCCTCGCGCAAGTGCTGCTGCTCGCGCACGTGCCCGTCGTCATCGTCGAAGCGCTCATGCTCGGCGTGCTGGTGCGCTACTTGGAAAAGGTCAAGCCGGAACTTCTGGGCGCGCGGGGGCGTAGGGCCGCCAATGAGAAGGCGATGGCCGCGGTACCGCCCTTGTAGGTCGTGCTCACCGCCCACCGGCGGGGCGCGTGTGCCACTTGTCGGCGTCGGTCGCGGGCGGCTTCGCGTCGCCGAAGTGCGGGTAGTTCGGCATCGCGCGGAACGGCAGCGGACCCACTTCCGCGCCGGTCACGGTCGTGACGCTCTTGTCCTTGCAGTAGCCGTGCGAGCGCAGCACGAACGAGCGCGACCAGCCGGCCGGCAGCGGCGGGAGCTTGGTCGCGTCGAAGCGTACCGTGATCTCGTCGCCGGGGCCGCACAGCACGAAGCGGTCGTCCGCGGCGCGCAGCAGATCGGTCACGTCGCCCAGTCGCGTCAGGTTGCCCTTCCACTTCGTGATCGCGACGGCCTCGGTCTTCGAGTCGTCGTACGCCACAGGCGGGCGGCCGTTGGGGTACACCTCTTGCATGAACCCGCGGGCCGCGAGGTCGGCGCGGCTCACGTCCAGCGTCGTGACCTTGCCGACTTGCTCGGCGTCTTCGGCCTTCGCCAAGTACACCTGATCCCAGAACACTTGCATGTTGGTGGAGATGCGGAGCGTGCCGCCGCGGAAGTCGGCGGGCAGTTCGCGCGTCATCACCCGCGGCAGCCCGGCGGGGAAGCCGAGGTCGCACACCGGCACCCACTTCCCGCTCACCGGGTCGAGGCGCTCCAGCGCCGGCGGCTTGAGCGCGACGCCGGCGCGGGTCGCGGCGAACATCGACTCCGGGTACGGGTACTCGGTCCAGCCCGCTAACACCAGATACCACTTGCCGCCGGCCGCGACTTCGGGGAACTCCATCGTGAGCGAATGATCCTCGGCGTAGCCAAGCCACGAGCGACACGCGAACGTGTCCGCGGCGCGGCGGTCGCGGTCGAGCACTAGTTTCGTCACGTCCGCGCCCTTGTGGTCGGTCGCGCGCTTCGGTAGGTGGCGCGTGCGAAACGCCAAGAGCTTCTGCGACGCGCTCGGCAGCGCGAAGACGAACCGCTCGTCGGGGAAGACGTGCGCGTCGGCCGGGTGGTCGATCACATCGAGCCGCAGGTGGTCGAGGTACAGCACCTCGTCCATCGGCTCCGCGATCTTCATGAGGAACTGCCCGTTCTTCGGTACGAGCAATCCCGGTTCGATCTTCACACTCTCCTCGCCGCGCGGCGGGCGGACCGACCCGTCGGGGCCGGACTCGCCCAGCGCGCCGCCGCCGAGGAAGTCGGTGACGAAGACGAACTTCTCGCCGTCCCACACCATCAGCACCGGGCACGACGTTTCCTTGCGGTTCAGTTCGATCACCTTGACCACACCGCGGGCCGCCACGTCGAGTTCCGCCTGAAGCACGAGATCGGGCCACTTGAAGCGGACCACGTCGGCGCGGTCGCGCTTGCCGATACCGAGCGCGGTGGGCACGAGCGACTGACCGAGGCCGGCGCACGCGGTGGTGCGCTCGGCCGCGGTCCAGTGCGTGCCGGCCTGCGCGACGATCCACGTGCCGATGCCGTCGGTGTTCGTGCGCTGGATGTTGGGCTGCATGTCGCGCTTGCCGCGCGGGTCGATGAGGACGGCGCTGTTGCCGTTGCCCTGATTGCGGTGGAACTGGAGGCCGGCGTCTGTCAGCGTCAGCAGGTCCGGCGCGCCGTCCCCGTCGAGATCGGCCACCGCGAGCGCGTGCGCGGTCGCGTCGCCGAACGCGGTATTCACCAGCGCGAGCCGGCCGTCGCCCTGATTGTGCAGCAGCACCGCTTTGCCGTCCGCGGTCAGGCCGACCACGTCGGTCCAACCGTCCATGTCGATGTCCGCGGCCACGGCCTGCCGCAGCGCGGGGCTGTTGGTGTCGCCCGGCACGAAGTCGCTCGCGCCCTTAGAAAGCAAGTAGATCGGCGCGCCGTCGGCACGAAGTAACAACAGGTCGGAGCGCTCGTCGTGGTTGGTGTCGAGCACGAGACCGCCGTTCCACTTGTGTGCGCTCTTTGTGGCCCACGCCGGCGCGCGGGCCTTGAACCGCATGAGGCGGTCGTCGTCGATCACCACGGGGTCGCGGCCGTCCGGCAGCAGCAGCAGGTCGATGTCGCGGTCGGAGTCGAGGTCGCCGGCGACGAGCGCGACGGTGGGCTTCGCGGGCGCGCCGAGTTTGTCGAACGGCTTGAACGCGGTCGTCAGGCCGGGCGCGGGTTCGTTCGCCTTCTTGGGCGGCGCGATCCCGACGTTCTCGAACACCAGCGTGCCGCCGGCGGGGGTGTCGAACGCCAGTTTCCCCTCGCGCGGGGCCGCGTCGAACGCGGTCGTCGTGCCGTCGGCGTACTTGCAGATGATGAGGTCGAGGTCGCCGTCTTGGTCGAGGTCGATCCACCCGCACGCGAGGCACACGCCCTTTTCCTTGTCCAGCCCGACCGCGGCCGACACGTTCTCGAACCGCGTGCCGTCCTTGTTGCGGAACAGGTGCTGTTCGCCCGCCCCGGTGATGACGAGGTCGGGCTTGCCGTCGTTGTCGTAGTCGGCCGCAGCCGCGCCGAGGCTGGGCCGCGGGGTGTCGAGTCCGGCCACCTTCGTCACGTCCTCGAAGTTGCCGCCGCCGTCGTTGCGGAGCAACAGGTCGCGGACCTTACCGCCTTCGACGACGGCCGAAGCGACGAACACGTCGGGCTTGTCGTCGCCGTTGAAGTCGAACAGCACAATTGTCGCGCCGAAGCGCTCGCGCGCCGCGCGCTGGGTCGCGCTCAGGTCGGCGGCGGTGGCCCACTTCGCGCCGGCCGCGAGCGTCACCTTCCCGCCGGGCGGGGCGAACAGCGGCAGCGGGCCGACCGCGGGCTTGTCGGTGCGCGAGAGGTCGCGGCCGATCACGTCCGCGTACCTGCCCATCTCGCCGTACTTGATGCCCGACTCGGTGTAGCGGTCGGCTTTGCGCAGTGCTTCGAGGTCGTCGAGCAGTTGCTTCTGCCGCGCCGGGTCGGTCTCGCGCACGATCATCGACAGTCGGTAGCGGGCCTCGTTCAGGTACGGGTCGAGCTTGAGCGCCTTCTCGTAGCAGTCGCGGGCGGCAGCGGAATACTCGCTGTCGGGGTGCGTAGAGCCGACGCGCAGCCACGTGTGCGCGTCGTTGGGGTCGAGCGTGTTGACCGCGGCGAAGTGCTTGTACGCCTCGGGCTTGTCTCCGAAGTAATCGGCCAGAATGCCGAGGCAGTAGTGGGCGTGCTTGTTGTCCGGGTCGGCCTTGAGCACGTCGCGGAACACGGCCTTGGCTTCCTCGATGTGCTGCGTCTGCGTCTTGTTGCCGGCCGGCTGCTGGTTGAACATCGCGATGCCGAGGTTTATGCGCGCCGGTGCCCAGTCCGGGGCGAGCCGCACGGCCTCCGCGAACTCCTTCTGCGCGTCGGCGTATCGGAACCGCTCCATCAGCCCGACGCCGCGCACGTTGCGTTGGAGCGCCGCGTCGAGGTCCTGCTTCGGCGGCGGCTCCGGCTTCTTCCGGAACCACGCGAAGTACGCGCCGACCCCGGCACCGCCGAGGAGCAGCAGTACCAGCAGCAGCGGGAGCAGCGACCGCTTTCGCGGCGCGGGCGACGGAGCGGGCGGCGGCGGGGGAGAAATGGACATGGTGTTCGACTCGCGATTGGCGCACAGGGCGGAAGCCCTGTGCTACGGAAGCCGGCCCCTCCGGGGCGAAGAGTAAGCCGGTGTCGTCTGGATTTCGCCCGGTTGGGCGGTCGTTCGTAGCCCTGTGCTCGCGGAGGGCGCGGCGTCACTTCGCCTTGCCTTGCTCCAGAATATGCGCGCCGGCGGCGAGGTTCGTCCACGTCTCGGTGCCGCCGTCTTTGCCGGGCCAGCGTACCGTCACTTTGTCGGCCCTCGTCGCGGTACCGATACCGACCGTGAGCACCAGCTCGGGTTGGCTCAGGTAGCCGCGCGCGCCTGCGACGTGGCGCACGTAGGTTTTGCCACCGGCTTCCACCGTGACGACGGCCCCGATCGCGCTGCGGTTCGATTTCGTGCCGTCGCCGCGCAGGTCGAGTCGCACGGACTTGTTCGTGTTGGGCGCGTCGTTGCGCAGGACGCGCGCCGGGCCGCCGTTGGCGACGAGGATCAGGTCGAGGTCGCCGTCGCCGTCGAGGTCGGCGTAGGTGCAGCCGCGGCCCACCATCGGCGCGAACAGGTCTTTGCCGCCGTGCTCGGCCGTGACCGGCTCGAAGAAGCACTGGTCGTCGCCGGTGTTCCAGTACAGGTGAACCGGCTGTGCGTGGGTCTGGCTGGCTTGAATCGTCGCCACGTCCGGTTCGATGTGGCCGTTGCTCACGAGCAGGTCGAGCCGGCCGTCGTTGTCGTAGTCGAAGAAGAAGGTGCCGAACTTGAGCGGGGCGCGGCTGGGGGCCGACAGGCCGGCCACCGCGGTCGAGTCCGAGAACAGCAGTTTGCCGGGCGTCTTCTCGAAGAACGTCAGCGGCTCGTTGGCGAAGTTGGCGACGACGGCGGCGAACCGGCCCGGCGCGAACTCGCCCCAGTCGATGCCCATGCCGGCGCGCGGCGCGCCACTGTCCGCGTAGGCCGCGCCGATGGGCAACCCCTTCTCCTCGAAGCGGCGCGTGCCGTTCGGACCGGGCACGTTGTGGAAGAAGAAGTTCCGCACCGTGTCGTTGGCGACGTACAGGTCGGGCCAGCCGTCGCCGTCCGCGTCGCACACCAGCACGCCGAGCGACTTGCCCACGGGCCGGACCTGCGCCCCGGCCGCGGTGCCCTCTTTCTCTTCGACGAGGATGCCGGTGTCCTTCGTCACGTCCACGAACTTACCGCCGCCGGCGTTGCGGTACAGCGTACACTGCGCGCCTTGGAAGTCCTTGGGCTGCACGAAGGCCCGCTTGCCGCCTTCGAGGGTCGCGTTGATGGACTTGTCGATGGCCGGCGACCATGTGAGGTAGTGGCACACGAACAGGTCGAGCTTACCGTCTCCGTCGTAGTCGAGGAACGTGGCCGACGCGCCGAACGGGATCGGCGGCGCGTGCTTGAGAAACTCGTCGCGCTTCACATTCGGCAAGTCGGTCATCCCGGCGACGCCTGCGGCTTCGGCCACATCAACGAACCACTTGCCGTCCCTGTTGTGGAAGAGTCGGTGTTTGCCGACGCACGAGATGAAGATGTCCGGGCGTCCGTCGTTGTCGTAATCGCCCACCGCGACGCCCATGCCGTAGCAGTCCACGCTACCCAAACCCACTGCACCCGTAACATCCTCGAACTTCATGCCACCGAGGTTCTTGTACAGCTTCAGCGAATTGGGCCAGGCGGTGGGGATGTCGGGGCCGACGGGCCATGTGATTCCGCCGACGAAGAGGATGTCGGGTTTGCCGTCGCCGTCGTAGTCGAAGACAGCCACCCCGCCGCCCATCGTCTCGGGCAGCAGTTTCTCGTTGGAGTCGCCGTTGTTGTGGTGGAACTTCACGCCGCTAGCCGCGGTCACGTCGGTGAAGGTGATCGCGGGCACGTCGCGCTTCTGGCGCTCGTGCGGCTTGTGCGTATCGAGCGGCGCGACCTCGGGCGGCGGCTTCTTCAGCCACTTGAACCCGAAGTACCCGCCGACCGCGAGGCCCGCGACCGCGACCGCGGCGACGACGAGATGGAGAGGTCGGGGCATAGGTAGCTTTCAGTGTAGGCATCACGCTCCGCGTGATGCCCCGGCGTGTTGACGGTCACTCAGGGGGCGTCGCCACTTGCGAACTGCGGTCGCCCCACGCGCATCGCGCGGGGCGTGACGCCTACATTACTTCGGCAGTTCGCCGGTCTTGAGGATCGAGTCGCGGTGCGCGGCGGTCGTGGGGTAGACCACACGGTCGCGGGCGGCGTAGTTGGCCGCGGGGTTCTTGGCGCGGTAGGCCGCGGTCGCTTTCGGCCGGGCGCTCTCGTCCGGCTTGTACGTCGTGTGCGACTCACGATGGTACTTCGCCAGCGCGCCGGCCAGAGCCGCCTTCACCTCGGCACTGGTCTCGGCGTGGTACGCGGCGCGCAGCTTGGCGAGTACGTCGCGCATCGTCGCCAGCCGCGGTTGGGCGAGGAGGGGCAGCGCCGCGGCGACCTGCGCGCTCGATTCGATCCGGTTCTGCGCCGGGCGCTTCGGGTCGGCCGCGATGCCGGCGTGGTTCAGTACCCAGTCGGGCGACACGTCGGTCGGGTTCACCGCTTGCAGCGGGTTCGTGGCGAGTTCGGCGTAGGCCAGTGCGAGCAGATCGTGCGCGGCCACGTCCTCGGCGTCGAGTTCGAGCACCCGCTCCGCGGCCTTGACCGCACGGAGGACGAACGCGCGCCGGGCGTCGGTACCGGCCGGTTCGAACTGCCGGCGGTTGAACAGCCGGGCCGCGAGCGCGTTCCACACGACGTAATCTTTCGTGAAATCGAACCCGCGCTCGCGCGGCTGGGTGGCCGGGTCGAGCAGCTTTTCGAGGTCCGCGATCACGGCGTCGATGTGCTCCTTGCGGGTCGCGGTCGCGGTGTTCACCTGCGCGGTGAACCACGCGCGGCTCCACGCCGGCGCGGGCGGGTCGCACTTCCCGGCCGCGTCCAGTTGCTTCGCGGCCTCGTCCACACGGCCCTCGTCGATATAGACGCGCCCGAGATTCAGGTGCCCGTGCGACACGGCCGCCTTGTCGCCGAGGGTGAGCAACTTCTGGAACGCGGCTTCCGCCTGCTTGTAGTGGCCGCGCTTGCCGCCGCCTTCGAGGTAGCAGCCGATGCCGTAGTCGTTCCACCGCTGCCACAACGGTTTGATGGGCGACGCCTGCGGCGGCACCGCGGCGCCACCCGCGACCGGCAGCGTCACCGTGTCCGTCGCCATGTCCACGATGGGCAACCTCGGCGGCTCCTTCCCGCCGTGAACGAGCTTCATGTACTCGTAATCGAACTTGCGGTACCGCACGCGCGCCGTCAGTTCGATTGGCGCGGTAAGCGTCGCGGGCACGTCGATGCGGTAGTGCATCACGGCCGCCGCCCCGGGGCCGATCTGCTTGTCGTACAGCGGCGTGTAGATGTCTTGCGGGTTCCGCCGGTTGATGCGGTTCCCCTCGCGGTCCAGCATGTGGACGTTGATGAAGTGCGCCCAGCGGTCCACCTCGCCGCTCTCGTCGGGCTTCGCGACCGCGCCGTTGCGCGCGATCTCGACGCCGCCCGCGGTCGCGCGGAAGTCCACCCAGATTTCGTTGGAATCGACCGTGCCCTGCGAGAAGTGGTGCCCGAGGCCGAGCGTGCGGACCACGACCTCGACGACGTACGTCTTGCCCGGTTGCAGCGCCGGCAGTTCGGGGCGCAGTTGCACGAGACCCGCGGTGTCGAGCGTGCCCGGTTTCAGCCCGAAGATGTCGATACGCACCTTCTTGTCGCTGCCGTCGGCCGCGGTGCCCTTCAGGAAGTCCGTGTGCATGTCCACGGTCTTCTGGAACTCTTGGGCGTGCTGCGAGAACTTCGGGTCGGTCTTGAGCAGTTCGAACAAACCGGTGTTCGCGCCGGGAAACCGGTGGTTGTGGACCGTGCGCTTGCCGCTGTTGTCGAAGTCCTTCGCGCCGAAATCGTTACTCGGCTTCAGCGGCATGTGGCACTCGGCGCAGTTGTGCTTGGCCTGCGCGGGGTAGTAGAAGCTGCGCGTGCCGTGCCCGGACACGCCGCTGAGCAGGTACGAATCGTAGTGGTTCTGGCCGCGGAGGAACTCTTTGTAGTCGTTAAGTTCCACCGGCAGCGACACCTTGTGACACGTCGCGCAGAACTCCGCGGTCTTGTGGAACGGCTTCAAGAAGGTCTGCTTGTGGAAGTCCGGCTTGGCCTTCACGAGTTGCTGGTTGATCCACTGCAGCCCCTTGTTCTCGCTGCGGGCGAACGGGTAGTGCGCCGGCTCTTCGAGGGTGTACGCGCCGTTGCCGAAAGTGCCGTTCACGTGCGTCATCGCGTGGCACACGGTACAGGTAATGCCGGCGTGCGCGGTCTTGTGGTTCACATCGTCGAAGTTCGGGTCGTCGAACGCGCCGCTCAGGAACGGCACCGGGTCGTGGCACCCGGCGCACCAGCGCGACGACTTCACGCTGCCGGCTTTGTCCATGCCGTGCTTGCGGGTCTCGCGGACACTGAACAGGTACGCCGGGTTGTTGAACGAGCTGAACTTGTGGGCGCTGTGGAAGTGGTCGTTGGCCACGTCTTGGTGGCACTTGGCGCAGTAGGCGTCCATCATCATCACGTCGGCGTTGATGAACTTGCCGTCGGCGGTACGGGTCATCGACGGCTCGAAGTACTTCGCGCCCTCCTTCGGCCCTTCGCGGAACCACTTCTGCGGGTCTTGGGCGTGCATCGCCACCATGCCGACAGTGAAGACGCCGACGCCCGCGCCCCACACCTTCGCCAGCCGCCACTTGATCCGCGGCCCGGCCCGGCGGTGCGCAATGTACGCCCACACCGCGCCTACGGGCAACACGATGTGCAGCCAGTACACGACCGCACGGCCGATGGAGCCGGTCGGTAACTGCGGCAGGCCGTCGAGTTGCACGAGCGCGAACCCGGACAGGCACACCAGCAGACCCGCGAAGAACAGGATGATGCCGAGCCGCACCGCCACGCGGTTGGGGCGGTTGCGGGAAGTGGCCCAGTGGTACGCGCCGAACGCGACGAACGGCACCGTGCCCAGCACGCCCAGCGCGATGTGCGCGAGGAACACCCACAGCGCGAACGGCGTCGTGTAGCTCACGGGCGACTGGGCGTAGTTCAGCAGCGAGACCGCGCCGAGGTACACGCCGGTCGCGCCGAGGAACGCGAACAGCGCGAACACGATCAGCAGCAGCACGCGCAGCCTCGGCCCGATGGCGGGCACGTACGGCACGAACGGCCGCGCCGGGCGCGGCACCACGCGAACGGCCTCCGGCGCGGGAGCGGTCGGCGCGAGCGGTTCGGTCGGTTCCATCGGGTACTCGTCAATGGACGACAGGAGAGAGATAAGTAAGGATACTCGACGGGCGCGGGACCAGACACCTCGTTTGGCCGCGCCTTTGAAAGGGAACCCGTCGCCATGCTTCGCTACCTCGCCGCCGCGTGCCAAACGGACTTCGCGAACCCCGCCGACCGCGGCGCGATCCCCGACCGCGTCGGGCACATGCTCGGCATGATCGACCGCGCCGTGATCGGGTACCGGCCGTTCGGCGACGTGAAACTGGTCGTGTTCCCCGAGTTCGCGCACGCCGCGCCCATCTACGAGACCGTCGAGGAACTGCGCGACAAGCTCGCGGTGCAAATCCCCAACGAGCACACGCACCGCTACCACATCAAGGCCCGCGACCTCGGCGTCTACATCCAAACGGGCAGCTTCCTAGAGGTGGATACGAAGTACCCCGGCTGCGTGTTCAACACGACCTGTCTGATCGGCCCGGACGGGCTGCTGACCAAGTACCGCAAAGTTCACCCGTGGCTCCCGTGGGAGGTTCACGCCAGCCCGCACGACATCCCCAGCTACGACGAGAACCCGTTCCCGGTGGCCGACACCGAGATCGGCAAACTCGGGTGCGCCATCTGCTACGACTGGCTCTTTCCCGAAGCGATTCGCGAACTCGCGCTCCAAGGCGCGGAGGTGCTGATTCGCGTCTCGGCGTACATGGACCCGTGGGGCGCGACCCCGCCGATGGACTGGTGGACCGTGGTGAACCGCTGCCGCGCGTTGGAGAACGTTGCCTGCGTGGTCGCGGCGAACCAAGGCGCGAGCGCGGCGCACTACCCGCCGTTCTCGTGGCCCGGCGGGAGCATGATCGTGGATCACGACGGGCGCGTTCTGTCGCAGGCCGACCCCGGCCCCGGCGAGAAGATCGTGGTAGGGCCGGTGGACGTGGCCGCGGTGCGGGCCGAGCGCGCCCGGCGCACCGGGCACCACATGCTGGCCCACCGGCGCGTGGAGGCGTACCGGACTGCGCCGAAGCCGGCTTACCCAACGGGTTGCGCGGCCGCCGGGCCGATCACAATTGCCGGGAACGAGGAGCGCACCACGCGTGCGAAGGGGTAACCCGTGCGAAGCCGCGAGCGGCTTCAGGGCAGTTTCTTCGCTACCTTCTCCCCCTCGCGCAGTTCCCAGTACGCGCCCGCCTCGATGCCGTCCCAGCTCTGCGTTACGCCCCACGACCACCGAACCGTCACGCGCTTGACCTTACCGACGCCGCCCAGCCCGGTCAGCACGCGGGGGTCGCTGGCGCTCAGGTAACTGCCGCCGCCCTTCACGAATCGCGTGAGCGTGCGCGCCGCGCCCTCGATCGTGACCGTGGAGCCGATGATGTCGCGGTGAGCCGTGCCGATCAGTTTCAGACCGAGCCACGGCTGCCCGCCACGGTCCGGCACGTTCCGTAGGACCGCGACCGGACCGTTGCTCTGCGTGGTCACGAGGTCCGGGCGGCCGTCGTTGTCGAGGTCGCCGACGGCCAGTCCGCGCCCGAGCGCGGCCACCTTGAAGTACGGGCCACCGCGGTTCGACACGTCCTTGAACGAGCGACCGTCGTCGCCCGGCACGTTGTGGAACAGCACGGGCAGTTGCTTCGCGGAACTGGACGCCGGGTGCCGGAGCACGTGCCCGTGAACGACGGCGAGGTCTTCCCAGCCGTCGCCGTCGAGGTCGGCGAACGCGGTGCCGAACCCGACGCGGGACAGCCCGATGCTGCCGATCCCGACTTTGCGGGAGCGGAAATCGAACCGCCCATCGCCGAGGTTGTGGTACAGCGCGTGGAGTTCGCCCTGAAAGTTCGTGACCCAGATCGACGCGCGCCCGGTGCCGTTGTAGTCGGCCGCGTCGGTGCCCATGCTGCCGTTGTACCGGCCGCTCTCGTCCACCGCGACGCCCGCGCCCAACCCCTTCTCTTCGAGTTTGCCGTCGCGGTTGAAGAACAGGAAGTTGTTGGTCGCGTCGTTGGCGACGTACACGTCCGGCTTGCCGTCGCCGTTCACGTCCACGGTGACCACACCCAGCCCGCAACCGTCGGGCTTGAAGGCGTGGTCCGCGGACACGTCGCGGAACGCGGTGCCCTTGTCGTTCTTGAACAGCGCGTGAACCTGTGGCTTGAACTTCTGCGGCGGGCACACGTCGCGCGGGACGCCGCCCGTTTGCGCCTTGCAGTTCGGGTTGTTGGCGAACGACCAGTCGCAGTACCGGCACACGTACAGGTCGGGGAACCCGTCGCCGTCGAGGTCGCCCCACGCGGCCCCGGTACACCAACCGGTCGCGCGCAGGCCGAGTTTCGCGCCGACCGCGACGAACTTGCGCCCGCCCTTCCCGTCCGGCTCGTTGTGGAACATTTCGACGCGGTCGAACCCGGTCACGACGAGGTCGGGCCAGCCGTCGCGGTCGTAATCGGCGACGGCCGCGCCGTGCGTGTACCACCAGTCGAACGGCTCCAGCCCGACCGTCGCGGTCACGTCCTCGAACTTCATGTTTCCGGTGTTGCGGAACAGCTTGGACGGGTGCCCGGCAAGCTTGTCCGGGCCGCCGAAGTACCCGCCGCCCACGACGAACACGTCGAGCTTGCCGTCGCCGTCGAAGTCGAGCAGCGCGACGCCGGAGCCCAGCGATTCGAGGATCGTGTAGCGGTCGGCCTCTTCGCCGGTGCGCGTGGTGGCCCGCACGCCGCTCGCCTCGGTCACGTCGTCGAACCAGGCCGGGCCGGTGTACGGAGGCGCGGCGGGGTCCGGCGGCGGCGCGGGTTCCGGCGTCTTCTCGGTGGGCGCGGGGCGCGAGCACGCGAACGCGCCGGCGACAAGTGCGGCGGCCAGACCGAACCGGCGGAGCGGGGCGCGCATGGGGTTCTCAAGTGTAGGCAACTCGCTCCGCGAGTTGCCATTTCTTCGGGGTTGGGCGTGTTTGGAAGTGGCAACTCGCGGAGCGAGTTGCCTACTCTTACTTCTTCGGCGGCGTGCGGAGCGCGGCCTCGATCTCGTCGAACCGCGCGCGGTACTTCGCGGCCTCGGCGGGCTTCCCGGCCAGTTGCATGCACCGGGCCAGCGCGAGGTTCGTCTCACCGATGTTCGGCACGCGCGCGTGGGCCTTCTTCAGCAGTACTTCGGCCGCCGTCGGGTTCCCCGCGTCCAGTTCGAGGTGGCTGAGTTCGATCAGCGCCGACAGGTCGTTGGGGTCGCGGGTCAGCATCGCGTCGAGCAGCCGGCGGGCGTCGGCGGCGCGGCCCACGCTCCGGCACGCGGTCGCCAGCGCGAACCGCACGGCCGTGTCGGTCGGGCGCGCCTGCAGGAGCTGCTCGAAATGGGCGATGGCGGCGTCCGGGTCCGACTGGGCGACCGCCTGCGCCAGTTGGTAGCGGGCCTCGTAGTGGTCGGGGTCGCGGGCCAGTGCCTCGCGCAGCGCGGCGACCCCACTCGGGTGCTTGTTCAGCGCGAAGTCGAGCCGCGCGCGCCAGAGCCGGCCCTGCACTTGATCGGCCGTGCCGGGGCGCGCGCCGAGCCACAGGTCGACGGCGCGGGTCAGGTCCGGGGCCGCGGCCTCAACCGCCGCGAGCGCGGCCTCCTCGGTCGCCGGGTCCGCGCGGCCCGCGCCCAGCGGCGCGACCACGCGGAACTTCCCCTCGATGAACGCCTCGGCCGCGAGCGCAGCGTCGGGCGCGCCGGGTTTCGCCACAACCTCCGCGAACACCCGTGCCAGTTCCGGACCGCTGCCCGTTTGCGCGCGCAAGAGCCGCACCTCGCGCTCCAGTTCCGGCGTGGAACCGAACCGTTGTTCGTACTCGGCGTGCAGCAACCGCGCGCGGTTGAAATCGTTGGCGCGGCGGGCCGTTTGTGCGAGGAGCAGGGCCGCGGCCTTGTCGGTCGGATTCTTCTCCAACCGCGCCGCGAGCAGGTTCACGGCGGTCTGGAACTCGCGCCGGTCGAGCGCGGCGCGGGCCTCGCGCAGCGGGTCCGGCTTCCACCGCTCCCACGCCCCCCACGCCGCCGCGCCGACCAGCAGCACGAGCGCAGCGTAAACGGCGCGGCGGCGCGTCCAGAACCCCGCGCGCGGCGCGCGCGCCACGGGCGCGGCGGGCGGAACAGATTTGGCGCGGCGACTGCGCATTACTTCTTCTCGCCACGAAGTTCCAGAACAGCGTGCCCGAACGCCCGGCCGATCTTGCACATGGTCTTCGCACTACCCAGATAGTGGAACGGGAAGTCGCTGCCCACCTTGTTCCACTCGTCGATGTTCTCGCGCCACCCCTTCTTGAACACCGCCTCGGCTTCCAAGTCCCAAAAGGCGTCGGTCTTTACGAGTGCCACGTTCCCGTTGAACTCGCTCAGATCCGCCACCGCGGCCTGCGCGTCCTTGAACTTCTTCACGCCGCCGGCCGCCTTCTCGCCGTCCACGCCCATTTGCCCGACCACGAACGGCAACTTCGGCGACTTGAAGTCCGTCCGCACGTCGCGGATGAAGTGCGCGAGGTTCACGGTGTACTCTGCGGTTGCGTCGGCCGAGATCATGTCGTTCCAGCCCTGAAACCAGATGAACCCGGCCAGTTCGTAGCCCTGATCCTTGTAATCGGGGAAGTGCTTCTTGATGTCCGCGAGCGTGCCGTTGACCTCCGCGAGCATGTCACGGTACGCCGCGCCGAACGGCTTCTTCACGTCGTCGAGCGTGCTGTTCTCCTTCCCCTTCTGCTTCTTCAAGTTCGTGAGCATCTGCTCCAGTACCTTTTCATCGGGCAGCTTCGCGCTCGGCGAACGGAAGTCGCGGTACAGGCTGCGCCCGCCCCACGCGGTCTTGATGAGCAGCACCTGCTCGCCGTAGCGGTCGCCCACGACGGTGCCGAACTCCAGTTCCGGGCCGATGCACTTGGGCGAGCCGTAGCCGACCGTGAGCTTCCCCTTGCGGTCGAGGAACTTGATCCACACGTCGTCGCGCTCGGTCCACTTGCCGTCTTTGCGCCAGTGCTTGAACAGGTCGCGGGTCGCGGCTTGCTCGGCCTGATACTCCACCAGCGACATCTTCGCCTTGCCCTCCATATTGGACTGCCCGGCGAGAACGAAGACCTTGATCGGCTTCGGCGGGTCTGCGGCGAGTAGCGGCGTCGGGGATGACGCGAGCAAAGCGAGAACGAGCGGTCGCATGGCGGGTCCGATACTCTACGGGAGAGAAGTTCCGATAGTGTACTCGCCCCAATCGGAGGTAGCACCATGCTCGCTACGCTGCTCGTGCTGGCCGTGTCCGCGCCGCCACCCCCGCCGCCGCAACCCGGCAAGCCGGGCGAGGGGATCAACGGCCTCATCTTCCAGTTCAACGGGAAGAAGGTGAACGACGTCGAGGCGAACACGAAGGTGAAGGAGTTCAAGCCGCTGTTCGAGAAGGACCTGAAGGAACTGGCCGCGAAGCTGCCGGGCAAGCCGGAGGTGAAGCTGACACACTGGTACACGATCATCAACGGCGGCGCGGTTCACTGGACCGGCGGCGACAAGGACACCGGCGCGAAGTTACTGGACGCGCTCAAGAAACTGCCCTACGTGAAGTCGGTCGAGTTCGACCAACCAGTCGCGCCGCCGGGCCTGCCGAAGACGTAGCCGCGCGGCGCACGTGATCGTAGGACAGGCAACCTGTCTCCTTACGAGGTGCCACGTCATGGGCGAACGCGAAAAGAAGCTCGAAGCCGCCGGCTACCCGCTCGACCGCGGCCCGAAGGAAGGGCCGGTCATCGACCTACTCTCGGTCCTCGGCGACACGGTGTACGCCAGCGGCCAAGTGCCCTACGACGCCGGCGTGCTGACGAGCAAGGGCAAGGTGCCGTCGCAGGTGTCGGTCGAGGACGCGACGAAGGCCGCGGCGCTGTGCGCGGCCAATATCCTGCGCGCGCTCGTCACCAAGCTCGGCTCGCTGGACCGCATCGAGCGCGTCGTTCGCGTGACCGGCTACGTGAACGCCGACCCGGACTTCTGCGACTGCCACCTCGTCATCAACGGCGCAACGAACCTGCTGAAAGAAGTGTTCGGCCCGGAACACGGCCGCCACGCCCGCACCGCGCTCGGCATGGGCCAACTCCCGCTCGGCTGCAGCGTCGAAGTCGAAGCGATCTTCCAGTTGAAGAAGTGACGCTCGTTCGGGAACTGGAACGCGGTGTGGCGTCGGTTCGACCGGTGGTCCCGCGCCGGCGTGTGGGTATCGGGGACAAGGGATACGACAGCGATGCGGTGGTCGAGCGCGTGCGCGCGGTCGGCGCGCGTGTGGTGATCCCGACCCAGAAGAACAGAACGGTCCAACGGGACACCGACTGGCATCGGTACAAGGACCGGAACTTGGTCGAGCGGTTCTGGGCGAAGGCCAAGCAGTACCGCCGGGTCGCCACGGTACGAGAAGACCGCCGGCAACTACTTGGCCTTCGTGTACGTAGCCGCCGGTATGATCCTGTTGCAGGAGAGCTACTGTCCACATGCCCTCGGTTGGGTTGAGTTCTCTCCCCAAACATGAACGGCCGATGACGCAGCGAAAGTACGTGAAAAGACAGGCGGCTCGCCCATGCGACTTCGCAAACCCCAACACCACTGCCCTTCCCCGCGCCCGCCTTTGGCGGGCGTTTTTTCGTTTTCCCTTCTCGTTCCTCCCTTCTCCTTTGGGGCGGTAAAGGTTGCCGCGCCGGTGCGACCGTTTGGGCCGGGCGCGGGGGCGGACGTATTATGGGGAACCCGACCGCGGCGGTTGTGGACCGACGCCCGACCGGGTACGCTGGTTCCTAGTGGCACGGGCCGGCCCCTTCACCCCACGGATCACGGTCGTGGACGAGACCCCGTTCACCGACGTCGACCGCACCCTTCTCAAACGGTGCCTCGCCCGCGAACCGGGTTCGTGGAACGACTTCGTCGACCGCTTCCTCAGCCTCATCTACCACACCGTACGGTACACGGCGCACCTGCGCAGCGTCCGCATCGCCCCCGAAGACGTCGAGGACATCGCCGCCGAGGTGCTGCTGCGCCTCGTCGCCGACAACTTTAAGGTGCTGCGCGAGTTCCGCAAGGAGTCGAGCCTTGCCACGTACCTGACCGTGATCGCGCGGCGGGTGTGCGTCCACGAGCTGACGCGGCGGCAGAAGGTGCGCGACGCGATCAGCCGGGGCGACGCGCGGCTGGCGGCCCCGGACCCGGACGACGCCCCCGCCGCGCATAAGGGCCTCGAGAGCTTGGAGGAGGTGGAGAAGCTGCTGCGCCGGCTCCGGGGCCAAGACCGCGAGATCGTGCGGCTCTACTACATGGAGGGCCGCACCTACGAGGAGATCAGCACGGCGCTGGACATCCCGGTGAACACCATCGGGGCGATCCTGTCGCGGGCGCGGAAGAAGCTGCGCGAGATGTCGCCGCCCTCCACGTCGCACCTGAGCGTGAGCGCGCTACGCGACCCAACGCCGACCCCCGGCGCGGCGGCGAGTACGGCGCGCCCGACCAAGCCGACCAAGTCGCGCCCCAAGATCGACCCGCTCCCCGACCGCACCGAAGCCGACTGAGCAACGAACGACGAACCTTTCCCATTCGCGCGCCGCGCAAGTTCGCGGCGCGCGGGCGTTTGATGAGTTGAGGCGGGCGTTCGCGCCGTGCGCGAACGGGGGACGTTACCCGAACGTTACGTCAGCGGGGCGCGGTGAATCGTCATGTTTGTGAGGGGCGCGGCGATTCCGGCGGAACCGGGCGCACGGCGCGGAAACGTCACCTACTGTTGGAGTGGTGTCCGTGGTCCGACACTCAGAGCGCGGAGCAGGAAGCCGCGACCGGACCCGCGCCCGCCGACCCGGTACGTCACCTATGCCCGCCCCGCTCGCCGCCGCTCCGCCGGACGGGTCCGCGCTCCTCGATGCGGTGCGGGCCAGCGGCCTCCTCGCGCCCGCGCAGTTCACGAAAGCCCGCGCGCTCGTCGCCGTCAAAGGCACCGCCGCCGACACCGCCGCGGCCCTCGTCGCCGCCGGGTTGCTCACCCGGTTCCAAGCCGACCGGCTGTTGCTCGGCCGCACCGACGGCTTCGCCATCGACAGTTACATACTGCTGGAACAGGTCGGGCGCGGGACGATGAGCCGCGTGTACAAGGCCCGACACCGCACGATGAACCGCCCGGTCGCGCTCAAGGTGCTGGCCTCGGAACTGACTCGCACGCCCGCGGACCGCGACCGCTACCGCCGGGCCGTGCGCGCCGCGGGCAAACTCGCGCACCCGAACATCGTCACCGCCTACGACGCCAACGAACTGCACGACCGCTTCTATTTCGTGTTGGAGTTCGTTGACGGGCCGAATCTCGACGCGCTGGTGCGCGCCCGCGGCCCTCTCCCGGCGGCCGAGGCGTGCGAGTACGTGCGCCAGACCGCGGCCGGCCTCGACCACGCCCACAATCGCGGCATGGTTCACTGCGACCTGAAGCCCACGAACCTGCTGGTGGCGCGACCCACGCCGGCGGCCCCACTGATGGTCAAGATCGCGGACTTCGGCATCCCGAAGGCGGGCAAGACGGGCGCGTTCGCGCTCCCCGGCGCGCGGCGCGGCACCCCGGACCCGCGCGCCGACCTCTATTCGCTAGGCTGTGTGTTCTACTTCCTGCTGACCGGGCGCGCGCCCGGCGCGGCCCCGATCCCGGTCGCGCAGGCCCGGCCCGACGTACCCGCGGCCGTCGCCGCCGTCGTCCACCGACTGCTCGCGCCGGACCCCGGCGCGCGGTTCGCCAGCGCCGCGGAGGTGCTCGCGCACCTCGACGCCGCGTGCGTGCCGGTGGCGTTCCCGGTGGACGACGCGGTGAACTTCGACCTGCCCGCGTACCCCGTCAGTGCGGGCTACGACAGCGGGTTCCTGACCGGCCGCACGCCGCTCGCGGGCGACGAGGAAACGTCGCCGTGGGCGCAGCTCACCGACAAAATGGGCGCGGGCGACACCGTGCCGCTGAACCTCGACGACGCGCCGGCCGCGCCCTCGTACCGTGCGAAGCCCGCCGGGCACGGCGAGTCGGTGCCCCTCTGGATGACGGCGAGCCTTCTCGTCGGCATCGTACTCCTGTGCCTTATGGGTGTGGGCGCGGTCATCAAGGCGCTGGGGAAGTGATCTTAGCTCCCTTCCGATCCCCCGACGCCGCGGCGCGCGCGAGATGGTACAATGGGCGAATCGCGCCCTTGGGGAACTCTCGTGCCCGCGCCCGAACGGATGCTGACTCACTTGCGGCAAGCGGTGGCGCTCGTGCGCGCCACGCCCGGCCACCGCGGGCACACGGTGCGCCTCGAGAACTGCGCCGACGTGCTCGTCGCCGGCGACCTGCACGGCCACGTCGCCCACTTCCAAGCGCTCCTGAAGCTCGCGGACCTCGCGAACAACCCGGCCCGCCACTTCGTGATACAAGAGGCGATCCACGGGAGGTTCCGCTACCCCAAGGGCGGGGACAAGTCGCACCAACTGGTGGACCTGTTCGCGGCGCTCAAGTGCCAGTTCCCCAAGCAGGTGCACTACCTGCCGGGGAACCACGAGCTGGCGCAGTGGACCGACCGCCCGGTGCTGAAGGCCGACGAGAACCAGAACGCCCTGTTCCGCGAGGGCGTGGCCGAGGCCTACGGCCCGGCGTTCGGCCCGCAGGTGTACGCGGCGTACCTCGACCTGTTCCGCGCGTGCCCGGTGGTGCTGCGCGCGCCCAACGGGGTGCTGTTCTCGCACAGCCTGCCGGCGGCACGGTTCCTGCCACTATTCGACCCGGCGCGACTGGAGCGCGACGCCTACGACCCCGAAGACCTACAACCGGGCGGCTCGGTCCACAGCCTGCTGTGGGGCCGCGACACGAGCGCCGACGCCGCGGCCAACTACCTGCGCAAGATGGGCGCGGACCTGCTCGTGAGCGGGCACATCGCGTGCGACGCCGGGTTCGCGGTGCCCAACGACCGGCAACTGATCCTCGACTGCGCCGAAGCCCCGGCCGGATTCGCGCTGATCCCCACCGACCGCCCGCTCTCCCACGCCGAACTGATCGCCTGCGTCAGAACACTATGAAGCACCTCGTTGTGGTGCGCGCGCCGTAATGCCCCCGCGCTACCACTGCACCCCGCCGGAGTTGGTCGCCGAAACCGTGCGCGAGACGGTCTTCGTCGGGGACCACACGTTCCGCCTCGAGCGCCCCGCCGAGGGCGACAAGCTCCTCGATCACCCGTGGTGCCGCTCGGCCTACGCCGCGGACGAGTACGTCCCGTACTGGCCCACCCTCTGGCCCAGCGCGCGGATGCTCGCCAAGGCCGTTCTGCGCGAGCCGTGGACCACGTACCCGCAACCCGTGCGCGTGCTCGAAGTGGGGTGCGGGCTGGGGCTGGCCGGGGTCGCGTGCCTCGCCCGCGGGCTGGACGTGACGTTCTCCGACGTGGACGAAACGGCCCTCGCGTTCGCGGAGCGGAACGCCCGGCTCAACGGGTTCCCCGCCGGGTTCCGCTCGCGGCCCCTCGACTTCCGCTGCCCGCCCACCGACCTGAAATACGGCGTCGTGATCGGCTCCGACCTGATGTACGAAGAGCGCTTGGTGAACCCGCTCGTCGGGCTGCTGGACGCGGTGCTCGCGCCGAGCGGCGTGTGCCTGATCGCCGATCCGGACCGCCTCGCGGCGCGCGTGTTCCGGTGGAAGCTCGAAGAGGCCGGGTACACAGTGACGACCGACTTCGCCCGCGCCGGCGAACCCGGCGGCGCGCGCACGAAGGGTACCATCTACCGCGTCCGCCGCGGCGCGGGCTGACGCTCACGCCCCGCCGACGCGCGCCCGCACCTTCGCCATCGCCGCGTCGAACCAGCGGCGCACGGTGCGCGCGCTGACGCCGAACAGGTTCGCGACCTCGGCCCGCGGCCAGTCGTGGTAGTAGATCAGGCCGACCACCTCGCGCTCCTCGGCGGGCAGCTCCTCCACGGCCTTGTGGAACGCCGCGGCCCGCTCCAGTTCGAGTTCCAGTTCCGGGGCGACCGGGGCGACCTCCCCTTCCCCCTCGCCCACGACGGCCGGGCCGAGGTTGGTGCCGTGCCCGCGCGGACCGAAGTAGTGCTTCACGAGGTCGAGCAACTCGCGCCGGATCTGCTCGTTGGCGAGCGCGTAGAAGTGTTTGCGCGAGGTCGGGCGCACGTCGCGCAGGGCCGCGATCAGTCGCATCAGGCTGTTCTGAACCACGTCGTCGAGATCGACGAACCGGCCGACGCGCGGGAACTTCTTGAACATCGCCGCGGCGAACGCCTCGACCTTCGCCACGATCTTCTTAAACGTCGGCTCGGCCGCGTTCGGGCGCCCGGCGCGCAGCTCCGTGACCCAGAAGCACAGGTCGTCGGTATTAAGGGAAGAGGGCTGTTCGTCCGGCATGACGGGACCCGTGCGCCGCGGGGCGCTCCGAAGTGTACCACACCCGCCCCGGCGCGCGTAGCCCGCGGCGCGGCTCAACTGCCGCCCGCGGTTCGCCAGACGGGTTCGGCCGGGCGCGGCGCGGGCGGTGGCGGATTCTGTTCGGCGCGCACCGCGGGCACGGCCGGCGGCGCGGGCTTGGGGTCCGCCTTCGGTTCGGCCTTCGGCGCGGGCGCGGCGAGCGCCGGGACCGGCACGACGCGCGTCGGCACGTCGCCGAGGTTCTGCGCCGGGTGCCCGAGCGCGCGGTACAGCCGGAACTGCGCCCGGTTGTTGTCGCCCACCGCGGCGAAGTAGTCGCGGTACGCCTGATCGAGCGCCGCGACCGCGGCCACCGCTTCCTGCGGGCGGAACACCAGCGCGAGCTGGTCGCCCACGCGCTTCCCCGGCACCAGCCCGCGGACGTTCTTTTCGGTCACTTCCGCCGCGTGCGCGACGCCGTCGGCCGCGGCCCGGAGCCGGTTCGCGGCACCGCGGGCTTGCGCGTGCGCCTGAACCACTTCCGCCGTCACGCGCTCCTGCGTGCGGATCAGGCCCAGCAGCGCGGCGCGCCGCTCGGCCTCGCGCTCGCGCACCGTCGCGCGGTTCCCGAACCCGAGGTTCTGCACCTCCCACACGGCCTGAAGGTCGAAGCTGAACCGGCCGCCGAAGTTGCCCACGTCGGCGTTGATGCCGCCGCCGAAGTAGCCCCCGGCCAGCCCCGGCACGTTCGAGCCGACGCCGCGGAGCGCGACCGTGGGCACGAACGGCCGCACCCTCTCCTGCCGCACGCGCGCGAGCGCGGCCTGAATGAGCGCTTGGTCCGCGGCCAGTTCCGGGCGGTTCGTGAGCGCGACCGGGACGAGGTCGGCGACCGGCGTGCCGGGGTCGAACAGTTCGACCGCCAGCGCCGGTTCGTCGGTCGGTTCGACCAGCGTACCCGGTTCGAGGCGCAGCACGCGCGCGAGGTCGGCGCTCGCCACCTGCCAGCGCTCGTGGGCCGCTTCGACCGCGAGCCGGCGGCGGGCGGCTTCCGCCTTCGCCCGGTTGATCTCCACCGCCGGCGCGAGGTCCGGGGCCACCTTCTCCGTCAACCGCACGAGTTCCTCGGCGCGGCGGAGCGCGTCGAGCGCGCCGCCCACGTCGCCGCGGGCCTGCTGCACCGTGAAGTACGCCTCGGCGACCGCGAGCGTAGTGTCGTTGTGCGCCGTTTGCACGTCGGCCCGCCGCGCGCGCACCACTTGGCGCGCCGCGAGCGGGGCGTACATGGCGTCGCCCACCGGCACGATGGCGGTCGGCCCGGCCCCGACGAGGAACGACGAGCGGCTCGTGGTGAACACGACCCCGGCGATGTCCTGAATGCGCCCGTCGTGCCGGTAATAGTCGAGGCCCAGCCCGACGTTCGGGAGCCAAATGACGTTCGCGCGGTCGAGCGCGGCGCTGGCCGCGCGAAGCCGTTCGCCGGCGATCTGAATGTCGAGCGGGTTCGCGCGGGCGAGCGCGAGCGCGGTCGGTAAGTCGATGGGCAGGGGCGTTCCGACCGCGACGGCCGGAGGCGGCGCGGGCACGTTCGCCACCGATTTCACTTCGACGGGCGCGACCGCGGGGCGCATCGGCGCGGGCGCGTCCGGGCGAATCGGCGCGCACGCCGGCACCGCGCCCAGCGCCGCGCACGCGATCACGCGCCGATACCACGCCCCGCGCATCTCCGTTCCCCTGACAGGTGGCATCAGGTTGTATCGGTCGCGCGGGTTACGCGGCTTCATGCGAACTGGCCCGGCCTCACCCCTTCGGCGGGGTGAAGTCGGCGATGTAGAGCTGCGTCGGGCCGCGGCCGTCGCGGTTGCTCGTCCACATCACCCGGTCGTACTTCGGGCTGAACACCGGGAGCACGTCCTGACCCGGCGCGAAGGTGAGGCGCGTCGCCTTCTTCGTCTCGGTGTTCATCCACCACAGGTCGTAGTTCGGGCGCGCCAGTTCGTTCGTGTGGTCCGCGCCCGTGTAGATGATGTGCTTGCCGTCCTTGTACCAGTACGGTGCCCAGAACACCCACTTGTCCTCGGCGGTCAGCGCCTTCTCGCCGGTACCGTCGGTGTTGATGACGAACAGTTGCAGCCGGTCCTTCTCCTTGCGGTCGGCGCGGAACACGATCTTCGTCCCGTCCGGGCTGAAGAACGGGCCGCCGTTGTAGCAGTTGGCCGCGTCGGTCACGCGCTTGGCGTTCTTGCCGTCGGCGTCCATCGTGAACAGTTGCACGTTCTGCGCGTTGCCCGCGCTGTACACGATCTTCTTGCCGTCCGCGGAGTAGCTGCCCTCGGCCGTGTACACCTTCGCGTCGGGGGTGAGGCACTTGAGGTTCGCGCCGTCGAGGTCGGCCTCGTAAATCTTCATGTGCGAGTCGAAGTCCCACGAGTACCGGCGGCGCACGCCCTTCTTCTTGTCCTCCTCGCGCTGCCTGACCTCGGCCTCTTGGTGCTTCTTCGCGTCCGGGTCGCCGTGGCTGCTGGCGAAGATGATCCGCTTACCGTTGGGGTGGAAGTAGCCGCAGGTGGTGCGCCCGGTGCCGGGGCTGACGCGCACCGCTTTGCCCGTCTTCAGGTCCATCACGAAGATTTGGTAGAACGGGTTGCCCGTGTCCTTCTCCTCGGCTTGGAAGATGATCTTCGTGCCGTCCGGCGAGAAGTACCCTTCGCCCGCGCGCACGTAATCGAACGTGAGCTGCTTGATGTTCTTGAAGTGCGCGGCCTCGGCGGTCTTCCAGTCGTCCGGCTCCGCGGCCGGGGCGAGCGCGAGCGTGAGCAGAAGTGCGTTCATGGGGGTGGGGTTCCTAAGAGGGAGGCGCGAACCTATCGCGGGTCCGTGTATCATTGTAGGGGTATGAACGAAGTGAAGCCCACGCCGTGCGCGCTGTGTGGCCGCGGGTTCCCGTCGGCCGCCCGGCTCACCAAACACCACTGCCTGCCGAAGTCGGAGGGCGGGACGAGTGACCACGTCGAGTTGATCTGTTCGCCGTGCCACGGGATGATCCACGCGACCTTCACCAACGGCACGCTGGCGCGGTCGTACGCGACCATCGCGGACCTGCGCGCCGCCCCGGAACTGGCGGCGTTCATCAAGTGGGTGCGCAAGCAGCCGGTCACGCAGAAGTCGCGCAACAAGCCGCGGAAGAAGAAGCTCTGAAAGTAGTAGGCGCACGCCGTGTGCCGTCGCTGAACCTCACGTCCAGCAACGGTACACGGCGCGTGCCTACTACTTTTCACACCAGCGCCGCGCGCTGTTCGCGCACGAGCGCGACGAGCGCGTCGGCGCTGAGGCCGATGTCGGCGAGCAGTTCGTTGCGGTCGCCGTGCTCGATGAACTTGTCCGGCACGCCGCGGCGGATCACGTTCCGCGCGTCGATGCCGGCCGCGTTCGCGGCCTCCAGCACCGCCGACCCGAACCCGCCTTCGACGGTCCCTTCCTCGACGGTCACGACCAGCGGCAGCGTTTCGACCGCGCGCAGGATCGTGTCCTTGTCGAGCGGCTTCACGAACCGGGCGTTGATGACGCCCATGTGGATGCCCTCGGCCCTCAGCTTCTTCGCCGCGCTCACGCAGTTCGACAGCAGCGTGCCGAACGCGACGAAGCACCCGTCCTCGCCCCACGAGACCACTTCGGCCTTGCCCATCTCGATGGGAGGCACGGCCTCATTGCGGTCCACCTTCTCCAGATTCGTCTTCGGGTAGCGCATCGAGATCGGGCCGGTGTGTTTGAGCGCGAACTTCAGCATCGGCTGCACGTCGGCCTCGTCGCCGGGGGCCATGCTCACCATGTTCGGGAACAGCCGCATGTACGGCACGTCGAACATGCCGTGGTGCGTCGGGCCTTCGGGCCCGGTCAGCCCGGCGCGGTCCATGCAGAACACGACGTGCAGGTTCTGGAGGCACACCTCTTGGAAGATTTGGTCGAAGCTGCGCTGTAGGAACGTGCTGTAGATGTCCACAACGGGCGTAAGCCCGGCCTTCGCCTGCCCCGCGGCGAACGCGACCGCGTGAGACTCGCAGATGCCGACGTCGAAGAAGCGGTCCGGGAAGTCGGCGCGCACCTGTTCGAGCTTGTTGCCCTGACACATGGCCGCGGTCATCACGGTCACTTTCGGGTCGTCCTGCATCGCTTGGTGCAGCGCGTAGCTGATGGCGTCGGTATAGGCCTTCGCCCCGCCCTTCTTCAGCGCCACGATGGCGCGGTCCGGGCCGATCTGCTCGAACACCGGCGGCGTGTGGTACGTGACCGGGTCTTCCGCGGCCTGCGGCACGCCGTGGCCCTTGTTCGTGAGGACGTGCAGCAGGATCGGCCCCTTCTGCGCCTTGAGGTCGCGCAGGATCCGGCGCAGGCCGGGCAGGTCGTGGCCGTCCACCGGGCCGAAGTAGCGGAACCCGAGTTCCTCGAACAGCATCCCGTCCTTGAAGAACGCCTTGAGGCCGTCGCGGAACTGCTCCAGCGCCGAGTGCGCCATGCTCCCCAGAATGGGAATCGCGGAAAGGATCTGGTTCAGCCGCCGCTTGCCGCCCTGATAGAGGCCGGTCATGCGGCACTGGTCGAAGTACTTGCCCAGCCCGCCGGTCCGCGGGCAGATACTCATCTTGTTGTCGTTCAGGATGACGAGGGCGTTCTGGCCCATGCCGCCGATGTTGTTGAGCGCCTCGAACACGATGCCGGACGGGAACGCGCCGTCGCCGATCACCGCGACCGCGTGGTTGTTCGTACGGCCCATCAGGTCGTCGCCGGCCTTGAGACCGGAGACGGTACTGACGCTGCACCCGGCGTGCCCGGTCATGAACAAGTCGTACTCGCTCTCGCCGGGGTGCGGGAACCCCATCAGCCCGCCCTTCGTGCGGATCGTGTGGAAGCGGTCGTAGCGCCCGGTGATGAGCTTCTGCGGGTAAATCTGGTGGCCCGTGTCCCAGATGAGCCGGTCCTTGTCCTTCGAGAAGTCGAACGTGAGGTGTAGCGCGAGGGTGAGTTCGACGACGCCGAGGTTGCTGGCGAAGTGCGCCGGCCGCGTGGTGAGTACGCGAATCAGCTCGTCGCGAATCTCGTGGGTCAGTCCCTGCAACTGCTCGTCCGAGAGCTTGTGCAGGTCGGCCGGGGACTTGATGTTCGGCAGGTATTTGGTGGTCACAGTTTCTCCTCCTTGGATTCTTGATTGCAGACTTGTGATTGACGATTGGAGGCCGCGCGCCGGCTGCCTTTCAATCTGCAATCAGAAATCTGCAATCGAAAATCTCGCCTTCAGCGGTCACGTTCCACCACGTACTGGGCGAGCGCAGCGAGCAACCCGCTACCGAGTTGTTCGGCCGCGGCGACCGCGGCTTGGCCCAGTTCTGCCGCCTTGCCCCGGCTCGCCTCAACTCCGAGAAGGCCGGGGTAAGTCAGCTTGCCGCGGGCGGCGTCTTTGCCCACCCGCTTGCCGGTCTTGTCGGCCGTGCTTTCGACGTCGAGCAAGTCGTCCGTTACCTGAAACAGCAGCCCGAAGGCCGCGGCGTAAGCGTCGGCCGCGGCAAGCGCCACGGGGTCGGCCCCGTGCGGGCGCTCGGCCTGCGCCGCGAACACGCCCATCCGCAGCGCCGCGCGGAACAGCGCGCCCGTTTTGCGCGCGTGGATGTCTTCGAGGTCCGCCAGAACCTCGGGGGGCTTACGCCCCCCGCTCGCCTCAATCTTGCCTTCCGCTTCCAAATCCAGCACCTGCCCGCCGACCATGCCCGCCGCGCCCGCACCGCGGGCGAGTTCTAGGCAACTAACCGCAGCGGTGCGCGGGCCGTAACCGGCGGCGAGCACCTCGAACGCGGCCGTCAGGAGCGCGTCGCCCGCCAGTATCGCCAGCGCCTCCCCATACTTCTTGTGGCACGTCGGCTGCCCGCGGCGCAGGTCGTCGTCGTCCATCGCCGGCAGGTCGTCGTGGATCAGCGAGTACGTGTGAACCATCTCGACCGCGCACCCGGCGGGCAGCGCCAGTTCGAGCGTACCGCCCGCGGCCTCGCACGCCAGCGCCGCCAGCACCGGGCGGAGCCGCTTGCCCGGCGCGAACAGGCTGTACGCCATCGCCTCGCGGACCGCACCCGGCGCGCCACCGGCCGTGCGCCCCAGCCACTCCCGCAGCGCCGCGTCGATACGTTCCTGTCGCGGCTTCAGGTCCGCGATCAGCCGGTCGGGAGAGTGCATGTTACCAACTTTGCCGTGCAAAGCTAGCCGACTTTCCCCGTGTGTAGGCGATCCCGGCGTCATTCGCGTATTCCCGAATCCGCGGGAGGGGCCGAACCGACTGTGGGCTTCCGCACCGCGGCCTTCGCGGTTTCGATGGCGGCGACGTGGTCGAACGGTTTCAGGTCCGGCGCGCCGTCCCCGGTGAACCCGGCGAGCACCTTCACGCGCTGCTCGGCGGCGCGCAGTTGGCCGTGGCACGCGCGCAGCAGGGCCACGCCGCGCTCGTACCGGGTCAGGGCGTCTTCGAGGGTGGTGGTGCCGTCTTCGAGTTCGCGCAAAATGCCGTCGAGTTCGGCGAGCGCCTCCTCGAGTCGCGGCGGATCGGGTTCGGCAGGTTCGGGCATGGTGCGCGTCCCGTCCGTGGGGGCGAAAGTGGCGCGTCACCCGGCCGGGCGGTCGTCGGCCGCGCGCGTCGCCTCCGTGACGAGCGAGCGGATCGAGCCGCGGGCGACGTGCGTGAGCAGCAGGTCGCCGGGGCGCAGGGTGCCGGGGTCGCGAACGAGGTCCCCGTCCTTCGTGAGCGTCAAACTATAGCCCCGCGCGAGCACCTTCAAGGGGCTGAGAGCCTCGAGCCGGGCCGAAACGTCGGTCAGTTCTTGTGAGGCGCGAACGAGCCGCTGGCGCACGGCGCGGGCCAGCCGGGTCGCGGTGTCGTCCAACCGCTGTTCGATGTCGCGGACGCGCTGGAGCGGGCGGCGCAGCGCGGGCCGCGCCGCGAGCTGGTCGAGCCGCTGGCGCAGCAGCCGCACCCGCCGCGCCGCGGCGTCGGCCATGCGTTCGCCCAGCGTGCCGAGCGCCGCCAGCACCTCGCGCCGGTCGGGGGTCAGCGCGACCACGGCCGCGGTCGGCGTCTCCGCGCGGTGGTCGGCCACGAGGTCGGCCACGGTCACGTCGGTTTCGTGCCCGACCGCGGAGATCACCGGCACCTGCGAGGCGTACACCGCGTCCGCGACGACTTCCTCGTTGAACGCCCACAGGTCTTCGGCGCTGCCGCCGCCGCGCCCGAGCACGATGGCGTCGAACGCGAGCTTGTTGTTGCGGTGCAGCCAGTTGAGTTGTTTGAGCGCGTGGGCGACGTCGGCCGCGGAGCCTTCGCCCTGCACGCGCGTCGGCCGCACGATCACTTCCGTGAACGGCCACCGCTGCGCGAACACCTCGATCATGTCGCGCACGGCCGCGCCGGTGGCGCTGGCGATCAGCCCGACGCGCGCCGGCGGGCGCGGCAACGGGCGCTTGCGGTCCTTGCCGAAGTACCCCTTCGCCAGCAGGCGCTCCTTCAGCTCGCGCAGGGCCAGCTCCGCGGCCCCCACGCCCTTCGGCTGAAGCTCCTCGACGACGAACTGGTACTCGCCCTTCGGCTCGAACACGGTCAGCCGGCCGCGGGCGACGATCTCCATGCCGTTCTTGAGGTCGAAGCGCAGGCGCAGGTTGATGCCGCGGAACGCGACCGTCTTGATTTGCGCCGCGGCGTCTTTGAGGGTGAAGTACCAGTGCCCGCTGGCCGCACGCGTGAAGTTGGACACCTCGCCCGCGACCCACACCGAGGGGAACGCCCCTTCGACCGACGCGCGGACCTGCGCCGTGAGCTGCGACACGGAGAGCGGTTGCGGGGCAGCGGGAGCAGCGTTCATGGTTTCTGGACGAGGTATATTGGGTCGCCCTGCTGATCGGTCATGCAGTGTAGCAGTTCGAGCGGGCCGAACGCAGTGCGATCTTCCCACTCTTGGCGGATCAAGAGCGCGTACGCGCCGCTCGGCAGCGCGCGCGTGTCGGCGCACTTCACCGCGGGCCGCGCGTAGTAGAACGTCACGCCCTCGTCCTTCAACTTGAAGACGTACACCGGCGCGCCGGGCGGCACGCGCGCGCGCAACTCCGCCCCGGTGTCGGCGGCGTTGCGGTTCGCCGTTCGCGCGGGGACGACGTACTCGACGAACGCGACTTTGACGACGAACCAACCGAGGAGGAAGAGAAGGAAGAACCGAACCCCCCAACCCCCTTCCCTAGGAGGGAAGGGGGAGTCAGAGTCTGGTCTTGGCCTTTCTCCCCCTTCCCTCCTAGGGAAGGGGGTTGGGGGGTTAGGTTTCTTCCACCAGCCCCACAGCCCCATCACACCCAAGCCCATCAGCCCGGCGCTCATGGGGAGCGCGTAGCGCACGTTGTGGTTGGGCACGAGCGTCCAGAACAGCAGGTTCGGCCACGTCCAGCAGTGGAGCAGTTGCAGGAGCAACTTGCCGCGCGCGTCCCACTGCGCCCAGAACGCGCGCCGGAAGGTGAGCAGCGCGAACGCCGATACCGGCAGGTGCGCCGCGAACACCGCGAGCGGGTACGTCGCGAGTTCGGCCCACGGGTAGCCCTTGCTCGCCTTCGGCGCGAAGCGGTACGCGGCCTCTTTGCGGATCGTTTCGGAGAGCGCGTCCCAGCCCACCTGCTGCACGACGGCGAGCGCCCACAGCGCGCACGCCGCGCCCGCGACGCCCACCGCGACGAGGTGCGCGCGTCCGCTCAAGAGGCGCAACTGCCCGCGCCACGCCAGCAGCGGAACCGCAGTCAGGTAGAAGAACGCCGGCGCGGTCCACTTGGTCAGCGTGCCGCCCGCGACGCACAGCAGCGCGCCGATCATGTACGGCGCGCGCCGTTCGCTTTCGAGTGCGCGGTGGAACAGCACCAGCGCCGCCGTCACCCACCCGACGAGCGTCATGTCGATTTCCGCGCTCGGCACCTTGTCGAGCCACAGCACCGAACACGGCAGCAGCAGTGCCATCACCAGCGCCGGCCGTTCGCCGAGTACGCGGCGGAACGTGCCGTACACGAGCACGACGGCGAGTGTCGCGGCGAACACCGAGGGCAGGCGCGCGGTCGCGGCGCTCACGTCGCCGAAGGGCACGCTGCACAACCCAATGGCGGCGTAGTGGCCGGGAGGCTTCGTCAGGAACGGTTCGCCGTACAGCACCGGGTACAGCCAGTGCCCGTGCAGACACTCGCGCCCAATGATCGCGCGCAGCGCCTCGGTGCGGTACAGTGGCCCGGCGTCCAACCCGTACAGGAACAAGAAGGCGCACCACGCCGCGATGAGCAGCGGCGCGAGCCACGGGGAAAAGAGCGTTGCGAGTGGAATGGCGGGCCTCCGTGCCTCGGTCTTGGCGAGCGGGGGGCGTTAGCCCCCTGTTCTCTTTCGCGCGCAATACGATTCAGGGGGCTGACGCCCCCCGCTCGCCACGAACCAACCTTGCCGCCACCACCGCGGCGAGCGCCGCGGCCCAGCACAGCGCCGGGAGCCAGTCGCCGAACCGCGCGTACCACGAACTGCGGTCGTCGAGCGGTACCGCCACCAACACGATGCCCTCGACCTTCTTCGCGGCGCGCCAGCTTTCGAGCGGGTAGTCGCCGAGGGTGACGCGCCGGCCCTCGACGCGCACCGGCCGCGGGAGCGCGACCACGCGCCCGTCGGAATCGACGACCGCGCTCACGCCCATGTTCACCGCGCGCACGACCGCGCGGCGCGCCTCGACCGCGCGGAACCGGCAGATCGCGAGGTGCTGCTCGTGCTCCTCGGTGCCGTCGAACCAGCCGTCGTTGGAGGTGTTCACGAGGAAGCTGACCGGGTCGCGCGCGACGTACTGCCGCGCGAGGTACGGGTCGGAGTCCTCGTAGCAGATGAGGCACCCGAAGGTGAACGCGCGGCCGTCCTTGGCGACCAACGGGAACCGCGTCCACGCTTCGCCCGGCGTACACTCGTAGCCCTTTTCGTAGGGCGTGAACCACTGCATGAACGGCAGCACGTCGCCCAGCGGCACGTACTCGCCGAACGGCACGAGGTGCATTTTGTCGTAGCGCACCGGGGCGCGCAGGTGCGGCCCGACGAGCAGCGCCGTGTTGCCCTTCGTGTAGCGCGTGCCGTCCCACGTGTGCCCACTGATACCGAACAGGATCGGCACATCCCAGAGGCGGCGGAACTGCTTGTCGGCTTCGTCCAGCGCGGCGCGCTGCGTGTCGGTCATGCCCCCGGTGCTCGCCCCCGGAGCGACCTCGACCCAGTCCTCCCAATAGCACGTCTCCGGCCAGACGATTAGGTCCGGGCGCGGGTTCTGTTGGTACGCCAGCCCGAAGGCGCGCGCGTACTGTTCGCGCAGCCCGCCGCCGCGCGCCATTTTCTCGCCCTGCGACACGCTCCCCTGAATCGCCGCCACCATCGGCCCCGCGGCGAACGGCGCGTGATTCAGGCGCGAGGTGCCGTAGGCGATACTGGCGACGAGGAGGGCGAGGGCGAAACCTAACCCCCCAACCCCCTTCCCTGAAGGGAAGGGGGAGCATTCGCGCGAAGCCTCTTGCGCGACGTTGGACCTTTGCGAGCTCGTAAGGTCTTCCTCCCCCCCTCCCTTCAGGGAGGGGGGGCCGAGGGAGGTAGGTTGCCTTTCCCACCCCAACACGCGCCGCACGCGCGCCTCGCGCAACAGCACGTCCGCCAGCGCGCCGTTCACCGCGGCGACAACGAACGACACGGCGTACACACCGCCGAGGTCGGCGATTTGGATGAGCGCGACGAACTCGTGTTGGGTGTAGCCGAGGAAGTACCAGCCGAAGCCGATCATCTGGTACGCGCCAAGCGGCTTCATAAACGTGAAGCCGGTGGGGAAGTGCATCCGGCAGTACTCGAGCGCGACCCATGCCACCGGCACCGCGACCGCTAGCGGCACCTTGAGCGCGTCGAGCTTGCGCAGCAGCGCGAGCGCGCCCAGCCAGAACACCGGGACCAACACCGCGAGACCGAGCCACGACAGGTACATCATGGGGTGCGCGACGCGCACCCAGTTGGTGGCGAGCGCGAAGAAGGTGACGCCGCCGGCGTAGGCCGCGAGGTACCGCCGCCGGTTCGACACCGGCGCGCGCACCAGCGCCACCCACGGCACGAGCGCGACGAACGCCACCGGCCCGAGGTTCAGCGGGAAGAACGCCGCCCACAGCAGCGCGCCCGACGCGACCGCGGGCGCAAACACGCGAGCCTTCACGCGGACTCCTTCCGACGAGGCAAAGCCGGGATTAGCCGCACGATCAACGCCGACAAGACACGATCAAGGCAGAAGGCAGAGTTCAATTCACTTTGTCTTCTGTTCTGATCGTGCCTTTGTCTGTGTTCATCGTGCGGCTAATGTTCACAGCAACACGACACTTACGGGCGTGCCGGGGTCGGCGCGGGTGTCGCCGGCGGGCAGCGCGACCAGCGCGTCGGCCGGTTGCAGGCCGGCGAGGTCCGGCGCGCCGCCCCACGGCAAAATGCGCACGGTCCAACCCGTCGCGCCCTGCACCAACTGCGCCGGCCGGTACGTCGGCCGGTCGTTGCTCTCGGCGATGCCCTCCGCCGTCGGCAGCGTGATTGTGCGCGGACCCGGCTCCGCGTGTCCACCCAAGATGCGGATCGCGGGGCGCACGAACAGTTCGAACCCGACGAACGAGCTGGCCGGGTTGCCCGGCAAGCCGAACACGAGCTGGCCCTTCGGCCCCGTCCCGAACAGCAGCGGCTTGCCCGGTTTCACGAGCACTTGGCGGAAGTGCGTCGTCACGCCGAGGTCGGTCAGCACTTGCGGCACGAGGTCGTAATCGCCCACCGACACGCCGCCGCACAGCAGCACCACGTCGGACACCTCCAACCCCTCCGCGACCAGCGAGCGCGTGATGGCGCGGTCGTCGCGCGCGATGCCGAGGTAGCGCGGCAGCCCGCCGCCGCGCACGGTGAGCGCGGTGAGCATGGGGCCGTTGGAGTTGCGGATCTGCCCCGGCTTGGGCTTCATGTTGGCTTCGATCAGTTCGTCGCCGGTGGCGATGACGCCGACGCGCGGGAACGGGAACGCCGGCACCGCGGTCTTCCCGACGCTGGCGAGTACGCCGAACGCGGCCGGGTTGATGGGCGTGCCGGCCTTCAGCACGACGGCCCCGGCCTTCATCTCGGTGCCCTGAGCGAACACCCACTGCCGCGGTTTTACGGCGCTGTCGGTGATCGTGACCACATCCCCGGCGCGCCGCGTGTCCTCTTGCATCACGACGGCGTCCGCGCCGTCGGGAATGGGCGCGCCGGTGAAGATGCGTGTCGCGTCGCCGGCCCCGACCGGCTTGGTCGGCACCTTCCCCGCGGGCACCTCCTCGATGACCTTCAGCGGCGCGCCGGGCGCGGCGCAATCGGCGGCGCGCACCGCGTACCCGTCGCGCAGCACCTTCGCGAACGGCGGCGAATCGAGGTCCGCGAGAATATCGACCGCGAGCACCTGCCCGAGCGCCGCCGTGGTGAGCGCGGCAACCTCGGTCTTGAGTGGCTTGGTGTGAGAAAGAACGGTCGCCAGCGCCTCGGCAACTTCGAGCATCGGTACATCTCTGCGGGACTCGCGACTTGTCGCCCGCAAAGCCGGGCTTCACGGTCGCTCCATCGGAACGCAGATGTTATACCAACGACCGGGCGCGATCTATCGGAAGTGAGCGACGCGCGCCGCGGAACGGCGCGCGGGCCGGTGCTAGCGCCGGTAGGTGTGTGTGCCGAAGGTGCCCATCAGCGGGTTGTACGTGGTCGCGCTGAACCGCTTGTGGCCGGCGCGCTGGACCGAGCCGACCACCGGGTGCAGCCGCGTTACCGTCGGGACCGCGGCCCCGGTGCGCGCGTCGAACACCAGCGCGCGCCCGGTCGCCCCGCGGCCCGCGTGCTTCGTATCAGATACATCGGGCATCAGCGGGACCACGCCCGCGAACGGGCGGAACGGGTCGTCCGCGCGAGCCGGTGAACCGAGGGCCAGCGCCACCACTGCCGCCGCAACGAACGTCTTCATCGGTGTCTCCTCCGTGCGGGAACCGCGTCCATCCTCTCCAGCATTCGGCACGGGGAAATGTCCGGTGCGACTCGTTCGGTCCGCGCGCGCACAACCGGCGCGCCGGGCGCGCCGGTTGTAACTGTCGCGCCACATGGGGCGCGCTCTGTGGCTGTTGAAGTCAGAAGACAGCAACCGCACGATCAACACAGAAGAACGGCACGATCAACACAGAAGTCAGTGTTCTTCAAGACAATTCTCTTCTGCTTTCATCGTGCCTTTATCGTCTTCAATCGTGCGGCTTACGCCTTTTTCCTACCGCTGTCCTTACCCGATCCAGTTGGCGTCGGTCGCGGTGAACGACACGAGTTCTTCGGTCTTGAACCAGAGCGCGATTTCGATGGCCGCGTTCTCGGCGCTGTCGGACCCGTGGACGAGGTTGTTCTGAACGGAGAGCGCGTAGTCGCCGCGCACGGTGCCGGGCGGGGCCTTCGCGCCGTCGGTCACGCCCATCAAGTTGCGGCCCACGGTCACGGCCTCGCGCCCCTCCCACACCAGCGCGACCGTCGGCCCGCTGGTGAGGAACGACAGCAGGCTCTCGTAGAACGGCTTCCCCTTGTGGACCGCGTAGTGCTTCTCGGCCAGTTCGCGCGTGGCCGCGACCAGCTTCAGGCCGACGAGCCGCAGCCCCTTGCGCTCGAACCGCCCGATGATGTCGCCGACCAACCGGCGCTGGACCGCGTCGGGCTTGAGCAGAATGAGGGTGCGCTGCATGGAACCGGCCTCGTGGGTGTGGGAGTGCGTCCCGGTCATGGTGCGAACCGGCCGCGCGTTCGTCTACGCCGCGGGCGCGAACCGCTTGGTGCGGCACAGCGCTACCCGTTGAACGACCGCACGGTGAAGTAGACGGCCGCAGCCGTCAGCGGCACCACGACCGCGACGACTTCGGCAGATGCGAAAGCGAGCTGGCCGTCGGGCCTCGCTTGCAGAGCCTCGCTCGACCGCGACCTACAGCAATCCAACTTGAAACTGACGCATCCAGTTATCCTGTTCGACCTGCTTGTGATCGCACGGTGCTATGGCTACTATCAGTCCAATACTGGTAGACGCTCTAGCCCGTGAGTTTGAATGGCAATCGTCATCCTCTGCACGACCTGTTCGGTCCGGCTCACTTTGCAGGAAGATCGGGCCGGCACCGAACTTGACTGCCCGAAGTGTGGGAAGCTGTTGCGCGTGCCCCATCACCCGCGGGCACAAGCTTCTCCTCCCGCTCGGCCGCGTGTTGCTACAGTTGCGGTTCCTGTTGGCGGCCAAGTGCGATTGCTACCTTCACGGCCTTTGCTCCCGGCTTCGACGCACTCTTCACAACCAATCTCGCCACCAGTTCAAAGCTACAAAGACGCGCTCCGTGATCGTGTCTCGCAGAAGCGAGGAGAGCTGAAGGAGGCTCTTGAACTCCGGTTCCTTGTGCAACCTTGTTTCCGGTGCCACGAGTTCGCAATGCGCTTGCTGTCGATCAGCCCGAACGGTCGGTCGGTTCATTATCAATGCTTGAACTGCAAGAAGAAAACTCACTCTGCTGCCGGTACGCCGGACGCCCCAGAGGTGCGACGACTTCGTGACGCTTTTCAAGGGTTGCTGAAGGATTACGCGAAGAAGTTCCCGCTCGAAGACCAAATCGAACCCGAAATTACCTTTGAGGCTCCGCCCGCTCCGCTCCCATACGAGCAGACAACGCGCGCGCTGATCCCAGAGGCGGTAAAGGGTGTAGTGTGGCGTCGGGATAGCGGACGGTGTGTCAAATGCGGGACGAAGCAGCATCTGCAATTCGACAACATCATTCCTGTGGCCAAAGGCGGCGCGACGACGACTGCGAACCTGCAACTGCTCTGTCAGCCGTGCAACCAATCCAAGGGGAAAAAGATAGAGCTTGTTGACGCTGTTGAGAAGCTGCTCACTCCTATGTCACAACTCGTCGTTCACTAACGACACACGCACCCGCGCGTGTCGACGATCCCACTCTACTTCTTCTCCGTCAGTTTCAGCAGTTCCTCGCGGGCTTTGGCGAAGTCGGGGGCGAGGGGGGCGACGGCGTCCCATTCGGGGGCGGTCAGCGCGTCGGGGTCGCGGAAGCCGGCGGCGGTTGCGCGGCGCAGGGCGACGACCGCGTCGGCCGCGTAGCCGGTGCGCGTGTCCTTGCCCAGCCGCGTGACCGCGGCGCACCCGGCGAAGGTGCGGGCCGCGGCGAACAGGTCGTCGGCCGCGCGCGATTCCTTTGCGAGCAGCGCCGCGGCGGTCGCGGCCGTGGTGGGGTGGTCGGCGCGCAGCTCGATGGTGGCGACCGTGCGGAGCGCGGGCACGCGGGCCGCGGCCGGCGCGTCCAGCACCGCGGCCGGGTCCTTCAGCCCGGCCTCCACCGCGTCCGCGTACACGAGCTGTTCGGCCGCGCGCTTCGCCACCGGCCCCAGCAGCGGGTCGCCCGGCACGTTCGCCTGATCCGCGGCCTTCGCGTACCACTGGCGCGCCGTCTTCAGTTGCTTCACCTCGGCGCTGATGTCGCCGCACCGGAGCATCGCGAGCGCGAGCCGGCGGCGGTCGGCCTTCGTCTTGGCGACCGCGGCGATGGCGGTCCACTGGTCCACGGCGGTGCGCGCCGCCTCCATCGCGCGGTCCGAGTTGCCGAGCCGGGCGTAGAACCCGGCGAGCCGCTCCCACGCGGTCGCCTCGTCCTCCTTCGCCTGCACGTCGGCCGCGTCCACCTTCGCCAGCGCCGCGGAGCGCTCCTGCGCGCCCTGCCACACGAGCAGCGCGCCGGTAAGGTGCCCGCCGTTCATGAGCACCTGCCCCCACTTGCCGAAGCCCTGCGCCTCGTCGCGCCGGGCCCGCGCGCTGTCGGGGTCCGCGGCGGCGAGCTGCACGAACAGTTCCGCGGCGCGGGCGGCGATGGCGTCGGCCCGGCGCGGCTGCCCGGCCGTGCAGTGCGCGTCGGCCAGCTTGAACAGGCCCGTGGCGAGGTCGCGCTTCGCGCTCGCGCTGCCGCCGTCTTGTGCCGCAACCGCTTCGCGAATCTTCACCGACTCGCCCAGCGCCGCGACCGCCTCGGTCATGTTGTTCTTCGCGACGAGGCCGTCGCCGCGGCGCTCCAGCCCGCGGGCGAGGTCGAGCTGCGCCGCGGCGCTGCCGTCGTCTTCCTTCCGCAAGTCGCGCAGCACCTTCTCGGCCGCGGCGAACTCGGTCAGCGCCTCGTCGGGGCGGTCCGCGGCCAGCAGCGCCTCGCCGTACCGCTCGCGGGCCAGCGCGTGGTCGCGGCGGGCGTCGGCCGAATCTTTGTCGTCCGTCTCCAACTGCGCCGCCAGTTCCTTCCCGCGCTTGGCGCTCTCGACCGCGTCGGCCACGTCGCCGGTGCGCAGTTGCACCTGCGCGAGCCGGCTGTAGAGGGCCGCGAGGTCGGCCCGCGCGCCGACGCTCTTGGGGTCGTCGCCGCGAGCTTGGCGATCACGTCGACGCCCGAACGGTACGACTGCCGGGCCGCGCTCATCTGGCCGCGCTCGAAGTGGACTTCGCCGAGGCGGGCGTGGGCCGCGCCGAGGTCGCGGGCCGCGTCGGTGCGCCCGGTGAGCTGCTTCGCGAGGTCGGCGCGCGCCGCCAGCGCGTGCTCCGCGCTGGCGAGCGCGTCCCTCGTGCGCCCGGTGCGCAGTTGCAGCACCGCGGTCGCGTCGAGACTGGAGGCGAAGTCGCGCTTCAAATCGGGGTCGGCGGGCTTGGCCTCGTGCAGCGCCTTGCGCGCGGCGAGCGCCGCGCCGCTGTCGAGGAGCGCCTTGCCGGTTTCACCGCGCTCCATCAGTATTTCGGCGCGCCGCACGCGGGCCTTCGCGAGGTCTTGCTGCGCTTCGGCGTCGGCCATGTCCTCGGCGAGCGCGGCGAACAGCTTGATGGCGTCGTCGATCTTGGCGAGCGCGGCCTTCGTGTCGCCGGCCTTGCGGGTGATCCCGGTGAGGGCGTGGAGCGAACGCGCGAGGTCGCGGTCGGCGGCGCGCTTGTCGGACGCGGTGCCGGTCTTGTGCGCGCCGTCGCGCACCTCGTTCGCGCGGTCCACGGCGATCTGGAAGTTGTCGCGGGCCTTCGCGGTGTCGCCGACGCGTTCGTACACGTCGCCCATCTGCCGGTACGCGGCCACGAGCGTGCGGTCCGCGCCGATCTTCCCCTCGCCGCCGCCCGCGACGAGTTGCTTCAGCCCGTCGGTGGCGTTCAGCAGCAGCGTCTTGCGCAGGTCTTGCAGCCCCGCGCGGTCGGTCATTTTCTTGTCGATGTCGGTGACGAGCACGTTGTACGCGGCGACGGCCTTCTCGTAGCGCTCGCGGGCCACGTTGCGCGCGTCCACCGCCTGCTTGCGCTGGTCGTCGGTCTGTTTCTCTTGCGCGACGACTTTGTCGCGCTCCTTCCCCACGTCCACCAGCGCCGCGGCGGTCTTCTTCTCTTGTGCGATGACTTTGTCGCGCTCGGCCGCGGTGCGCTCTTGTTCCGCGCGGGTCTGCTGCTCACCCAAGTGAATCGCCCACGCGATGCCGGCGGCGGCGACGACGCCGGCGAGCAGCAGCGACACGCCCGCGGCGACGCGCGCCGGGTGCCGCCGGGCCCACCGCGCGAGCCGCGCGAACAGCGGGTCGCGGTAGCACGAAACGGGCTCGTCGGAGAGCCAGCGCTCCACGTCCGCGGCCAGTTCGAGCGCGCTCGCGTACCGGGCCTCGGGTTGAAGGGCCATCGCCTTGCGCGCGACGGCGTCGAGCGGCTTGGGGCACTCGGGGTTGACGCTCGCGGCCGGCACGAGCGCGCCGCGGCGCACCGCGTCCAGTACCTCCGCGGTCGTCTTCCCGCTGAACGGCGCGGCCCCGGTCAGGATCACGTGCAGCGTCGCGCCGAGCGCGTACACGTCGGCCGGGGGGCCGACCTTCGCGACGTCACCCGCGGCCTGTTCCGGGGCCATGTACGCCGGCGTGCCGACCGCGGTACCGGCCTGCGTCATGTGCGACGGCATGTCGGTCGCGTCCGGGTCGTGGCGGAACCCGGCCTCGGCCGCGGCCTTCATGACGCGGTCGAAGTCCGGTCCGTCGGCCATCGACTTCGCCAAGCCCCAGTCCACGACGAGCGTCTCGCCGAACGTGCCGACCATGATGTTGGCCGGCTTGATGTCGCGGTGGATGATGCCGCGCGAGTGCGCGTACCCGATGGCCTGACAGGTGGCGAGGAACCGCGCGAGCAACTGGCGGAACGCGACCGAGCGCGGGACGGCGGTGGTCGTCGTCCCCGGCGGGGACGACGCTGAACTTGGGGCTTGTTGTTCTGCTGTTTTGTCTGTCTGTTCCGTCTTCTGTCCTTTCTCCTCTGCCTTCTGCTCTTCTGGCTTCTTCAGCCCGTGGTAGCGCTCGATCTCGTCCTTGAGGGTTTCGCCGCGGATGAACCGCATGGCGTAGCACGGCCGACCGCGCACGTCGTTGACGAGGCCGAACACGGGCACGACGCCGGGGTGGTCGAGGCGCGCGGTCAGCTCGGCTTCCGTCAGGAAGCGGTGCCGGCTGCCGGGGTCGTCGGCGTAGCGCGACTTGATGCGCTTGACCGCGACCTCGCGGTTCAGCTCCGTGTCGCGCGCGGTGAACACCTCGCCCAACCCGCCGCTGGCGTGCAGCCCCTTCAGCGCGAAGCGGCCGACCATCGTGCCGGTCGCGGACGGCGACACGCCGGACTTCGCGCCCGGCACCGCGGACGCGGACATCGGCCCGGTGTCGCTGCCGAGCGGCCCGACCGAACCGGCGGGCGCGCGCGTGCCCGGCGTGGGCAGGGTCGCGCCGATCTCGCCGCCGGCCGTAGTCGGGTCGGCCCCGACGATAGTGCCCGGCGCGCCGGCGGCGTGCCCGGTCGAACTGGGGAGCAGCGTGGCCTCGACGCCGTCTTTCGTTTCGGCGCTGGGGGCCGCGA
>Ga0194132_10001625_pt1 | contig 45103 bp, 33 predicted proteins | sample TA2KigOf80mmetaG_FD_148612 | JGI IMG/M metagenome (GOLD analysis project Ga0194132, IMG submission 148612) | Freshwater microbial communities from Lake Tanganyika, Tanzania - TA2015054 Kigoma Offshore 80m | ecosystem: Environmental > Aquatic > Freshwater > Lake | place: Tanzania: Lake... | reverse complement strand
CGCGCCGCAATCACCCGCCTACGCAGGTCAATTCCTAGGGCCCTAGCCATTCTCAGTTGGCGGATTCGCGTGGAGCTTTTTATTATACGTGAAAATGCTCTAAGCTCTTCTACTTTGGCTCCTATCAAGGCGTCCGCGTGCGCCAGGAGCGCTCGTCGAACTCCGCGTTCCCCCCGAGCGTCCTCGAGCGGCGCGGCGACTTCAGCCAGTCCAACCCCGCGCCCTTGGATCCCACCACGAACCAGCCCTTCCCGAACCGGATCATTCCCGCTTCGCGCTTCGATCCATTGGCAGTCAAGTTCCTCGACCGGCTCCCGCCGCCCAACACTGCCGCTGGCGGGCTCAGCGCGCTGGCCGGATCTCCCACCACAAACGACAATGTCGTCTCCAAGTTCGACTACAACATGAGCGAGCGGGACCGCTTCAGCTTCCGTTACTACTTCGACTGGGGACGGGGACTCGACGTTTTCCCCGTGGTCGTGAGCCCAGGATCGAACATCCCTGGCTACTCTCCCGGGCCAACCTCCACTGACATCCATAGTTTTAACCTGACCCACTTGCGCACCTGGACCCCGTCCCTGCTGATGAACACGCGCGGCAACTTCTCGCGCTTCGTCTACGACGAAACCGGAGCGCTCGCTGACGCCCGCATTTCCCTGGCCGATCTCGGCGCAACCAATTTCATCGATGCTGGCGCGCCCTCGCCCAAGCGTCTTCCACAGCTCGTCGTGAACGGCCGGTTCTCCGCCTCGCCGGGGAAGGACCGCCAGCGGGTCGGGGATACCTATGACTTTTCCCAGGATTGGACATGGCTCCGCGGACGCCACGAATTCAAGTGGGGCGCGCAGTTCCTCCGCACCGGCTACCAGACGTTCAACAACTCCGCGTCCTCCGGCCGTTTCGTCTTCGACGGCACGTTCTCGCGCAACAACATGGCGGACTTCCTGCTCGGGCGCGTGGTCAGCTTCACCCAGAACTCATTGGTCCAGCAGGGTGGTGACTACTCGATCCCGGCGTTCTATTTCCAGGACAACGTCAAGCTGACGCGCCGGTTCACATTGAACGCCGGACTGCGTTGGGAGATCTACAACACGTGGCGCGAAGACCAGGGCCAGATCGCCAACTACGTTCCCGGCGCGCAGTCGCGCACCTTCCCAACCGCACCCCGCGGCATGATCTTTGAAACCGATCCAGAGTATCTCTATAAGCGCGACCGGGCGAACCTCGGTCCGCGCATCGGATTCGCCTGGGATGTGCTCGGCGATGGCAGGACGAGCGTCCGCGGCGGCTACGCGGTGTCCTACGACGGACTCACCTCCGAGTTCGTTCTCGGCGGCAATCAGCCCTTCTCGCTGTCGGTCGACATCCGGAATTCCGGGCCTCTGTCGAACCCTTACGCCAATGAGCGCAATCCGTTCCCCTACGCTGTGGATCCCAAGAACGCGAAGTTTGATTCGCCCGCGACCATCAACGGCCACATTTCCGCACCGTTCAGGGCTGGCTACGTGCAGAATCTCAGCTTCACGCTGCAGCGGCAACTCTCGCGCGATTGGATGGCGCAGCTCGGATTCATTGGCAACTACGGCCGCAAGCTTCCGCTGCAGAACCAATTCAACCCCGCCGTGTTCCGTCCGGGAGCCTCGACGCGCGACACCGACGCGCGCCGCATCCTGGCGCCCGCCTACCGTGGATTCTTCGTCTCCAGATTCGATTCGAACTCGTCCTACAACGGACTGCAAGCGATGCTCACCAAGCGGCTGTCGAAGGGACTCACGGTGGTCGGCCATTACACATGGTCCAAGGCGATCGACGACGCCTGCCAGCAGGAAACGCTCGACCAGTGCCGCCAACAGGATCCCGGAGACCGCCTCGGCTCGCGTGGACTGGGCGAGTTCGACCGGCGTCACGTGGCCGTCTTTTCCTATCTGTGGGAGATGCCATTCTTCAAGTCCGCGCATCCGGCTTTGAAGCATTCCCTCGGAGGCTGGCAACTCGCCGGCATCAACACGTTCCAGACCGGCAATCCGTTGACGATCCAGACCGGCGCCGACGTGGCCCTCACAGCCGTTGGCTACGACCGGCCCGATGTGACCGGCAATCCGATTCTCTCCCAGCGCCGATCCAAGAACGAGAAGTTCGCGCGCTGGTTTGATGGCGCCGCGTTCACCCGCAACCAGCCGGGCCGGTACGGCAACGCGGGCCGCTCCATCATCCCCGGACCAGGATCGTGGAACTGGGACCTCTCCTTCCAGAAGACGATTCCGGTTCACGGTGAACGGCAACGGCTGGAGTTCCGGGCGGACTTCTTCAACATTCTGAATCACGCCAACCTCGGCGCTCCCGCGACCACGTTCAACACAGCTCAGTCATTCGGGCGGATCACCAGTACCGGTGGCGCGCGCGTCACCCAGTTGGCGTTGCGCTACGAGTTCTAACGCAGTCCGTACACGAACAACGCGCTGCCTGCCGCGATGGCGATCCTTTGCCTGCCCCCCACGGCAAACGACATTGGATTCGCGATTACGCGGCCGCCCAGGTTCGCGTGCCAGAGGTCGCCTCCGGAACGCGCGTCCAGAGCCTTGAAGTAGCCGTCTTCCGTGCCTGCAAAGATCACGCCTCCGCCGGTCGAAAGCAGTCCCGCCCATGGAGGGACTCCGAGCCGATGTTCCCACTTCATGTTGCCCGTCAGCGGATCCAGCGCGCGCACGGCTCCATACCAGTCATGCGAGACGCGTTCGTTGTTGAAGAAGCCGCCCTGGAAGCGGCGTCCTGGTTTGTAGTCCGCCTCGCCCTTGAAGTACAGGCTTCCGCCCTCACGGACCGGGACATAGAACAGCCCCGTGCCGGGATTGAACGCCGGCGACATCCAGTTCGTTCCGCCCGCCACTTGCGGATACACATGGACTCCGCCGGCTGTAGGGAACGTATTCGGCAACCGGATCGGGCGTCCGTGATCGTCCAGGCCTTTCGCCCAGGTCTGCTTCACGTACGCCTTCCCATGCAGGAACTCGCCGGTGAGCCGGTCGAGCACGTAGTAGAAACCGTTGCGGTTGGCATTGATGAGCAGCTTGCGCTGCCGGCCGCGGAACTCACGGTCGATCAGGACCATGATCTGGGTCGCGTCCCAGTCGTGCTCGTCGTGCGGTGTGAACTGGAAATGCCACTTGCGCTGCCCAGTATCGGCGTCCAGGGCGACCACGGAACACGAGAACAGATTGTCGCCCTTGCGTACGTCGCCGTTCCAATCGGGCCCGGGATTCCCGGTTCCCCAATAGGTCAGATTGGACTCCGGATCGTAGCTGCCCGTGATCCAGATCGAGGCGCCGCCTGTCTTCCAGGAGTCGCCCTCCCAGGTCTCATTGCCGGGCTCGCCGGGACCAGGAGTCAAATAGAACCTCCACTTGCGCTCGCCCGTCACGGCATCGTACGCATCAAGGAACCCGCGGACTCCGTACTCTCCGCCGGCCACGCCCACGATCACCTTGTCCTTCACCACCAGCGGAGCGTGCGTGACTGAGTAGCCCGGCTGGTAGTCGATCATCTTGGTATCCCACAGCACCTGGCCAGACTTCCGGTCGAGCGCGATCACGTGGGCGTCGACCGTGCCCATGAACAGGCGGTCGCCCAACACCGCCAGCCCACGGTTCACCTGTCCGCAGCAGACCTGTGCCTTGGGCGGCATCCTGCGCTTGTACTCCCACAGCTTCACGCCTGTCGCCGCGTCGAGCGCGAACACGTCGTTGGGCGGGGACGACACATACATGACACCGTCCACGACGATTGGTGTGGCTTCAAACTTCTCGACCACTTTAGTCTGGAAGATCCACTTGAGCTCCAGGTTGGCCACGTTCGCGGTTGTGATGTCCCGGAGCGCGCTATGCCGGTGTGACTGGTAGTTGCCCGAATACATCAACCAGTTGTGCGGGGACTTGTCCGCGTCGAGCAGCTCGCGCGTTGGCGCTTCCACCGGACCCTTGGGTGAGGCGCCGCGCAATGAACATAGGTAGGCGGCGAGATCGTCGATCTCACCCGCGGTGAGCGCGCGGCCGTAGGAGGGCATGAGTGATTCCGGTGAGACGGCTACTTCCGCGAGGTTGGACCGCTGGAATGACTCGATGCGCTGCGCCGCGGTCATGATGTGCACCGTGTACTGATCCTGCTTCAACATCAAGCCCCGGACCGGGGATCCAGTCTTGGGGCGGACCGTCACGGCGCGGTACCGCGGCGCTACCTGGCGGTTCGCATCCACGATTGACTCGCGCAGATGCTCCCGGGTGTGAGTGGCCCCGATCGACGACAGATCCGGGCCCAGCCGTGCACGATCGTGGCAAGACGCGCACGCGCTTTTTCCACGGAACAGAGCCGCGCCGCGGCCCGCGTCGCCTGGTCCAGCCGCACAACCGGCTGTGGCTCCCGCGGCGTTCTTTTCCAATTCCCGGACAAACGTGACGATGCGCCATACCTCATCCTCTTCGAGCCAATGTCCGGACATCTCGGTTCCGGGGACGCCGTTGAGAATTGTACGGTAGATGTCCACGTCCGAGGAGCCATGCTTGCGGTACGTGGACGCCAGCTTGGCGCCGCGGCCGGAGGCTCCGTCCATTCCGTGGCAGAACACGCAATAACGCGCGTACAGCCGCCGTCCCTCCGCCGCATCACGCGGGCTCGTGTGAGGATTAGTGTCGCGGCTCTGGGCGAACGCTGTCGCAGCCAGGGCAGCAATTGCATACAGTGCGAATCGCATGGGATCCTTCCAACAATCTACTGTCTGTTCTCTGCGATGAGAATCTGGCGCACCCGGTCGATCGCCAGTGCCGGACTCGAGAGCACAGGCACCGGCAGGCTGCCGGGTGGCAACTGATTCGCGACACGGGCCATGGACGCCTGAGCGAACACGATCACATCCACTTCGCGCGCCAGCAGCGCCAGCGCCTCTTTCACCGCACGGTCGTGGCCTTCCGTGTCGCCGCTAACGGCCTTCTCAAAGGCACCTTCGCAGAGGTGCGGGATGATCTCGCAGTCCCGCCCTGCGTGCCGCGCGGTAGCCGCGAGCAATCCAACGGTTGGCTCCAGCGTGGTCGCAAGCGTCGCGATCACGCCGATCCGGCGGCCCGCCGCAACCGCTGCTTCGGCCATCGCTTCATCAATGCGAAACACCGGTATGTCGAACAAGGGCCGCGCCGCTGGTACTCCGGCCCCAATGGAGGAGCAGGTAACAAGCACCGCATCAGCCCCTGCTTCGGACGCCGATTCGATCATGCGCACCAGCCGGCGGATCGTGGTCTTTTCGAGCCTCCCCGCCCGGATGGTGTTCTTGATCAGGCTCTCATCCACCATGTGGAACACCCGGACTCCGTCGAGCCGTTCCCGCACGAGCTCGTTGAACACCGGTGTCAATACCGGCGCCGTGTGGATCAGTGCAAGCGTCTTCTCCAAGGTTGCGCCTACCAATGCGTCAGCGATCCGTCAGGCCGGATGAAGACGTACTTCCGTCCGGGCTGCGAAACCTCGCCGATCATGGTCATTCGTTTGAAATCAGCGGTCACGCCCAGTCCCGGCCGGTCGTTCCGCAGCGCTTTGCCGTTCTTGAAGTCCAGGCACTCCGGCAGGTGCTCGATTGGCCTGCCGCCGTAGTTGTACTCCATGATCACCGGACCCGGGAAGGTCGACAAGCAGTTCACCAGCGCCGCCGTTGCGATTGGACCCGTGAAGTGCGGCACGATCCCAACCGCGTGAGTCTCGCAAATGGCGGCGATCTTCATCATCTCAGTGATTCCGCCGACATTGGGCAGAGTGGCGCGGATGTAGTCGATGTCGTGGTTCTCGACCAGCTTGTTGAAGTCGTAACGCTGGCCCCATTCCTCGCCGTGCGTCAGCGGAACCGTGGTCATCTGCCTGAGTTTGGGGATGTCCTGGTGCGCATGCTCGTCGCGCACGGGATCCTCAACGAAATACGGCTCGAACTCCTCGATCAGCCGGCACGCGCGGACCGCATCGGAATAGTCGAACCGCTGGTGGAAGTCGATGCACCAATCGCCGTCCTTGCCAACTCCCTCGCGTGCTTCGCGGCATTCCTGCGCCACCTTGCGGACCCGCTCGTGCGTGTTGAACACCTCGCCGATGCGCGTATCTCCCGCGCCCATCCGGAACGCCCGGTATCCGGCCTCCATGGTTGCGCGCGCCCGCTCGCGCAGACTCATTGGAGCTCCGTCCTGGCGCGGTGCGCCGCCCGTGGCATAGCACTCGCAGTGGTTGCGGACCGCGCCACCGAGCATGTCGTGCACGGGCAGATTCAGCACCTTGCCCTTGATGTCCCACAGAGCCAGGTCGAGCGCTCCAAGCGCGTGGATCTTCTCGCGGCCCGGCGGGTAGAACCAGGCGATGTACATTTCCTGCCACAGCGCCTCGATCCGGAACGGGTTCTGTCCGATGAGGGTTCCGGCGCATTGCTCCAGGGTGTCCTTCGCGCCGCCCTCGCCGATCCCGGTGACACCGATGTCGGTTTCGACCGTCACCACCATGTTGCTTTGATTGAAAAGCTCATTGAGGTTGGGCGGACGGTAGATCTTCACACGGGTGATTTTGGCCTTGGGAAGCGCGGCCTCGGCTGGCCGGGGCTTCACGAGAGCGGCGGCCGGAACGGTGAGCGATCGGAGAAATGCGCGGCGGTTCATGGTCAGGGGATCCACACAATTATATGCCCGGACGGCCGGCGCGGGACATTCCGCTTCGCGATACAATAGGGGCGGATCCAAACAACCCTATGCTCGCAGCCCTTCTGCTGCTGGCAATCCTCATTCCCGTGCGCTCAATTGGGGCCGGGAATGATACGCGTCAGGCGCTGTCCTACACGCCGTCCAGCGTGGTTAACGCCGCATCGAACCTGCCCGGAGCGCTCGCGCCGAACACCATTGGCACGCTCTACGGCCAGGAACTCGCCGCCATAACCCGTGCACTTCGTCCCGAGGACATTCGCGAGGGGACCATGCCCACGCTCTTGCCCGGTACCGGGGTCCGGGTAGTGATCTCTGGGATCACGGCGCAGATTTATTTCGTCTCGCCCGGCCAGATCAACTTTCTGGTGCCGGCCAATCTTCGCGCTGTTCCCGGAACCCTTCAGGTATTCCATGATGGCCGGGCCGGACCGCAGGTCCCGCTGCGGCTCGACGAAGCCGCTCCGGCGTTGTTCGAACAGCCTGGAGCATTCGCTGTTGCTGCGAACGCGGAAGGCGCGGCCGTTGGGCCGGACTCGCCGGTGCATCCAGGTGATTTGGTGGTGCTCTATGCGACCGGACTCGGGGAAACCGCGCCCCCTTTGCGATATGGCGAGATCCCCAAGGCCGCCGTCGCCGTGAAGGATCCAGGCGCGGTGCAGGTGCTGCTGGACGGCAAGCCGGCCGCCCCATCGGATCTCTATTACGCGGGAGTGACACCTGGGTTCGCGGGTCTGTACCAGATCAACGTCAGGATTCCGGACTGGGCTCCACGGGACCCTGAGGTCCACGTTGCCGTCGGTGGAATACGCAGTCAGGGCCAGGTGAAGCTCGCGATCCGGCCAAGGTGAAGTGATAAGCTGGGGGCCATGGCCAACCGGTGCTTCTGGATTCCAGCCCTCGCCGCGATCGCATCCGGTGAGATCACCAGCAAAGCGCTCCTTGAACAGCAGGCGCGCGAGCTCCGGGCACGCGTGGCCGCTTCTCCACGGCTGGCGCTGCAGCGCACGAACCTCGCGGTGGCTCCGCCCTCGGTGGACTTCGCGATCGACATGGTTTCCTCCGCGGCGGTGGACCGCTCCGGCTTGATCTACGCGTTTCAACGCGGGGCGAAAGCGGATCCGGTGCTTGTGATCGACAAGTCCGGCAAGGTGGTCCGATCGTTCGGCCGCGGACTCTATCAGATTCCGCACAGCATCCGCATCGATCCCCAGGGCAACGTTTGGACGGTGGATGCGAAGAGCTCAATGGTCTACAAGCATTCACCAACCGGAGAGAAGCTGCTCGAAATCAGCGTCGGCGGGCAACCTGCCAATCATCGCAGCGAGTTCCGCGGCACCACCGACATCTGCTTCGCACCGGGGGGCAGGATCTTCATTTCCGACGGATACGCGAATGCAAGGGTGCTCGAATACTCAGGCGACGGCAAGCGTGTCAACGAGTGGGGAACGCCGGGCAAAGGTCCGGGCCAGTTCCACCTTCCCCACGGAATCACAGTGGACCGCGAAGGGATCCTCTACGTCGCGGATCGCGAGAATGGGCGGATCCAGCGGTTCAACCTCGACGGGAAGTTCCTGGGTGCGTGGGACCACTTGGGCAAGACCTTTTCTCTAACGGTGTCGGCGGCAGGCGATCTCTGGATCGGCACTCAGCCCCGGACATCCGCCAACGGTGCTGATGGCTGGCTGGTGAAGGTGGACCGCAAGACAGGCGCCATCCTCGGCCACATCGAAACACCGGGGCACCACTCGGTCGACGTGATGGCGAATGGCGAAGTGGTCACCGGCGCGAGACCGGATGACGTGGTCTGGTTCATTCGTAGAGTGGCCGGATCGCCGAAATACTGATCTGGACGAAGAGCCCCAGGTCGAGGCCTGGGGCTGTAAACCGCCGCAGTCCGCCCGGCGTCACGGTGGAGATGTTCAGTGCCCCGTTCGAAACCCCGAAGATCGAGGTTGACGGCGGGAGCAGGCTGAGAATCCGCGCCGGAACCCGGAATTCGCCGTCCCCTGCGTGCGCAACGCAGGAGAACGAAATCAGCTCGCGTCCGCATGCGCCGCGCGAAGAACCGAAGACCGTCAACAGGTGCTCTGGCGGACCCTGGTAGTCCCAGGTGACGCGCAGATCCTCACTGCGTGGAATCCGTTCCCGCCGCGAGAGCATCCGGAGAGTGATCAACTCCGTGTCGAACCCGAACGGACCCACATCCCTCCCGCCCGGGCCGTTCGAGATCCGGTAGCGGCCCGCGGGGATCACCACCCGGCGCGGATCCTCGTATCGGCGCGCGTTCAGCTCACTCTGCGCGATCCGGAATGTCCCGCCGGGACCGGTAATGCCGATGTCCGTGCCGGCATCCATTGCTACCTGGTTTGGCTGCTCCGGTTGCGGCGGGAACTCGACTCCGTAGCGCACTGAGCACAGTCCCGGTGGCACCTCCGCGTTCGCCTCGAAGGCATGCAGTGGCGCTTCCACGTCGCCCTCCACCCGCCCGCGCTGGAAAAACGCAAGCCGGACGTAGTCGTCGAGGGCCGAGGGAAGCAGCACGGATCCGAACCCGTCAATCAGGATCGTCAACCCGAACCGGAAATCGGGGCGCGCGCCTGAGACGGGAGGCAGGCGCTGTGCGCCCCGGCACGTCCCCGATGCGGCGATGGCGATCGACCCGAAGTTGCTCGATACTCCACCGGCCTCAATGTTGACCGGAACCTGGCATCCCTCGATGCCCGCGGGTATTTCGAAAATGATCTGATCGATTCCGGCGCAGCAGCCCGATCTGCCGCGATACAGCACGCGGGCCGTCCGGTCACCCACCCAGACCCGGGTGTCGATCTCCGTGAGGTCGCCGGGGATCGGTCCGGCTGCTTCGTTGCCCGGCGCTGGTCCGAGTCCAGTGGCCCAGATTGTGGCGAGCTGTCCAGGCCGGAGTGTTTGGGCGGACGGATCCATCGCAAGTGGACCTGTGCCGCGCTGATTCACGGTGAACAGCCCGGGAGCGTTGCGGCGGACGCGAATGGGTACCGGATCCGAGATCTGGCCGTTGTAGGTAAGAACGAGGGTCCCGTCGCCCACGGGAACTGCTGCCGGCAGGATCGCACCCACCTGGCTGGCACCCACGTAGACAGGCCACGAAGCAAACCTCAATCCCGCCATGTCCACACGCAGCGACACGCCGGCGAGCGACTCCGTGAGCGGGAAGACGGTCACGCGCGCACCTTGGCGCGGTCCAAGATCCGATCCGAACACCGTGAACAGCGCGCCTTGTGCGATCCCGCCGTTGGGCGCGCATCCAGGCAGGTAGTTTGCCCCGTTGACGACTCCATCAAGCGGGACAAAGGGACGCTGCGCGGCGGCCGGCAGGACTGCCAGGGCAAGCGCCAGATGCACTCTCATCGCCGCGCCTCGAAAAACGCCTGCAGCAGCGCGACGCATTCCCCGGCAAGGACACCCTCAACGACCTCCACGCGATGGTTGAGAACATCGCAATCCGCCAGCCGGAACTTGGTGCGGACCGCGCCGAACCGCAGGTCGCGCGAGCCGAACACCAGCCTCGCGATTCGTGCGTGCACCAGCGCGCCCGCGCACATCACGCAGGGTTCGAGCGTCGCGTACAGGTCCGCGCCCGCCAGCCTGTAGTTCGCAACGGCCGCTCCCGCTTCGCGCAGCGCCACGATCTCGGCATGGGCCGTGGGATCGTGATGCGACATCGGTTGATTCCGCCCCCTGCCGATCACCCGTCCATCGAGCACCACCACGGCGCCGGCCGGCACTTCACCTTCCGCCGCGGCCAGGCGCGCCTCGGCCAGGGCTTGGCGCATGAACTCCTCGTCACGCGTCTGTTGGGACATTCCCCTATACTAGGTCCAATCCCCTCCCATGCTCCAGCACTTTCCGCTGATCTGGAAAAATAGCGTGCGCAACAAGCGGCGCAGCCTGCTCACCATCGTGAGTATTGCCGCATCGTTGTGTTTGTTGGCCGTGCTGGGCGTGCTCTACCATGTCTTCTTCCTGGCTGATGCCGCTCCGGAGCAGGCGCAGAGGCTCATCGTGCGGAATAAGGTGTCGCTGACCAACCCGCTGCCGCTGTCCTATCGCGAAAAGATCAAGCAGGTGCCTGGCGTTGCCGAGGTGATGATCTACCAGTGGTTCGGTGGAACCTATATCGATCCGTCGAACTTCTTCGCGCGGGCCGCGATCGAGCCGGAAAAACTGCTCAACGTGTACAGCGAGTATAAGGTGCCCGACGACCAGTGGAAGGCGTTCGTCGCGGACCGGTCCGGGTGCCTGCTTGGACGCAAAACCGCCGAGCGCTACAACCTCAAGATCGGCGACCGCGTCCCGTTGATCGGCGACATCTTCCCCGTGAACCTGACCTTCACAGTGCGCGCGATCTACGACGCCTACCGGGACAACGAGAACCTGCTCTTCCACTTTGAGTATTTGAATGAGTCGATGCGGACTTCGGGCCAGATTGGCCGCTCGGATCTCGTGGGTACCTACGTGATCCGGATGACCGGACCCGAGCACGCCGCATCAATCTCGAGAGCGATCGATGATATGTTCCGGAATGCTCCGCTGCCCACCAAGACCGAGACGGAGCGGGCGTTTGAAGTCAGCTTTCTGGCGTTCATAGGCAATGTCAAGCTATTCATGATGGTGATCTCGGCGGCGATTACGTTTACGATCCTGCTTGTGGCGGCCAATACCATGGCCATGTCGGTGCGGGAGCGGCTGCGGGAAGTGGGGGTCCTCAAGACACTCGGATTCACACAAGGCGGCGTGCTCTCGATCCTCATGGGTGAGGCCATCGTGATCTCGCTGCTTGGCGGCGGTATTGGCCTTGGGCTGGCAGGGCTGCTGTGCCGGGGGCTCTCCGGCCTGCCCTCCACCTTTGTCGACATGACGCGATTCACGCTCACACCAGCCGTCGCCGCGGGTTGCATGGCGGTCGCGTTGGTGATCGGCGTGGTGAGCTCATTCGTTCCCGCGTGGAACGCATCCCGGCGCAACATTCTTGAAGCGTTGCGCGTCACGGATTGATCCCATGGCGATCCCGCTCAGCTACAACCTGCGTAACCTGGCCGCGCGCAAGACGACCACGATCATGACCGCGCTGGGAATCGCCCTCACGGTCGCGGTGCTCCTGAGCATCTCGGCCCTTGCCGAGGGACTGCGGACGTCGCTTGAAACCTCCGGGCATCCGTTGCACCTGCTGGTGATGCGGACTGGCGCATCGGCTGAGCTCGTGTCGGCTGTGACACAGGAACAGTACGGCGTGGTGAAGACCAAACCGGGCATCGCGAAGGACGCGTCCGGGAACCCGATGGCCTCGCTCGAACTGGTTACGGTCATTGTGCTCGAGAGCCCGGAGAACCCGGGAGGCATCAACGTCACCGTCCGCGGACTCACCATTGCCGGATTGAAGATGCGCGAGGGCGCCCGGATTTCCGAAGGCCGGATGTTCACACCGGGCCGCCGCGAGGTGGTGGTGGGCAAGGGGATTGCCGCCAAGTATCCCATGGCACGCATCGGCGGGAAACTCCAGTTCGGCCGCGGCGACTGGGAGGTCGTCGGCGTGCTGGATGCGGGGAGATCGGTCGCCAACAGCGAGATCTTCTGCGACCTGGCGCAGATCGCGTCGGACCAGAACCGCGAAAACGGGCTCAGCTCGATCCTGGTGCGGGCTGAGAACGAAGTGTCGATGCAGGCCCTGATCGACGACCTCAAGGCGGACCGCCGTTTGAAGCCGGAAGCGCTATCGGAGAAGGCTTACCTGGCGCAACAGACGCAGTCGGCCGCGCCGGTCCGCGCCGTCGGTATGTTCGTGTCGGTGATCATGGCGGTGGGATCCTGCTTCGCGGCGATGAACACGATGTACGCGGCCGTGGCGCGCCGGTCGGCCGAGATCGGCACCCTGCGTGTTCTTGGATTCTCGCGGACCGGAATCCTGGCGAGCTTCCTCATTGAGTCTCTGCTGCTCAGCCTGATCGGCGGCCTTCTTGGCTGCCTGCTGGTGCTGCCGTTGAACAACGTTGGCACTGCTATCGGAAGCATCACCACGTTCAGCGAGATCACGTTCCAGTTCGCGGTTACGCCCAGGATCATGGCGGTGGGAGTGGCTTTCGCCCTGGTTCTGGGTGCGGTTGGAGGAGTGTTCCCCGCCTGGTCCGCCGCAAGAAAACAAATCCTGACGGCGCTGCGGCAAGTCTGATCATTCAGCATGTCTCAGGACCTTCACAGTCTGAAAATTGACAAGTCGCTCAAGGCGGGCGAGCCGTCGCCTTGGGCGCGCCGATGGATTGTGGGCGGGATCGCCCTGTTCCTGATCGCGGGCGCGGGAGCGAAGTACTTCGGAGGACTGACTCCTGTCGAGGTGCGGACCGTGCGGGCAATGCGGGCCGAAGCGGGTGCGCAGGGTGCGGTGGATGACGTGATCCTCAACGCCACCGGCTATATCGTCGCGCATCACAAGATCCAGTTGGCATCGAAGGTGGTGGGCAAAGTGGCCTGGATCGGCGTCGAAAAGGGCGACCGCGTGCGCGAAGGCCAAGTGATCGTCCGCTTGGAGGATGACGAGTACAAGGCGCAGCTTCAGCAGGCCAAGGGGCAGCTCGTGGCGCTGGAGGCCAGGCTGCAGGAATTGCTCAACGGATCGCGGCCGGAAGAGATCCAGGTGGCGAAGGCCAATCTCGACGTGGCCCGCGCGGACCTCGCCAATGCCAAGGTGAATCTTGATCGCGTGTCCAGGCTCGCCGAGGCGAAGGTGATGGCGGCGCAAGCGCTCGACGACGCCAAGGCACGCTTCGATTCCAACACGGCGCGCGTGGCTTCGCTTGAGAAAAGCTACGAGCTGGTCCGCATTGGACCCCGCCAGGAACAGATCGACCAGGTGCGCGGCCAGATCTTGCAGGCCAAGGGGCAGGTAGCGTACTTCGAGACACAGCTCGCCAACACCGTGATTCGCGCGCCGGTCACCGGCACGATTCTCGAACGCGCTGTCGAAAAGGGCGAGTTCGTCACCACGTCGTTTGTTGGCGAACGCGGGGCGAAGGGCTACGTCGTCTCGGTGGCCGATTTGAACGACCTTCAAGTCGAGCTCGACATCAGCCAGAACGATTTCGGCAAGCTGTCCCCACGCCACCGCGGGATCATCACCACGGATTCCTACCGCGACCGCAAGTACGACGGCGTGATCGAGGAGATGTCGCCCGAGGCCAACCGCCAGAAGGCGACCGTCCAGGTGAAAGTGAAAGTGTTGAACCCGGATTCCTACTTGCGTCCTGAGATGAACGCGAGCGTCGCGTTTCTGGCCCTGGACCCCGGTCGGCGCCCTGTGGCCGGACCCGCGCAGCCCGCGGTGTTCGTGCCAGCCGGCGCGGTGCGCTCCGGCGCGGTGTTCGTGGCGGTGAACGGAAAGGCCGTGCGGCGGGCGGTGAAAGCAGGCGCCTCCACCAGCCAGGGCGTCCGCATCGAAGACGGACTGATCGGAGGAGAAGACGTGATCGTGGATCCGCCCGCCGGGCTTGCCGATTCCGCGCGCATCAAATTACTGCCATGAGTGAACCTATCATCCAGACGCGTGGGCTCAGCAAGGAATTCGCACGCGACCAATTCAAGGTAGTGGCTTTGAACGGGGCCGACCTGACGGTGGACAAGGGCGAGTTCGTCGCGCTCATGGGACCGTCGGGCTCCGGCAAGTCCACGCTGTTGCACTTGATCGCTGCGATGGACCGCCCAACGTCGGGCGACATCAATGTCCTCGGCCAGAACCTGCGCGGCTTAAGCGAGTCCGCGATCGCCAAATGGCGCAACGCGCACATCGGATTCGTCTTCCAGTCGTTCAATTTGCTTCCGGTGTTGACCGCGCTCGAAAACGTCGAGCTGCCGTTGAAGCTTACGAAGCTCAGCAAGAGCCAGCGGATCGAGCATGCGCGCCGGGCGCTCGAACTGGTGGGCCTTGCCGACCGGCTGGATCACACGCCGCGGCAGCTTTCCGGCGGCCAGGAACAGCGGGTCGCGATTGCGCGCGCGATCGTTACGGATCCGGATCTGCTGCTTGCCGACGAGCCGACTGGAAACCTCGACGCCGTGTCGGCACGCGAGGTGCTTACGCTGCTGGGGCGGCTGAACCGGGAGTTCGGCAAGACGGTCGTGATGGTGACGCACGATCCGCATGCGGCGCGGGCGGCATCCAAGATCCGTTACCTCGACAAGGGCGCGCTGCTACCCGAGGGCCAGCAGCCGGAAGACTGGGAAGTGCGATAACAGAGGGTTGGCATGCGATATCTGATCCCGTTTCTGGCAACCGCGCTCCACGCGCAACCGCAAATCGACTGGAAACAGTACGAGGACGAGACGATGCGCCACTTCCAGGCGCTTGTCCGGTTCGACACTTCTGATCCTCCCGGCAACGAAAAGCCGGCGGCGGACTACCTGAAGTCCGTTCTCGAAGCGGAAGGCATTCCGGTGAAGGTGTTCTCGCTGGAGGCGCACCGCCCGAACGTGGTCGCGCGCATCAAGGGCAACGGGCGGAAGCGGCCGCTGTTGATCATGGGCCACACCGACGTCGTGAACGTGGATCCGCGCAAGTGGACGTTCCCGCCGTTCAGCGCCACGCGGGACGGCGGATACGTTTATGGCCGCGGCACGGTCGACGACAAGGACAACGTCGTTGCCTGCCTGATGATCATGCTCATGCTGAAGCGGATGAATGTGCCGCTCGACCGCGACGTGATCTTCCTGGCTGAAGCGGGCGAAGAGGGCTCTGTGCGATTCGGGATCCGTTACATGGTGGAGAATCACTTTTCCGAGATCGACGCCGAGTACTGCCTGGCCGAGGGCGGCGGCGTGGTGCGGCGCGCGGGAAAGATCCGTTACGGCGGGGTCCAGACGAGCGAGAAGATTCCCTATGCGGTCCGCCTGGTGAGCCGTGGACCGGCGGGCCATGGATCGCGGCCGTTGCGCACCAACGCGATCGTCCACCTGTCCCAGGCCGTGGCGCGGGTCGCCGCCTGGCAGCCGCCGATGCGGTTGAACGACACCACCCGGACCTACTTCGAGCGCTTGGCCACTTTGGCCACGCCCGAGGAAGCCGCCCGGTATAACGGCCTGGTGAATCCGCGGAAGACCTCTGAAATCCAAGAGTACTTCGCGGTGAACGAGCCGGGCCACAACTCCATGATCCGGACGTCGATCTCGCCGAACATCATCAAGGCCGGTTACCGCGTGAACGTGATCCCCTCGGAAGCGGAAGCGACGCTCGATATCCGCGCTCTTCCGGACGAGAACATGACGCGTTTCCTCGACGAGATTCGCAAGGTGGTGGCCGACCCGGCGGTGGAAGTTGTGCGTGGCGAGCGGGACACGCGGCCCCCGGCGCTGCCTTCCGCGATCAAGAACGAAGCGTTCGCGGCGGCGGAAGCGGCGGTCCGGAAGCACTACGGCGCTGTGACGCTGCCGACCATGAGCACTGGCGCCACCGACATGGCGTACCTGCGTGCCAAGGGGATCCAGAGCTATGGTATCGGGCCGATGACGGACGAAGAGGACGGTCCGAAAGGATTCGGAGCGCATTCCGATCAGGAGCGGATTCTGGAGTCGTCGTTGCACCAGTTCGTCCGATTCCACTGGGATCTGGTGGTTTCACTGGCAGGCCGGCGTTAACGCAAGCTTGAGGAGACTTCAATGGCCATTACTGGCACCCACATGTTGCTGTATTCATCCGAGGCGGAGCAATTGCGCGCAACGCTTGGCGATGTGTTTGGATTCAAATCGGTCGACGCGGGCGGAGGCTGGCTGATCTTCGCGCTTCCTCCCGCCGAGCTTGGAGTGCATCCAGCGGAGGGACCCACATGGGAATCCGGGACGAGGCACCAGATCGCATTCATGTGTGATGACATCGGGGGCACCGTGGCTCAGTTGCGTGCGAAAGGAATTCAGATCGATGGCGAGCCGCAAGACGAAGGCTGGGGGATCCACGTGACGATGGCCCTGCCAGGTGGAGTCCAAGTGATGCTTTACGAGCCGCGCCACAAGACGGCAATCTAGCCAGATGGCGCGGACGGGCCACGAAACCAGCGGCTACTCGTAGCGAAGCGCTTCCACCGGATCCATCCGGGACGCCTGAAACGCGGGCCACACGCCAAAGAACAACCCGACCGCCACGGACACGCAGAATCCCGTGACCACGGCCCAGGCGGGCACCGCCGAGGGCAGGGCCGGAACCAGCACGCTCACCAGCAGCGTAACCAGGATCGAGAAGACGATGCCGATCAGTCCGCCCACGCCGGTCAGTGTGACCGCTTCGAGCAGGAATTGATACACAATGTCGTTGCGGCGCGCGCCGAGCGCCTTGCGGACCCCGATCTCCCGCGTCCGCTCGGTCACCGACACCAGCATGATGTTCATCACGCCGATGCCTCCAACCAGAAGCCCTAGGCCGGAAATCGCGATGGAAACCAGCACGATCATCCCGGTCAACGCGTCAAAGCGCTTGATGATCGAATCGGGCGTTGAGACGTTGAAATCGTCCATGCCGGGCGGCGAGCGGCGGATCTTGCGTAGCGCCGCCGCGATTTCTTCGAGGGCGACATCGCGCTGCCCCGGCCGGGCCTTGCAGACAATGAAGTACCGGTCGATGGCGGGATAGCGCATTTGAGCTGTCCGCAGCGGCATGGCGACCTGGCGGTCCAGTCCGTTCTCGCCGAAGAAACTGCCCTTGGCCGGCGCGAACACTCCCACGGCACGGAACTCCGCTCCATCGAGGATGAACTCGCGGCCTACGGCGGACTGTCCCGGGAACAGCGCCTCGGCTGTGTTGACTCCGATCACGGCGACGCGATCGCCGCGCGATTCCTCTTCCCGCGTGTACAGGCGGCCTTCCTTGAGTTCGCGCGGCTGGGTGTCGAATCCGCTGAGCGAGATTCCGGCCACGTTCACGTTGTCGGTTTCAAACCCTGGCACCTTTGCTGTCAAGGGACGGCCGCGAAAGATCGACGGAATGAACAAAGAGACGCTCGATTGCTCGACCGACGGGCTCATCCGTTCGATCATCTCGGCGTACTCCGGCCGGATCGGCCGGCGCTTCCGCTCCTTCGGCAGTCCGTCCGAGGACGGGTCGCCCGAGACGCGGCTCACAAAGATGTTGTCTGGTCCGAACTCTTCGAAGAAGGTGACGATGCCCTGACGCAGTCCGGTGAGCAGGCTCGACACGGTGACCACGGTCGTGATGCCGATCACGATGCCCAGGATCGTCAGCCCCGACCGGAAGCGGTGTGCCCACACGGCCCCCAGAGCCATCCGCATGGTCTCGGAAACTTGCACTCTCATTCGTGCCGCAGCGCCTCCACGGGATCCATGCGTGATGCCTTTGACGCCGGGTACCAGCCGGACAGGATCCCGGTGAGCGTCGAAACGGCAACCGCCAGTGCGACATAGGGCCAGGTCACCGGCAGGTCGACCTCGAGCACCAGCCCGAGCAGCCGCGCCGCGATCACGCCGAGCGCCAATCCCACCAGTCCACCGGATGCGGCCAGGATCACCGCTTCGGTCAGGAACTGCAGCATGATGTCGAACCGCCGCGCTCCAAGCGCTTTCCGGATCCCGATTTCGCGCGTCCGTTCGGTGACGCTCACCAGCATGATGTTCATCACCACGATTCCGCCAACGATCAGCGAAATGCAGGTGACTGGCACGACGATCGCCGAGATGAGTCCTAGGACCTGGTCAACAAACGCGCGGATCGAATCCGGCGTCATCGTGTCGAAGTTGTCGTCCTCGCCGGGCTTGGTCTTGAACCTTGTGCGGAGGGCCACGCGAGTGACGTCCAGCGCGGATGCGAGGCTGAGTCCGCTCTCCGGGCGTGCTCTGGCGAAAATCGGCATCGAGACCTCCGGTCCGTAGAGCCGCGAGAAGGAGTGAAACGGCATGTGGACCTGGTTGTCCTGGCTCTGCCCGCCGGTGGATCCGAGCTTTTCCTGGGTTCCGATCACGGTGAAATCGAAGCCGCGGATGCGAACCGTGCGGCCCAGCGGAGACTGGCCTTCGAACAGCGTGGTGATTAACTCGTTACCGAGCACACACACGAACTGCCGGTTTTGCTCTTCCTGATCGGTGAAGAACCGGCCCTGCTCCACCGCCACATCGCGAATCTCGGCGAGCGAAGCCGAAGCGCCCACGACCATGGCGCCTTCGAAGGTCAGGGATCCTGCTTTGACGTCGTCGAACCGGACGCGGTAGCCGCTGTACTGGATCTGGTCTCCGGTGGCCGCCACCAGGTAGCTAAGGTCTTCGGGGCGGATCCGCTTGTTGCGACGAAGCTTGGCGGCGCGTTCGGCGCGCGTGGCGCGGCCCACTTGCGCGACTTGGGCAACCAGGTAGGAATCGGAGCCGAACGCCTTGGCCGTCGTCTGGTCGGCGTAGGATCCCAGTCCCTCGATTGCGGCTCCCACCAGCACCACGCTGCCGACTCCGATGATGATCCCCAGCAGGGTCAGCGTGCTGCGCAGTTTATGAGCGAGAATAGAGTCCATGGCCAACCCGGCCGCGGTACTAGCCAAAGAGAAGCTCTGGCGGACAACGGCGGGACGGGCTAACGGGACAGATGGGCTTGCCATTCGGGGCTAGAACGGGACGAAGAGTACCTTACCCCATTCTAGACGGTTGCGAGGACGTTCCCGTTCGGTCAAACTTGAGAGTGGACGGAGGAGGACGCGGACCCCGGCGTTTCATGGCTTCATTACCCGCAGATAGAAGAAACAGCGATCTCGCGGTCTGGCGTCCGTCCGGCAATGGGACGGCGGTGGAGTACTCGCGCCAAGTAATGGAAGAGCTCCGCGTGATGGCGGAGGAAGGTTTTCAAAAGATCCCGCACGGCGGGATTGAAGTCGGCGCTCTGCTGTTCGGCAACCACGATCAGGACGCCGTCCGGGTGCTGGAATGGCGGCCCATCCAATGCGAACATGCCAGAGGGCCAGGATTCGTGCTGTCTCCCAAGGACCTTACGGGAATGGAGGCCTTGCTTGCAACGTGTGCCTCCGCGCCCGAGCTGCGGGGGCTTGAGCCGGTGGGCTGGTTCCATACGCACACCCGCAGCAAGATCTTCCTTTCCGCCGAGGACCTCAAGATCCATGAACGCTTCTTCCCGGAGCCATGGCAGATATCCCTCGTCATGCGTCTCTCGAAGGAGAACGGCGCCTCCGCGGGATTCTTCGTTCGCGAGGAAGGCGGGGCGATCCGCGCTGAGTCGAGCCTCCACGAGTTTCCCGTGGCGCCGGATCCGGCGGCATTGACCGCACCCACCCGGATGACCGCGCTCCGCAAGGGGCCGCAGCGGCGGGACCGTCGACGTCCAGCGCAGGCTGGATCGAGCGCGCCCGCGCCGACGCTGGTGCCGCCGCCGGGCCGGATACCCCAGCGCGAACCGGTTGCTGCTCCCCCGGAGCCCGCCGATCTCCCGCCCGTGCCCGAGCCGCCGGGATTCCCCTGGAAGACCATCGCGGTCTTCGCCGCGCTCATCGCCGTGCCTGCCGGTCTGCTCTGGTACCTTTTGGGGACTTCCGCTCCCTCCGGGCCGGTTCCCGCCGCGCTGCGGGTCGAAGAGGTCGCATCGGAGCTGGCGATCACGTGGGACCGGAACCTGCCCGCTGTGCGGAAAGCCACACGCGGCAATATCTACATCGCTGACGGCGCCGCCAAACGCTCCCTCGACCTTGACCAGGACGATGTCCGCGAGGGCTCGGTGGTTTACCGCCGCCAGGCCGAGAACGTCGAGGTACGGATCGAGATGTTTCTGGGCGACGTGATGACCGTGCGCGACATTAAGCGGTTCGTGGGACAACCCGTGAAGAAGCCGGCGCCGGTACCCGAGCCCAAGCCGGCGGCGGAAGTTTCACCCGAGCTTCAAGAAGAGATCGACCGGTTGCGGCGCGCCATCAGCGATGAAAACGCAGACCGCCAGAACCTCGATCTGCAGATCCGGCGGGCGGACGCCCAGTTGAAGCGCGGTCCTAACGTCCGAAAATAAACCGGCCGCGCCGCGGATCGGCTCCGCCGTCGAGCATGCCGTCGCGCACCAGGATCACCGTGGGTGCGGATGCGTTGCTCCAATCGCCGCGCACCTCAACCTGGTGGCCCATCTCCGACATCCGGTCGATCACGCTCTTCGGAATTCTCCGCTCAAGGTTCACCTTGCCGGGAGTGAATTCATGGAACGCGAACGAAGAATGGAAATGCTCGGTCTGGAAGCGGGGCGCCTCGACGGCCTCCTGCGGGATCATGCCGAAGTCGATCATGTTGATCAATACCTGCAGCATCGCCTGATCCTGGTTGTCGCCGCCCGGAGTGGACATAATGAAAGAGAGCTTCCCGTCCTTCAGGACCATGGTTGGGCTCAGTGTGACACGCGGACGCGCGCCGGGCCGCAGCATGTTCGCGTGTCCGGGAGTGGTGACGAACGACTGCAGGCGCGAGCTCAGCGGGATTCCGGTATTGCCCGCGATCACCGATGGCAGCCAGGCGCCGCTCGGTGTGGCGTTGAAAGCGTTCCCCCAGCGGTCCACCACGTTGACACAGGTGGTGTCCTGGATGCCGCCGGATGATCCACCACCGCTGGGCATCGCGAGCGGACCTCCGAAGCTCCCTGGCCGGTGATCCATGGACGCATGGTTCGGGTCGATCTGCTTGCGCCGTTCGGCGGCGTACTCGCGCGAGAGCAGCGTCTCTTCGGGGATCTTGGAGAACTTGGGATCCCCATAGTACCGGTCGCGGTCGGCGAAGGCGAGCTTTACCGCCTCCACCAGCGTGTGCAGGTACCGCGGACTGTTGTGCCCCATCGCCTTCAGGTCGTAGGCCTCCAGGATGTTCAACGCCTGCAGGATCACCGGACCTTGCGCCCAGAAGCCAGTCTTGACGATCGTGTAGCCGCGGTAGGTGGTGGTCCGCGGCTGATCATATTCGGCGTTGAAATTCTTCATGTCGTCGAAGGAAAGCAGTCCGCCGTTGGCCTGGGAGTAGTCGGCGATCCTCCTGGCGATGGGTCCGCGTCCGAAGTAATCGCGAACAGCGCGGATTTTCCTGGCCCGGTTTCCGCGTGCCTTCTTCTCCGCTCGCACCAGTTCCTGCAGCGTGTTGGCCAGGGCCTGTCCCTTCCACACGTCCCCCCGGCGGGGCGCGGTTCCGCCCGGCATGAAGAAGTCGCGGGACGTGGGCCAAAGCTCGATGATCCGCGTGTTGGTGCGGATGAAGCTGGCGAACTCTTCTCCGAGGGGGAATCCACCGGAAGCGAACTCGATGGCGGGTGTGACGACCTTCTCAAACGACATCGTGCCATGATCCTGCAGGGCGAGCATGAGTCCGTCGAACACGCCCGGCGTGATGACTCCGAGCATGCCGGTGAAGGGCACTGGCGCCAGCTTGCCTTGCCCCTCTTCCCAGGGTTCCGCCTTGCGCGACTGATAGAACTCCACCGTGGCTTTGGCCGGTGCGACTCCTACCGCGCTGATCACAACCGGATCCTTGCCGGCCATCTTGATGATGAGCGGCATCTCGCCGCCCAGCCCGAAGCGGGCTTGTTCCGTAACGGCGGCGGCGAGCGTGGACGCGACGCCCGCGTCGATCGCGTTGCCCCCTTGCAGCAGCATCCGGTATCCGGCGTCCACCTCGAAGTTATTTGCCGCGCCGACCATCTCACGGACTCCGCGGACGGGCCAGAACATCAATTGCTGTGTCTGCTGGGCGAAGCCAGCGGCTGCGAACAATAACGCGATCAGGGGGCGCATGGTTCAGATTGTACCCCACGCCATGTTCCGGCAGCCCGTTGCGGCGGCGCTCGGCGCCTTGATACGATCTCAATTCAGCCGGCGCCCGCCGGAGAACCCATCAGGAGGCAGTTGTGCACGCATCGACACGCCGCGAATGGATCGCCGCCGCAACAGGAACGTTCGCTCCCTTCCATATTCTGTCGGCAGCCAAGAAGAAGACTGACATCCGGATCGAAAATATCTCGATCAGCTACGAAGACTACAGCTATCGCGTGCCAATCAAATTCGGCGGCCGGGTGGTCGACAAGGCCACGATCCTCAATGTGAACTCGACGGTGCGTACCGGTGACGGCCGCGTGGTCAAGGGCTTCGGATCCATGCCGCTCAGCAATACCTGGGCGTTTCCATCCAAGACCATGCCGTACGAGGTGACGCTCGGCGCCATGCGCGATCTGGCCGCGCGCATCACCAAAGTCATGAACGGCTTCAAGGAGTCCGGGCACCCGATCGACCTCTATCTCGCGCTCGAGCCCGCCTTCGAGAAGGCGGCGGCGGAACTCTCGGCCTCGCTGAAGATGAAGGAACCGATTCCGCGCCTTGGCGTGCTTGTTACCGCAAGTGCGTTCGATGCGGCCCTCCACGACGCCTTCGGCAAGGCGCACAAGGTGAGCGCCTATCAGACCTATGGTCCGGAGTTCATGAACCACGACCTGTCGCATTACGCCGGCGCGGACTACAAGGGCGAGTACCCCAGCAAGTACCTCCTCCAGACGCCGAAAACGAGGCTGCCGCTGTATCACCTGGTCTCCGCGGTCGATCCGATTGTCGCGGCGGACATCCCCAAGCGCCTCAATGACGGGCTGCCGGAAACTCTGGCCGAGTGGATCGCCCACAATGGACTCACCCATATCAAGATCAAGCTCAACGGCGACGATCCGAAGTGGGACACCGAACGCGTGATCAATGTGGACCGCGAAGCCGAGCAGGTCCAGAAGAAGCGTGGACTGGCCCAGTGGTACTACTCGCTCGATTTCAACGAGCGCTGCCCGAGCGTCGAGTACTTGATGAAGTTCCTCAGCGACCTGAAGCAAAAGACGCCGCGCGGCTACGCCAAGGTGCAGTACGTCGAACAGCCGACCTCGCGCTTCCTCAAGGATCATCCGGAACAGGTGATGCACGCCGCGGGCAAGATGAAGCCAGTGGTGGCGGACGAGTCCATGACCGACATCGAGTCGATGCGCCTTACTCAGAAGATGGGTTACACGGGCGTCGCTCTGAAAGCCTGCAAGGCCCAGAGCCACTCGATTCTCATCGCCGCGATGGCGGAGAAGCAGAAGATGTTCATCTGCGTGCAGGACCTCACCTGTCCCGGGGCGTCGCTGGTCCATTCCGCCGGACTATCGGCTCACATCCCGCGTGTGTCGGGTATCGAAGCCAACGCGCGGCAGTACGTCCCGATCGCAAACAAAGGCTGGGAGGACCGCTTCCCCGGCATCTTCAAGGTGAAGGACGGCAACATCGACACTTCGGCGTTGAACAGGCCCGGATTGAGCGCGGTCGCTTAAAGCGGCTTCGCGCGATCAATTCGGACAGATCACGTTCTTGATGCCAGGCACGCGCCCCGATAGCGGCTCAGCGGCATCCTCGATTGGAATCCGGTTGGTGATGATCATGCCAGTCTCTTTGGGCCAGCGCTGCGCGTACGAATCGAGATCGCGAATGGCGGCCTCAAACGCAGTGTGTCCCGCGTTCACGGTGCCGATCATAACCTGGTTCTTCAACACGAGGTCGCGCATCAGCCGGTCCGTGTCCACCTGGATTGCCGCCTTACGCCCTGGCACGCCGGTGAACACGAAGACGCCGTTGGCGTCAAGGTAGTGGAGCACGTCAAACGCAAGCGCCGATGCGCCCACCGCCTCGTAGACCACGTCGATGGTGCCGAGATGCGATGCCAGATCCTGCGCCTTCACTTCCTCGGCTGGAAGCCACACCGCTCCGATCCCACGAACGATGTCGTCGCGGCACTCCGAGCCAGTCGACCGTGAATACACGTAGGTCTTGAATCCCTCAGCGACCAGCTTCATCGCGCCCAGCAGGCCCACCGGACCCGCGCCCAATACGAGCGCCGTGTGGTTGTGCGTCCCTCCCGCGAGCCACGGCAACCGTTGCTGTACTTGCCAGACCTGCTCCATGGCCTTTTCCGCGATCGTGAGCGGCTCGACGAGCACTCCGAGTCCGCGCAGCGATTGCGGGACAGGATTGAGGAACCGCTCGTCCTCGGCGATCTGCTCCGTCATGAATCCGTGGGCTTCCTTGATGCCCCGCTCCACGAAATCGCCAGTGAAGCAGAAGTCCTGCCGCGCGGCCCGGCATGCGGTGCAGTGATCGTGCTGACAGGGGCGCCGGACCGATGGGATCGCCAGGTCACCCGGCTTGAACTGCGTCACGCCAGGCCCGGTCTCGATCACTTCCGCGAGGCATTCGTGTCCGATCACGAGGTAGTCGAACCCCTCTGGCGGAGTGCCGTATTCAAAGGCGACGATCTCCTTGTCGGTTCCACAGATGCCGACTTCGAGGATCCGCAGGCGGACTTCGCTTTCGCCCAGGCGGGATGGTTCGGGGTGATCGACGAGTCCGAATTTTTTCTGGTCCGGGTGGACGGCGACAGCTTTCATTGGTATGGATCAGGATAGCGCCGATTTGATCTGCTCTAGCGGGCCGAACCGGCACCGCGTGACAGTCTCAATGTGCGCTGTCTGCGGAAACAGATCCACCATCGTCATCGACTCGACCGCAAACCCGGCGTCCGTCAACCCCCGCAGATCCCGCGCCAACGTCGCCGGATCGCAGCTCACAACCACCAATCTCCGCGGACGCAACCGGACCAGCTCACGCACCACCTCCTTGCCCAGGCCCGCTCGCGGCGGATCGGCAATCACCAGCTCCGGCGCTGACTCACGCACCAGCAAATACTCCGCCGCCCCGGACCGCACTGCGTCCACCCGCACCCCGGCCCGCCCAGCGTTGAACTGAAGGTCCGCCACCGCGCTCGACGCCGATTCCACCGCTGTCACGCGCTCGAAGCGCCGCGCCAACCCCAACGAAAACAACCCGGCTCCCGCATAAAGGTCCAGGGCTTCGCCCCCGGCCTCATCGCCCAGCACCGCCTCCGCAAGCGCATCGATCAAAAACCGGTTCACCTGGAAGAACGACCTGTGGCTGACCCGGAACATTGCTCCAGCGGCGGGATACTCAAGCGCCGGAGCCAAAACTCCCGCAAGACTCTCCCCGCACCACTCGAAGAATCCCCGGCCCACCCTCCGCGGACCCGAGTCGAGCACGTTCACCTGCACCTCACTCTCATTCGTGAACAACTCGATCGTCTTGACGAACCGCGGCCACCGCCGGTCCCGCGTCATGCGTTGAAACGCCTGCATCGCCTCGTTCAACTTCGTCGACGCGGCCACGCAGGACTCCGCGCGCACCAGGCGGTTCGACCCATGCGCGTGAAACCCCATCCTGCCTTCATCAAAGTGGAGCTGAATCCGGTTGCGGTATCCCCATGCCGGACCCGCAACCACGCGGATCTCCTCTGGCGCCGCCACCTTCCCGACGCGCGCCAACACCTCACGCAGGATCACCACCTTCTGTTCGAGCTGGTGCGCCTCCGCGATGTGCTGATAGTCGCATCCGCCGCAGTCCGGCACGTAGGGACATCGAGGAGCAACGCGCTGCGGCGAGGCCTCCATCACCGCTCGGAGCCGGCCGCGCACCAGCTCCGGCTTGGCCGCCACCTCTTCCACCTGCACCAACTCACCCGGAAGCACGCCACGCGCCAGCCAGACGCGGCCGCCGTCGCGCGCCAGCGCTTCGCCGCCGTAAACCAGCTTCTCAAATCGCAGTTCGTTTACGATGAAACATTACCCCTCTTCAATGAAACCACGAGTCCTCTCCGGGATCCAACCTACGGGCGACCTGCACATCGGCAACTATTTGGGCGCTCTCAAGAACTGGGTCGCGATGCAGCACAGCTACGAATGCGTGTTCTGTATCGTCGATCTGCACGCGATCACGGTCTACCAGCAACCGGAGGAGCTTCGCGCGAAGATCCTCGAAATCGCGGCCTTGTTCCTCGCCGCGGGCATCGATCCGAAAGTGTCGTCGATGGTGATCCAGTCGGCGGTCCCCGCGCATGCCGAGCTTTCCTGGCTGCTCACCTGCGTCACGCCGGTCGGCTGGCTTTACCGCATGACCCAATTCAAAGCCAAGTCGGAAGCGCAGGAAGCGATCGGTGACGGACTCCTCCAGTACCCGGTGTTGATGGCGGCCGACATTCTGCTGTACCAGGCCAATGTTGTCCCCGTGGGCGAGGACCAGGCGCAACACCTCGAGCTCACCCGCGATATCGCGCAACGGTTCAACTCCCTGTACGGCGACACCTTCGTCATGCCCGCCACCAGCCTGCCCATGGTCGGCGCGCGAGTGATGGGACTCGATGATCCAACCAAGAAGATGTCGAAGTCGGCCACCGGCAGCGGACACGCACTGGCGCTGCTCGACAAGCCCTCCGACCTCAAGAAGAAAATCATGCGCGCCACCACGGACTCCAATCCCCACGTGGACTTCGAGACCATGGGGCCGGGCGTCGACAACCTGCTCTCAATCTTCCAGGCCATCTCCGGCTGGACCAGCGATCAGATGAAGAACCACTTCTCCGGAATGCGCTATGGCGACCTCAAGAAGCAGGTCGCGGAGGCCGTGGTGTCGCACCTCGAACCCTTGCAGCAGAGCTATCAGCGAATCGTCTCCGAACCCGGCTATCTCGCTGGCGTGCTCGCCGAAGGAGCGGCGCGGGTCCGCCCCATCGCCGATTCCACCGTGAAGCTCGTCAAGCAGAGGATGGGCGTCTACACCGAGTGAGTGAGGCCACCCGTCTCGAATTCCGTGACTACTGGCGGCTGGTCCGTCATAACCACAACTACCGGCGGCTGTGGTTTGCGCAGATCGTCAGCGAGATGGGCGACTGGCTCTATTCGGTGGTCATCTACAGCCAACTTCTCGAGAAGACCGGGAGCGCGAAGGCCCTCGGCGGTGCCGTGGTGCTGCAAGTTCTGCCGCAGGTGCTCGCATCGCCGGTCGCCGGTGTGCTGAATGACCGGCTCCCGCGCCGGACCGTGATGATCACCGCCGACATCCTGCGCTTCTTCATCGTACTCGGCATGATGTACGCGGTGGCCACCAACGCCACCTGGCTGATCTACGTGATGCTGTTCTGCGAGAGCGTGCTCTGGGGAATGTTCGAGCCGGGCCGCGACGCGCTGCTCCCCAATCTCACGTCGTCGGAACGCGAGCGCCTCGCCGCCAATACGCTGTCCGCCACCACATGGTCGTTCAACCTCGCTGCTGGAACCGCACTGGGCGGATTCCTCGCCGCGGCTTTCGGCGTCAACACGGTGTTCGTCATCAACGCTGCCAGCTTTCTCGTTTCGGCGGCGTTCTTGCTCCGCTTGCGTATCCGTGAAACGCACGCCGAGCACGAGCCGCCTTTGCGCCCGCGCGACCTGCTCAACTTCCGCCCCGTGCTCGAAGGCTTCCGCTATATCGCGAGCCAGCGCCGCCTGTTCGCCACCCTGTTTGCCAAGGCTGGACTCGGGGTCATGGGCGCCAACCACATCATCCTTCCAGTGCTCGGCGATCGCGAATTCCGCATCGGTTCCGGCGCGGTGCTTGGCATGAGCGTGCTGATGACGGCGCGTGGCGTGGGTGCGCTCATCGGACCCGCTGTGTCAGGCTACTGGGCCGGTGGGCGTCCGGACCGTTTGCGCCGCGGTATTCTCTACGGCTTCTTCGGAATTTGCGCCGGATATCTGATCGTGTGGCAGGCCCCGACGCTGATCCTGGCGATTGCCGGAGTCGTGCTCGCGCACGGATCCGGCTCGACGATTTGGGTCTTTTCGACCACCATGCTCCAGTCACAAGCCGAGGACCGGTTCCGCGGCCGCGTATTCTCGGCCGACTACGCGTTCCTCATCGTCAGCATGTCGCTCAGCACGTGGACTGGCGGCGTCGCTGTCGACGCGGGCGCGGCGCCGCGCACCGTGGCGCTTGCCGTGTCGCTACTGGTTCTGATTCCCGCGGCGGCCTGGGCGCTTTGGGCGATGCCCCTGTGGCGTGATCCGGATCACGCGCGCGAATCCCTCCGCGCGTGACGGCGGCTCAAGGCGCAACGCCATCGCGTCGATCGCCTCATCTGGCACCACGCGCTCGCGTTGTTGGTTCCGCTCCTTGCACACTTCCACCGGCGTATCGAAGAACACCGCCTCAAGGCGCACGCCCTTCATGCGAAGGTAGGGCCGGCGCTCCCAACGCGACAGGTGCGTCGCATCGACATGGGTTACCGGACACCCAAGAGCGACACGCGTCCGCAGCAGGTATCGAACCGTGGCGAACACCTGCTTGTGGATCTTCTGATTCGTCACGTCATCCGACAACAGCCCGCGAACGTGGTCGCTCGAAAGCACTGGCTTTCCTTCGGCCCACGTGGACTTGCCGGAGCCGGGCAGCCCCACCAGCACCACCACCTTCGGAAGCCGTCTAGACAACGTAGCGGCCCGTGTCCAGCAACCGCCCTGCGATCGCGCGCCGCCTCGCGATCACGTCCACCGGTTCGATCTTGGTGAAGCGCTTCAGCAACTGCAGGTTCACCCGCATGGCATCGCCTTCGGAACACGCCGCGATCACCGTGCGTCCCGCCGACTCCACCGTTTCCATCGCTTCCTGCGTGAACACCGCCGCGTAGTCCGCCATCAGCGCCGATCCGCTCTTGCGCGCCCGGCACGCCACCGACTCCATCACGAACGCGTTCATCGCCACGTCCGTGATCGCCGCCAGGATCTCCTGCTGCTCTTCAAGCCCGTTGAGGTGCTTCTGATACGCCACACCCAGACACAACAGCGCGGCCTTCTTCGCATTTCCGGCTGGAGTGGACGCCGCGGACGGATCCGCCATCAGCGCCTTCACCGCCTCCACCAGTCCCAGGCGGCCGCGTTGCGCGCGCTTGAGCAGCATTCCCGTGGCGAGCATCCGGTTGATCTCGTTGGTGCCCTCGAAAATTCTATTGATACGAGAATCTCGATACGCACGCTCCACCGCGTAGTCCTGATGGTAGCCGTATCCGCCGTGGATCTGAACGCCCTCGTCGGTCACGTAGTCGATGACTTCACTGGCGAACACCTTGACGTAGGAGCATTCCGCTGCGAACTCCTCCGCCGCCTTCATCATGCGCTGCGCCGCGTCCGGCTGGCTCCACGAGAATCCCTGCAATTGGCACTGGATCATGCCCGCCACCCGGTAGCTCACCGTCTCTGACGCGAAGATCCGGACCGCCATTTCAGCGAGCTTGTGCTGGATCATGCCGAACTCCGCGATGGACTTGCCAAACGCCTTGCGCTCCTTCGCGTACTTGAGGCAAACCGACAGCACGTGCTTGGCGCCGCCGCACGTTCCAGGCCCCAGCTTGAGCCGCCCAAGGTTCAGAATATTGAATGCGATCAGGTGGCCCTTGCCTGTCTCGCCGAGGAGATTTTCCACCGGCACTTTCACATTGTCCAGGTACACCGCCGTCGTGGAGCTGCCCTTGATGCCCATCTTCTTCTCTTCCGCTCCAGGACTCACGCCCGGCCAGGCGCGCTCGACGAGAAACGCCGAAAAGTGCTCGCCTCCCACCTTGGCGAACACCGTGTAGAGGTCCGCGCCGCCACCGTTGGTGATCCACATCTTCTGGCCGTTGAGGATGTAGTGGGTGCCGTCGGCGCTCAAGTCCGCGCGTGTCTTTGCCGCCAGCGCATCCGATCCGCAATGCGGCTCGCTCAGACAATACGCTCCGATCAACTCGGCGCTCGCCAGCCGCGGCAGGTACTTCTTCTTCTGTTGTTCATTGCCGAACAACAACAGCGGCAGCGTCCCGATTCCCGCGTGCGCGCCGTGCCAGCCTGAATACGATGCGTCGCGGGCAAGTTTCTCGGCCACCACCATCGACGAGACGAGATCCATCTCCATGCCGCCGTACTCTTCGGGGACCACTACCGCCGTCAACCCGAGCGCAGCCGCTTTCCGCACGATTCCCACCGCGACACCCGGTTCATGGTGCTGGATCGCTTCGAGATTCGGTGCGACTTCTTTGTTGTAGAACTCCTCCGTCGTCCGCGCGATGTCCCGGTGCTCGTCGGTGAAGTCCTCCGGGGTGAAAATGTCCAATGCATCTTCGAGCAAAAATCCGCCGCCGGTTGCCATGGTGTCCTCCTACATCAACTCGAGAATTCCCGCCGCGCCTTGTCCGCCGCCGATGCACAGCGTCACCATGCCGTAGCGCGCGTCGCGCCGCCGCATCTCGCGCAGGATCGATGCGGTTAGCTTGGCTCCCGTGCATCCTAGCGGATGGCCCAATGCCACCGCGCCGCCGTTCACGTTGACGATGTCCGGATTCAGCCCTGCCTCCTGGATCACCGCCAGCGCCTGGCATGCGAATGCTTCGTTCAACTCGATGACGCCAACATCATCGAGCTTCACGCCAGCCAGCCGCAGCGCCTTCGGAATCGCCACCACCGGACCAATTCCCATGATCTCCGGCGCGACGCCTCCCACTGCGAATCCGGCGAACCGCGCCATGGGCGTCAACCCTAACTCGCGCGCCTTCCGTTCCGACATGACGAGCGCCGCCGCCGCTCCGTCGCTCGTTTGTGACGAATTCCCTGCGGTCACCGTTCCCTGCGTGTGAAACACAGGCTTGAGCTTGGCCAGAGCCTCTACCGAAGTGTCCGCGCGTGGACCTTCATCCACCGCGAACGTCTTGTTCTGCGTGTGCGGCTTGCCCCCGTTCGGAACGGTGGACTCCACTTCCACTGGCACGATCTCATCGGCGAACTTGTTCTCCGCCTGTGCCGCGAGCGCGTTCCTGTGGCTGCGGTAGGAGAACGCGTCCGCCTGCTCGCGCGTGATCCCGAACCGTGTGCGCACGTTCTCCGCGGTGAGTCCCATGTTGATGTAGATCTCGGGACGGTGGTCCACCATCCACGGATTCGGAGCGGGTTTCAGTCCCGACATTGGGATCATCGACATTGACTCGCTGCCGCCCGCGATGACCACCTCGGCACCGCCCGAACGGATCTTCTCCGCCGCCATTGCAATGGACTGCAATCCCGACGAGCAGAACCGGTTGATCGTAACCGCTGGAACCGAGTCCGGCAGTCCCGCGCGCAACGCCGCGACACGCGCCATGTTCATGCCTTGTTCACCCTCGGGCATGGCGCAGCCCAGGATCACGTCGTCCACCTGGTCCGGTGGAAGCGCCGGATAGCGGTCTAGCAGCCCGCGGATGGTGAACGCAGCCAGGTCGTCTGGACGCGTGTTGCGCAACGATCCCCGTCCGGCCTTGCCCACGGCTGTCCGCAGGCAGTCGATGATCACAGCTTCCTGCATCGTGAATCTCCTTCAGTTGCGAAGCGGCTTGCCCGTTTTCAGCATATGCTGCATGCGTGCCTGCGTGCGCGGATCCCCGCACAGGCTCAGGAACGCCTCACGTTCCAGGTCGAGCACGTACTGCTCGCTCACCTGCTGTTCCCCGGTCACCCGGCCGCCGCTCAACACGTGCGCGAGCTTCTGGGCCACTACCATGTCGTATTCGGTGATGAATCCGCCCTGCCGCGCCATCCAGGCGCCCATCTTCAGAAGTGCGTATGCCGCGCCGCCGCCCACGGTCACCATCCCGGGACGCACGGGGACATAGTCGCGCGCCAACGCGAGCGCTACGTCTTTTGCATCCGCCACCAGGCAGTCCGGATTCATTGTGACACCGTCCTCGCGCGACAGGTACCTCAGTGTCCGTGCCTCTTCCGCGCTCGTAGACACCTTCGCGTACCCGATCTGCTCGAACGCCTTGCGTGCGTCCTTGAGCCGGATCAGCAGCTCCTTGCAGCCGCCACCCGCGGGCACCACGCCCACGCCCACCTCCACCAGCCCCATGTACGCCTCGGCCGAGGCCTGCACCCGCGCCCCATGCATCGCGATCTCGCATCCGCCGCCCAGGGTCCTGCCGAACGGCGCCACGACCACCGGCTTGGGTGAACACTTCAGCGCCATGCAGGCTTGCTGGAACCGGTGCACCGCGGCGTTCAACTCATCCCACTCGCCATCCTGCGCCGCCAGCAGCACCAGCATCAAGTTGGCTCCCGCGCTGAAGTCCGGTCCTTGATTCGCGACCACCAGCGCCTGCCAATTCTTCGCCGCCTCCTCGACGCCGGCGTACATCATCGACACTGTGTCTTCGCCCAGCGTGTTGAGTTTCGAGTGGAACTCGAGGCACAGCACGCCGTCGCCCAAATCCTTCAGCGAGGCGCCTGCATTGGACTTCACCGTCGAACACCGGCGCAGCAACGTCACGCCGGCGGGCGGCTCTTCCGGCTGGTACGCGCCCGCCTCCAGATCGAAGTAGCGCGCGCGGCCGGCTTCTTCCTGATAGAACGACTTCGCGCCGGCCACGAGCATCCGTGCCACGTTCTCCGGCAGCGCCCGGCCCTCGGACTCGATCCTTCGCGCCGTCTTCTCGAATCCCAGCGCGTCCCACAGCTCGAATGGACCAAACGTGTGCGCGTAACCCCAGCGCATCGCCCGGTCCACCTCGACGATCCGGTCCGAGATCTCAGGAATGCGCTCGGCGGAGTACAGGAACACGTCGCTGAACACGTTCCACAAGAAGCTTCCAGCGCGGTCGCGCGAGTCCACCAGCGTCTGGAGCCGCCTGGGCAGGTCCTCGATGTTCCGTGCCGCCTCCACCGTGGCGAAGGACGCCTTCTTCGACGGATGGTATTCGAGCGTGTTGAGATCGAGCGCCTCGATCGTCTTATCCTTGCCCACGCGCCGGTAGAATCCCTGGCCGGATTTCTCGCCCAGCCAGCCGCGCTCGATCATCTGGTTGACGAACGGCGGCGGCAGGAACCGCTCGCGCCACGGATCTTCCGGAACGAGATCGTACAGGTTGCGCCCCACGTGCGCCCAGACGTCCAGGCCGACGATGTCGATCAGCCGGAAGCTGGCGCTGTTCGGCAGCCCGATGAGCGATCCGGTGAGCGCGTCCACCTCTTCGATCGTGTATCCGCCCTCCACCGTGTTCTTATAGATCGTCGCGCCGAAGAAGCAGCCGATCCGGTTGCCGATGAAGTTCGGTGTGTCCTTGCACCGGACCACGCCCTTGCCCAGCCGCCGCCCGCAAAAGTCCTCGACGAACGCGGCCACTTCCGGCGCGGTCTCCGGCAGCGGAATCAGCTCGGCGAGATGAAGGTAACGCGGCGGGTTGAAAAAGTGCGTGCCCAGGAACCGCGCGCGGAACGAAGCATCGAAGCCCTCGGTGATCGCCGCCAGCGGAATTCCGCTCGTGTTCGTCGACAGGATCGCGCCGGGACTCGCTACCGCCGCCACGCGAGCCCAGAGCTCGCGCTTGATGTCCAACCGTTCGGTGACTGCCTCGATCACCCAGTCGCATCCGGCAATCCCGGCTAGGCTGTCGTCGAATCCGCCGGTGGTGACGCGGGCCACGCCGGCGTCCGTGAAGAACGCTGCCGGTTTCGCTTTGGCCGCTGTCTCGAGGCCCTTGCGCGCGGCCTCGGGCGTCACGTCCAGCAGCAGCGCGGGGATCCCCGCGTTCGAAAAATGGGCTGCTATCCGGGAGCCCATCGTGCCCGCTCCAAGCACCGCAACCCGATGGATCATTCTCATTCCAGGCAATTCCAACAATGGAGTTTAGCGGAACAGCTATCATGTCTGCTTGGATCCCACACAGCAGCGGAAGGTGGAAAATGCAGCCCGGAGCCGGTCATGGTTGATACCCGCGTTAGGATACGGGGTTTCGATTGCGTGCCTGATCTGGGTGTATCGCGGCTTCGACTGGCACCGGGAACTGCCCAAGCTCCGGGCGACCCATTGGGGCTGGGTGACGGCAGCCGTTGTCGCGGACGTGTTCGTCTACATCTGCCAGGGCTGGCGCTGGTCGGTGCTGCTCAGTCCCCTGGGTCCCAAGGTCTCAAAGTGGAAATCGGTCCAGGCCATCTACATCGGACTCTTCGCCAATGAGATCCTGCCGCTTCGCAGCGGCGAGATCATCCGCTGCTACCTCCAGCGCCGTTGGACACGGCTGCCGCTCTCGGTCGTCTTCTCGTCGGCGATCATCGAGCGGCTTCTCGACGGCGCCTGGCTGGTCGCCGGATTCTGGGTGCTCGGCAAATTCATCGACCTCCCCGGGTGGATCGACAACGTCGCGCGTATCCTGATGGTGGTCATGCTCATCGCCGGCGGCCTCGCCGCCGCCTCCGTGATCTACCGCCGCCACGCGCACGAAATGGTCGCTGCCACGCCCTGGGGCCGCACGCTTCAGTCGGTGATCGACGGGGTGCACGGAATGGGCCGCTCCCGGTCTTTCCTGTGGGCCGCGCTTCTCAGCTTGCTGTACCTGATCCTCCAGATCTTTCCGATCTTCTTCCTGATGCGTGGTTATCATTTGGATCTCTCCTTCGGCGCGGCGGTGGTGGTGTTCATCATCCTTCGCACCGGTACGATCCTGCCCAACGCGCCCGGCAACGTTGGTACCTTCCAGGCCCTGGTCATCGCCGGGTTAAGCTTGTTTGGACTGGACAAAGCGGACGCGACTGGCTTTGCGACGTTCCTCTTCCTGGTGGTGACGGTGCCGCTTCTGTTGGGCGGATTCATCGCTTTGATCGCCACCCGGATGCGGCTCACCGAGATCCATCGCGACGCCCACGAACATTTCGCCAGCCACTGAGGCTCCCATGCGATTCTGTATACTTCTCCTCGCCATGCTCACCGCGGCCGCGCAGGACCGCAAACTCCGTATCATCGCCTTCGGCGCGCATCCCGACGACTGCGATATCAAGTTCGGCGGCACCGCCTACAAGTTCGCGCGTGATGGACACACGGTGAAATTCGTCTCGGTGACCAATGGCGACGCGGGCCATCATGAAATGGGCGGCGGCATGCTCGCCAAGCGCCGCTTCGCCGAAACGCAGGAATCGGCCCGGCGGCTGGGTATCGCCGAGTACGAAGTGTTTGACAACCATGACGGCGAGCTGACGCCCAACCTCGAGGTCCGGCGTCAGGTGATCCGTGCGATCCGGCGATGGAAAGCCGACGTCGTGATCGCACCGCGTCCGAACGACTACCACCCGGACCACCGCTACACCGGCGTCCTGATCCAGGATGCGGCCTACATGGTCGTCGTCCCCAATGTCACGCCCGACGTCCCGCCGCTCGAGAACAACCCGGTTTTCCTCTACTACCAGGACGGATTCCAGAAGCCCTCGCCCTTCCGGCCTGACGTGGTGGTCGCGCTCGACGACATCTGGGAACAGAAGGTCCACGCCCTCGACGCCCACGTGTCACAGTTCTACGAATGGCTGCCCTGGGTCGACCACCGCTTGCACGAAGTTCCCAAGACTCCGGCCGAGCGCAAGGTGTGGCTGTCGAAAGGGCGCGTGCAGCCCATCTCGGCTGAAACTCGCGCCACGCTCGACCGCCGCTATGGCAGGGAGCGAGCCGCCGCCGTCACCCGTGTCGAACAGTTCGAGCTGTGCGAATACGGCCGCCGCCCGAACCTCGAAGAGCTCAGCAGGATGTTTCCTAAATGAACCGCTTCTTCACTTCACTCGCGCTCACAGCGCCGCTCATCGCACTCGACCTGAAACAGGCCATGGTCACCGCTCCTGCCGGGTTCTCTGCCCGCGAGAAGAAGGCCGTACAGGTGCTCGTCGAGGAAGTCGAAAAGCGCAGCCAGATCCGGTGGCCGGTCGCTACGCAGCCCCCCGCGGGACCCGTGATCGCTGTTTCGAATACCAATCGCGGACCGAAGGAAGGCTATACGATCGCGGTCGAAGGCAACCGGATTCGCGTCGAAGGCAATGACGCCCGCGGCGTGCTGTTCGGCATTGGCCACTTGCTGCGGGTCCTGCGAATGGAGCGCGGAATGATCGAAGCGCCGGACGGATTCCGCGTCACTACCGCGCCCAAGGTCGCCATGCGTGGCCACCAGTTGGGATACCGGCCGAAGACCAATTCCTACGACGGCTGGACTCTTGCCATGTGGGACCAGTACATCCGCGAACTCGCGGTGTTCGGAACGAACGCGATTGAGCTGATTCCTCCGCGCTCCGATGACGACGACGATTCGCCGCACTTCCCGCTGCCGAAGATGGAAACCATGACCGGGATGTCGAAGATCTGCGACGAGTACGGACTCGACGTCTGGATCTGGTATCCCGCGCTCGATCCCGACTACGGCCAGCAAAAGGACGTCGACTTCGCACTCAAGGAGTGGGCCGAGGTGTTCCGCAAGCTGCCCCGCATCGACGCGGTGTTTGTTCCCGGCGGCGATCCCGGCCACACGCATCCGAAATTTCTGATGCCGATGCTCGAAAAGCAGGCCGCCTCGCTTCGCCGCTTCCATCCCAAGTCGCAGATGTGGGTCGCGCCCCAGGGATTCTCAACCGAATGGCTCACCGAGTTCTACTCGATCCTGCGAACGGAGCCCAAGTGGCTCGACGGTGTCGTCTTTGGGCCGCAGATCCGCGTCAGCCTCGCCGACCTCAGAGCCAAGGTTCCGGCGCGCTATCCGATCCGCCACTATCCGGACATCACCCACTCGTTGCGCGCTCAATACGCGGTGCCCAACTGGGACTTTGCCTATCAGGTCACGCTCCAGCGCGAGCCCATCAATCCGCGGCCGGTGGATCAGCGCCACATCTTCCGCCACACCAACCAGCATACCGCCGGCTTCATCACCTACTCGGAAGGCTGCAACGACGACGTCAATAAGATCATCTGGAGCGGACTCGGCTGGGATCCCGGCGCCGACCTCGGCGCGATCCTCCGCGAGTACTCTCGCTTCTTTATAGGACACCGCTTTTCCGAGGGTTTCGCGCAAGGCCTTTTCGGGTTGGAGCGAAACTGGCGCGGACCGCTCACGGCCAACGAGAGCGTCTACACGACGCTGAGGCAGTTCCAGAAGATGGATCACGAGGCCACTCCCGCCCTTCAGCAGAACTGGCGATTCCAGCAGGCGCAGTACCGCGCTCACTACGACGCCTATGTGCGGGCGCGCCTCATCCACGAAACCGCACTCGAAGACCGCGCCCGTGAGAAGCTTCGCTCGGCGGGCGAGTTGGGATCGAAGCTTGCGCTGCAACAGGCCGAAGCGATCCTCGATAGCGCCGTGACCCACCGCGTCGCGGCCGATTGGCGCGCCCGCACAGTCGAGCTGGCCGAAGCCCTGTTCCAGTCGATTCGCATGCAGTTGAGCGTCCCTTTCTACAAGGCGATCGCCGTGGGCCGCGGCGCGAATCTCGACCTGATCGACACGCCGCTCAACAACAAGGTATGGCTCAAGCTCCAGTTCGACCAGATCCGTGCGATGCCTTCCGAAGCGCAACGCATGGCAGGAATCCACTCGCTTCTCGATTGGGACAATCCCGGCCCCGGTGGATTCTATGACGACCTGGGCAATCCATCGCGCCAGCCGCATCTGGTGCGCGGCAAGCCCTATCCCGATGATCCGGCGCACCTGGTCTCGCCGCTCAGCGCCGCCACACAGCGTCCGAACGAACAGTGGCCCGTGTTCTGGCAGACGCACGCCGAATCCCGCGACGACTCGCCATTGGAGCTGCACTACCCCGGGCTCGGCCGCGAGTCCTGCTACAAGATCCGGATCACCTACGCGGGCGAAGCCGCACCTTTCGATTTCCGGCTGCTGGCCGATGGCGGCGCCGAGGTCCACGGATGGCGCAAGAAACCGGTCCCGGTATCGCAGCTTGAATTCGACATTCCGCGCGAGGCGACAGCCGACGGGGACTTGCGCTTGCGCTTCGAGCGCCGTCCGGGAGAAGGCGGAGCCGGCCGCGCAGTGCAGTTGGCAGAGGCGTGGCTGATGCTTCGCGCGTGCCCGTCGCGTTAGAAAGGAGCCCAGGTTGTTGATCCAGATGGTGAGACTCTTCTTTACGGCTGTTCTGGCCCTGGTCACGGCCTTCGCTCAGTCCTACAAGCCTGGCGAAGCTATCGAGTACCGGACGTCGTCCGAAACTTGGGAGCCTGGCGTTTTCGTCCGCGAGATTCCGGGTGGCAAACAGGTCCTGATCCGGCAGAAGCCCTCACAGTTCTTCCCCGAAGGCTCCGAGCGGGCCTACGCAATCGATGAAGTGCGACGGCCTGGTGCGAAACCGGCGAAGCCACCGGTGATGCCCACCGTCACCGGGACAGTCGCGCCACCAACAGGAGAGGGCCTGCTCACCCGGGAACAGGTGGTCTCCTACGCGAAGAGCCTCATGGGTCCGGATCCCTGGGGCAACCCCAAGCGCGACGCCATTCTCCTTGCGATCCGCGACTACGTCAAGGAGCGGGGAACATCGTTCCGGTACGATCTCGCCTTCAGCAACCAGATGAGCGCGCAAGGCACCATGTCGGTTCACATCAACTCCGCGGTGGATGCGAACCACGGCAAGCCGCCCCAGCCTGGCGACTACATGGGCGTGTGGCTGCTGCGCGCCGCCAATCGTGGCAGCACGAGTGTCCGCACGCAAGGAGCCACCACTGTTGTCACGCGGACCGATTCGCAGGCCGAGTCCGGACGGCTCACCATTCAGCCCGGTGGCTCGTATGTGTGGGAGGTCCTCCGCGGTGATCCACAGGACAAGTGGTTGCGCGGCACCTGGCGTCTGGCCGCGCCCGGCGAGAGGCAGCCCTGGGAAGGAGGCCCGGCTCTGTGGCTTGAAAAGGCCAAGCAAGGTTACGACTGCATGGTCCGCATGAGCCGCGAACCAGGATGGGAGAACTGGATCGAAGTCGGGATGGGAGCCGCCCGGAGTCCGGTGGAATACGGACGCCGCCCGTGAACCCGGTGTTTGGGAGTCTATGCTGACCCGGATGAGGGCGGCGCGCTGCGGGCGCTACCGATGCACGCGGAGGGAGGCAGGCGCGTGTATACTGAGTCCGGACCGGAAGCCAAAACGGAAATTCCGGATAGCATGGTCGATCCCACAGACCGAACCGAATCTCGTTTGAAGGGAGAGATGAGCTGGTAAGACGGGGACAAACAAGTAGTTTCGAGGCGTTCCGGTCTCTACATCCGGGAGGATGTCTGAAGGAGAGTAACGCTATGAGATTGGATCCGCTCTGGGCATATTGTGCGTTCTGGCTGGCGCAGTGCCGGGCTGGGCGTAGGTTGGAGAAATGGTCATGACCCGAAGAAACCTGCTGGCACTATTGCCATCTGCCGCGGTAGCGGCCCCGGCGCGGCATCCAGTTGGGGCGAATACCGCCATAACCGGCTACGAACTCTTTGAGTCCATCGAGCTGCTTGGCAGCCTCGGGATGACGTGCATCGAAATTCATCCAATGGGTCGTCCGGAGCCGACCCCCGGCAAGTATCCCGGTTTTCAGTGGGATACCCTCGATGCAAGCGCTCGCCGGAGGCTGAAGCAGTCATTGCGGTCCTTCCGCCATATTACGACGCACCTGCCGTACACCGGGCTCAATTACATGTCCGCGGATCCGGCCGAGCGAGGCCACGCGATCAAGACAATCGAAACCGCGATGCAAGGCTCAGCCGAACTCGGCGCCAAACTTGCCGTGCTCCATCCACTCGGATTGACGGACCAGCAGCTTCCGACACGCTGGGACGAATTCCTCGACCGCTTTCGCATCTGGGCGGCGATGGCGAAGAAGAACGGCATGCGCCTGACGCTCGAGACCATGTTCCCGCGTTCAGTCCGCGACTTCGTCCGGCTCATCCGCGAAGTCGACCACCCCAACCTCGGCTGTACGATTGACGTCGGACACCAGAGTCGCTACGCCGAACTGGTGGCTCGCGTCAAGCCCGAGGACAGAGCGACGCCCGAAGGCATACGCGCCTACAACGACACAACTCTCGATATTGCGGAAAGACTTGGAAACAAGGTCTGGCACTATCATGTTCATGACATCGATCCGGGAACCTGGGTGGAGCACAAACCGCTCATTCATGGCTTTGTCGATTATGAGCGCTTGTTCGCCATGATGAGGCGACAGAACTATCGGGGTGTTCTGCTCCTGGAAATCGGCGGTCCCGCTGACTCCATGCCCGGCCACTTGCGGGAAGCTAAGGACAAATTGGACTCTTGGCAGCGTTAAGTCGCGCCAAGGCCGGGATCGCCGCGCAAATCCGGCAATCACAGTTCGCCGCCACTCACGGTGAGCCAAGTGCGTGTTCTGAACCCGCCGGCAGCTTCGGTCATGATTCAACCGCCGCAGATTCAGCGTAACGGCGCAGTCAACGGCCAGTGCCATGCATGGGTCAGCTCGACCGGGCACCGACTACATGCGGGGTTAAACTCCAGTCGCCCTTCGGGCTCCTTCCGTCACGCGCGCCAAGGAAAAAGCCCCATTTTCTCCGAAAATGGACCATTCAGGAAACCAAGAAATCCGGAGTATCGAGGTATTGACAATCGCGCGGAGAAGGTGTAGCGTGAAGATCCAGCCGCGACCGCCCTTGATGCGTGTTAAGCAAGAATCCAGGCTAATGTGTCAAGGATGCGTTCGGCCGCGCAGGGGAACAATGCAAGACATTAATCTGAGAGCATTTTTCAGTGTCCTTGCGGGCGCTTTTTGTCTATTGAGCTTGCCGTCAATGGCTCTGGCCCAGTTGACGACCGGCACTTTATCGGCGAGCATCCGCGACAGCCAATCGGCCGTCATTGCCGGCGCCACGGCCAGTCTGCTGAACGAAGGCCGCGGCCTGCGATTGCCGGAAGTCATCTCGTCGACGAACGGCGACATCGTGATTCCGAACATCCCGCCGGGCACCTACACGCTCGAAGTAAGCTTTAAAGGCTTTAAAAGCCTCCGGCGTCCGGGCATTGCCGTCAGCGCGGGCGACCAGAGCAGCCTCGGTATCCTGACGCTCGAAGTTGGCGCCATTGCCGAGAGCATCACTGTTAGCGCCGAGACCGCCCAACTTCAGACGCAGAGCGCCGAACGCTCCTTCTCCATCACGCCGTCGGCGGTGCAGAACCTGCCCATCGCAAACCGGAGCTTCACTGCGCTGGCGTCGCTCTCGCCCGGCGTCACCGGCACCAGCCGCATCGGCGATCGCGCCTCCACCGGCGGCAGCAACAACAACATCATGATGGACGGCGTTTCCACTATGGATACCGGCAATAACGGCATACTGCTGCAGATGAACGTCGAATCCATCGCCGAAGTCAAAATGCTGGTCTCAAACTATCAGGCCGAGTATGGCCGCTCCAGCGGCCTGCAGATCAGCGCCGTCACCAAGAGTGGCACCAATCAGCTCCACGGCTCAACCTACATGGTGATGCGCCGTTCCAAGTGGAACGCCATCAGCCAGACTGCCAAGCTCAACGGCGACCCCAAAGGCCGGATCGACGACAAGGATCTCGGCTATTCCGTCGGCGGCCCCATCGGACGGCCCGGCCGCGAGAACAAGCTCTTCTTCTTCTACGCCCACGAGTACTCGCCACGCACCACCGGCGGCTCGATCGTGCGCTACCGCTTTCCCACCTCACTCGAACGCGCGGGAGACTTCTCGCGCACCACTGACAACAACGGCAACCCGTTCCCCTACATCAAGGATCCGCTTTTGACCGGCGTCTGCTCCGCCGCCAATGAGGCGGGCTGCTTCCGCGACGGCGGCGTCCTCGGGAAAATTCCGCAGAGCCGCCTTTACTACACCGGGCAGCAGATCCTCAATCTCTATCCCCTGCCCAACGTCTCCGTCCCGGGCGTGCCCTACAACTACGAAGACGCCACGCCAAACCAGTCGCTGATGTCGCAACAGCCTGTGGTGCGCGTCGACTACCAGCCATTCAGTAATTTGCGCGGCTCATTCAAAATGAGCGGCTGGAAGCAGCAGAATCCCACTATCATCGGCAACGTACCAGGCTTTAACGACTCGACGCAGTATCATCCTTTCATCACGCTGATAGCCACCACGGTCAACTACAGCATTAACCCCACCACATTTATGGAAGGCACTTATGGCCGTTCGCAAAACGAACTCGCCGGTTGCGTGCTGGCGCAGGGCGGCACTGGGCCCACTTTCTGCGCGAACGGGTTACCCACCAGTGAGAAGGCCAATCTCGACAAGGCCGGACTGGGCGCTTTGCCCTCGCTCTTTCCCGATGCTGGGGTGATTAATCCCGAGTATTATGCCTTCCGGGCTCTCGAGTCTTTGAAGCCGCCCATTTGGGACGGCACACGCATCAGAATGGTGCCGGTCTTTGGCTGGGGTGGCCGCATTGGCAATGCTCCGCCGAACTTTCCGTTCCCCGGCTACCTCAATATCAATCGCACGCAGGATGTCTCCATCAACCTGACTAAGATCACCGGACGCCACACTTTGAAGACGGGCTTTTATAATACCCACAGCTTCAAGGCGCAGCAGCGGCAAGGCTGGGCTGGTAATATCAATTTCGGTAATGATGCGAATAACCCACTCGACTCCGGCTTCGGCTTCGCGAACGCTGTCCTCGGCAACTTCGCGTCGTACAATCAGTTCTCCCGCTACGTGGAAGGCAGTCTGGTCTACGACAACACCGAGTTCTTTGTGCAGGACAACTGGAAGCTGTCGACCCGTCTGACCGTTGATTACGGCGTCCGCTTCGTGCGCCAGCAACCGCAGTACGATAAGTTCGGCCAGGCATCCAACTTCCTGCCCGGCCAGTGGAAAGCCGGCGAGGCCCCGCTGCTCTATCTGCCGGGCTGCGTGGGCGCTTCACCCTGCTCCGGCGCTAACCGCCAGGCGCGCGATCCGCGCACCGGCCAACTGCTGGGGCCGAACAGCGTGGTGGCCATCGGCACGCTGGTGCCCGGCACCGGCAGGGATACCAACGGCCTCTTCCTCTCCGGCCAGGGCATCGCCAAGACCACTTACGAGTGGCCCTTGCTGCGGCCTGCGCCGCGCTTCGGTATGGCCTGGGACGTCACCGGCCGCCAAACGGTCGTGCTGCGCGGCGGCGGCGGCCTTTTCTATGACCGGCCCGCCGGTAACTCCATCTTCGGCCAGATCCAGAATCCGCCCACCATCCGTAATCTCACCTTGCGCTACGCCGGTCTGCAGTCGCTCAGCGGCGGCCTCACCACCGAAGCGCCTCCGTCGCTCTCCGTCTATCAATACAAGAGTGGACTGCCCGCTACCTGGCAGTGGAACACCGGCGTCCAGTTCATGCTGCCCGGCTCCACCGTACTCGACATGGCGTACACCGGCGAACGCGCCTACAACCTGGTGGAGAACGTCGACATCAACGCCGTGGATTTCGGCGCGGCGTTCCTGCCCGCTAATCAGGACCCCACGCAAACCAATCCCCTGCCGGGCGGCGCCGTGCTACCTACTGACCAGTTGCGAGCCTTCCGTGGCTTCAGCGGCATCACCCAAGCGATCCCGCGCGGTTGGCTCACCGCTCACACGCTGGAACTCTCGCTCACCCGCCGCTTCACGCGCGGACTCTCGTTCGGACTCAACGACACCATCCTGCTCTCGCAGCGCGGCAGCACGCCGGCCCGGCTCCAGCACAATCCCGATGGCAGCTTCTTCGAACGTCCCGACCAAAAGGACCAGGACAAGCTGCTCGGCCGTTTCGTGCCGAATCGCCACTACTTCAAGGGAAGCTTCGTGTGGGAGATCCCCGGCGCCAAGCGCGGCGGCTCCGCGAGCGCTCACCTGCTCAAGTTAGTCACCAACGACTGGCGCTTCTCCGGAGTGTGGACTGCCACCACCGGCGGCGCCTATACGCTGGGGGTCGGCTATCAGGGCGGCGGCGGCAATCAGAACGTCACCGGTTCGCCGAACTACGGCGGACGCGTGCGCATCCTGTCGGATCCGGGCTCCGGTTGCAGCAGCGACATCTACCGGCAATTTAACCTGGCCGCGTTTACCGGACCCTCGGTCGGCAGTGTCGGCCTCGAGTCCGGCTCCGACTATCTGCGCGGCTGCTTCAACCAGTCGATCGATTTCGCCATCGCGCGCGAAGTGCAACTCGGCGAATCGCGCCGCCTGCAGTTCCGGCTCGATATCTTCAACGCACCCAATGAAGCGCGCATCACCGGCCGCAACGCCACCCTGGCCCTCGTCAGCCCGGTCAACCAGACTGTCAACAATTCGCCCTTCGACGCGAATGGAGCCCTGATTGCGTCCCGCTCGCAGCCCAAGAACGCGGGCGTCGGCGTGGCAACGGCGTATCAAGGTCCGCGCAGCCTGCAGGCGCAGATCCGTTTCGTCTTCTGATGCGACCGGATTCACAGGCACTTGGAAGTTAGAAGTTAGTCCTTGGGGAAAGTGACTCCGGCTTTCTGGCCGGCCCCGTCCTGTTCGGGAGCATGTGCGATGGTCCGAAGAAGCCATCCGCAGGCACTGGCCCGCCCTCGGGAAAGGGGGCCGGGAGACCCAAGACGGAAATGCCGCAACTGGGTATCCCTTTCACTCAGCCGACCCCAACCTGTTGTGCTACCTTCCGTGGGGATGTGGTGCGCCCGACTAGGGTGTCGTAGGTCTTCGGAGAAGTGGTGGCAGCTTGTTGCATGAGACGGAAG
>Ga0194132_10001624_pt1 | contig 45110 bp, 42 predicted proteins | sample TA2KigOf80mmetaG_FD_148612 | JGI IMG/M metagenome (GOLD analysis project Ga0194132, IMG submission 148612) | Freshwater microbial communities from Lake Tanganyika, Tanzania - TA2015054 Kigoma Offshore 80m | ecosystem: Environmental > Aquatic > Freshwater > Lake | place: Tanzania: Lake... | reverse complement strand
CCTTTATTTTATCAAATGACGAGGGAACACCGATCCCCACTATTGGGTTTATTATTGAATTTTAAAGCGTGGGTTTGGATTCAAACTTTACTCTCCTTTGCTGAGTTAGCAACAAATGCACAAGAAGAGCTGCCATTATCAAACAAAAGCCAATATAAAACCACTTATTAAGTAATTGATCCTTCCTATACACCAGAAAGGCTAGTAAAATTCCATACACGGGTTCCAAATTAAAAGTCAGGGACTCCTGTTGCTTCGCATTCCAAGTTCAAAACAGCTGCACAACTAAAAAGACTGCCTGACTCTCTTTTGCCTTTTGTCAATCAGCCCGACCAGAAGGGCCCCCCTTTTATCTGTGTAAGGTATTCAATCACTTCTTCATTGCTCATCTTTGCCAGTTTTGCGTGGTTCATGCCTTTTTCCAGTTCAAACCTGGCCACATTTTGTACATAGCTAACCTTGGCATTACTCATGCCAATACCCCTGAGTTTTTCAAAAGGCGTATCCAAAATCTGCTGAGGAGTTGGCTCTCCGTCATATAAAGCAAGAAAACGGTTTTGAATTACATCAGCTACTTTAGTGCTCAGCTGCTGGCTCATGATGGAATAGCAGAGATAAAGGCAGAGGTTCTTCTGTTTCTTCAATTTGAAAGAACCGTGCTGCTTAACCAGGTTCTTAAGTTTTTTGTCTTTGGAAAGATGGGAGATGTAATGCATGGAATTATCAGGAAATAAAAAATTTAAACAGGATAACAAACAGTAGGGTTGATAAGTCCCCCTTCGGGGGATTTAGAAGGCCGTCCAGCTCATTCCCCCGTCTTTCTCATCTTTAAGTAAAATACCCATCTGCTGAAGCTGGTTTCTTATTTTATCGCTGGTAGCAAAATCTTTTTTATCCTTTGCCTCTTTCCGGATTTCAATCAGCAGGTTCATCACCCCTTTCAGTTTTTCATTATTGGCTTCGGTCACACTCTTCAATCCAAGAATATCTTCCACATATACCTTCATCTGCTTTTGCAGCAGTTCAAATGTTTCTTTGCTGATTGCCGAAACCGGAATGATATTATCCTTCATGGAATTGATAAATGGAACCAGTTCAAACATATTGGCCAGCACCCTCGCTGTTCCAAAATCATCATTCATGAATTCATCGAATTCAGCTACAAGCTTCAGGCAATTAGCTTCAAGCTCCTTATCTACTGAACCATCTTGTGGCTTGTAGCTAATGGCTCGCAGCTTCTCATATGCTTCCCACAACCGCTTCAATCCCTTCTCTGCCGCCTGCAGCGCATCGTTACTAAAATCGAGTGTGCTGCGGTAATGCGTTTGCAGGATGAAGAACCGGATCACCATGGGATGATAGGCTTTGGCCAGCATCGGGTGATCGCCGGTGAACAGCTCGGACAGTTTGATCACATTGTTATAACTCTTGCCCATCTTGCGGCCGTCAATGGTGATCATATTGTTATGTATCCAGTACCGCACCGGAGCCGAATGGTTGCAGATGGTACTCTGTGCAACCTCACTTTCATGATGCGGGAACAACAGGTCCATGCCTCCGCCGTGAATATCGAATTGAGCTCCCAGGTATTTTGTCGCCATGGCCGAGCATTCAATATGCCAGCCGGGGAAGCCCACACCCCAGGGGCTTTGCCAGCGCATAATATGTTCCGGTGACGCATTTTTCCATAGGGCAAAATCGGCAGTATTTCTTTTTTCTTCCTGGCCATCCAGCTCACGGGTGGTTTCCAGCAGGTCTTCCAGCACCCGGCCGCTCAGTTTCCCGTAATCATGGGAGGCGGCATATTTCTTTACATCAAAATATACTGAGCCATTTACTTCATACGCATAACCCGCATCAATGATTTTTTTAATCATTTCAATTTGCTCCACAATATGACCGGTGGCGGTGGGTTCAATACTGGGCTTCAGCGTATTGAACTGCTCCATTGCCCAGTGAAAAAGATTGGTGTACTTGGTTACCAGTTCCATTGGCTCCAGTTTTTCCAGCACGGCTTTCTTTGAAATTTTATCTTCTGCCTCACGGCCTTCTTCTTCAAAATGACCCGCATCGGTAATATTGCGCACATACCGCACTTTATACCCGAGGTGCATCAGGTAGCGGTAAATAACATCAAAAGTGATGTAAGGCCTAGCATGACCCAGGTGGCTTTCGCCGCTTACCGTGGTCCCGCACACATACATGCCCACATGGCCGGGGGTGATGGGTTTGAAAACCTCCTTTTGTCTTGAATACGAGTTATAAATTTTTAGTTCGTCCATTGGTACAAAAATAAGCTTCAGGCTTTTAGCTACAAACTGCAAGCTGAATTATTTGTTCAGCTTAGTCATAAAAGAAACAAGCATTTTCTGTTCATCGCTTACGGACTGTAACATTTTCAATCTTACTTTTTCATCACCATATTTTACTGTCTCTGCTATCAACAATTGGGTTTCCAGTTCAAAAGAAGAACCAAGCGATATTTCAACGAACCTGTTATACTCTTTTTCGCTTGTCCGGCTGCTTCCTTCTGCAATATTGGATGGAATAGAAACGGAAGCTCTTGTAATTTGGCTGGAAAGACCAAATTTTTCTTCTTTTGGGAAAGTTTCAACAAGTTTGAATGATTGCACTGCAATTTCAAATCCTTTTTGCCCAATCAGCAATCGTTTAAAATTTTTCATTTTTGATTAAAGATAAATGAAACGTTTTTTGCATGCAGCCGACAGCCTGTAGTTTGAGGCTATTCCCTCAACTCCACATCTGCCACCAGCATAAAATGGTCGCTCAGGAATTTCGCCACCCTGTTAAACTGTTTTATCCTGAAATGTTTGTCGGCGAAGATGTAATCAATCCGGAGGGTAGGTGACAATCCGGTAAAAGTGCGGCCGATGCCAAAACCCTTTTTAAGGAATGCATCCTGCAGGCCGGACCCCACCGTGGAGTAGGTATAGGAGTTGGGCACATCGTTCATGTCAATACATAAAAGGTAGGGATGGGGGCTGTTTGTTATTACCTCTTTTACCACCCCGGCCTGGATATTGCGGCGGGAGAATCCTTTCCGGACCTTCCCCAGTATGCTTCTGGAATTTGCCACCAGGCTGTCTTCACCGCTTTTGATTTTGCGTATACGGTCGTAATCAAATTTGCCCAGCTGGTTTGACTGCAGGTGGGTGGTGTATATCCTTACTGTGTCATCACCCATTTTAATATCTGCATACAGCAGCACATCGGGCAAACTGGGGCGGGGGTACCGGGTACGGCCGGTGTCAATAAAAGGGTAGCGGGAAAAAATAATGGAACTGTAATAATAATTATCCCAGTCTTCATCAAAAGAAAAGTAGAAGTACGGATAGCCGAGGTCTTTTTGTAGGGGAAGAATATTATTATAATAATTTGAATCCATGGAAGTATAAAACTCCTGCAGGCAGAGCACATCCGCATGTTGCTGGCGGATGAGCTCAAACATCTGCAAACGCTTCTGGCTTCCCTTATTGTTATTCCTTTTTAATTCAATGAACCGGGCCACATTCCAGGTTGCCACCCGCAGGGTGCCGGGTTGCTTTTTGTAATCAAACCCGCTGCCGCCATGAAAGGCAAAAAATACGCTTACACTTTTAATGCTGAACAATAAAGAAATGCCTGAGATCCATGCATAGCGGGGCCGCAGGATGATAATCCAGCCTGCAATACAAAGCAGGCTCAGCAGCAGTAATAAAGGAAATGCCAGCCCCAGGAAAGCTATCACCCATCCTTTTTGGGGGTTGGTGTAGGGCGCCAGGCATGACAACAGGAAAAGAAACACCAATACGATGTTGGAAATGATGAAAACCTTCTTGGTGAAGATCCGGAACCGGCTGGCCATGATTTCACGAATTTCACTAATAAAATCGAATTAGTAATGAGGCAGATAAGATTCAGATATCTTCTTTGCTGGCCCGCTTCAGTATTTCTTTTTCTTCATCCGTCAGCGATTTATATCCCTGCTGGCTGATTTTATCCAAAACAGTATCCACCCTTTCTTGGGTCAGTTTGGGGGTTTTGGTATACGGCTCAGATGAAGAACGGTAAAACAATTCGTCTTTCAGTTGTTCCCCCTTTTTGGGTTTGTCGGGGTTAAATAGGTTGTTGACCCAGTCAAAGAAATTATTCATCCATTCGCTCCAGTCATATCCCCGCCGGAAAGAGAAAAAGAACAGAATGCCTGTAAAACCCGCTGCGGCCAAAGTAATCAGTGTGCCTGTATCGCTTACTGATATGGTGGCAAAGCTGGTAATAAGATACAATGCTGTAATGGCCCACAAAGGGATCCCTCCTCCTATCATGGGGAAAAGCCGGTAATTGGAGGCAATAAAAGTGGTTACCACCGCTACCGCCATTACACCGCAGGAGGCCCCGCCCAGCGTGGCATCAGATCGCAGCGTATGCAATGAAGGAATAACATTATACGCCAGGATAAAGGCCAGGGAACCTCCAAGAGCGCCGTAAATAAATACCGGTATTACTTTTTTACCGCCGGTGAGGTCCTGCAGTATGTAGCCAAATGACCAGAGCCAGAACATGTTCGGAAATACTTTCCATACATCATTGTTCTCATGAATAAACATGCTGGTCAGGATTGTCCAGGGTTTGTTCATCAGTTGTCCGGCATCTGCCGGAAGAGCAAACAATCCCAGAACATTAGTATTGAACAATGCTTTGGCCAGCACCTTATTATCGGTATTATTGAAATACCAGAGGGCTTTTACAAATGCCAGCCCGACAAACACAATCAGGCAAATGGCCATCAGCAGCAGCAGGTCGTTATTGCTGCGGCCGTATAAGATTTTTTTACGGTATTCTTGTTGCTGGTAATTCATAACCTCAGTATAAGGTCCGCCGGTTCGTTTTGTTCCAGAAAAATACAATTAAAAAACCGGTGAGGGCGCCGCCCAGGTGGGCAAAATGGGCGATATTATCTCCTTTGGTGGGTGTGATGCCCCCAAAAAGATCCAAAAGCACCAACCCTGTGATTGCCCATTTGGCTTTTACAGGTACAGGGATGAACATAATAAACAATTCTGTGTTCGGAAATAAAAAGGCGAAAGCAACCATCACACCCATAACGGCCCCCGACGCCCCGACTGCATATCCCGGCAAATCTTCCAGCTGACGGGCCAGGTCATCCTGTCCCTGGGCTTTGAATTCATTAATTGCCGTGACTATTTCCCTGTACTGATAGTAGTCCACTCCAAGATGAGCTAATGCAGCGCCTACGCCACAGGTGAGGTAAAAAAATAAAAATCTTTTGGGCCCACACACATTCTCCAGTACCCGGCCAAACATCCAAAGGGTGAACATATTAAAAAGGATGTGAAAAATGATTTGCGGTGAATGAGCAAACATATGTGTAGCCACCTGGTAAGGATTAAAATGAACTGACTCCACCGGCCAAAGCCCTATTTTGGCGGTAACGCCCAAATCCTTTTCAAAAACAAGTTGCGCTACAAAAACCAGTATATTGATAATGATAAGATTCTTTACTACCGGCGGAAAACGGTCCATCCTGGTAAACCTGAAATTGCTCATGGCGGTAAAATTAGGCTAAGAGATTAAAAGAGGGGGAAAGAGAAAAGGAGTTTTTTAGATGGTCATTCACTCTTTATTTCCTTCTGAGCTTGCCGAAGAATCTCTTTTAACCCCTGAGCTTTAACTGCACCACATTTTCTATATGATGGGTGTGGGGAAACATATCGACCGGCTGCACTTTGGTCACCTCATATTTTTCATCGAGCAGGCGAAGGTCACGGGCCTGGGTGGCGGGATTGCAGCTTACATATACCACCACCGGCGCAGCAATGTTCAGTATCTTCCTTACTAATTTTTCATGCATGCCTGCCCGCGGCGGATCCGTAATAATTACATCGGGCCGGCCATGTGCCGCAAAAAAATCATCATTGCAGATATCAATCACATTGCCAGTAAAAAATTGGGCTCTATCCAGGTTATTTAATGCTGCATTTTCTTTAGCATCTTCAATTGCTGCAGCAATCATTTCCACGCCTATTATTTTTCCAGCTTTCCTGCTTACAAAAATCCCGATGCTGCCCGTGCCGCAGTATAAATCATACACAACTTCATTGCCGCTGAGCTCTGCAAAATCCCTTGCCACCCTGTATAACTGCTCTGCCTGCCGGGTATTGGTCTGAAAAAAAGATTTCGGCCCTATCTTGAACTGAAAATCCTCCAGTTTTTCTATTACATAACCCTTGCCGGAAAAAGTAACGGGATGCAGGTCATGAAGGCTGTCGTTTTTCTTGGTGTTTACAGTATACACCCAGGTGATGACTTCCGGAACCTCCTGCTTCAGATATTGCAGCAGTGCATGGATCTTTTTTTCATCTGGTTCTCCAACAATCAAATTGGCCATTACCTCACCTGTAGTGCAAACCCGCAATTGTACATTCCTGACGAAACCGGTATGGTGGCGCACATCATAAAATGCAAGCTGGTTGGTGATGGCATAGCTGCGAATGGCTTCCCTCACCTGGTTGGATGGCCCGGGTTGTAAATAACAATGCGAAATATCCACTATCTTATCAAACAAACCTTTGGCATGAAAGCCGGCGGCACAGCTCTTCTCAGGGAGGAATTTAGAAGATTCAGCCTGTTCCATTTTTCTTTTTTGAAACTCAGACTCCGAAATATATTTATAGGTCCCAAATGTATATTCCAATTTATTCCTGAAATACCTGTCCTCTTTGGCGCCAAGTATCGGTGGTATCCGCGGCAATGGCACTTTAGCTATCCGGTGCAGGGCATCCACCACCTGCTGCTGCTTGAAGGAAAGCTGTTCTTCATATGGCACCATCTGCCACTGGCAGCCGCCGCAGTCACCAAAATGGCTGCAGAAAGGAGTAACCCGGCGGGGCGACAGCTCATGAAACACCAGCGGATAGCCTTCGGCCCAGTCTTTTTTGTTCTTAAAAAGATAAACATCCACCACATCCCCCGGTATGGTACGTTCAATAAAAACCACTTTCCCGTCCCAGCGGGCCAGGCATCGGCCTTCGGCGGCATAATCCTCCACCTTTATCCGCTCCAATACTCTTACTTTCTTTCTTTTTCTGGCCATCGGGCAAAAATAAGTTGAAGGGGTTCAATAAGTTCTAAAAGTTAAAGAAGTTCATGCAGTAACCAACCCTTTAGGGCAGCAGAACCTCTTATACCATTTGAATTGTACCGCTTAACTTTACCGGTTACTGCCTGCTACAGGGCAGCATTCTGACTTATGAAACGATTATCAATGATCTCTTTATTGCTGATTTCAGCGGTAGCTTTTTCACAGGAAGGCTATGAAATTAAGGTAACATTTAAGCCATTTAAAAATCAGTACATCTATCTCGGCCATTATTTCGGCAAAACTTATCCCATCATTGATTCTGCCTTGCTGAATGATAAAGGCGAAGCCGTTTTTAAAGGAACTAAAAAAATAAACGGAGGTATTTATCTTATCGGCTACCCCAATAAGGCCGGTTTTTTTGAAATACTGGTGGACAAAAATCAAAAGTTTGCCGTTAAAGCCGATACCGGCACTATTGCCAACGGGGCTGATTTTGAAAATTCGCCGGATAATACCCTGTTTCATCAATACCAGCAACAAATGGGCAGTACGGGGAAACGGATCAGCGACCTGCAACAACAGCTGAAAAACGCTGCCGGCAAAACAGACTCCGCCCGTTTAATTGCTGAACTCACCAAAGCTGATAAGGAGGTGAGGGATTTCAGGGAAGACCTTATTAAAAAAAATTCTGGCAGTTTACTGGCGGTCTTACTGGTAGCAATGAGAGAACCTGAGCTCACTGGCAGCCTGAAAAACCCCAAAACCAAAGAAGATTCGCTGGCGGCTTATAATAATTATAAGGGGCAGTACTGGGATGGCGTTAACTTTTGGGACGGCCGTCTTGCCTATACCACTTTCTTTGAAGAAAAGCTGGATAAATACTTTAACCAGCTGGTGGTACCACACCCTGATTCAGTGATCAAAGAAATTGACTACATGCTGGGCTTTGCCAGCATCAATGAAGAAATGACCCGGTTTTTGCTGATAAAATTTGTGAACCGCTACCTCAACCAGAAATTTATGTGGGAAGATGCGGTGTTTGTTCACCTCTTTGAAAAATACTTTTCCAATAAAAACTACTCCTGGCTTACGGATAAAGGCAAAAAAACCATTACCGACAGGGCCTATAGTTTAATGGCCAATATTATGGGAACCCCTGCTTCAGATATTGTTTTGCCGGATACAAGCGGCAATATTACCGGGCTGTACGATCTGAAAGCCGATTATACCCTGGTAGTTTTTTGGGACCCCGCCTGCAGCCATTGCAAAGAGGTGCTGCCCCGGCTTGATTCTTTTTATCATGCCAAATGGAAGGAGGCCGGCTTAAAGATGTTTGCCATTGCCAAAGAAATTGACGGCACCCGGAAAGACTGGCTGAATTTTATCCGGGAAAATAAACTGGAGGAATGGACCCATGTATATTATTCAAAAGCGGAAGACAAAACCAGGATTGACAACAGCATACCCGGTTATTCGCAGCTGTATGATGTACAGAGTTTTCCCACAGTATATTTGCTGGACAGGGATAAAAGAATTGTTGCCAAAAAACTTACGGCAGAGCAAACCGATGATGTGCTGCAGATAAAACGAAAAGGTAACTGACGGCCCCTTTCTGAAACCTGAACCAATCACATGAAAAAGTTTATTATCCTCCTTACTGTCAGTTTTGTTGCGGGATTGGTTTCAAAAGCGCAAACGCTTTTTACCTACGGAGCCCATGCCGTGGATGCAAATGATTTTTTACGGGCTTACAATAAAAACAATACGCAGCAAATAAAAGATAAAGCCAGATCCATCAGCGATTATCTTGACCTGTACATCAAATCAAGACTGAAAATTCAGGAGGCTTATGAACGGAAGCTCGACACCCTGCCTTACATCATGGCTGAGCTGGCTAACCTGCGCAGCCAGGTTACCGAAAACTACATGACTGATCCGGAAAGGACGGCCCGCATGGTAACAGAAGCCTTTCAGCGAAGCCAGAAGAATGTTCATGTGGCGCATATCTTTATTTCTTTCAGAAATGCCGGCGGTTTTATTGATACGGCTGTCGCTCAAAAGAAACGGGATGATATTTTGCAAAGGCTAAGCAAAGGACAAGATTTTGCTGAACTGACCCGGCATTTTTCAGATGATACCACTGCACGGGTTAATAACGGTGATATCGGGTACATTACCGTTTTTACATTACCCTATGAGTTTGAAAATGCCATTTACAGTACCCCCGCCGGTAAATACGCTCCTGTTGTTAAATCAAAAATCGGTTATCATATTTTCAAAAACCTGGGAGAGAGAAAAGCGGCAGGGAAAATAAAGGCGCAGCAGATTTTACTGGCCATCCCTCCCGGTTCAGATGAGGAGATCAAAGAACAAATTGCCCGCAGGGCTGACTCATTGTATAAACGCATCCTGGCGGGTGATAACTTTAACCGGCTGGCTGCTGATTTCAGCAATGATTATATCAGCGCCGCTTCCGGCGGGATGATGCCCGATATCAGCGTAGGGCAGTATGATCCGGCTTTTGAAAAAGTTTTATGGTCGCTGACCAAAGACGGAGCAGTGGGTAAGCCCTTTCTTACTTCGCATGGCTGGCATATTGTAAAGCGGCTTTCGCTGAAACCGGTTGTAACCAATCCCAAAGACAAACCCTACCAGGATGAGCTGAAACAGCGGATCATTGCCGACAGCCGCTGGAAAAATGCCCGTGATTTCGTTTACAAAAAAGTGACGGAGAAAAAAGGCTTTAAAAAAATCCCATACGAGGATGCAGCTCTATGGAATATGACTGACAGTGTGCTCGACAGCAAACCCATGACTTCCGGATGGGCCATTACCGCCCACACCCCGCTTTTTTCCATCGGCGATTCTGTTTACAATGCCAATCATTGGGTAAACTATGCCCACATGTACCGCTATAAGGAGGATGGCTCCGGCGTGAAACCCTGGGAGCAGGTACGGGAAGAATGGATCAAACATTCCCTGCTGGAATATTACAAAAACCATCTGGAGGAGTTTAACGATGAATTCCGCTACCAGATGCAGGAGTTTAAAGAAGGCAACCTGTTTTTTGAAATCATGCAGCAGGAGGTATGGAACAAATCGCAAACCGATACGGCGGGACTGCTGAGCCTGTATGAGCAGAATAAAAAGAACTATTTATGGAAGCAAAGCGCCGATGCAGTTTTGTTTTTCTGCGCTGATATGAATACCGCCAATGCCGTTTACAAAGACGTTAAAGCTAACCTGCCCGGCTGGAGAAAAGTGGCGGCCCAATACCCTGAAAAAACAGTTACCGATTCTTCCAGGTTTGAGTGGGAGCAGATCCCTAATCTGAATAAAACTGTTCCAAAGGCGGGCATGCTTACCAATCCTTTGCTTAATACGACGGACAACACAGCATCGTTTGCATATATCATAAAAATATACCCTGAGCCAACACAGCGCAGCTTTAATGATGCAAAAGGGATGGTGATAAATGACTACCAGGCAGTACTGGAAAAGCGGTGGGATGAAGAGCTCAGAAAAAAATATCCCGTAGTAATTAATCAAAAAGTGCTGGCAGATATTTTGAAATAAACAGCTGCAGCCCGGACCCTAAAACCGTTTCACTACATTGGCTACTACATGCGGTTTGCCAAGCGTATAGTAATGCAGCACCGGCACACCGGCTTCCCGCAGGTCAATGGATTGCTGCAGCAGCCATTGCTCTCCCACTTTTTCCACTTCTTCGTCTGTTTTGCACTTCAGAATTTCATTGCTTAATTCTGCAGGCAGGTCAATATAAAATGTTTGGGGAAGCATGGTCAGCTGCTTTTTACTGGTTACCGGTTTTAACCCCGGTATAATGGGGACAGTTATGCCCATATCCCGGCAGGCCTTTACAAAAGCATGAAACTTTGCATTGTCAAAAAACATTTGTGTAACAATATAGTCGGCACCTGCATCCACTTTCTTTTTCAGGTAATGCATATCAGTTTGCATATTGGGCGCCTCAAAGTGTTTTTCGGGGTAGCCCGCCACCCCGATGCAGAAATCCGTTTTATTGGTTCCCTGCAGCTCATCTTCGAGGTAAACACCGGCATTCAGGTTCGCCACCTGTTTCAGCAGTTCGCTGGCATATTTATGCCCCCCGGGCTCAGGTTCAAAGGCTGTTTCGTTTTTAGCTGCATCGCCCCGCAAAACCAGTACATTGTCAATACCCAGGTAACTCAGGGTGAGCAGTGCATCCTCTGTGTCCGGCAATGAAAAACCGCCGCAAATCAGGTGCGGAACAGTGTCTACATTGTACCTGTTCATGATGGCCGCACAAATGGCTTCGGTTCCCGGTCTTTTACGTATCACCACTTTTTCAAAACTACCGTCGGTTCTTTTTTTAAACACATGTTCGCTGCGATGATAGGTTACATTGATATAAGCCGGGCTGAGCTCCATCAGCGGGTCAAGATGTTTATACAAAGCTTCAATTCCCTTTCCTTTCAGGGGCGGCAGCACTTCAAAAGACATAATAGTGCCGCTGGCTTGTGCAATATGATCGGTTACTTTCATTTTAATAAAAACTGTGCAAACATATAAAGCCGGGAAGGATTATCAAAACTGCAGTTTAATAGGTAATATCCCGGATGAATAAAGCGCTGTATTTATAATAATCAATTCCCAGCAGAAATTTCCGGTACACCTGGTGCTTCACTATCCAGGCATTGGCATTGAACCAGATCTCATCAATCAGGTTGCTGTTCTTTCTCCCTTCATAAAAGTTTACCCTGACATCCCCGAGGTTGGTGGCCAGTGTGGTTCCGGCACTGATAACAGTAAAATCCTCTAAGCCTCCGGCATTATAGCTGTTATAGGTTTGACCGGCTGTTGCAGGGTCTTTACAAAACAAGTTGGCGCTGTTATTTGAATATTGGTACAAACCATCACTCTTTTCCCGCAGGTAATATACAGTAGTATCCACTCCCTGCTCATTAATCTTCAGCCATTTTTCCCCGCTTAAAGTTTCTTTGCTGACGGCCTTCCAGGTTATCGTTTTGGAAGAAGCAACGCCGCCATTCGTAGAATAGGTATAATACGAAAATATCCAGGTGGTTCCCCCCTTTGGTTTTTGTAGCGGGGGCGTTCCTCCGCCATCATTATCCTTCTGGCAGGCCCATAACAGGAAGCTTAAAACTATTGCCGGTATTACCCGGTTATAAACTGAACAATTCTGCATTAAACAAAGCTTGCTGAAAGGGCAACAAAATACAAAATTACCAGGCAGCCCCGGCAGAAAAGTTTTGTTTGAGACCTGTTAATACCGGTTTACCAATTCCCCTCCTTTTGGTTGTTTCATTTACATTTGTGCAAACAGCATAATTTGAAACTTACGATACGAACGGATAATCTGGTAAAAAAATATGGCAGCCGGACGGTGGTCAACCATGTTTCTTTTGAGGTTAAACAGGGCGAAATAGTCGGCTTGCTGGGGCCCAATGGCGCCGGAAAAACCACTTCATTTTACCAGGTGGTGGGATTGGTAAAACCGGATGAGGGCAAAGTTTTTCTAAATGATCAGGATATTACTTCGCTGCCCATGTACAAAAGGGCGCAGATGGGCATTGGTTACCTGCCGCAGGAGGCCTCCGTATTCCGCAAGCTGAGTGCTGAAGATAATATTGCAGCCGTGCTGGAAATGACAAAACTATCCAAAGAAGAACAACGAAATAAACTTGAGACCCTGCTGAATGAACTCCGGCTGCAGCATGTGCGCAAAAACAACGGCGATGTGCTGAGCGGCGGTGAACGCAGAAGAACTGAAATAGCGAGAGCGCTGGCTGTTGACCCCAAGTTCATCCTGCTGGATGAGCCATTTGCGGGTATTGATCCCATTGCCGTGGAAGACATTCAGGCTATTGTGGCCAGGCTGAAATATAAAAACATTGGTATTCTGATAACTGATCATAACGTAACAGAAACTCTTTCCATTTGCGACCGGGCTTACCTGCTGATTGAAGGAAAGATTTACAAACACGGCACCGCTGAAGAACTGGCCGTGGATGAAGAGGTGAAAAGATTATACCTCGGAAGGAATTTTGAGCTGAGGCGGAAGGACTATTTGCATGAAGAGGCTATAAAAGAACACAATGCTTCAACCGAGTAATCATGCCCCTCAAAGTAATCGCCTTTGATGCCGATGACACCCTTTGGGTAAATGAGCCCTACTTCCGGGAGGCGGAAGATAAGTTCAGCACCCTGCTGGAAGATTACCTGCCGCATCATTCGGTAACAAAGGAGCTGTTCAAAACTGAGCTCCAGAACATTCCGCTTTATGGTTATGGAATAAAAGGTTTTATTCTCAGCATGATGGAAACAGCCCTGCGGGTTTCCAATAATACAGTTCCCCACACTGTAGTTGAAAAAGCCATACAATATGGTAAAGACCTCCTGGATAAACCCATCGAACTGCTGGACGGCGTGGAAGAAACACTACGCCACCTGAAAGACAGATACCGGCTTGTTATGGCCACCAAAGGTGACCTGCTTGACCAGGAACGGAAACTGAAAAGATCAGGACTCGAAAGCTATTTCCATCATATTGAGATCATGAGCGACAAACAGGAAGCGGATTACCGAAAACTGATCCGTCACCTGGATATAAGCCCGGAAGAATTCCTGATGGCTGGCAACTCACTAAAATCGGATGCCCTGCCGGTGCTGGCCATTGGCGGCCATGCTATTCATGTACCTTATCATACCACCTGGGAACATGAAAAAGTAAGCAGCCCGGTGGAGCACATCAATTTCCGGCAGGTGGAGAATTTAAAAGCCATTCTTCCACACCTGCTTTTCTGATCTTTCGGTTATTTTGCGGTTCATTTTTCTGAAAAGGCCTGTGTATTATGGATCACCGTTTGCTTCCCAAAATAGAATTGCATCTTCATCTCGACTGCAGCCTCAGTTATAAAGCAGTGCAGCAGATTGACCCTACTATTTCTTTTGAAGAATACAGGCAATCTTTTGTAGCTCCGCCCAAATGCACAGATCTTAATGACTACCTGAAAAGGGCTGTGAAAGGTTTTCAACTGATGCAGACAAAAGAACAGCTGAAGCTGGTAACACTGGACCTGTTTGATCAATTGAAAGCTGATAATGTGATATATGCTGAAATACGTTTTGCCCCATTACTGCATATAGCCAATGGGCTCACCCCGCAGGAAGTGGTGCAAACAGTAAACGATGCTGTAAGCGAGGGAATAGCCACTACCGGCATAGAAGCCCGGCTCATTCTTTGCACACTCAGGCATTATTATGAAGGGCAAAGTATGGAAACCGTAAGGCTGGTTGAAACGTTCAGGGGAACAAATGTTGTGGCCCTGGATATAGCGGGTGATGAAGCGGGTTTTCCCATTGATTCACATCTCGCCGCTTTTGTATATGCCCGGGAGAACAACATCCCCTGCACGGCGCATGCCGGTGAGGCCAAAGGACCAGAAAGCGTTTGGGAAACACTGGAGCATTTTCATCCTTCACGGATCGGCCATGGGGTAAGAAGCGCTGAAGATGACAGGTTGCTTGATTCTTTGAAAAAAGAAAGTATACATCTTGAAATTTGCCCCACCAGCAATGTACAAACCAATGTGGTGGATACTATCAAAAGCCATCCGGCTGATAAAATTTACCGGCATGGGGTTTCCATGAGCCTGAATACTGATTGCCGCACCATTTCTGATGTTACGCTCAGCAGCGAGTTTGCTTTAATGACTTCAGGGTTTAACTGGCAAAAGGATCATTTTCTCTACTGCACCCTTGAAGCCATCCAGCATGCTTTTTGTTCCGGGGATTTAAAGGAAAAATTGAAACAAAAAGTACTGACAGTTTATAACAGCCCTGACGGAAAAAATTAATTAAATTGGCAGTCTTGTGAAGATTTTATCACCTGCCATATCCTCCCTGGCCCGTATGCGGCACTGGCGCATCAAAGCATGGAAAAACAACCCGCTGGATGCACAGCGGGAAGTATTGCAGGAACTGGTGACATCAGCCCAATACACCGAGTTTGGCCGAAAGTATCAATTCTCCAATCTCTTTAATGTTCGTGACTTTAAGGCTGCCGTGCCTGTGCATGAATACAATGATATGAAGCCTTACATTGAGCGTATCATGAACGGTGAACAGGATATTTTATGGAATACCCCCATTTACTGGTTTGCCAAAAGCAGCGGTACCACCAGCGATAAAAGCAAGTTTATCCCCATCAGTAATGAAAGCCTCGAAGACTGTCATTATAAAGCCTCCAAGGATGTGCTGTGCATGTATTACCAGTACAAACCCGATTCTGAATTACTGACCGGAAAGGGATTGGTGATCGGCGGCAGCCACAGCATCAACCCGGTAAACAATGAGGCGCATTATGGCGACCTGAGCGCTGTTCTTTTCCAGAACTCCCCTTTCTGGGCACATTGGCTCCGCACCCCCGATCTCAGCATTGCATTAATGGATGAGTGGGAAAGTAAGATTGAAAAGATTGCAGAAGCCACCATTAAAGAAGTGGTTACTTCTGTATCCGGTGTGCCTACCTGGACTTTGGTATTGTTCAGGCGCATACTGGAGATAACCGGTAAAAGCACCATCAGTGAAGTTTGGCCGGCGCTGGAACTTTACATGCATGGCGGAGTTGCTTTTACGCCCTATAAAGAACAATTTCAGAAGCTGATCGGAAAGAACATCAATTACCTGGAAATGTACAATGCCAGCGAAGGGTTTTGTGCAGCCCAGGAACAGCCGGGTGATGATGGCTTGCTGCTCTTCACCGATCATGGTATCTTCTATGAATTTATGCCCGTGGGTGAATATGGGAAAAAAGAACCGCAAACAATCGGGCTGCAACAAGTGGAACTGGGTAAGAACTATGCGCCTGTTATCAGTACCAATGGCGGGTTGTGGAGATACCTGCTGGGAGATACTGTTCAGTTTACATCACTCAGCCCTTTTCGCTTAAAAGTATCCGGCAGGCTGAAGCATTATATCAATGCTTTTGGAGAAGAGGTAATCGTAGATAATACGGACAGGGCTGTGGCCATCGCCTGTGTAAAGACAGGAGCAGTAGTCAACGATTATACAGCAGCGCCTGTTTATTTTTCTGAAACATCCAACGGGGCCCATGAATGGCTGATTGAGTTTGAAAAAGACCCAGAGAACCTGGAAACATTTATCACTGAGCTTGACAATGCATTGAAGAGTATCAACAGTGATTATGAGGCCAAGCGGTATAAAAATATCGCCTTACGGATGCCGGTAGTTCATGCTTTGCAAAAAGGAACCTTCAACGAATGGCTGCGGCTGAGGGAAAAACTTGGGGGACAGCACAAAGTGCCGAGACTTTCAAACGAAAGAAAATTCCTGGAAGAGATTCTGCAGTTGAATACCGCTACATTTGCCAAATAACAAACAAACGATACATGAAACTGCTTGACGGAAAAGTTGCGATTGTAACCGGCGCAGCCCGGGGCATCGGTGAAGGCATTGCACTCAAATTTGCCGAACATGGCGCTCATGTGGCTTTTACCTATGTAAGCGACAGCAGCGCTGAAAAGGCTTCTGTGCTGGAAGCAAAACTTACTGCTATGGGCGTAAAAGCCAAGGCGTATAAAAGCAATGCCGGCGATTTTACCCAATGCGAAGCATTGGTAAATGATGTGCTGAAAGAATTTGGCACTCTTGATGTTTGCGTTAACAATGCCGGCATATCCAAAGACAACCTGCTGCTGCGCATGAGCCCGGAACAATGGAATGATGTGATACAGGTAAATCTCAACAGTGTGTTCTATATGACCAAGCAGGTCATCCGCCCGATGATGAAAGCAAAAAGCGGTTCTATCATCAATATGAGTTCCATTATTGGTGAAATCGGCAATGCAGGACAAAGCAGTTATGCAGCAAGTAAAGCCGGTATTATTGGGTTCACCAAATCAGTAGCCAAAGAACTCGGCAGCCGAAATATCCGGTGTAATGCCATTGCGCCCGGATTTGTGGAAACAGATATGACCAGTTACCTGAAAGACGGTGATGCCGCTGATAAATACAAATCCGGAATCCCGCTGGGAAAATTTGCTTCGGCAGAGGATATCGCTAATACAGCATTGTTCCTTGCTTCAGATTTGTCATCTTATATTACAGGGCAGACAATCAGTGTTTGCGGGGGCTTAAATATTTAACCTTGTAATTTGAGGTTTCTTTTCCTGATATAATGATGCCATAAAATCATTGATGCTATTGTCCGGTAAGGTCGCCAGGGCTCGGCAATTCCCAGCATTTTTTTCCTGCTCACATGTTGGGGTAATTTCTTAATTTCTTTCAGGCTGTTCACCAATGCAATATCCCCCAGCGGGAATAAATCACAACGCTGCAGGCAATGCATGAGGAACACATCCACCGTCCAGTCGCCGATGCCTTTTATCCTTTTCAGTTCATGGCGCACTTCATCCTCAGGTGCATGGTGCAGGTTCTTCAAAATAAGTTTTCTTTTACGAACCGCTGTTGCCAGCTCTCTTGCATAAACGATTTTTTGGCGGCTGAAATAACATGCTCTTAATTCAGTGTCAGATAATGAAAGAATTTTTAACGGTGTCACAAATCCTGTCTTTTCTTTCAGTTTCCTGAATGCTGCATAGGCCGATGCCAGCGATACCTGCTGTTCAAGGATAAAAAGGATAAGCGACTGAAACGTAGCTGGTCTTGTCCACATGGGCGGATATCCATGTTCTTTAATGATACGGGCAAGATCAGCGTCCTTTTTTGCCAGCTTATCACACAATTTTGAAAAATTGGTTGAATCAAACACAAATTGAACCGATGACATCCGGATTATTATTAAACTTTCAGTAAACCTGCCTGCCGGTTTACCTACCGTAGCCAGGAAGGCATTAACCACATCTGCCATGCAAAAGCTGTTGCTTCTTTTTTTGTTTTTCCCGGCTGCCTTCGGAAACAAACAGGATAATAATAAAAATGAAAATACAGATTATCTCGTAAGCCTGGATGGCATTGGTCCTGTAAAAACGGGTATGTCGCAGGGGGAACTGGAAAAAGTACTGAACCAGAAAATACCACTAACAAATCCGACCCATTCTATTAGCGTTTCCTGGATGGATTCAGCCGTTGTTAAATGGAAGGATGCAGAGCTGGATCTGAGTTTTGTCAGAACCTACGCCTACAAAGATCTGGACAGTTTTCACATGCGGGTATACGATATAACAACCAGCAGCCCGCATTGCAAAACGGCAGGAGGTGCCGGCATCGGCCTCACCAAACAGCAGGTTATTAATGCTTTTGATGATTATAACATTTATATGGGCCCTGAGTATATCATGATCAATGATACGACCTGGGGACGGAGTAAAACCCTTTATTCCATAATGGTCAGGGAGGCACGGGAAGGGCCGCAAATCGTTTTTTATTTAAAGGACAATAAGGTTTATGCCATCGAGGTGGGGACATTTTACGACGATGAAGAATGACCAGGTTACCAAGAGACCAATTTATTATCTTCATTCATTATATTAAACCAAACCTATTTTATGAAAAGTCTGCTTTTTCTATTGATTCCGGCGCTGCTCGTTACCGGATGCAGCCAGGGTGACAATGAAAAAACTTCCGTAAAAAAAGGTAAAGGGCCAACCGATCAAAAATACCTTATCTCCAAAGATGGTATCGGTGATTTAAAAATCGGCATGACAACGACTGACCTTGAAAAACTGCTGAAGCAGTCTTTAGTCATGAACCATGCCAATGATACCGGTGAGATTTGGGTGGATACGGCCACTGTCAAATATGGTGAAATAGATATTGATTTATATTTTCAGAAAATGTATTCGGAGGAGCCCGCCAACGAAATGGAACTTTACGGGCTCGGCACCAGCAGCCCCCTTTGTAAAACTGAAACCGGCCTTGGTGTGGGCGATGACAGGTCAGCCATTTTGGCTGCCTATGAAGACAACCCCATAAACATGGGCCCGGAAAGTGTAATGGTGAACGACACTATCTGGGCGCTGAGCAAGACCAACTATTTTATCTATATAAGCGATGATAAATGGGATAAACAACTTGTATTCCGGCTTGTTAATAAAAAAGTGGCTTCACTGGAAGCAATTGTAGCGATGGGGGATTAACAACGGCTACTTTGCCTTGAATTTTGCTATCGCATTTTTGGCAAATTCACTTATAACCAGCCGCCCGCTGATTTTTGCCCTTTCAGGAAGTAATTGTTCCCAGTGCTCGGTTCCCTTCCAGAATGTTTTTTTCATTTCTGCCATTGCAGCAGGTGAGGAAAGGGACAATGCTAGTAACAACCGGCCAATCGATTCATCCATACCTGCTGTATTCTCATGTACTTCTGCAAATAATCCTTTTCTCCTTGCCCACTCGGCGCTGCGCCACATTGTGGCGTCAATGGCCAGTTGTGAAAAAGCGGATGTGCCGATTTTTCTCTCCACGGCAGGCCCTACCACAAAAGGGCCGATACCAACGGCCAGTTCACTGAGTTTTACTTCCGCGGCTTCGGTGGCAATAGCATAATCAACCGCAGCAGCAAGCCCGACACCTCCACCCACACATTTTCCATGAATACGGCCAATGATAAATTTCGGACAGATACGCATTGCATTAATTACATTGGCGAACCCGCTGAAAAACGCCAGCCCTTCTTTTTCATTTTGTATTGCCACCAGTTCGTCAAATGATGCGCCGGCACAAAAAGCCTTGTCGCCTGCCGAACAAAGAACAATTACTGCAACATCAGGATCATCGCCGGCATGGTTGATGGCCGCGGCGAGTTCCTGTAAAATTCTTCCGGGCAATGAATTGCTTTGCGGGTGGAAAAATTCAATGGTCTTTATTCCTTTGTGCAGTTCGCTTTTTACATATGCTTCTGTCATAACAAATCATTTTATTAGTTCTTCCTTGCCACCATCGTTACTATCGTTGCCCCACCAGTTACCTCTCCTGTTTCATCAATCATTTCAACTAACCATTTCACAATCCCTTTTTCAATATCAGCACCTCTTTTTGGTTCGTCGCCGGGTTGTAACAAACGTTTATCATTCGGTAATTTTTCCTTGCAGGTAAAGCGGATATGAATTTCAGCCCCGGGGTAAACGGGTTTGGTAAACCGCAGTTCATCAATACCATAATTCAGCAACACGGGATTTTTTTCATAGCTGTCCACAAACAAACCTGCAGCAAGGCTCATAATAAAATATCCATGCGCCACCTGCTGCTCAAACATAGTTCCGGTAAAATCGGTTGTTCGGATATGAGCATAGAAATGGTCGCCGCTCAGATCTGCAAAACGGTCAATATCATCTGCAGTAATAACTCTTTTTTCAGTGATGAGCTGATCGCCGATCTGCAGTTCCTCAAAATATTTTTTAAACGGGTGCTTGCCGGGGTCTTTTCCCTTTGCATGGGTTTGATAGACGTTTGTCACTTCAGTAATCATCGTGGGAGAACCTTGTAATGCGGAGCGTTGCAGGTAATGCTTCACTCCCCTTACGCCCCCCATCTCCTCGCCGCCGCCCGCACGGCCGGGGCCGCCGTGCACCAGTAATGGTAATGGTGAGCCATGACCTGTGTTTTCTTTCGCACATTCGTTATTCAGCACCAGTATTCTTCCGTGATGGGTTGCAGCCCCAATTACATATTTTCTTGCCTCCTGGTAATTGGCTGTTACTATAGTTGTAACCAAACTACCCTTACCCAGTTTACTCAATGCAATAGCATCATCCATATTCTTATAAGGCATAATGGTGCTTACCGGGCCAAAGGCTTCCACCTCATGCGGTTCTTTTGATTTGTGCGGTTTATCATTCATCAGCAGTACAGGCGACATAAAAGCCCCTTTTACCGGATCAGCATCCACTACTTCAACACTTTCCATCGAGCCATAAACAATTTGAGAAGATGCAAGAAGCTTTTGAATCTGGCCCCTGACTTCTGACCTCTGATTTTCTCCCGCAAGACTTCCCATCCTCACTTTTTCATTCAGCGGGTTGCCAATCACGGTTTGTGATAAGGAAGCAGAAATGGCTTTCCATATATCTTCCATTTTATTGGCCGGTACAAAAATGCGGCGGATACCCGTACAGCGCTGCCCGGCTTTCAGGGTCATTTCCTTCCTGATCTCTCTGATAAAAATATCCCACTCCGGCTGGTCCGGTGTTACACCTTCACCAAGTACAATACAATTCAGGCTGTCTGCCTCCATGTTGAACGGCACATTGTTTTCTAAAATGGCCGGAGTTTTTTTCAGCATTAATCCGGTGGAAGCACTGCCCGTGAATGTCACCACATCCTGGCTGGTAACATGGCTAAGCAGATCGCCGGCACTGCCGCAGATAAGCTGTAGCGCCCCTTCGGGTAAAATTTTTGAAGCGATGATCTCTTTCACCACCGCTTCAGTCAGGTAAGAAGTAACAGTGGCTGGTTTAACAATAGCCGGCATCCCCGCCAGCAGGTTTACCGCAATTTTTTCCAGCAGACCCCATACCGGAAAGTTGAAAGCATTGATATGAATGGCCACTCCCTCTTTGGGAACAAGGATATGTGTGCCCATGAACGTATTGTTCTTCCCCAGATTATGGCTTTCCCCGTCAATACAAAGCACATCATCCGGGAATTTTCTGCGCAGCGATGCGTTGGCGAATAAGTTCCCGATCCCCCCTTCAATATCCACCCAGCTGTCTGCCCTGGTGGCACCTGTTTTATAGCTTATGTCGTAAAACTTGGGCAAGTGTTTCCTTAAATGCAATGCCAGCGCCTTCAGCATATTGCCCCGCTGGTGAAAAGTCATTTCCCGCAAGACCGGGTTACCCGCCTTTCTTCCGTATTCAATAATGCTTTTAAAGTCAAGACTCTTTGTGGTGGCAGCAGCAACAGGCTCAGCCGTTACAGCATTGTACAAAACCTGCCCCTCCCCATCGCCGGTTACCCATTTACCTGTAACAAAATTTTCCAGCTTGGTCATATAATCAGTTCCATTTATTATACGAAAATACCTTAAAATAAAAGATCATTCAGTGTATGATTTTTATCATTCCCGGCTCTTTTGTCCAAAGTTATTTTTGTTCCTCAAAAAACTGAAATATGAAGAATATTCTTTCACTTACCCTGTTTTCAGCCCTGATGCTGATGGCGCTCCCGGCTGTGTCCCAGCAAAAAGCAAAATGGAAAGAAATGGAAGAATTTCATGAAGTGATGAGCAAAACCTTTCATCCTGCTGAAGAAGGAAAACTGGAACCCATTAAAGCCGGGAGCGGAGAAATGGTAAACAAAGCTGTTGCCTGGAAAAATTCAACAGCACCGGCTGGTTATGACCAGGCAGCCGTTCAAAAAAATCTGGGAAAGCTGGTAAAAGGAGCTAAAAAAGTTGATAACCTTGTAAGGAAATCTGCATCCGATGCAGATATCAAAGAACAGCTAACTGAACTGCATAATATTTTTCATGAGATTGTGGAAAAATGGGAGCATTAGGATACTTAAACCTGTAACAATGAAGTGTAAAATTTTCAGCGCCGCTTTTTTATCATTGGCGGTTATTGCCTGTAACAACAACGATAAAAAACATGAAGGCCATAAAAAATCCGTACCGCAAACCCGGGAAGACAGCCTGATGGCCGATGTAATGGACGGACATGATGAAGTAATGCCTAAAATGGGAAAAGTGAGGGGGGCTCAAAAAGAAGCCCGGCGGCTTATTGATTCCATCGAAGCCCTGCCTGAAAAAGCTAAAGCAGAAGCTGCGGCATTGAAAGCAAATCTGGAAGAACTGGTAAAAGATCTTAGTTATGCAGATTTTGCAATGGATAAATGGATGACAGAATTTAACATGGACTCTGCCAAGGACAATATGGAGACGAGAATCCAATATTTACTGGATGAAAAAATAAAAGTGGGTAAAGTAAAAGACGCCATTCTGAACAGCCTCAGTAAAGCGGATTCGCTTTTAAAGAAATAGCTTTAAAGGCTGAGCGGCTCCGCTCCGAATTGCTTTAAGTGGTGCAGTGTATGCTTGTAAAGCAGTTGTACATTTTCGTTAAAATCCAGTTCGCCAAATACCGGGTGCGTTGTTTTTAAAGCGGGATTTGTATCAAATGTCTCAAAAAAAGCAATGATCTCTTCCTGTAGTTTGCCGATAGCGGCCTGAACAGTATGCGTACGCAGCGGCAGTGGTTCTTCGGGCAGCACCGGGCTTTTGGTATTTTCCCTAAATGGTTTGTCACTCATCATAAATTCCCGGTACAGGGGTAATTTTTCCGCCGGAGTTACTACCTCCATTTGCAGCCTACCATTGGCCACTTTCATCACATCAGCAAGATGTTCAATCATCTGGTGCAATGTCATCCTGCCCCATTTGGCTGGGGTAGCCGCATCAATTTTTTGCAGGCAGGGAATCAGCCTGGTCCGGAGGAAATTTTCTTTTTCGATTGTCATAGCAAAGGAAATAACAGGTTATTCCTGTTCTTTTTTCAGCTTTTTATCAATGGTTTCGCAAAGTCTTTCAAATATCTCTTCAACTGTGCCTTCACCCTTAATTGCATAGAATTTTTTTACCTTTTTGTAGTATTCCGCCACAGGTGAGGTTTCAAGATTGTAAACGCTGAATCTTTTTCTTATGACCTTCTCATCCGTATCATCACTTCGTCCTGAGGTTTTACCGCGGTTACGCAGTCTTTTTATCAGCTCTTCTTCATTCACTTCCAGTGCCAGTACAGCAGAAATCCCTGTTTTTTTTAAGCCCAGCAGTTTATCCAGTGCCTTGGCCTGTGCCACAGTTCGGGGAAAGCCGTCAAACAGAAAACCCCTTGCATCCCTATGCTGGTCGAAATAAGAATCCACCATCCCAATTACCACCTCATCGGGAACTAACTGGCCTTTGTCAATAAAACTGCTGGCTTCAAGCCCAAGCGGGGTTTTCGCTGCAAGTTCAGCCCGCAACAGGTTGCCGGTTGATAAATGCACTACCCTGTACTTTTCTACCAGTTTTTCAGACTGCGTACCTTTTCCGCTGCCGGGGGGGCCAAATAAAACCAAATTAAACATAAGCGCTGTCAGTCTTGGTGAGCAGACAAATATAATGTACAAGGCTTATATTATTCCTGCCGTCCTGCAGCCTCAAAAGAGGTTTCCAAATCATAAAATGTTAAAGAATCCGGCCTGTCGCCGGGCAGACAATCCGGCCAAATTCAAGCTGCGTAAATTTGCTATATGAACCCTCCATTCAAACTAATAGTTCTGCTGGTATTGACCGGCACATTGCAGCAATGCACTTATTCTCAAAACAAACCTACTGACAAAAAATCAGCAATAATGGATACCTCCAAGAAAAACAACCCTGTTTATTCCAACACCGACACCAGCCAGGTAACCATGAGTGAAGAAGAGTGGAAAAAGATTCTTCCATCTGATATTTACTACATTGCCCGGATGAAGGGCACAGAGAGACCCTGGACCAGCAAGTACGAAAATTTCTACGATACAGGCACCTATTACTGTGCCGCCTGCGGCAACCCGTTGTTTAAGAGCAATACTAAATTCGACAGCGGTTGCGGATGGCCCAGCTTTTATGAACCCATCAGCAAAGGAAGCATTATCTATACACCGGATCATACACATGGAATGACCCGCACTGAAACCCAGTGCGGTCGCTGCAAAGCACATCTGGGCCATGTTTTTGATGACGGTCCCCCGCCCACTGGCCTCCGGTACTGCATTAATGGCGTGGTGCTGGATTTCAAGAAAGCCCAGGAAGCCGAAAAGAATTATAATGAGAAGAACCGGCAATAGCCTGAGGACAGGATTTGCCAAAACCCCTCTCAAACTGAAAGGGGTTTTTTATTTTCCAAAGCAACGGTATTCCGATAAATTTACATTCCGAAAATAAAAATAAGATGACGGTTAAAAAGCTCTGTTGTTTTCTGTTGGGGCTGCTTGTGCTGAAGTCATTTACAGTAGCGCAAATTAACCCCGATCAGGTGATGCCTGTGGACCCGAAAGTGAGGATCGGACGTCTGCCCAATGGCCTTACTTACTATATCCGGCATAACGGCCTGCCTGAAAAAAGGGTGGAAATGCGGCTGGTGGTAAACGCCGGTTCGGTGCTGGAAGATGAGGATCAGCTGGGCCTGGCTCATTTCATGGAACACATGAATTTTAACGGAACCAAACGTTTTCCCAAAAACGAACTGGTAAGCTATCTGCAGAGCATTGGTGTAGAATTTGGCGCCGACCTGAACGCCTATACCAGTTTTGATGAAACCATATATATACTGCCTGTGCCAACCGACAAACCCGGGCTGGTGGAAAAAGGGCTCCAGATACTGGAAGACTGGGCCCATAATGCATTACTTGATTCACTGGAAATAGAAAAAGAAAGAGGCGTGGTGATTGAAGAATGGCGCCTGAGCCGCGGCGCCGGTGAGCGGATGATGAAACAAACCCTTCCGGTGCAGTACCGCGGTTCAAAATATGCCGATCGTTTACCCATTGGTACAAGGGCTTCACTGGAGAATTTCAGGCATGATGCGCTGAAGCGGTTTTATAAAGATTGGTACCGCCCCGACATGCAGGCTGTAGTGGTAGTAGGAGATATTGATGTAAATGAAATTGAACAAATAATCAAAGAGACTTTTGGCAAAATACCCGCCCCGGCCTACCCCCGGCAAAGGGAAAGTTTTGTGGTTCCCAGCCATGATGAAACTTTATCCGTGGTAGCCAAAGACAGGGAAACGGCCTTCCCTTCTGTACAGATCATGTACAAAAAGAACCCTATGCCGCAAACCACCATCGGCGACTATTGCCGCTATATTAACACAAGGCTTTGCACCGGTATGCTGAATAACCGCCTGCGTGAACTGACACTGAAATCCAACCCGCCCTTTGTAGGCGCCGGCTCATTTTACGGAAGCAGCTATGCCCGCACCAAAGATGTGTACCAGCTTTTTGCGAACAGCAGCGATACCGGTATGACCCGAACATTACATGCTTTGTTGCAGGAGAACAGGCGGGTATTGCTGTACGGGTTTACCCAGTCTGAATTTGAGCTCCAGAAAAAGCAGCTACAAAGTTTTTATGACCGCATCTTTAATGAAAGGGAGAAAGAAGAATCGTACAAGTATGCAGATGAATACATCAATAATTTCCTGATCAATGAATCCACCCCCGGTATTGAATGGGAATATGATTTTGTAAAACAGTACTTCACCACTGTAAAACTGGATGATATCAATGCGCTGGCTGCCAAATGGATCACCAGAGACAACATGGTGATCACCATGAATGCCCCGGAAAAAGAAGGGGTAAAAATACCTTCTGCTGAAGAAGTGAATGAAATAATCGGAGTGGTAGAAACAGCCAAAATGAAACCCTATGCACAAAAGGCGCTTGCTTCTTCGCTGATGGATGCCGACAAACTAAAACCGGGAAAAATTACCGGCTCCAAAACCGATGAGGAACTGGGCATTACCACATATAAACTTTCAAATGGCGCCACGGTAATTATTAAACCCACCAATTTTAAAAATGGTGAAATAGTCTTCCGGTCTTTTAGCAAAGGCGGTCATTCCCTTGTTAAGGATGCCGACTATTATTCGGCCAGCTATGCGGCCAGCCTCGTCAATCAAAGCGGCGTGGCGGGTTTCTCTGCTATTGATCTTTCCAATATGCTGAAAGGAAAAAGCACCTCTTTATCCGCCAATATCGCCCCCTACAGCGAGGGTATGAACGGCAGCACCATCCCCAAAGAAACAGAAACATTGCTGCAGCTGGTACATCTTTATTTTACAGCGCCACGTAAGGATAAAGATGCGTTTGAATCGTTTAAAACAAGGCAAAAACAACTCTACTCTAATCTGAGCGCCGATCCGCAAATTTATTTCAGTGTGGAGTTTCAGAAACTGATGACCCAAAACCACCCCCGCGGCGGAGGCATTCCCAAAGCGGAAAATTTTGATAAGATCAACCTGGACAGGAGCAGCCAGTTGTACAAAGAACGATTTGCCAATGCAGGTGATTTTACTTTTCTGTTTGTCGGGGCAGTTAACGAAGAAACGATTAAACCGCTGCTGGAAAAATATATCGGCAGCCTGCCGGCACAGCCTAAAAAAGAAAACTATAAAGACCTCGGCATCCGTCTGCCTGCCCGTATGATTGACACGGTAATTGTAAAAGGAAGCGAACCCAGGAGTATGGTGAACATGGTTTTTACCGCCCCGGCAGTGTACAGCGCAGATGATAACTATGCACTCCGCAGCCTGGGCGAACTGATGGACATTAAGCTGGTGGAAAAACTGCGGGAAGAAAAAAGCGGTGTGTACGGGGTGGGGGCATTCGGGAACCTCTCCAAAATTCCCTATTCCTATTCCACTTTCATCATTACATTTCCCTGTGCACCTGAAAACGCCGATTCACTGAGCAAAGCGGCGCTGGACGAGTTGCGAAAAATCATCAGCAACGGCGTATCAGCCGATGACCTGGATAAGATTAAAGAACAGCAAAAAAGAAAACTGGAAGTAGATATGAAGCAGAATATGTTCTGGATGAACAGCCTCTTTGATGCATATTATACCGGCTATAACCCCGCCGATATCCTGAAAAAACAAAAACAAATTGACGGGCTCAATTCCAAAATGATACAGGATGCTGCTAAAAAATACATCAACCTCAACAGCTATATCCGGGCCGTGCTGCAGCCGGAAAAAAATCCTGATAAATCACGGAAACCTTTTTAAAGCCATTTTCTGCACATGAAGTTGCTGAAGCCATTTTTTGTTTTCCTGCTGTTTGTTATGATATCAGGCGTGATATTATCCTTTCTGCTGCCTGTCAGTCAAAAACTTGAGAAATCAATCACTATCAATGTCCCGGCTTGGGCAGTATATCATCAATTGTCAATGCTGGAAAACTTTAATAACTGGTCTGTATGGAGCAACCAGGATTCTTCTGCAAAATACTCTATCACGGGTACGGATGGTACCGTGGGGGCAGCCAGTTCATGGAAGGGAGATCCCGATATTTCCGGAGAAGGAAAACTGGAAATTACAGCCCTGGAACCCGGCCGGCAAATAACCCATTTGTTGCATTTAACACAGCCAAGAAAGGCTAAAGGAAAATCTGTATTTACCCTGAATGAAAAAAATGGGCTTACTACCGTTCTATGGAATTTTGAAAGGGCCACCCCCCGGCCCTGGAATATCTTCAACCTTTTTTATAGTATGGAAAAACAAATGGGCCGTGATTTTGAAAAAGGTTTGATCGCTTTAAAAGAACTGACCGAAATGAAAACAGGTGTTGCCCCGGTAAAAACTTATGAAGTGATGATGATGGATTTCCCCGCTACCCGTTTTGCCATTATCCGGCAACAGGTAAAATGGGCGGATATTACATCCTTCTATCAGCAGCACCTTTCCATTTTATACGATGAAGCCCGCAAGAACAATATTAATGCAGGCCCTGCCGCCGGTTTATATTTTGTATGGGATGAAAAAAAACAGCAAACAGAGATGGCAGCAGCAGTACCGGTGCCTGCAGGTTCTAAAATGGAAAACAGCAGCATTGTCCGTATTCAGGACATTGCGGCATCAAAAGCCGTATATGTGAACTACAGCGGCGGTTATGATAAAATTGCTGAAGCACACACCCGTTTGGATAAGTACCTAGCCGAAAACAGCCTGACTCAAAAAGCGCCTGTGATTGAACAATACATCAGCGGTCCGGCCAATGAAAAGGATACAGCCAAATGGCTGACCAGGATTGTGTACCTGGTAGAATAGAAATTTTCTGCCATCTTAGCTCAGCTGGTAGAGCAGCTGTTTCGTAAATAGCAGGCCGGGGGTTCGAGTCCCTTAGATGGCTCAGCGAAGGACTGGGATTTGGAAAACAAACCCAGATTTTACGGAGGGGTTAAAAGCCGAAGGCGGCCCGGGTTGTTTTTTTACAATAAAAAGGAATTTATGATGAAAATGAATGCTGGCATATGGATTGGTATTATTGGGGGAATCATTGGATTGCTCACTGCCATTGTGGTAGTACTGCTGACGGGCGGAAAAACAGGAATTTATATCAGCCTGGCCATGCTTTTATTCTTTGCCGGAATTTTCTACTTGTTTTACCGCCTCATTTTTAAACCTATGCTCCATGCTGCCCGTTTACAAAAAACCGGTTTTACGGGCAAAGCAAAAATTCTTGAACTAAGAGACACTGGCGTTACCATCAATAACAATCCGCAGGTAAAACTGGTACTGGAAGTAAAAAACAGTTTCGGGCAGAAATACAACGCACAATGCCGGGTACTGGTTTCAAGATTACACCCACGGGCCTACCAGCCGGGTATGGAAGTGCCGGTAAAAATTGACCCGAAAAATGAAAAAAATGTAGTGATTGATTTTTCAGGCAGTGCCGCCAGTTCACAACAGCTTTCCTCAGCGCTAAATACAGATACATTAAAGGCAGAACTTGAAAAATTGCAGGAAGAAAATAATGCCATTGCTGCATCGGGCCGACCGGCAAGGGCCATCGTCAAAAAATATACGTGGTTGGGTGCTTATGTCAATGGCAATAATCCCTATGTGGAGCTGGAACTGGAAGTATTGCCGGAAAACTCCCCTTCCTTCAGCGGAAAGGCAAGAGGTGTTATGGCGGAAGCCTCTTTACAGAAGTATCAGCCGGGTCAGGAAATATTTGTGAAATATGATTTTTATCATAACAGCAGAGTGGTGCTGGATCATTCCTGATATGGTTTTCATCATCTCCATTTCCCTACATTTGCTGCAAACGGATGGGTATGAAATTATCTCAGCTTTCCGAAACGCTTATAGGTTCTGAAATAGTAAAATTAGGGGGTGAAATAAGGGAGAAGATCCGCCAGGGCGAACGCATTTATAATTTTACCGTTGGTGATTTTGACCCTTCCATTTTTCCAATTCCCAAAGAACTGGAAGATGCCATTGTGGAGGCTTACCGGAAACACTTTACCAATTACCCGGCGGCAGAAGGCAATCTTGATCTGAGAGAAGCGTTGCATTCATTCATTAAAGATGAGGAGGGGCTTGATTATGGTACCAATGAAATTCTGGTTGCTTCCGGCGGCCGTCCGCTTATTTATGCCGTATTCAGGGCTGTATGCGATAAAGGAGACAAAATAATTTACGCAGTGCCCAGCTGGAATAATAACCATTACACCCATTTCGTAGGCGGTGAGCATATCGTCATTGAAGCAAAGGCAGAAAATAATTTTATGCCGACGGCAGACGAGATCCGTCCGTTTGTGCAGCAGGCTACATTGATTTCCCTTTGTTCTCCTCAAAATCCAACCGGCACTACTTTCGGCAGGGAAGAACTGAAAGCGATTTGTGATCTGGTGATTGAAGAAAACAACAGAAGGGGTTCAGGTGAAAAGAAACTGTATGTGATGTATGATCAGATGTACTGGCATCTTACCTACGGCAATATACAGCATTATAATCCCGTTGCATTGCTCCCTGCCATGCGGGAATACACCATTTTTATTGACGCCATCAGTAAAGTATTTGCCGCCACCGGTGTACGGGTAGGCTGGGGCATGGGCCCTGCCACTATCATCAGTAAAATGAAAGCTATCCTAACGCATATCGGCGCCTGGGCGCCTATGGCAGAGCAAAAAGCCGTGGCTCATTATTTACAAAACCGGGGGGGGATTAAGAAATATTTAAGTCATTTTAAGGGTGAGATCGAAGAACGGCTTCGCCGCATCTATGAGGGTTTCATGCACCTGAAAGCCAAAGGCTATGCCATTGACGCCATTGCTCCGGAAGCAGCCATCTACCTTACTATAAAAATTGACCTGGTTGGCAAAACTACCCCTGGCGGAAAGAAACTGGAAACCCAAAGTGATGTAACTGCCTATATTTTAAATACTGCCGGTCTGGCCGTTGTGCCTTTTTATGCTTTTGGAACCGCCAGAAATTCACCCTGGTACCGGCTGAGTGTGGGCACCTGCAAGAAAGATGAAATTGAGGAAATGACGGGGAAGTTAAGAGAAGCTTTGAAACAGGTTTGCTGACCGGATTAATTCCTGTTTATCAAAAACCTGAAAGGCCGCAGAAAGTAGTGTCTTGCCTCTCTCAAAATTTTTGAAGGCGCTGAGGTAATCCGGTTACGGTTTACCAGTTCATGAGCTTTGCAGAATTGTTCCGGGGATTCAATGGTATGCAAGATATTGTGCAGCTTCTGCAGGTCGCCATCAGTTATGGTTTGGCTTTTCAGTAATACCAGAATATCACGGTTGGAACTTTTCATGGTCATGAGTCAATCTACCATCCTCCATTGGATTTTTGACCGGGGCAGCCGCAATTCTTATTACTCTTACCATTTCCGGAGTAATAATTCCTGTTACAGGCAGTAAAAAGTAATGCTGCAACGATTAAAAGCAACAGGGCTGTTTTGCTGACTTTATTCATAATTCGGAAGTTCTAAATTAAAACTATTTTACAAACAAAATAGTATCCCGTTGCGTGGAAAAGGTCAAAAAAATAACATGAATCAGCTTTCCCCCGGAAAAATGCCAGAAAAACCCCGCTTACCGGGCGAACCAGCCCGCATACTGGTGGCCCCGCTTGATTGGGGGCTGGGCCATGCCACCCGTTGCATCCCCCTCATCCGGGAATTGCTGGCGCAGGGTGTTGAAGTTTGGCTGGCCGGAGAAGGGGCGCAGGAGCAATTATTAAAAGAAGAATTTCCGGGCCTGCCCTTACTGCAACTTCCGGGTTACAGTGTTCGCTACGCAATATCATCCCGCGGTCTGATATGGAAAATGATCCGGCAAGGCCCCAAAATATTCAGAGCTATTTCAACAGAACACAAATGGCTGAAAGAGGTTGTGGGAAGATATAATATGGATGCTGTAATAAGTGATAACAGGTACGGCCTGTATCATACGGCCATCCCATGTATATTCATCACCCACCAGTTACTGGTAAAAAGCACCGCCGGGAAATGGGTTGAAAAAATGCTGCAGCGCCGGAACTACAAATACATCAACCGTTTCAAAGAGTGCTGGGTCCCTGATGCTGCGGGTAATGATAATTTAGCCGGGGAACTTTCACACCCCGTAAACCTGCCTAAAATACCGGTAAAATACATTGGGCATCTCTCCCGGTTCGAAACAAAACCAATAACAGAAAAAAAAGAGCATCTCCTTATTATATTATCAGGCCCGGAGCCTCAGCGCAGCCTGCTGGAAGAAATCATTATCCGGGAGATCAGCCATTATAACGGAACCGCAACTATTATAAGAGGGTTACCGGCCGGAAATACACTTATTCCATCAACCGGTATGATAAAATTTTACAATCACCTTGCTGTTGAAGAAATGAACCGGGAAATGCAGGAGGCGGAATTTGTCATCAGCCGCAGCGGGTACAGTACCGTTATGGATGCAATGGCATTACAGAAGAAATGCATTTTCGTTCCCACACCGGGGCAAACAGAACAGGAATACCTCGGTCAGTATCTTATAAAAAGAGGAATAGCTTATTGTGCTTCGCAAAAGGAGTTTTCTCTTACCGTTGCGCTGAATGCTGCACGTCAATTTAATTATGCTTTTCCCGCTTTTACCGGTCAAAAACTGCTGCCAAAAACTGTAGCTGAGTTTTTGTCTCAGTTTTCCGGAGCTGCCTTGGGATAATCGAAGAACCAAAGTTCTTTTCTCGCCTCCCTGAAATCTTTCCATTTGCTGCAGTCTGCCTTTACAGCAAATACACCACAAGTGGGGATATTGTCAATCCTGGTATCCGTAAGCTGGTTGGCAAAATCAGTAATACCGTTGTTATGAGAAAACAAGGCGATGTTGTCAAACTTATCGTCAATTTCAGCAATAACATCATAAAAAGCCGAAGAAGCAGGGAGATAGAGCTCTTCCTTAAAAAGAAGTTTTTTCTTCTTTGCTTCAAATTCTTCAGCAAAAGCTTTGGCCGTACGGGCCGCTCTTTTGGCGGAACTTGATACAAAAAGATCAATCTTAATTTTTTTATCCAGGAGACGGCGGGCCATAGCCGGGGCATCTTTTTTGCCCCTTTCATTCAGCGGCCTGTCAAGGTCATCAAGACCGGGATTGCCCCAGTCGCTTTTAGCATGACGGACAAGAATTAATTGTTTCATACATTGAAGGTAGATAATAAAAATTTTACGAATTCCGACTGGGGATTTACGATTTCTTCAACGTCCGGTTAATTTCTGATCCACAAAATTGGAAATCAAAATTCATAATTTCTCAATAGCCCCTCACATTCTTCCCTTCCATGTAATTCATAAATGCTTTGTTCACCACTTTATTTCCGCCGGGAGTGGGATAGTTGCCGGTAAAGTACCAGTCGCCTAAATTATTGGGGCAGGATTTGTGCAGGTCTTCAATGCTCTGGAAAATCACATCCACAGGTATATCAAGTCCGGGCGGCGTTATCAGTTGTGCGATCTTGGCCGATATTTCTTCTGTAGTAAACATTTTATATAATTGTTTTACCACATTTTCTGTATGAAGCTGGTTGTTCCGGTTCAGTTCTTTGCATTTATCATGCAATTCTTTCAGGCAGTTTTGTTTTCTTCTTTCTTTTACCAGTTCCACTGCGGCATTAAATGCAATAAAGTCGCCCATTTTGCTCATATCAATGCCGTAACAGTCGGGATACCGTATCTGCGGGGAAGACGAAACAACAACAATCCGTTTGGGCTTCAGTCTGGACAGCATCCGGATGATGCTTTCTTTCAGCGTGGTGCCCCTTACAATGGAGTCGTCAATCACCACCAGGTTATCTTCTCCCGGCCTCACTGTACCATATGTAATATCATAGACGTGTTGCACCATTTCATTACGGCTGGCATCCTCAGTAATGAATGTCCGCATTTTTACATCCTTGATGGCTATCTTTTCAATACGGAGGCGGCGCTGGATCATTTCGCTGAGTTTTTCTGCATCATAATCTTTCCCCCAGCTGAGTATCCGTTCAATTTTTACCCGGTTCAGGTAATCCTCCATCCCTTTCAGCAGGCCATAAAAAGCTGTTTCGGCCGTATTGGGAATAAAGGAAAAAAGGGTATTCTTCAGGTCATGGTGAATGGCATTGAGTACCTGTTCGCTGAGGTTATATCCCAGTGCAATTCTCTCCCGGTAAATTTCCTCATCGCTTCCCCGTGAAAAATAAATCCGTTCAAAACTGCAGGCCTTTCTTTCTTTGGGTTCCAGTATCTGTGTTATTTCTATTTCCCCTTTTTCATTTACGATCAGCGCCTGCCCGGGCATCAGTTCCTGCACTTTGTTCTCACCGACATTGAATGTGGTGCGGATGGCCGCCCTTTCGGATGCAGCCACCACCACCTCATCATTGATATAATAATAAGACGGGCGGATGCCATGTGCATCTCTGAACACAAACCCGATACCGTTGCCGGTTAATCCGCCCACATGAAAACCACCGTCCAGAAAGGGCAGGGTTTTCCTCAGCACTTTTTTAATGTCCATGTGGTGGGGCGATGCCTCATCTTCTTTACACAAAAAAGCATGTATCAGTTCGATCATAGCAGCCAGGTCGCTGAAGCGGACGGTATCATGCGGCTCTTTGCCGATCATGGCAAACAGTTCATCAGAATTAACGATATTAAAATTCCCGGCCATCGCCAGGTTACGGGCGGGTATCGTGTCCCTGTTGATAAAGGGATGGCAATACTCCAGTTTGTTTTTGCCCTGGGTGCCGTAACGCAGATGTCCCAGCATAAGCTCGCCAAGAAAACTCACATGTCCTTTCATAAGGCCGGGGTGGTTCCTGATATCAGGATGATATCCTTCCAGTTCAGCAATTTCTTTTCCTATTTTCTGAAAGATGTCTGCAATGGCCTGTGGCGCATTGCTGCGCAGCCGGTTCATAAAGGGGTAGCCGGGTTCTACATTCAGCTTAACTGATGCCAGACCGGCCCCGTCCTGGCCCCGGTTATGTTGCTTTTCCATCAGCAGGTACAGTTTGTTAAGACCCCATAGCACGGTGCCATATTGCTGCTGGTAATAAGAGAAGGGCTTTTTTAACCGGATGAATGCAAGGCCGCATTCATGTTTGATCGGGTCGCTCATGCGGATCTGTTTTCACCAGTGGTGTAACCGGCGAAGCGGCAAAGGTAGGCGATAATTATTTCCGGGGAACTAAACCCGCTCTTTAGCAATGCCTGCCAGCGGAACTGACACCGTAACCCTGCAGCCTTTTCCCGGAGCTGAATTTATTTCTACCCTGCCATCAAAAAGGCCTGTTTTATTGGTTATCTCAAGTATTTGTTCACGGGGGTAATGCCTTCCGTTTCGAATTGAAATAATGAGGACATCCTGAGTTCTATCGCTTCTTCAGCCGTATAACCATAGGCCTTTTCTGCCGCCTTGTTCCAGCTCAGAATATTCATTTCTGCATCGCAATATAATGATATCGGAAACCTGTTCAATAAGCATGGCCAGGTACCTCGCTTTTTCTTCGGCAAGATGCTGCTGATATGGTTTGGTTTCAGATGGCTGATATATCGGGGGGTCTAAAGACATTCGTTTTTTTCAACTCAGAAAGTAAAGGTAAAATAATAAATGGCTGTATGGTGTGCACCGTTGAAATGCCCTTACATGAAAAAGCCCTCCTTGCAGAGGGCATATAAAATTTATAAAGAAGATATTCAGAATCCTTTTGTCTCCCCGGAAAATTTGCCGAGCAGCGGGCACTCATCAACAGTGCCTTTATCGATCATAATATAATAAGCGGGTATCTTTCCCCGGATCCATTTATCCAGTACTTTGGCTTTTTTTTCTTCAAGGGCAAACTGGGAAATCTTGCTGTAATCATCGTGCAGATTCATCCGGTGCGGTTCAGTTCTTGATTTCAGGTAAACGATCCTCACACCTTTTTTGCCCTGCTCTCCCTCAAACGGTACTGGTTGGGATATATCTCCCACTTTCAGTTTTCCGAGCATGCCTACCATTTCTTTATCCAGCTGATCAATGGTTACATACACAGAGCCATCTCTTCCGATGATAAAAGGTCCGGCAAATTTTGCCGCCTCATCATCACTGTACCTGGCCGCTGCCGCATTAAACGACATGGTGCCGTTGATAACTTTCATCCGAACTGAATCCAGTTTTATTTTAGCCTGTTTGATTTCATCGTCTGTAACAGGCGGCACCCTCAGTATATGCCTTACTACAGCATCATCGCCGTTCCGGCGGAGCATTTGTATAAGATGATAACCGAACTTCGATTTTACAGGGGCTGATATTTCGCCTTCTTTCAAGCGAAAGGCAGTGGAAAGAAAAACGGGGTCCCAGCTTTTTTCGTTCCTGTTCACTTCATACTGCCCGCAGCGGTCTTTGCTGCCGGGATCTTCTGATACGGCTTTGACCAGCTGGCAAAAATCAGCAAGTTTGTTTTCAAGCTGCTTTTTGTAATTATTCATTTCCCCGAGGATGTACTGCTCGATCTCACGGGAGGCTTTTGGATAAATTATAATTTGTCCGATTTCCAGTTCAGACTCATAAAACGGCAAACTGTCCTTGGGTATCTTGTCAAAAAATGCTTTTACTTCAGTAGGGGTGATCCGCACATTCTCAATAATTTTGCGTTGCATAGCCTCTGCAAGCTTTTGCTCTTTTACCGAAGCCCTTGCATCATCCTTGATCTGGTAAATGGTTTTACCTGCAATATCTTCCAACGCTTCTTTGCTTCCTAACTGAAAAATATACCTGCGAACCCTGTTATCCAGATCCGCTTCCACTTCCTCATCGGTCACCGGCAGGGAATCCTTTTCGGCCTGCAGCATCAGGATTTTGGAAACCACTGCCTGCTCCATTAACAGGCAAAAACCGTTTTCAGGCACCTGCCCGCCCTGTCGAACAATATCAAGTAATGAATTTTGGATATCAGACTGCAGAATAATGCGGTCTCCCACCACACCGGCTATTTTATCCACCGCCACTTTGGCTGCATGCTGCGGCTGTGCTATTGCTGAAACGGTAAAAAAAGCGAAGCAGCCTGCCAGAAGTTTTCTCATATATCGCATAAATTCAAAAGTAATCTGCCCTTTTAATATTCAGGTACTGTCAGCCGGGTATTTAACAAAAGTTTGCCGGAGAGCCACCTCATTTAATCCTGAATTTCATCCTTGTGTGCAGTGCTTTATAAAGTTCTTTTTACTTCTTCTTCTTCATATCCTTCCACCACATCACCCACCTTTATGTCGCTGAAATTTTTAATGGTAAGACCGCATTCCATGCCCGACTGCACTTCTTTCACATCATCCTTAAACCGTTTCAGTGAACCGAGTTCGGCCACACTGCCTGCTGCCGGGTAAATAACGATGCCATCCCTGATCAGCCTGATCTTGGAGTCCCTTTTAATCTTTCCATCCATCACATAGCAACCGGCCACCGTGGCTTTGTCAAATTTGAACACTTCCCTTATTTCCACATTGGCAACAATTTTTTCCTGCACTTTTGGCTCCAGCATGCCTTCCATGGCGCTCTTCACTTCCTCAATGGCATTGTAGATGATGGAGTACCTCTTGATTTCAATACCCGCATTTTCAGCAAGGCGTGAGGCCTGCAGTGAAGGACGAACATTGAAAGCAATTACGATAGCATCGGAGGCTTCGGCCAGTGCGATATCGCTTTCATTGATCTGTCCCACCCCTTTATGAATTACATTCACCACAATTTCGTCGGTAGAAAGTTTTTGCAGCGAGTCGCTCAGGGCTTCTACTGAACCATCCACATCGCCTTTGATGATTACTTTCAGTTCTTTAAAGCTGCCCAGGGCAAGGCGGCGGCCGATTTCGTCAAGTGTAATATGTTTCTTGGTACGGATGCCCTGTTCCCTCAATATCTGTGCACGGCGGTAGGCAATTCCCTTTGCTTCAGCTTCATCTTCATACACCTTGAATTTTTCACCTGCCTGCGGAGCACCGTTCAGCCCCAATACCACTGCCGGAGCAGACAGGCCTGCTTCATCCATTTTTTTATCCCGTTCGTTGAACATGGCTTTCACCCTTCCAAAATACTGGCCACTGACAATTAAATCGCCGTGATGCAATGTTCCGTTCTCCACCAGCAGGGTGGCCACATACCCCCGGCCTTTATCCAGCGAAGCTTCTATGATAGTGCCTGAAGCTTCCCTGCCGGGATTGGCTTTCAGTTCCAGCAATTCGGCTTCCAGCAATATTTTCTCCAGCAACTTATCTACATTCAGTCCTTTTTTGGCAGATATTTCCTGGCTTTGGTATTTACCGCCCCATTCTTCCACCAGCAGGTTCATCTGTGAAAGCTGCTCATATATTTTTTGAGGATTGGCCCCGTCTTTATCTATTTTATTAACGGCGAAGATCATGGGTACTCCGGCTGCCTGGGCATGGCTTATGGCCTCACGGGTTTGCGGCATCACCGCATCATCGGCTGCAATTACTATTACGGCTATGTCCGTAACCTTGGCGCCCCGGGCCCGCATAGCGGTAAAAGCTTCGTGGCCGGGTGTATCCAGGAAGGTGATTTCTTTTCCGCCAGACAGTTCTACCTGGTAAGCGCCAATGTGCTGGGTAATGCCTCCGGCTTCACCTGCCACCACATTGGCATTGCGGATGTAGTCGAGCAGGGAGGTTTTACCGTGATCCACATGGCCCATGATGGTAACAATGGGTGAACGGTGCTGCAGATGCGCTTCGCTGTCGTCCTCATCTTCTTCCTCTTCCATTTCCATTTGCTTTTCCATATCAATAAACGCCACATCATAACCGAATTCGCTTGCCACCAGTTCGATTACTTCTGCATCCAGCCGCTGGTTGATAGACACCATGATGCCAAGGCTCATACACTTGCTGATCACATCGGCAAAACTTACATCCATCAGGTTGGCCAGTTCGCTTACGCTGATGAATTCGGTCACCTGCAGTTTGTTGTCATCCGCCACCTCTCCCTGGGCCTCGGCAAGCTCCTGTCTTTTTTCCCGGCGCAGTTTTGCTTTCAGGCTCTTGCCTCTTCCGCTGGCGCCGGCCAGCTTGGCCTGGGTTTCCCTGATTTTTTCCTGAATCTCTTTTTCGTCAATGAGTTTTTCTTCCCTGCGGCCACGCCCATCACGGCGGCCACGGCCCTGATCTCTTCCAAAACCACCGCCTTTTTTGGCATCGCCTTCTTTATTAATGAAGATTTCCCGTTTGCTTTCTTTTTTCTCAATAGGTATTCTCTTCCTCTTTTTCTTTGCGTCTTTCACCGGCCGGGTGTCACTGTCTACCGGCAATTCTATTTTACCGAGGATTTTCGGGCCGGTTAATTTTTCCACTTCAATATTTTCAATCACGGGAGGCTGTTCTTCTTCCGTGGCGGCAGGTATTCCTGCTTTGGCTTTGGTTTCTTCAGGAACCTCGTCCTTCTTTGTTCTTTTCCCCTTTGCTTTTGCGGGTTTTTCTGCGGCTGCTTTGGAAGCCTCTTCCTTTTTTGCATGGACGCCTTTTTTGGGCCGTGTAGAAGAGTCAATGGCCGACAGGTCAATGTTCTTTACCACTTTTGGCCCTTCCAGTTCAGGCACTTCCGGCTTTACTATTTCTTCTTTTGCCGGCGCTTCTTCTTTATCTTTTTTGGCTTTTGCGGGTTTTTCTTCGGTTTCTTTGGACGTTTCTTCCTTTTTGGCCCGGGCAGCGGTTTTATCTTCTTTTTTAAAGAGGATTTCCTCCTCTTCTTTTTTCTTCTTGCTTTCGGCGGTACTTCCTTTGGGCAGTTCCAGCTGATCGCTTTTCAATTTTGCCGCCTTATCACCGGAAAATTCCTGCTGCAGGGCACGGTACATGTCCTCTGTAAGCTTCGAGGTGGGTTTCAGGTCATCTTTGGAAAAACCTTTGCCTGCCAGAAAATCAATAAGCGTATCCTGACCAATGTTAAACTCTTTGGCTGCAGCCAGTAATCTCGGAAGTTTTAATTCTGCCATTCAAAAAATTTAGTCAAATGAGTCAAATCGGTCACATAAGCCATATTGTCAAAAAAGTCATGGAATTTTCATTTGACTTATATGACCTGTATGACTTACTGACTTTTCATTATTCTTTTTCAAATTCTTCTTTCAGCACTTTTCTTACCTCGGCTATTGTTTCTTTCTCCAGATCGGTTCTTCTTTCCAGTTCCTCGGGTGTAAGGTCCAGCACACTGCGGGCTGTATCGCAGCCAACTCTTTTCAGCTCGTCGATCACCCAGGTATCAATTTCATCGCTGAATTCATCCAGATCAATATCAAAACCTTCTTCATCGCCTTCGTTATCCCGGTAAACATCAATTTCATATCCTGTGAGTTCACAGGCCAGCTTAATGTTGACTCCCCGGCGGCCGATAGCCAGCGATACCTGGTCTGGTTTCAGGTACACATTGGCATGCTTATTTTCATGGTCCAATTCCATGCTGGTGATCTTGGCGGGGGTCAGCGAACGCTGAATCAGCAGCTGATTATTGCTGGTCCAGTTGATGACGTCAATGTTCTCATTTTTCAGTTCCCTTACAATGCCATGGATACGGCTACCCTTCATCCCCACACAGGCGCCAACAGGATCTATACGGTCATCGTAAGATTCTACAGCTACTTTGGCTCTTTCGCCCGGGTCTCTTACAATTTTTTTAATTACAATAAGCCCGTCAAAAATTTCCGGTACTTCAATTTCCAGGAGCTTGGCCAGAAATTCAGGTGAAGTTCGGGATAGAATGATGACCGGATTATTGTTTTTCATATCCACTTTTTTCACCACAGCCCTGATGCTTTCCCCCTTTTTAAAGTAATCCTGTGGTATCTGCTCGCTTTTGGGAAGTATCAGTTCATTCCCTTCCTCATCCAGCAGCAAGATCTCTTTTTTCCATACCTGGTACACTTCGGCGCTTACAATTTCTCCGATGCGGTCGCCGTATTTTTTGGCCAGGGCAGTCTTCTTCAGATCGCTGATGCGGCTGGCCAGTGTTTGTTTGGCGGCCAGGATGGCACGGCGGCCAAAATCATAGAGGTCTATTTCCTGGTATAATTCTTCGCCTACTTCAAAATCGGGTTCTATTTTAGTGGCATCGGAATAAGCAATCTGGGAGAGCGGGTCTTCCACCTGCCCGTCCTCCACAATCATCCGGCGGCGGATAATTTCCAGGTCGCCTTTTTCGGCATTAACGATCACATCAAAATTTTCATCGCTGCCGAATTTTTTTCTCAGCAGGGTTTTAAATACATCTTCCACCACCTTCATCATGGTAGGGCGGTCAATATTCTCGGCTTCCTTAAAATCACGGAAAGCTTCTATAAGATTAATACTTGCCATAGTGATAGCGTTTTGCTTTTTGCCTTTAGCTGGCGGCTCATATCATGGCTGATGGCTTACGGCTGTCTTAAAATTTAATTTGAATTTTAGTTGATTTAATATTTTCAAAAGAAACCGTGTGCTGTACGGTTTCTGCTTTTTTACCTTTGCCTTTTATTTCTTCCAGCACCAGTTCCCGCTCCGCCACACTCACCAGCTTGCCCTCTTTTTTTACCCCTTCCTTATCCAGCACCTCGGCATAGCGGCCGATATTTTTCAGGTACTGGCGGTGCATTTTCAGCGGTTCATCCAGTCCCGGCGATGAAACCTCCAGCGAAAAATCACCATTGGGGAAGATCCCTGCCTTTTCAATTTCGTTGTACAGTTTCCGGTTATAATGAACCAGTTTTTCAATACTGATGCCCCGGTCGCCATCAATAAACACCTTAATATTGTTGGTGGGCCTTATCCTTACTTCCACCAGAAAAAGTTCGGGTTCGGGGCTTATCAGTGTCTTTACTTTTTCTTCAATAGCCTGTATAGGTCCTTCACTGTTCATGCGGTATAAAAGAAGAAGGGAACGGCTCCGTTCCCTTCTTTCTGCTTTTCCGCTGCAAATGTAATGGAATTAGGCCTTATCTTCCAAATATGCTTTATGAAAATCTAATCTTATACATTCGGTAAATCAACGGGAAAAAAGACCGGCGCCTCCTGCCCCTGGCTATCTTTGTGCCGTGAAATATCTCTTATATGCCATACTGATATACCTGGCCTACCAGTTTGTTTTCAGGCTGGTAATACCTGTTTATTTGGCCAGCCGGAAAATAAAGAAAGGGTTCAGGGAGATGCAGGATAAAGTGGTGGAACAAATGCGTCAGCAACAGGATTTTACCAACCCGTCTGCCAAACAAAAGCCCGGACAAAAAATTAACCCGGGAGACTATATCGAATTTGAGGAAGTGAAATAAGCGAGATTAAGGTGTAGTATCCTGTTTGTGGACCCTGTTGGGATCGAACCAACGACCCCCTGATTATGAGTCAGGTGCTCTAACCGTCTGAGCTAAGGGTCCTGATCCCGATAGTTACCGGAACCAAAGCGGCAAAAGTAGCAAATAATTATTAGCCCTTCTTAACCAATCTTTAACCCAAAGAAAAATATATTTGCGACCTTAACAACACTTATGAAGAATATCTTATGCCTGTTTGCTTTTGTGTTACCGGCAGTTGTTGCCTTAGCTCAGGAAGAACCCAAACCTGAAAAAAAGAAAAAACCGCCGGTAGATATGAGCAACCGGCCTCATGATCACTTTTTGATCCAGTTTGGCTATACCGGCTGGGCCGGTATACCCGATACCATTAATAAAAAAGGATTTTCGAAAAGCTTTAATGTGTATTTCCTTTTTGATTTTCCTTTTAAAACCAATCCCAAACTGAGTATTGCAGCGGGCCTTGGCATATCCAGCGATCATATTCTTTTTGCTGATACCCGTGTGGGAATTAAGGACCAAACCGCCGCGATTCCCTTTGCTAATGTTTCTGATACCGATCACTATCAAAAAACAAAACTGGCCACTACTTACCTCGAAGCGCCTATTGAATTACGTTTTTCATCCGATCCGCTGAGCGGAAAGGGTATTAAAGCAGCAGTGGGTATAAAGGTTGGCACCATGCTGAACGCCCATACCCGCAACGTAAAGTATGAAAATAAAAGCGGCAACAGCCTTGGTGATCATGTGCTTAAAGAATCCAGCAAGAAATTCTTTAACCGTAACCGGCTGTGCCTTACAGCCCGTGCCGGTTACAGCTACTTCAGCCTGTTTGGCAGTTACCAGGTAACCACTTTGTTCAAAGATGGCGAAGGCCCTGTGGCGAGGCCTTTCACCGTTGGCATCACCTTAAGCGGATTATGACCCGTAAACTTTCTTTAGACTGCTGATTACCTAATTTTGACTCCCCCGGCAACATCGGGGGAGTTTTATTTTTGCGATGCTTGATAAAAAAAAGAAAGTACAAAAAGAAGAAAGGGCTGTACTTGTTGGCCTTGTTCATAAAGACCAGACGGAACAACAATTACAAGAATATTTGGATGAACTGGCTTTTCTTGCAGAAACTGCCGGCGCCCGTGCCGTAAAACGGTTTACCCAAAAACTGCCGCATCCTGACAGCCGCACTTTTATCGGCAAGGGTAAACTGGAAGAGATAAAACAATATGTGCAGGGCAGAAATATCCGTATAGTAATAGTTGATGATGAACTGAATGGAGTGCAGATCAACAATATTGAAAAGGTGCTGGATATAAAAACCATTGACCGCAGCGATCTGATCCTTGACATTTTTGCCAGCCGTGCCAAAACTGCCCAGGCAAAGGCACAGGTGGAGCTGGCCCAGTATCAATATATTTTACCACGGCTGCGGGGCATGTGGAAACACCTGGAAAGATTGGGCGGCGGTATTGGCACACGGGGACCGGGTGAAACGGAAATTGAAACTGACCGGAGGATTGTACGGGATAAAATTTCATTGCTCCGCAAACGGCTTGCTGAAATAGACAAACAATCTTTCACCCAGCGAAAGGAAAGGGGTGCGTACATCCGGGTGGCGCTGGTGGGCTATACCAATGTGGGCAAGAGCACCCTTATGAACCTGCTGAGCAAAAGAGATGTTTTTGCTGAAAACAAACTCTTCGCCACACTTGACACCACTACCAGCAAAGTAATATTTGAAAATACACCCTTCCTGTTAAGCGATACGGTGGGCTTTATCCGCAAACTGCCCCACCACCTGGTGGAAAGTTTTAAAAGCACACTTGATGAGGTGAGGGAAGCCGATATCCTGCTGCATGTGGTGGATATTTCGCACCCGGCGTATGAAGAACAGATAGCGGTGGTAAACAAAACCCTGCAGGAGCTGAATGCCCACGACAAACCTGTGCTGACCATTTTTAACAAGATGGACCTGTATGAAAAAAACACTTTTGATGAATGGCTGGAAGAAAGCACCAAAAACGAGATACTGGAAGATTTGTATGAACGCTGGCAAAATGAAACTGGCGGCAATGCCGTTTTTGTTTCGGCCATTGAAAAAAGAAATATTGATCAGTTGCGTAAAACCATACTGGATAAAGTAAGGGCGATGTACCGGGTACGATATCCTTACAAAACAGAATTTCTTTACTGATGTTCGGAAAAAATTATATATGGCACAAGGTAGCCGATCACATCAACGAGCTGGATTTTGCTGATAACAATATTGCCGTAACTGAAGTAAAAGGCAAAAAGATATGCATTGCCCGGTGGAATGAGCAGGTGTTTGCCTTTGCTTATAAATGTCCGCATGCCGGCGGCATACTGGCTGATGGGTATATTGATGCGCTGGGCAATGTGGTATGTCCCCATCACCGGTATAAATACAATATGGAAAACGGAAGAAATGTCAGCGGTGAAGGTTATTACCTGAAACACTGGCCCGTAGAGATAAAAGATGAGGCAGTATATGTGGGGATGGAAGAAAGCGGTGGGCTGTTTGGATGGTTAAAATAAAAAGACGCTGAATGTCAGCGCCTTTAGCTCCCCTTATTGACAAAGGATGCAGCTATAATGCGATGATTGAGTACAAAACAATTAAGTAATTATTTGACAAATCCCATCCTATCAATCTTAAATAACCTTTCTTGGTCAAAAAAATCACT